>Ga0209414_1000046_pt1 | contig 48970 bp, 43 predicted proteins | sample LakVidmifraction_4_FD_181154 | JGI IMG/M metagenome (GOLD analysis project Ga0209414, IMG submission 181154) | Hypersaline microbial communities from Lake Vida, Antarctica - Brine Hole Two &gt;0.2 micron (SPAdes) (version 2) | ecosystem: Environmental > Aquatic > Non-marine Saline and Alkaline >...
TACTTGTTTTCAGCCACTTGTTGGGCAAAACTATCGCCTATATTTCCACCCATTCCTACATTTAGGTTTGCCCTTTTCAAAATATGATTAACCAACATTGTTGTGGTGGTTTTTCCGTTTGATCCGGTGATTCCTACAATTAGTCCATTGGTATATTTTGAAGCAAACTCAATTTCAGAAATTACGGGAATGCCTTTGCTCTTCAATTGTTTTACTAAAGGAGCTTTATCAGGAATTCCGGGGCTTTTCATTACAATATCTGCCTCCAATATTTTAGACTCTGTATGTTTTCCCTCTTCAAATAAAATGTCATTATTTAAAAGAACTTCTTTATATTTTAAAGCAATTAATCCTTGGTCAGAGACAAAAACATCATATCCCTTTTGTTCTCCCAAAATAGCAGTTCCAACACCGCTTTCTCCTGCACCAAGTATTGCTAATTTCATTTATCTCAGCTTAAGGGTTACAATGGCCAATACCGCCAGCATGATTCCAATAATCAAGAATCTTGTCACAATCTTACTTTCGTGATATCCTGATTTTTGATAATGATGATGCAAAGGCGCCATTTTAAATATTCGTCTTCCTTCTCCAGATTTCCTTTTGGTATATTTAAAAAACCCTACCTGTAGAATAACAGATAAATTTTCCACTAAAAAGACACCTGCCAAAATAGGAATGAGCAATTCTTTTCTAACGGCAATTGCCAAAACAGCAATAACGGCTCCTATAGTTAAACTTCCCGTATCTCCCATAAAAACCTGAGCCGGATAAGTATTATACCATAAAAACCCTATTAAAGCACCAACAAATGCAGCAATAAATATGGTCATTTCACCCGAATTCGGAATGTACATCACGTCCAAATAATTGGCAAAAATGATATTCCCTGATACCCATGCGAAAATCCCCAGGGTTGCGACAATTATAGCAGATGATCCTGCCGCCAATCCATCAATGCCATCAGTTAAATTGGCTCCATTTGATACCGCAGTAATAATAAATATGACTATTGCTATAAAAATGAGCCAAGCATATTTTTTATAGTCATTTCCTAAAAATGCAAGTGCTGATGCATAGTCCAACTGATTATCTTTTACAAAAGGAATCGTTGTTTTTATAGATTGTTTGGCATCGCCAAACAATACTTGAACTCCTTGTTCTGTAGTATATTGATACTTTACCGGCAATTTTTCTTTCATCGTTACACTTGGATGGAAATAAAGCATTGAGCCCACAAAAATTCCCAAGGTAATTTGTCCTAAAATTTTAAATCTTCCTTTTAAACCGGCTTTATCTTGTTTAAATATTTTAATATAATCATCTAAAAAACCAATAATCCCCATCCATAAAGTAGTGACCACTAGCAATACGATGTACACATTGTCTATTTGCGCAAATAAAAAAACAGGAATAAGTGTTGCTAAAATAATAATGACACCTCCCATTGTTGGAGTTCCCGCTTTTTCAACCTGACCTTGCAAACCTAAATCCCTCACAGATTCACCAACTTGTTTTAATTGCAGGAAATTGATAATTTTCTTTCCGTAAATCATAGAAAACAGCAATGAAATAATAAATGCCAATGCTGAACGAAATGAGATGTACTGAAACAACCCTGCGCCTGCCAGATCATAATGTTTGTCTAAATATTCGAATAAATAATATAACATAATCTTAGCTTTCTATGAGGTTTAACTGATTTGTAATCTGCTCATAATCATCAAAATGTGATCTTTTCCCTTGTATTTCCTGATAAGTTTCATGGCCTTTTCCGGCAATTAAAATAATATCACCCTTTTTAGCCAGTTTTGATGCTGTTTTTATCGCTTGTTCCCTATCTGAAATCGATATGGCTTTTTTTAGATTTTGAAGTTCAATACCGGCTTCAATTTCTTCTATGATCGTTTGCGGATCCTCATTTCTTGGATTGTCGGAAGTCACCAATACCTGGGTGCTTAATTGAGAGGCGATTCGTCCCATAACAGGACGTTTCGCTTTATCTCTATTGCCACCGCATCCCACAACGGTAATTACTTGTTCGTTTCCTGTTCTGATTTCATTGATGGTTTCCAAAACATTTTTTAAAGCGTCTGGTGTATGAGCATAATCAACAATAGCTGTTACACCGCCTCTGGAAATAAAATATTGAAACCTTCCTGTTACGTTTTCCAGCTTGCTTAAATATTGCAAAGCTTCTGTTGAATCTAACCCCAAATGGATTGAAACACCATAAACCGCCAATAAATTATAGGCATTAAATCTCCCGATTAATTTGGTATAGACTTCATTGTTGTTGATATTCAGCACCAAACCAGAAAACTGGTTTTCAATTATTTTAGCCTTAAAGTCGGCCATCGTTTTTAAAGCGTACGATTGTTTTTTCGCCTTTGTGTTTTGAAGCATTACCGACCCATTTTTATCATCGATATTAACCAATGCAAATGCCGATTTTGGCAACCCATCAAAAAATAATTTTTTTACATCTCTGTATTCGTTGAATGTTTTATGATAATCTAAATGATCATGTGTTAAATTTGTAAATACACCGCCCGCAAATTGTAATCCTTCTGTTCTTTTTTGATGAATTCCATGAGAACTCACTTCCATAAAACAATAATCGACGCCCAACTCGACCATTTCATTCAAATAAGAATTTATGGCCACTGAATTTGGTGTGGTATGGGTTGCTGCATACTGTTTGGTATCCACTAAAATTTTTACGGTTGATAATAATCCTGTTTTATAACCGGCATTTTGAAATAATTTATACAACAACGTGGCAACGGTAGTTTTTCCGTTTGTTCCGGTAATTCCTATTAATTTTAATTTTGAAGAAGGATTATTATAAAAATTTGAAGCTATCAATGCCAAAGCACTGTTTGAATCTTCAACCTGGATATAAGTTATGTTTTCAACTAAATTTTCAGGCAATTTCTCACAAAGTATTGCATTTACGCCTAATTCAATGGCTTTATCAATAAATTGATGTCCGTCGAACAGCAATCCTTTTTGAGCAGCGAACAGACAATTTTTTTGTGCATTTCTAGAATCGAATACAATGGCGTTTACCTTTTTATCGGTAGTGCCATGTATGCTGGTTACTATAACCTTATCTAATATGTCTTTGACTGCTTTCAATGATTTTAATTTAGAATTATAGTTGATCCTTTTATTATTTTTTCTCCCGCATTAAGTGATTGCCCGGCCACTTTTCCATTTCCGGTATAACTTACTTTTAATCCTAAATTTTCAAGTAAAGAAATAGCGTCCATTCCCGGCATTCCTTTTACATTTGGGATGGAATCAATTTCTCTGTTGGAAATTGTAAAATAAGTATTATAGTCATTTTCTATGCTTTTGAAATGTGGCGATGCATTGTCAATTTTATCAATTTCGGATTTTGATGCGTAAATTTTTTGGGCAATATCTTTAAAAACGGGTCCGGAAACATCTGCTCCATAATATCCAGTTTGCGCCTTTGGTTTATGAATCACCACAATGCAGGAATATTTCGGATTCTCAGCAGGAAAATATCCTGTAAATGACGATATATAAAATCTGTTTGTTGCCCAGTCATCTTTCCAATATTCAGTTCGTGCAGTTCCTGTTTTACCGGCCATAGAAAAATTTTCGGCATATAATTTTTTACCGGTTCCGCGTACGACCACATTTTTAAGCATTTCATGCATTTTATCAATGGTTTCTTTTGAACAAATGGCTGGATCGATTACCACTTTACCAAAAGATTCTACGTTTTTGTCATGAGATCGAATTTCTTTTACGAATCTTGGTTTTACCATTTCGCCATTATTTGCGATGGCATTGTAAAATGTCAAAATTTGTAATGGTGTTAAGCTAAGATTGTAACCATAAGCAATTGATGGCAACGCATTTTTACTCCATTTTTTATCACCAGGGCCAGGAATTTCAGGTTTGCCTTCCCCTTTTATAGGCAACCCTAACTTTTCATTTAAATGCATTCCCCTTAAAGAATTTATAAATTTCTCAGGATTTTGTGCGAAATTTTCTTCAATCAATTTTGCAAACCCAATATTTGAAGAAACTTCAAGCGCTCGAGCTGCAGATATTTTACCAAATCCACCTCTATGCGAATCACTTATAGATCTTCCATGAATGATATACTTTCCTGTTCCGGTATCAACCATGGTGCTGGTGTCTATCACTTTCGACTCCAACGCAACAACCATTGACATTACTTTAAAAGCAGATCCTGGTTCATTAGATTCCCCAACAGCATAATTCAACCTTTCATAATAGTTTCCGTTTGTATTTTTACCCAAGTTAGAAATCGCTTTAATTTCACCTGTTTTGGTTTCCATAACCACCACACAACCATGGTCTGCTTCATAAATTTCCAGTTGCCTCAATAAAGAATGATGGGCAATATCCTGGATGTTAATATCAATAGTGGTTACAATATCCTTTCCGTCAATTGGCTCCTTTTCGTTGGTGTCATTAATTGGTTTCCATTGACCTTTGGCTATTTTCTGCTTCAAACGCCATCCGAATTTTCCATTTAAATAATCCCTATAAGCACCTTCAATTCCAGGCGCTCCTCTATAATCATCATAGCCAATGGTTCGTGCTGCAACTTTTCCAAGCGGATGCGCCCGAACTGTTGACTGTTCTGCAATGAAACCGCCTTTATACATTCCCAAATTAAAAATTGGAAAACTTTTAATTTTCATGTAATCAGTATACCCAAGTTTTCTTTTAATCAACAAGTACCTGTTTTTATTGGTTCGCGCTGTTCTAATTTTATTTTCCCATTGCGAAGCCGAAGTCCCCAACATTTTTGACAATTCAACAGAAAGACTTCTGATATTTTTTTCAAATTCTTCACTTTCAACAGTAAAGGGATCCATTCTAATTTCAAACTGCGACATAGAGGTTGCGAGTAAACTGCCATCTGAAGAAAAAACATTTCCACGATTTGCGAAAATGGTATCGTTCTTTAAAGTAAGATGTACGGACATTTCTCTATATTTTTCACCTTCGTCAAATTGAATATCGGTTAGCTTCACTATAATAGCCACCAAAAAAAGTGTAATAAATACAAACACAAAATACAATTTGTTTAATATGCCTTTTTTTGTTACAGCCAATGTTAATTTGATTTTTTTGAGGTTACACTAATTATTTGTGGCGGATTTTCACTTGATTTTAATCCAAATGCCGCTACCTTATTTTTTATGGTTGATTCTAACTTCATTTTCATTGAAATTGAGCGTATATCAACAAATTCAGCTCTTAATTCTTTAATTTCATTATTTAGTTCTGCAATTTCCATTACTTTTTGATCCGAATTGTGTCCGCTTGCAATCATCAACATGACCAAACCCACAATAAAAAAAATGAACCGCCAATTTTTAAAGGAATCTTCCTGAATTAAAAATTTCCCTTTTAAAAAATCATAAACGCTATTTGAAATTTTTGCCATTTATGCTAAAGTTGCGATTCTTAATTTTGCGCTTCTCGCCCTGCTGTTAATCTTAATTTCCTGAAATGACGGCACCACCATTTTTCCAATTTTTTTTAAAGGAACCGTTACATTTCCATAAAAATCTTTTATAGGTTCCCCTTCAAAAAGTCCACTTCTGATAAATCTTTTAACCAATCTGTCTTCCAAAGAATGATAAGACAGTACGCTCAATCTTCCACCTTCATAAAGCAATTCAGGAACTTGCAATAAAAATTCCTTTAAAGCTTCTATTTCCTGATTTACCTCGATTCTGATTCCCTGAAAAATTTGGGCCAATACTTTATGCTCTTGTGATTTTGGCACAAATGCAGCCAATACTTCTTTTAATTGAAAGCTTGTTTTAATTTTTTCTTCGGAACGTTTTTCCACGATTCTTCTCGAGATATCTTTTGCATTGCGTAATTCGCTATAATTAAAAAGAACGTTGGCTAACCTTTCCTCATCGTACTTATTGATAACCTCAAAAGCCGACAATTCGCCCGATTGGTTCATTCTCATATCTAAATCGGCATCAAATCGTGTAGAAAATCCGCGTTCCGCTACATCAAATTGATGCGAAGACACGCCTAAATCCGCCAAAATACCATCCGCTTTTTTGATGCCGTAAAAACGCAAATACCTTTTAATAAATCTGAAATTCTGCGGTATCAGCGTAAATCTAGGATCATCAATAACATTGCGTTTTGCATCCTCATCCTGGTCAAAAGCGAAAAGTTTTCCATTTTCATTCAACCTGTCCAATATTTCCCTTGAATGACCTCCGCCACCAAAAGTAACATCAACATACACGCCGTCTGGTTTGATATTTAAACCATCAATGCTTTCTTTTAACAATACCGGGTTATGATATTCCATCTTCGTTTTCATTTACGTTGCCCATTACATTCTCTGCCAAATCAGCAAAATCAACCGTAGCGTCATCAATCGCTTTTTCGTACTTGTCTTTATCCCAAATCTCAATAATGTTCACTGCAGATGAAAGCACCACATTTTTGTTGATGTCAGCAAACACCTGTAAATCTTTAGGAATCAATAATCGCCCTAAACTGTCTAATTCCACAATTTTTACCCCTGCGGTAAAACGTCTTATGAAATCATTGTTCTTTTTCACAAATCTGTTCAAGGTATTCACCTTTGACATCATTGCATTCCATTCAGACATCGGATACAACTCCAAACATGGCTGAAACACGGAACGTTTTATTACAAAACCTTCCTGCAACACTGGCATCAGCTGTTTCTTTAATGCGTTGGAAAGCAGCAACCTCCCTTTAGCATCAGCCTTACCTTCGTATGTTCCAATTAAATTTATCATCATGTATTTGAGTGTATTCAAAAATATAAATTTTTTCCCACAATTTACCACAATTATCCACTTTGTTGATAACTTTCACCTCTTTAACACATTTATAGGTTACTTTTATGGAATTCAGATACTTGCTTTTTTAAATGCGGGGCTTTAAAATAAACTGTATTTTGGAAAAAAAACTTACCTTTGCAATAAGGTATAAAAACGAATATTTAAATGAATAGTAAACTTATCGAAGATGGCAAGTACAGCTATGTTGAAGCTGGCGAAGGACAACCTATAATTGTGCTTCACGGACTTATGGGAGCGTTGAGTAATTTTGACGGCGTTTTCAACTATTTTTCAGAAAACGGCTATAAAGTAATTATACCCGTATTGCCCATTTATAAATTACCGTTGTTAAAAACAAATGTTAAAAACTTGTCGAAATTTTTAAAAGATTTCATGGCGTATAAAAAAATTGACAAGGCTATTTTGGTTGGAAATTCTTTAGGCGGACATATAGCTTTGTATTTCACCAAGTTAAACCCGAATAGCGTTGCCGGAATTGTTTTAGCAGGAAGTTCTGGTTTGTACGAAAATTCAATGGGAGATACCTACCCAAAAAGAGGAAATTACGAATACATCAAGGCAAAAACACAAGAAGTATTTTACGACCCAGCAATTGTAACAAAAGAAGTTGTTGACGAAATTTTCGCTTCGGTTAATGACAGGATTAAGGTTATAAAAACCTTAGCAATTGCAAAAAGTGCCATAAGGCACAATATGGCAAAAGACTTGCCATCAATGCACACGCCCGCCTGCATTATTTGGGGGAAAAACGATTCCGTTACGCCTCCAGAAGTTGCTGTTGATTTTCAAAAATTATTGCCTGATGCAGATTTGTATTGGATTGATAAATGTGGTCATGCACCGATGATGGAACACCCAGACGAGTTTAATAAAATTCTTGAAAACTGGCTAAAAGAAAGGAACCTATAATCCATGAAAATTAAAACTGCTGACTTTGTAACCAGCAATACTGACGTTTCAAAATGCCCAAAAGAGCAGCTTCCTGAGTATGCTTTTATTGGGCGATCAAATGTGGGGAAATCTTCGTTGATAAACATGATTACCGGCAAAAGTAAATTGGCGAAAACATCTGGAAGACCCGGTAAAACCCAACTTATCAATCACTTTAAAATTAACGAAAATTGGTTTTTGGTCGATTTGCCTGGCTATGGTTATGCACAGGTTTCAAAATCTAAAAGACAAATTTTTCAGGAGTTTCTAAAAGATTATTTATTGCTTCGCCAACAATTGATTTGCACTTTTGTGTTGATTGATTCGAGATTGGAGCCTCAAAAAATTGATTTGGAATTTATGGAGTTCTTAGGCGAAAACAGCGTTCCTTTCTATATTGTTTTCACCAAAGCAGACAAGCTGAAACTTTCTGAATTAAACAGAAATATTAAGGTTTACGGCAAAGTGATGACCAAATCCAATTGGGAAAGCATGCCTCCCCATTTTATAACTTCTGCAGTAGACACGACCGGAAAAGAAGAAGTTCTTTCTTTTATCGACGATTTAAATCAGAAAGTGGCAACTCATTTATAAAAATGGCTTCAACCAAAAATAACCTGCAAATGCTGTTTGAAGACAACCACTTTATAATTGTCAATAAAAGATCAGGAGACATTGTTCAGGGAGATAAAACCGGAGATGAACCTTTAAGTGACGTTGTAAAATCTTTCATTAAGGAAAAATACAGCAAACCTGGCGCTGTTTTTTTGGGCACGGTGCATCGGCTCGACAGGCCAACCACAGGCATCGTTGTTTTTGCCAAGACTTCAAAAGCGTTGGAGCGTTTCAATAAAATGTTGCGCGATAAAAAAGTAAATAAAACGTATTGGGCGGTGGTTAAAAATAAACCTGAAAAAGAAGCGGATACGATTACAAGTTACTTAATAAAAAACCAAAAAAATAACAAATCAACTTCGTACAACACCGAAATTGAAGGCAGCAAAAAAGCTGTTCTTCATTATAAATTACTGAAATCATTAGATAATTATCATTTGCTGGAAGTCGATTTGGAAACGGGTCGTCACCACCAAATCAGATGTCAGCTATCAGCTATCGGTTCGCCCATAAAAGGCGATTTAAAATATGGTTTTGACCGAAGCAATAAAGATGCAAGCATCCATTTACACGCCCGAAAAATTGAGTTTGTTCACCCGGTTTCCAATGAAAATATTTCAATTATAGCGCCTACCCCAAAAGATCCTATTTGGGATGCATGCAGTTAATAATGAATAATTAAAAATTGTTAATTATCAATTGTATCTAAGCCTTATTTTTCTTGTTTACAATTTCATCCAAACATAAATTACCCAAACTTCCTTTGTGCGTGTGCACTACTTTTTTATCGGGATTAAAAGTGCCTTCATCAATACTTTTTCCAACAATTTTATAGGCATCCCTGAATGGAGTTCCGTTTTGTACCAATTTGTTAACTTCCTCAACACTAAATAAATAAAGGTATTTTTCGTCATCAATAATATTTGGTTTTACCTGAATATTTTTTAATGAATACGTAAGCATTTCCAAACACGATTTTAAGGTTGAAAAAGAAGGAATTAACCCTTCTTTCAACAATTGTAAATCACGGTGATAACCACTTGGCAAGTTGTTTGTAATAAGCATAAACTCATAAGGCAAGGCTTGCAATTTGTTGCATTTTCCTCTGATTAATTCAAAAACATCCGGATTTTTTTTGTGCGGCATAATGCTCGATCCTGTTGTTAATTCATCGGGAAAAGAAATAAAACTAAAATTCTGGCTCATATACAAACAAATGTCCATACTCATTTTTGATAAAGTTCCCGCCACAGAACTCATCGCAAAAGCTGTTGATTTTTCTAATTTTCCCCTGCCCATTTGTGCGGCCACAGAATTGAATTTCATCGTTTCAAAATGCAATAATTTTGTGGTATAATCTCTGTCTATTGGAAATGAACTTCCATAACCTGCTGCGGAACCCAGCGGATTTTGGTCGGCCACTTTATAGGCTGCTTTCAAAAAATAAATGTCGTCAATCAAAGTTTCGGCGTAGGCTGAAAACCACAATCCGAATGAAGATGGCATGGCGATTTGTAAATGTGTATAACCTGGCAACAACACATTTTTGTGTTGTTCCGCCAACGAAATTAACAATTCAAAAAGTTCGTCAACACCTTCATTTATTTCCTTTAAAGCATCTTTTACATACAAATGAACATCCACCAAAACCTGGTCGTTTCTTGAGCGCGCGGTATGAATTTTTTTTCCGGTATCTCCCAATTTTTCAGTCAGCAAAAATTCAATTTTGGAATGCACATCTTCAAAAGAATCTTCAATAGTGAAATTTCCTTCTTCAATGGTTTTTAAAATAGCTTCAAGTTCTGCAACCAACAAACTAAGTTCAGCAGTAGTTAGCAACCCAATTTTATGCAACATTTTTGCGTGGGCAATATTCCCAATCACATCATATTTTGCCAGTATTAAATCGAGTGCTCTGTCATTTCCAACAGTGAACAAATCTATTTTTTTATCGGTTGAAAATCCTTTTTCCCAAAGTTTCATGTCTTTATTGTTTATTTGTTAAAAAGTTTGAAAGTTGAAAGTTGACAAATTCCTTTTCGCTTTTGCCTATTGCCTAATCAACTAAAATTTCATTTAATATTTTGATATACAACTCAACACCTTCTTCAATTTCATTCACATAAATAAATTCATCTGCGGTATGTGAACGAAAACTGTCTCCTGGACCTAATTTCAAAGATGGACAACTTAATACTGCCTGGTCCGATAATGTTGGTGAACCATAGGTTTTTCTGCCCAATTTAATTCCTGCCACAACAATTGGATGGTCTTTTGGAATCGAGGAGGAATTTAACCGCAACGATCTGGCTTTAACCTCTGATTTCACATTCGATTGCACAATTTCCAACACTTCTTGGTTGCTATAAGCATCGGTAACCCTTAAATCTACCACAAAATTACACGTCGCCGGAATTACATTGTGCTGACTCCCTGCATTTATTTGTGTCACGGTCATTTTTACTTTTCCCAAAGTTTCTGAATGCTTAGAAAATTCAAAATTTTGAAACCAATGAATGTCTTCAATAGCTTTATAAATGGCATTATCTCCAATTCCGTGCGCCGCATGTCCGGAAGTTCCTTTCGCCTCACAATCAAGCACCAACAATCCTTTTTCAGCAATTGCCAATTGCATCAAAGTTGGTTCCCCGATAATGGCAAAATCTATCGGTGGAATGTTTTGCAGTATACTGTTTAATCCGTTCAATCCTGAGCTTTCTTCTTCAGCAGAAGCCACCATCACCATATTGTAATTCAAATCATTTCTGTCATAAAAATAAGTAAATGTTGCCATCAATGAAACCAGGCAACCGCCGGCATCATTGCTTCCTAATCCGTATAATTTTCCTTCCGAAACTTCAGGATTAAAAGGATCTTTTGTATATCCTTTATTAGGTTTTACCGTATCGTGATGCGAGTTCAGCAATATTGTTTTTTTGGAAGGGTCAAAATGTTTGTTTTTTGCCCAAATATTGTGCTTGGCGCTTTCAAATTTAATGTCGTGATTGGAAAACCATTGCATAATGAACAGCGCCGTTTCATTTTCCTCGCCAGAAAAAGACTGCGTTGCAATTAAATTTTTAAGCAATGCTATCGCTTCTTTTGTTAGTTGATTTATCATTATTCTATACTTAATACCGTGAACAAATTGGTGGTGTTTTTAATGAGCGATGCATCCCCAATATTCACTTTTTGAACCCCCTTTTTTAACGCGTTAAAACAATTATGAAGCTTAGGAACCATTCCTTCCGAAAGAACATCATCCTCAATTAATTGCTCGTATTTCTTTAAATTAATATGTTGAATTACAGAGTCTTTATTCTCAATATTCAACAAAACTCCTTTCAATTCAAAAACAAAATTTAGTTCCACTTCATAAAACCCGCTCATCGCAATTGAAATTTCAGAAGCAATGGTATCGGCATTTGTGTTTAACAACTGTCCGTTTTTATCGTGCGTAATCGCACAAAAAACAGGCGTTACATTGTGCTGCAACAACACCTCTATAAATTCAGCATTGATTGCATCCACATCACCCGCAAATCCGTAATCAACATCCGAGACAATACGTTTGTGGGCCAAAATGCAATTGGCATCAGCACCAGATAAACCGAGCGCATTACAGTTCAATTTTTGTAATTGCGCCGTAATTTTTTTATTCAACAAACCTGCATACACCATCGTTACCACTTCCAAAGTTTCCGCATCAGTTACCCTTCTTCCTGAAATCATTTTAGGATTTAAACCCATGGCTTCAGAAATTTCAGTCGCTTTTTTTCCGCCGCCGTGAACCAATATTTTTGGAGATTCTATCGCAGAAAAATCTTTTAAAAATGAATATAAGGCAACCTCATCATTGATGATGTTTCCTCCAATTTTAACTATTTTAAGCAATTGTTTGTCCATATTACGCTAAAATTTTCTTCAACACAATTTGTGCTGAATACGTTCTGTTATTAGCTTGTTGAATCACAATGGAGTTTTCCGAATCTATCACTTCATCTGCAACAATTACATTTCTTCTCACGGGCAAACAATGCATGAATTTCGCATTGTTGGTCAGTTTCATTTTTTCTGAAGTAATCATCCAGGAGCTGTCTGTATTCATTACTTTTCCATAATTTTTGAACGAGCTCCAATTCTTGACATACACAAAATCGGCGTTATCAAATGCTTTTTTCTGGTCGTATTCTATGGTTGAATTTTTGATGATTTCAGGATTCAGTTCATAACCTTCAGGGTGCGTAATCACAAAATCAGCATTCTGCAATTGCATCATTTCAATGAATGAATTCGCCACTGCATGTGGCAACGCTTTTGGATGCGGCGCCCAAGACAACACCACTTTTGGTTTGTGAGTAGTTTTAAATTCTTCCATCGTAATAGCATCGGCCAGCGCCTGAAGCGGATGCCCGGTAGCACTTTCCATATTGACAACCGGAATTCCGGCATATTTTTTAAAACTGTTGATGACCATTTCGGCTTTGTCTTTTTCTTTATCTGTTAATGATGCAAAAGCTCTAATCGCAACAATATCACAATATTGCGCAATTACTTTTGCCGCTTCTTTAACGTGTTCCGATTTATTTTGATTCATCACAATGCCATCTTCAAATTCCAATTCCCAGCCTTCACTTCCAAAATTCATCACAATGACATTCATTCCTAAATTTTGCGCTGCTTTTTGGGTGCTTAAACGCGTGCGCAAACTGTTGTTGAAGAACAATAAACAAATCGTTTTTCCTTCACCTAGGGTTTTGTATTGGAGTGGATTTTTCTTCAGCTCCATAGCTTCCTGAACTACTTTTTGCAAGTTCCCAAGATCATTTATATTGGTGTAATGTTTCATTTTACCGTAATTTTTGTGAAAACAGATTTATGTTGAATGGCATCAAGAATAAAATGATCATTTAATCCGTTAAGAATCCACGTTTCAATATGGGCGTTTTGGGCAATTTCGGCAGCTTCAATTTTTGTCGTCATTCCTCCGGTGCCACGTAAAGAAACTGATTTTTCAGCTTCTCCTTTCAGCGATTGAATGTCGGCTGCTTCCAAAATGGTTTTCACATTGTTGTGGTGAATAGACTCCTTTGTGTAAATCCCATTGGTATTGGTCGCTATTATTAACAAATCAACATGTAAAAGTGCCGCCGTTAATGCCGATAATTTATCATTGTCGCCAAATTTAATTTCGTCGGTGGCTACCGTATCATTTTCATTAATGATAGGAATGTAACTGTTTTCAACCAAAATATTGATGGTGCTCACAATATTTATTTTCGATTGCTCTTTTTCGAAATCGGAATACGACAGCAAACATTGGGAAGTCAGCAATCCCAATTCCCTGAAACATTCCTGATAAATTCGCATTAAATGCGGTTGTCCGATGGATGCCAAAGCCTGTTTTACGCTTATTTCCTTTCCGTTACTTTCCAATTTCACAAATTGTTTGGCCACAGCAATGGCGCCTGAACTCACAATCACAAATTCATAGTCATCTTTTAAATGGGCAATTTGTTTTGCAATGTCCTCAATTTTTCCTCTGGAGATGTTGTCTGTCTCTTTGGTTAGCACATTTGTGCCAATTTTTAGCAATATTCTTTTTTTACCTGATTTGCCCATTTCCGTATATATACCATTTATTTGTTACTAAATGTTGCAGCCCCATCGGACCTCTGTGATGCAATTTATCTGTACTTATCGCCAATTCTCCACCCAATCCAAACTGGCCGCCATCAGTAAATCGTGTAGATGCATTTTGGTAAACTGCTGCGCAATCAACCGATTCCATAAAAGCAGTTGCCGTCTCTTCATTTTTGGAAATGATTACTGCAGAATGCCCGCCTCCGTATTTGTTGATTTTTTCAATGGCTTCTGCGGAAGAATTTACGCTTCCCAAAACAATTTTATAATCCAGAAATTCTTCAAACCAAATGGAGTTATCTTCAAAATTCGCCACATTTTCAAAAGTTGACAATTCAGCATCCCCTAAAATTTCAACATTGAAATCCTTTAATTTCTCAATCAGCTTTTTAATAAACGTTTCTTTAATTGGCAAGTTCGAATTGATGAGTACTTTGTCGGCCGCATTGCATGCCGATATTTTTGAAGCTTTTGCGTTGAGAATTACTTTTAAGGCAATTTCCAAATTGGCTTCCGTATCCACATAAATAAAATTATTGCCTCTGCCGCTCACAATGACCGGACAATTGGCGTATTTTTTTACAAAAGAGATTAATTTTTCACCGCCGCGAGGCACAATCAAATCTACTTTTTGCGTGGGATGCAGCAAAAAGGACTGTGTTTCCGTTCTGCTGTAATTCAGGTATGCTACCCATTCTGTTGAAATTTTATTTTGAGCCAATGCTTTATGCCACAAATCCACTATTTTTAAATTTGAATTTAGCGACTCCTTTCCTCCTTTCAGTAAAATTTTATTTCCCGATTTAAAGGCAATTCCTGCCGCTTCAACAGTGACATCGGGCCTTGATTCATAAATAATTAAAACCGTACCGAATGGCGCCGTTTTATTGGTAATTTTCAATCCGTTTTCATGGGTAAAATCACACAATTCTTTTCCAACCGGATCAACATCAGCAACCAATTGCTCCAAAGACAAAATCATTTCCCTAATTTTTTTTTCGTCCACTTTTAAACGGTCAATCATAGCCAAATCGTCGCCACTATAATTTTTAACATCCATTTTATTGGCTTCCAGCAGGGCCGATTTATCTTCAGCAATTAATTTTGCCATAGAAATCAAAACAGCATTTCGTTGTTGAGTAGTTAGCGTTGTATTCATGAGCCTAAAATTTCTTTCAATGCGTTTATAAAAATATCGACATGTTCCTTTTTTTACGATTTAAATCTGATTTATTTTTTCATATGAAGCTATCAAACCTTTAATTAAAGAGGAACTTAACCCTTGATGTTCCATTTCGTTTAATCCTTCAATAGTACATCCGCTTGGGGTGGTCACTTTGTCTATTTCCTGCTCGGGATGATTGCCGGATTGTATCAACAAACTTGCCGCACCCAAACAAGTATGCATCGCTAATTCCTGCGCTTCTTTTGCATCAAAACCCAATTGGATGGCGCCTTGCGAAGTTGCCCTTATCAACCGCATCCAAAAACCGATTCCGCTCGCACAAATGACCGTTGCGGACTGCATCAATTTTTCTTCAATACAAAGTGTTTTCCCCGATGAATTAAAAATGGTTTTGGCAAGCTCTATATTTTCTGTGCCTTTTATATTTGCACTTAAACATGTCATTGATTTCCCTACCGATATTGCTGTATTTGGCATGCTTCTTATAATGGCCAAATCGGCACCTAAAACACTTTCTATCTCGGCTATTTTTCTTCCAGTCACGGTAGATATAATGGTGTGTTTTTTCGAATTTACAACACCTTTTATTTCTTCCAATACTGTATGTAACTGATTGGGCTGAACCGCAATAATGACGACATCTGAGTATCGCACTGCTTTTTTGTTTTCGGTAGAAATTTTAACATTCGGCAGATTTTCCCATGAACTTAAAGATGAAATATCTCTTTTAGTTAAATACAAATTTTTAACTTTAAAATCCTTTTGAGTTAAAATTCCTGTGGCAATTGAATACCCTAAATTTCCTGCGCCAATAATTGCTATTTTCATAATTTATGTTTTAAAATGCGGTTGCTTTTAAATTTAATCCTTCTGTTTCTTCAAATCCAAACATTAAATTCATATTTTGAATGGCCTGCCCTGAGGCGCCTTTTAACAAATTGTCCAATTCTGAAGTGATTAACAGTGTATTTTTGTGTTTTTCCAAATGAATAAAGCAGTTGTTGGTATTCACCACTTGTTTTAAATGAATGGGCACTTTTGAAATATGCGTAAAAGGCGCCTCTTTATAAAAATCTAGATATAATTTGAAGGCATCCTCAATACTTTTGTTGAACTTTAAATACACTGAAGCAAAAATTCCCCTACTAAAATTCCCCCGGTTTGGAATAAAAAACAATTCCTCTGAAAAACCAGCTTGCAATAAAGCCAAACTTTCATTTATTTCACCCAAATGCTGATGCGTAAAGGCCTTATAAATGGAGAAATTATTGTCTCTCCAGCTAAAATGCGTTGTTTCACCTGGAGAAACTCCAGCGCCAGTTGAACCGGTTGTTGCATTAATATGTACGGAATCCGTTAACAAATTATGTTTGGCCAACGGCAATAATGCCAATTGAATGGCGGTAGCAAAACAACCCGGATTTGCAATATAACTAGCCGCTTTAATCTTGTCTTTTTGAAATTCGGGCAAGCCGTACACAAATTTATTTCCATCAAAAACAGCATCATTCTTCAACCTGAAATCGTTGCTTAAATCTATTATTTTTGTTTGTTTGGAAAACTCATGCTTTGCTAAAAACTGTTTGGAATTTCCATGTCCAAGACATAAAAACAATACATCAACATTTTCATTTACTTTATCCGTAAATTTCAAATCCAAGGCGCCCAATAAGTCTTGATGAACGGCATAAATATAGTTGCCGGCATTTGAAGTGCTGTATACAAAATCCAATGCAACTTTGGAATGATTTATCAATAACCTAATCAATTCTCCTGCAGTATACCCTGCGCCGCCAACAATACCTACTTTAATCATAATTCTGAATTTACACTGTGATAAATTTTAGTTGCAGTACCGGCTATTTTAATAAAACCCTTTGCCTCATCTGCGGTCCAAGCTTTATTGGTTTCTCCATATTCTCCAAATTTCGATTTCATTAAATCATGTTTAGATTCAATTCCGTTCAAACTAAAATGATATGGTTTTAAAGTTACAAAAACTTCCCCGGTTACGGTCTTTTGAGAATCTTCTAAAAATGCTTCAATATTCCGCATTACAGGTTCAAAATATTGTCCGTCGTGTAATAACATCCCATACCAGTTTCCCAATTGATCTTTTAAATTTTGTTGCCATTTAGACAACACATGCTTTTCTAATAAATGATGCGCTTTTATAGTGACTACAGCTGCAGCTGCTTCAAAACCAACCCTTCCTTTAATTCCAACAATGGTATCCCCAACATGAATATCCCTGCCAATAGCATATTTTGAAGCGATCGCCTCTAACTTTAATATCGTGTTTACGGAAGTATCCAATGCATCATTCAACCCAACCAATTCCCCTTTTTCAAAATGAAGTTTAATCGTTGTAGGCTCGGTTTTTTCTAACTGACTTGGATACGCACTTTCGGGTAAACCCTGATGAGAAGTTAATGTTTCAACACCGCCAACACTGGTTCCCCAAATTCCTTTATTGATGGAATATTTTGCTTTCTCCCAAGCATATTCCACACCTGCCTTTTTTAAATATGCGATCTCCTCTTGTCTCGATAATTTTAAATCTCTTATAGGCGTAATAATCTCAATTTCCGGTGCTAAAATTTGAAAAATCATATCAAATCGCACTTGGTCATTTCCTGCTCCAGTGCTTCCGTGCGCAACATATTTTGCGCCAATCTGTTTTGCATATTTCACCACTTCTATGGCCTGAAAAACCCTTTCGGCACTTACGGAAAGTGGATAAGTATTATTTTTAAGCACATTTCCAAAAACCATATACTTGATGGCTTTTTTATAAAATTCCTCCAGAATATTTTTATTGGTATGCGAAAAAACACCCAGTTCATATGCTCTTTTTTCTACGGATTCTAATTCATCTGCTGAAAATCCGCCTGTATTTACAAGTATGCTGTGTACTTCTAGTTGCAATTCATTTTTTAAATACTTTACGCAAAACGAAGTGTCTAAACCTCCGCTATATGCCAATACTACTTTTTCCATATTATTCTTTATTTTTTTTAAGAAATAATGCTTGTTTTATTTTCTTTAATCTAGTTAACACTTTAGAATCGTACTTATGCTGTTTGATGTTTTTTTCATGATTTGGATCATATAACATTCCTGTGCACAAGCACATTTTTCGTTCTGTTCTTGTTAAAATATCGAAATTTTTACAAGTTCTGCATCCATTCCAAAAAGCTTCATCGGTTGTCAATTCAGAAAATGTAACCGGCTGGTATCCCAATTCATAATTTATTTTCATCACAGCAAGTCCGGTAGTAATTCCAAAAATTTTCGCTTTCGGATACAGTTCTTTTGAATGGTCTAAAATCCGTTTCTTAATTTCTTTTGCCAAGCCCTGATTTCTAAAATCGGGATGCACAATGAGTCCTGAATTTACAACAAATTCATTGTTACTCCATACCTCAATGTAGCAAAAACCAGCAAATTCATCATTATGGGTTGCAATTACGGCGTGGCCAGTACTTATTTTTTTAATAATGTACTCCGGAGTTCTTTCGGCAATACCAGTACCTCTGACCTTTGCGGATTCTTTTATGGTTTCACAAATTATTTCAGCATATTGAACATGCGATTCATTAGCGATGACAATTTTCATTGGCTTATTGTTAAATTCAGGATTAAAATATTCTATTTTTCTAAAGGGGAAAACGAACGCATCATTTTCAAAAAATATTATGCCCTCAAGGAGCGGCGACGTGAAATAACGCGAACAGACATTCTTACTGAAATTGAAAAAATCAGTTTGAAAAATGACGTTATGTTAAAAAAGTTTTGCAAAATGGTAATTGAATAATGAAAATTAATAAACTGCTTTTAATAGGTAGAATTAGCGCGTACGGCGGCGTAAGCCGGAAAGGCGGCTGGGTATTCTTGCAGTTATATTTGAATTGTATATTTTCATTGGTGCAATATTAACTAAAAATTAAACACAAACCTGATGTTGTTATATAATTAACAAAACTTTGGTTTAACCCACTCAAATTTAACAAATTGAACTTCTTTGAATTTGGTGTCAATAAAAAACAATGTCAAACTATTTAAAAATTACTCATATTTAACCGCAAAGGCCGCTAGGTATTTTCGCGAGGAACGCTAATCATTTTATTAACAACTAAACATTTTGCGAACATTGCGCCCACTTTGCGAGCTTTGCGGTTAAACTGAGTTTTAGCTGTCATCAGCCATATTCTTTAAATAATTTTAGCCATTGCGGTCATTGATTCGCGCAAATCAAAACCAACCAACTCAATAGGGTGGAACCTGATGGCTTCATTAATTTCAATCAGTTCTTTATTGCCAACGCCATTGTCTTTTCCTTCTCCATATTTTTTGCCAATAACATCTGTATCCATTTTCTTCATAAAATCGGACAATAATGGTTTACACGCATGGTCAAATAAATAGCATCCATATTCGGCAGTATCAGAAATAATTCTGTTCATTTCAAATAATTTTTTGCGGGCAATGGTATTTGCAATTAACGGTGTTTCGTGAAGTGATTCGTAATAAGCAGAATCTTCTTTAATACCAGATTCTGTCATTGTTTCGAAAGCCAATTCCACACCCGATTTCACAAAAGCCACCATTAAAACAGCATTGTCAAAAAATTCCTGTTCGGTAATTTTCATGCTTCCTGCTGCTGTTTTTTCAAAGGCAGTTTCTCCTGTTGCCGCTCTCCAGCTTAATAAATTTTTATCATCATTCGCCCAATCTTCCATCATGGTTTTAGAAAATTCGCCACTCATAATGTCATCCATATGTTTTTGGAACAACGGACGCATAATTTCTTTTAGTTCTTCTGACAGTTTAAAAGCTTTAACTTTTGCCGGATTCGACAAGCGGTCCATCATATTGGTGATACCTCCATATTTTAACGCTTCGGTAATTACTTCCCATCCATATTGAATTAATTTTGATGCATAACCAGCGTCAATTCCCTTTTCAACCATTTTATTGAAAGATAAAATAGAACCTGTTTGCAACAAACCGCATAAAATGGTTTGTTCCCCCATTAAATCAGATTTTACCTCAGCAACAAAAGAAGAATGAAGAACTCCAGCTTTATGTCCGCCCGTAGCCGCACAATATGCTTTTGCATAGTCGAAGCCGTCGCCGTTCGGGTCATTTTCAGGATGCACCGCAATCAAGGTTGGCACACCAAATCCACGTTTGTATTCTTCCCTGACTTCCGAACCCGGCGATTTTGGCGCCACCATAATTACCGTAATGTCTTTACGAATTTGCATGCCTTCTTCCACAATATTAAATCCGTGAGAATAAGAAAGTATGGCTCCTTTTTTCATTAAAGGCATAACTACCGAAACCACGTTTGTATGTTGTTTGTCTGGCGTTAAATTGATCACCAAATCGGCTGTCGGAATCATTTCTTTATAAGTTCCAACTTTAAATTTATTGTCCACCGTGTTTTTATAGGACTGGCGTTGTTCTTTTATTGCCTCCGCTCTCAAAGTATAAGAAACATCCAATCCGGAATCTCTCATATTTAACCCTTGGTTAAGCCCTTGTGCGCCACAACCCACAATTACTATTTTTTTACCTTCCAATTTTTTTACTCCGTCTTCAAATTCTGAGGAATCCATAAATTCACAAATTCCCAATTGTTGTAATTGTAAACGTAACGGTAATGAGTTAAAATAATTTGCCATTATTATATTTGTTTAATTGTTTATTTGTTTAATTGTGTAATTGTTTAATTGTGTAACTGTTAACTGTTTAACTGTTTAATTGGTTAATTGGTTAATTGGCTATTGCCTAATGCCTAATTATTTATTTGTTTAACTGTTTAATTGTGTAACTGTTTAACTGTTTAACTGTGTAATTGTTTAATTGGCTAATTGGCTATTGGCTAATTGGCTATTGCCTAATTGTTTATTTGTTTAACTGTTTATTTGTTAAATTGGCTAATTGGCTAATTTTAATTTTCAGTCTTTTTTCTTTATTCTCTTTTCTTTTTCTTTCCAACTACTCAATACTAATTAATTCATTTCTTTCAATACTTCTGATATATCCATTCTTGGCCTTGAAATCGCAATGCGGCCTGAACGGACAAACTGCAACAATTTATAAGGCTTTAACTTCTGATACATATTGTCAATATCTTCTTTTAATCCGGAAGCCTCAATCACAAAATAACGTTCTGTTATTGCTATAATATGGGCTCTTCTAAATTTTAATTTATCCTGAATTTTTTCATCATATAAATGTTCTGTCGAAATTTTAAACAATGCCGTTTCGTGATAAATAATTTCATCTTCAGTATGAAAAAAAGCGCCAATCACTTCAATTTGCTTTTCAAGCTGAAGCACTACTTTTCTGATCAACGTTTCAGTCACAATCACCGCAAAAGTAAATCGGTGAACGTTTTCAATCTCGGACGGGCTCACGGTCATGCTTTCAATATTGATATGACGTTTTAAAAATATTGCAGACAATCTGTTCAATATTCCTATATTATTTTCGGTATAAACCGATACGGTATAAACTTTTTTTTCTTCCATAACTAACTTAATCTTATATCTGAAACACTTGCTCCGGTTGGAATCATCGGGAATACATTGCTTTCTGGTTCAATAACAACTTCCAAAAAATAAGATGCTGTTGAATCTGTCATTTTTTTGATGGCATTCGCCAAATCTTCGCGTTTAGAAACTCTGTTCGATTCTATGCCGTATCCTTCGGCTATTTTCACAAAATCGGGATTTGTCATCACCGTTGAAGCATAACGCCTGTCGAAAAACAATTCCTGCCACTGCCTCACCATTCCTAAAAAGCTATTATTTAACACCACAATTTTTACCGCTGCTTTTGTTTGAAGGATGGTTCCCAATTCCTGAATGGTCATTTGATAACCTCCGTCACCAATAATGGCGATGACTTCTCTGTCCGGCGCGCCCATTTTTGCACCGATGGCTGCAGGTAAGGCGAATCCCATAGTTCCTAATCCGCCGGAAGTGATATTGCTTCTGGTTTTTGTAAATTTGGCATAACGCCAGGCAATCATTTGGTGCTGGCCAACATCGGATACAATGACCGCCTCGCCTTTGGTTTCTTTGTTTATTCCGGCCAAAACTTCACTCATCGTCAAGCCTTCTTTTGTCGGATTTAATTGTTCATTAATCACCACTTCTTTCTCAATCTCATACAATTTATGAAACTCCTTCATCCATTCTTTATGATTCCCTTTGTCTACAAACTGCATAATCTCGACTAAAGATTCTTTTACAGTTCCCAAAACAGCAATATCAGTTTTCACATTTTTATCCACTTCTGAAGGATCAATTTCAAAATGAATAATTTTTGCCTGCTTGGCATAGGTATTTAAATTCCCGGTAACACGGTCATCAAACCGCATTCCTATTGCAATTAATAAATCACATTGGTTTGTCAATACATTTGGTGCATAATTTCCGTGCATTCCAACCATGCCCACATGCAAAGGATGATCTGTTTCCAGTGCCGACAAGCCCAAGCCTGTACACGCCGAAGGAATATCCGTTTTTTCTATAAAGTTTTTAAATTCCTGCTCTGCTGAACCAATAATAACGCCTTGTCCCCAAACAATGAATGGTTTTTTAGCCCCATTAATTAATTCCGCAGCTTCTTTTACTTTTTCTATATTTAATTTCGGAATTGCCTTATAGCTTCTCACTTTTACGCATTTATTATACGAAAAATCAAGCTCGCCAAATTGAGCATCTTTTGTAATATCAATCAATACCGGACCTGGGCGGCCAGATTTAGCGATATAAAATGCTTTCGCAAAAACCTCGGGAATTTCACTCGCCTTGGTTATTTGATAATTCCATTTTGTTACAGGCGTAGAAATACCGATAATGTCCGTTTCCTGAAAGGCATCTGAACCCAACAAATGAGAACCTACCTGACCTGTGATGCAAATCAAAGGCGTAGAATCAATTTGAGCATCTGCAATTCCAGTCACCAAATTGGTTGCGCCCGGACCAGAAGTTGCAAATACAACCCCAACTTTTCCCGTTACGCGCGCAAAGCCTTGTGCTGAATGAACAGCACCTTGTTCATGGCGAGACAGCACGTGATGAAATTTCTCTTTATATTTAAACAATTCATCATAAATAGGCATGATTGCACCACCCGGATAGCCATAAGCCAATGCTGAACCTTCTTCCAACAAACATCTGATCACCGCTTCGGCTCCTGTCATTTTTACCGATTTTATGGCTGATGTTTCCTGAACTTCCTTTTTTAATGTTTCCATACCTTTAAAAATTATCCGTTACACAACCTTCAGAAGCTGTTGAAACGATTTTAGCATATTTATACAATATTCCTTTTTTATGTTTTGGCTCCGGCGCCTTCCATTGTGCTTTTCTTAAAGTCAGTTCTTGCTCGGTTAATTTTACATTGATTGTTTTATTTTTAGCGTCAATCACAATCACATCACCATCTTTCACCAATGCAATTGTTCCGCCCGATTGTGCTTCGGGTGTGATATGTCCCACCACAAAACCATGCGTTCCACCTGAAAAACGTCCGTCCGTTACCAACGCAACAGATTTCCCCAAACCGGCACCCATAATCATGGAGGTTGGCTTCAACATTTCCGGCATTCCCGGTCCGCCTCTTGGGCCAACATAACGAATGACCACCACATCGCCTTTCGACACTTTTCCTGCGCCAATTCCATCGTTTGCATCTTGTTCGCCATCAAAAACAACCGCTTTCCCTTCAAATAAATTCCCTTCTTTTCCGCTTATTTTAGCAACAGATCCTTCCGTGGCCATGTTTCCATACAAAATTTGAATGTTTCCCGATGATTTCAATGCTTTTTCTGTGGTATGAATTACGTGTTGATCCTCTTCAAAACTTAACGGTTTTACATGTGCCAGGTTTTCAGCAATCGTTTTGCCGGTCACCGTCATACATTCCCCGTGCAACAAACCTTCTTCCAATAAATATTTCATCACGGCTGGCGTTCCTCCAACCCCATGAACATCTTCCATCAAATATTCACCGCTTGGTTTTAAATCGGCAATTACCGGCGTTCTGTCGCTCACGCGTTGAAAATCTTCCAAAGTAAAATCGATGTCTGCAGCGTGTGCAATTGCCAAATAATGCAATACCGCATTAGTTGATCCGCCCAAGGCGTTTACCAAAGCCACCGCATTTTCCAACGATTTTTTGGTAATGATATCCAAAGGTTTTAGATCAAGCTCCAATAAATTTTTAATCGCGGAAGCTATTCTTTCCGTTTCCGTTTCTTTTTGTGGATTTTCAGCAGGAATTGAGGAATTGTAAGGCAATGCAAAACCCAAGGCCTCTATAGAAGAAGACATGGTATTGGCCGTGTACATTCCGCCACATGCACCTGCTCCCGGAATGGCATTTTTTATAATTTCCCTAAATTCTTCTTCTGAAATCACTCCGGCAATTTTTTGGCCTAAGGCCTCAAATGCGGAAACGATATTTAATTTTTTTCCTTTATATCTTCCTGAAGCAATGGTTCCGCCATACACCATTAATGATGGTCGGTTTAACCGCAACATGGCCATAATGGCGCCTGGCATATTTTTATCGCAGCCAACAACGGTAACCAAAGCATCATAACTTTGGGCATTCATCACCACTTCAATTGAATCGGCAATAATATCGCGCGAAGGCAAGGAATAATTCATCCCCGATGTTCCCATAGAAATACCGTCGCTTACACCAATCGTGTTAAACACCAGTCCAACCTGATCTTTTTTATTAACTTCCTCTTTTATTTTATAGGCCAAATTGTTCAAATGCATATTGCACGGATTTCCGTCGAAACCTGTGCTTGCAATACCCACTTGAGGCTTTTTCATATCTTCATCAGACAAGCCAACGCCATACAACATGGCTTGGGCAGCAGGCTGCGTTTCATCCTGGGTAACTCTTTTACTGTACTTATTTAATTGCATTTATTGGTATTCTTTTAATTCTGTTAAATTTTATTGAAAAAACCTTGGTTTAATCAGGATTTTTAATGAACGTCAAATTTAAACCAGGCATTTGTTTTGCGCCTTTGGCATTTATTCGTTTTACAGTATTCACTTTCTGTTAATTTTACTTAAATTATTGTTTATCAGGTATTTAGCGCTACTTTTTTTACAATGATTATACCATAAAAAAAACCTTCCTAATGACTATTAGGAAGGTTTTTTATAATTTTTTTAATAAAACTAAAATAACATCCTAATCCCCTTGTGAAATTATCACAGAGACACGAATAGAAATGATATTTAGTATGAGGTGCTTCATTTAAAGCAAATATGGTCATTATTAATTAAAATCGGCATAAAACTAACGATTTTTTATTTTACAAGCTTTGCTACCTTTTGACGAATGATTTCTTCTATAGAAGCATGCTGAATTTTACTTTCCAGCCATGACAAAATATCTAAATATAAAAACGCTCTTCTTTCATAAGGGTGATCTTCATATTTAGCCAAGTCCTCGTGCAAATTAACAAATGCTTTGTGAAGTTCATGCGGATAAATATTTTTTAGGTTTTTTAAGAATTGAATCATTTTGCGCTGCACCTGATGCAAATCGTTCATCTTTATCAAAAACTGATAAGTTGATACAATCAGTTTTTCGATATTCTCATCCAAGCCAGCATCATAATGTGCCACTAAATTTAAAACACGGGAAAAGCACAACAGGTCTTCACGCATTTTTAAATCTTTGTTGTCAATAATTTTTTCAAGGCAGAAAATACATTCCTCGTTTTTGCCCGCGCCAAAATACATGCAGGCAATTTTATAGTAAAAAACCATGATATGATGCGCATCAATATTGCTTTCATATTTTGGAATTTCCTTCAATAAATTTGCTGTAAAACCTAAACCCTCCGTAAATTTTCCAACCAAAAAATAATAATTTAATTTATTTTGATTGAAGTATAAAAACGCCAAGGTCTTGGTGTTATCGTTCATCGTAATATTATCGTCTTTTATATCGGATGTTAAATGGTCAAGAACACTAATATATTTGGTTTTGTGTTTGATTAAGTAAAGGGATTCCAATAAATAATTGACGCCTTTTAAATAAAATACAGGGTTTTGGATTTTCAAATCTGGGTTTTCTTCAAACAAATCGACCCATTTTTGGGAATATCTATAACTCAACACAAAATCCTGCAAAATAAAGCTGCGCCATAAATAAGCCTGGTATAAAAATAACTTTTCCCTGAAACCCAATTCAGAAAATTTATATTTCGGCAACTTCTTTTCAAAATAAGCCGTCACTCTTTTTAATCCGTCATCGTCTTTTACATAGCCTTCTTTCAGGAACAAACTGTACAATTGAAGCGAAAGGTTTGATAATTTGCTGATGCGTACATTTTTTAAACTCAATTCCTTTGCCTGAATGGCAAGTTCATCGGCCCGATTGCTCATGCTTCGGGTAATATATTGTGATTCTATTACTTTTTCAAACTCCACAATTTCATAGGCCAAATTATTTTCACCATTGTTTAGTGCAAGTTCCTTTGCCTTATCCAAAATTTTTAAACTTTGTTTGTACAGCCCCTTATTGTATAAAATCGCAGCAAAATCAAATTGCTCCCTAATATGTGCCCTCACATTCTGGTGTACAGGATTAAAACGCAAACTCACTAAAATTTGTTTGTACAAATGCGCCTTTGTATTTGATATTTGTTGCTTTTTGATGTTTGTTTTGCTTAAAATCAATTCATCATCATACTCCGTAACTTTATCCAATAAATTAAATAAAGCCATAAAATTGGCCTCCGCATTTCCTCCCAATCGTCCAGCATAGAGTTTAAATTGTCGCTTTTCCGATTTAGAAAGGGACTTCACCAACATAAAAAGTGCATCTTTTTGCTCAATAGCCATTGTAACCAAATTATTTTTATATTATTGAATAACAGACTTTTAACTATTACATTCAGGGCTTGAATATAGTAAACCATCCTATTTACAAAAGTATATAAAAAATCCATACCCCTATTTTTGAGAATCTATAATGTGCTAAAAAAATAAAAAATGAGTATAAACAACGTTCAAATTTTTGATACAACCTTAAGAGATGGGGAGCAAGTGCCTGGCTGTAAGTTAAATACTGAACAAAAATTAATTATTGCAAATCGACTTGACATTCTTGGCGTAGATGTGATTGAGGCCGGATTTCCGGTTTCCAGTCCGGGCGATTATAATTCGGTCCTGGAAATATCAAAAATAGTTAAAAATGCCACTGTTTGCGGGCTTACCCGTGCAAACCAAAAAGATATTGAAGTTGCGGCTGCAGCGCTGAAATATGCAAAACGCCCAAGAATTCATACAGGAATAGGAACTTCCGATTCCCATATTATTTATAAATTCAATTCAACACCCGATAAAATAATTGAGCGTGCCATTCAAGCGGTGGCTTATGCCAAAAAATTTATTGAAGATGTTGAATTTTATGCCGAAGATGCGGGAAGGACCAGTAATGAATTTTTAGCTAAAGTTTGTGAACAGGTGATAAAAGCCGGCGCAACCGTTATAAATATTCCCGATACAACTGGCTATTGTTTGCCCGATGAATATGGTGCCAAAATTAAATTTTTGAAAGAAAATGTTAAAGGCATCCATAACGTCACTATTTCCTGTCATTGCCACAACGACTTGGGTTTGGCAACGGCAAATGCCATTGTTGGTGTTCAAAATGGCGCGCGTCAAATTGAATGCACGATAAACGGTATTGGAGAACGTGCAGGAAACACTGCCTTGGAAGAAGTCGTCATGATTTTAAAACAGCATCCGAATTTGAATTTAGACACCAATATCAACACAAAATTATTGTATTCAACCAGTAAGTTGGTTCAGCAAAGTATGGGCATGATTGTTCAGCCTAACAAGGCAATTATTGGTGATAATGCCTTTGCTCACAGTTCGGGAATCCATCAGGATGGTGTGATTAAAAACCGGGAAACTTATGAAATTATCAATCCGGCCGATGTTGGCGTAAACGAGTCTTCCATCATATTGACCGCCAGAAGCGGAAGAGCCGCTTTGGCTTACCGAGCAAAAAATGTGGGTTTCGATCTTACAAAAATTGAATTGGACGATATTTATCCGCAGTTTCTACAATTTGCCGATCATCACAAAGAAGTGAATGACAACGATATTCGTCATTTAATGGAATTGAACCATGTCCATAAATCAAGTATCGCAATTTAACTTTTAAGCAAAATAAACAGGTACAACAATTGTCCGTAACAAAATAATTATTATTTTAACAGAATGATTAGTCGGGCCTTGGAATGGGATTCCGCAGTGGCCTTTAAAATGAAATACTACCCATGAAATTAAAAATAGCCGTACTTCCGGGTGATGGAATTGGACCTGAAGTAACCCAACAAGCCATCAAAGTTTTAAATGCAATTGCTGAAAAATACGACCATTCTTTCAATTTTGAAAAAGCAATTGTGGGCGCCAAAGCCATTGAAGAAACTGGAAATCCGTTGCCGGAAGAAACCTTAAAAATTTGCGCAAATTCTGATGCCATTTTATTCGGAACCGTTGGCGACCCAAAGTATGACTGCAACTCAAATGCTAAAATTCGTCCTGAACAAGGTTTGATCAAACTTAGAAAAAGTTTGGGATTGTTCGCCAATATTCATCCGCTCATCACCTACAATTCCCTAGTTCACAGATCAAATTTAAAGAAGGATGTCATTAAAGGAGCCGATTTTGTGATTTATCGAGAACTCACTGGCGGGATTTATTATGGAGAAAAAAAATTAAGTGAAGACGGAAAAACAGCTACAGACAATTGCACCTATTCTGATGTGGAAATTGACAGAATAGCCCACTTGGCCTTTAAAGCGGCACAAATCCGAAGAAAAAAATTAACCCTGGTAGACAAGGCCAATGTATTGGAAACATCTCGCCTTTGGCGGAAAAGAGTGCTTGAAATTTCAAAAAGTTACCCTAATGTAAAATTGGAATTTTTATTTGTTGACCATGCCGCAACACAGCTTATTTTAAACCCAGGACAATTCGACGTTATTTTAACCGAAAATATGTTTGGCGATATTTTAACTGATGAAGCCAGCGTCATTTCAGGTTCGGTTGGCTTGTTGGCCTCGGCCTCTATTGGAGAATATCATGCATTGTTTGAGCCTGTTCACAGCTATTATCCGCAGGTGAAAGGAAAAAATATTGCCAATCCTATGGCGGCCATTTTAGCTGCCGCTATGTTATTAGACCATTTTAAATTGTATGATGAAGCTGAAGCTATTAGAGCAGCCGTTGAAAAATCTATTGAATTAAACATTTCAACGCTCGATTTAAACCCAACAAACCATTTCTCCACCACCAGTGTAGGCAATTTTATTAGCGATTTTATTTTGGATGATGAAAATACATTTTACAACAAACACAATATAGATTTGGGGCAGTCGACTATTATTTAGAGTTGGTTAGTTGTTGGTTGCTGGTTGCTGGTTGTTGGTTTTGAGTTATGAATTGAACTTTTAACTTCTAATATTTAATATTTAACTTTTTTATTTGATTAATTTTGCGCTATGAAAAAATATAAAAATCTTATTAAAAGCGTTTACGGAGAACGCTTCAGAATTCCTTTTGAAAAAGTTTTTAAAAAATGGTAATTATTTTTAAAACAATCCGTCAAATCAAACTATGACAACAGAAGAAATTATTCAACAAATTATATCGAACAAAAACAGGCCTCATTTAAATTTCAGCCTAAAACTGAAAACTGAAAAATTTACGGACAACCTGTTTTATACCTTGTTTGATGCCGAAGCCTGCGTTTCAAGAAACATGGAACAGCTAAAAATCGATTTTATAGAAATTTACAGGTTGGCTTGTTTGATTAAGGATGGTTCATGTGAAAAAATTTGGGAATCATTTTTAGGTAAATTACCAACACTTTTAGAAAACCTGAATTTAGATGCGCAGGAACTTTTTAATAATGATCCGGCCTCAAATTCCCTCGAAGAAATTTATTTGGCGTATCCAGGGTTTTATGCCATTGCCATTTACAGGTTAAGCCATGAACTGTTTTTGTTAAAAACGCCATTAATCCCAAGATTGATGAGCGAATATGCCCATAGTAAAACGGGAACCGATATTCATCCGGGCGCAACCATTGGCCACAGCTTTTTTATTGACCATGCTACAGGAACCGTTATTGGTGAAACCTGTATCATTAAAAACCATGTTAAAATATACCAAGGCGTTACCTTGGGGGCTTTGCAGGTTAAAAAAAACATGAAAGACACAAAACGCCATCCAACTGTAGAAGATAACGTCACCATTTACGCCAATGCCACCATATTGGGAGGCAACACGGTAATAGGCGAAAACTGCACCATTGGCGGTAACGTTTGGATTACCGAATCCGTGCCGAAAAATTCTATTGTGTACGAAACCCATGAAACGAAGCATAAAACAAAAAGAAATTTATGAAAGATCAAAGTTTGTTAGATTTTATAGGAAATACACCACTCATAAAAGCAAACAACATTTTAGTTAAAGAAGGGGTTTCTTTGTATCTTAAATTAGAAGGAACCAATCCGGGAGGAAGTGTAAAAGACCGGCCAGCTTTTAATATGATCCGTTCGGCTTTTGAACGAAATGACATCAAAAAAGGGGATTATTTAATTGAAGCCACCAGCGGAAATACCGGAATTGCCCTGGCCATGATTGCGCAACAATTTGAAATCATCATAGAATTGGTGATGCCCGAAAACTCGACCAAAGAACGTGTGCAGACGATGGAAGCCTATGGCGCAAAAGTTACCTTAACTCCTGCGGCTGATGGTATTGAAGGATCCAGAGTCTATGCCGAAAAACAAGTAGCCGAAAAAGGCTATTATATGTTAGACCAGTTTGCGAATGTAGATAATTGGAAAGCACATTATAAAACTACCGGACCCGAAATTTGGCAGGATACGCAAGGGGAAATCACCCATTTTGTTTCAGCCATGGGAACAACGGGAACCATTATGGGCACTTCCACCTTTTTAAAAGAAAAAAATGCAGCCATTCAAATTGTCGGTGCCCAACCTGACGACAATTCTAAAATTCCGGGCATCAGGAAATGGTCTCCGGCATTTCTCCCTAAAATCTTCAATCCTAAAAAAGTAGACATCGTTATTGAAGTTACGGAAGAAGAAGCCCGAATTATGACCAAAAGACTGGCAAAAGAAGAAGGCGTATTTGCCGGAATGAGCAGCGGCGGCTCGGTTACTGCAGCGCTAAAATTAGCCGAAACCTTAAAAACAGGTGTTATTGTCGCCATCATTTGCGACCGCGGAGATCGTTATTTGTCCTCTGATTTATTTGAATAACCGCATTAAGTTATTCCTTGTTAAGATTGTTTCTAAGTGTCTTTTATTGTATTTTTGCCGCTTAGAAAACTATAATTTCTACCCATGAAAAAAATTCAAATGGTTGACTTGCAAAGTCAATACGCAAATATTCAAGATCAGATCGATTCAAAAATAGCAGAAGTTTTAAAATCCGCAGCTTATATCAACGGACCCGAAGTACATTCCTTTCAAACAGCACTGGAAAATTACATGGGCGTAAAAAATGTCATTCCTTGTGCCAACGGCACTGATGCGCTTCAAATCGCCATGATGGGATTGGGATTAAAACCGGGTGATGAGGTCATTACTGCCGATTTCACTTTTGCCGCAACTGTTGAAGTTATCGCCTTACTTCAACTAACACCTGTTTTGGTTGATGTGGATCCTGTGGATTTCAACATTTCCATAGATGCCATCAAAAAAGCAATTACACCAAAAACGAAAGCCATAGTGCCTGTCCATTTATTTGGAAAAGTGGCCAATATGGAAGCCATTATGGAAATTGCCAAGGAATACAATTTGTTTGTGATTGAAGACAATGCACAAGCAATTGGCGCCACTTATACCTTTAAAGACGGCAGCAAAAAGAAAGCGGGAACGATAGGCCATGTGGCTTCAACTTCCTTTTTTCCTTCAAAAAATTTAGGCTGTTATGGCGATGGCGGGGCCATTTTTACCAATGACGACGAATTGGCGCATAAAATCAGAGGCATTGTAAATCACGGTATGTATGTGCGTTATCACCATGATGTTGTTGGTGTTAACTCTCGTTTAGACAGCATACAAGCCGCTATTTTAAATGTGAAACTTCCTCAATTAGACACCTACAATAAAGCACGACAAGCTGCTGCCAGAAAATACAATCTGGCTTTTGCCAATGAAAAAAATATCATCATTCCAGTCATTTGTGAAAATTGTGATTGCCACGTTTTTCATCAATATACCTTAAAAGTTTTAAATACAGACAGGGATGCTTTGGCGAATTATTTAAACGAAAACGGCATTCCTTGCGGCGTTTATTATCCGATTCCGCTTCATTCCCAAAAAGCATATACCGATAAAAGATATGATGAAGCCGATTTCCCGGTAACCAATCAATTGGTGAAAGAAGTCATTTCATTGCCTATGCATACCGAATTGGAAGATGAACAAATAGATTTTATTACTTCTAAAGTCATTGAATTTGTAAACAGGTAAAAAATTATGAGAATACTGGTTACCGGTGGATTGGGTTTTATAGGATCCCATACGGTTGTTGAATTACAACAAGAAGGATTTGACGTGGTCATTATCGATAATTTATCAAATTCCACCTTGGAGGTACTGGATAAAATTACGTCGATCACCAACAAAAAACCAGCATATCACAACATCGATTTACGGAATAAAACAGCGGTAAAAACCTTTTTCGCCAACAATGCCATTGATGGCGTCATTCATTTTGCGGCTTCAAAAGCGGTGGGTGAAAGTGTACAAATGCCCTTGGAATATTATGAAAATAATATCAGCTCCCTGGTCTATGTATTGCAGGAAATGAAAGCCAACAAGGTCAGTAATTTTATTTTCAGCTCTTCATGCACCGTTTACGGACAAGCAGATGAACTTCCTATAACTGAAAACGCCCCCATAAAACCAGCGGAATCTCCTTATGGAAACACGAAACAAATTGGTGAAGAGATTATAAAAGACACCACCAAGATTTCCGATTTAAAAGCCATTGCATTGCGTTATTTCAATCCGATTGGTGCTCATGAATCGGCTAAAATTGGGGAATTGCCTATTGGCGTTCCGCAAAATTTAATTCCTTATGTTACGCAAACGGCTGCAGGAATCCGAAAAGAATTGTCCGTTTACGGCAATGATTATCCAACCCCGGATGGCACCGCCGTAAGAGATTATATTCATGTGGTGGATTTGGCAAAAGCACATATTATTGCTTTAAAAAGACTCTTGAACAACCAAAACAAAGCGCAATTTGAAGTATTTAACTTAGGGACCGGAAAAGGAAATTCGGTTTTGGAAGTGATTCAAACTTTTGAAAAAGTTACCGGCAAAAAACTGAACTACAAATTTGTTGACAGACGAGAAGGTGATATTACCGCCGCCTATGCAGATACCACCATTGCAAATCAAGAATTGGGTTGGAAAGCCGAACTCACTTTAGAGGACGCTTTGCTTTCTTCATGGAAATGGCAGCTTACGCTTTAGTTGGTTGTTAGTTACTTTTTAATTTTCAACTTCCCAACTTGAACTTCCCTGATTAGTGTTGACCGGTTTTACACACCCCTAGCCCCTCTCAAGAGGGGAATTTGATTTGTTTAAACTTTTAATATTAACTGAAAACCGAAAACTGCTAACTGTTAACTGAGACTATTCTGCACTGCTTGCAGCAACGAATCTGTCTATTTTTCGCACCAGGCCTTGCAATACTTTTCCCGGACCGACTTCAATAAATTCTGTTGCGCCATCGGCAATCATTTGCTGGATGGTCTGTGTCCAGCGTACAGGCGCAGTCAATTGGAGAATTAAATTTTCCTTAATTTCAACTGAATCTTTAACTGCTGCTGCAACCACATTCTGATAAATCGGACAAGTGGGTTTATGGAATATTGTATTATTAATGGCTTCAGCCAGTTCTTCCCTTGCAGGCTCCATTAAAGGAGAATGAAAAGCACCGCCAACAGGTAATTTAATCGCACGCTTTGCCCCTTTTTCAATCATTGCCGCGCAAGCTTTGTCAATAGCCTCCATTTCTCCTGAAATTACCAGTTGACCCGGACAATTGTAGTTTGCCGCAACCACAATACCATCAATACTTGCACACACTTGTTCCACAATGGCATCATCCAATCCCAAAACAGCGGCCATGGTAGAGACTTGCATTTCACATGCCTTTTGCATGGCCAACGCTCTTTTTGAAACCAATTTAAGTGCATCCTCAAAAGACAAAACCCCATTAGCCACCAAGGCTGAAAATTCACCTAAAGAATGTCCGGCCACCATTTCAGGCTTAAAATCATTTCCTAAAATCCTAGCCAAAATTACCGAATGCAAAAATATGGCGGGCTGCGTCACTTTCGTTTGCCGCAATTCTTCGGCGGTACCTTCAAACATGATATCTGTAATGCGAAACCCCAAAATTTCATTGGCTTCTTCAAAAAGTTTTTTTGCCACCAGAAATGTATTGTATAAATCCAATCCCATTCCTGTATATTGGGCGCCCTGACCCGGAAAAATATATGCCTTCATTTTATGTCATTATTTATTTGTTAAGCAAAAATAGGGATAATTAACAATTAATAATGAATAATTAATAATCGATAATCGTTAGTTGCTAATCGTTAATTGCTCATCATTAATTGCTCATCATTAATTGCCAATTGTCAATTGAACTTTATACCCTTCGCTGTTTCTGATGTTAAATACTGTTCCGTCTTCAAACAATAAATACTGTCCTTTTATGCCCATCAGTTTTCCCGAAAATTCAGGGGTGTTTTCAAGTTTCAATGTTTTTATTTTGACGGGGTATTTGATCACAGGATACTCAATGGTTGTAATTTTTCCGTTGTTCGCCAAAAAATAGGGTTCAGCTTCCTTGGGAATGTATTTTTTTAATTTTTCCCTTTCTTCAATTAAATCTAAATCTGCTATTTCATTTTTCAACATTTTTTGCCAGCTCGTTTTATCGGCAACATGCTCTTTTAAAGCAACTTCCGTAATTCCTGCCAAATATCTGTTTGGCACTTCAACTATTTCAATGGCTTTCGACGCGCCTTGGTCTATCCACCGTGTCGGTACCTGCGTTTTACGCGTTACCCCAACTTTTACATTGCTCGACAGCGCCAGATAAACAATATGCGGTTGCAATTGCACTTTTTCTTCATATTCCAAATCACGGTCTCGAATTCCTAAATGGGCCGTACTCAATTCAGGTTTCATAATCCAGTCGCCTACATGGGCGCTTTCATAAAAGCAATCATAACAAAACCCTTGTCTGAATATTTTCTTTTCCTTTCCGCAATTCAAACACTGAGAACCTTCAAAATGAATTTCCATATGGCATCCCAACAGCTGGTTCAAATTCAGAAAGTCATTTTCCACTTCTAAATAATAGTGTACATCATCATTTAATTCCGACCTCATCTTTTTTAAAACAGTATGGTATTGCATCGTAATTTTTTAGTAAATTTAAGGTCTAAAGATACTTAATAAAATATGTCCTATCCAATAGTTAATTCAATAATTTCGTGGTTCTTAAAGAAGCGGAAACACCAAATGGAATTATTTTTAAAATATCCGATTGATGTTCAGGAAGAATTGTTGCATAATTTGTTGGAGAAAGCCCAGGATACCGAAATTGGCATAAAACATCAATTTTCATCCATTGAAACTTATGATGATTTTACCAAAAACGTTCCCATTCAGCAATACGAATCCATTGAAGCGCTTATTGAACGCACCCGAAAAGGAGAACAGAACGTATTTTGGCCCACACCCATAAAATGGTTTGCAAAATCGAGCGGCACCACCAATTCAAAAAGCAAGTTTATTCCAGTAAGTGAAGAAGCTCTGGAAGATTGCCATTTTAAAGCCGGAAAAGACATGCTTTGCCTGTATTTCAACAACAATTCCGATGCCCAGCTCTTCACCGGAAAAGGATTGCGCCTGGGCGGAAGCAGCGCCGTTTATGAAGACAGCAACTCTTCTTTTGGCGATTTATCGGCCATTATCATTGAAAATTTGCCCTTTTGGGCCGATTACAGCAGTGCGCCAAAACAGGAAACCGCATTAATGGAGGAATGGGAAAGCAAAATGAAAGCCATTGTTGATGAAACCATTGATGAGGATATTACCAGTTTGGTTGGTGTGCCTTCATGGATGCTGGTATTGTTAAATTATGTTTTGGAAAGAACAGGAAAAAACAACATCTTGGAAGTTTGGCCAAACCTCGAAGTCTATTTTCATGGCGGCGTAAATTTCAACCCTTACAGAGAACAATTTAAAAAACTCATTCCGAAAACGGATTTTAAATATTTTGAAACCTACAATGCTTCCGAAGGTTTTTTCGCCATTCAGGATGTCAATAATTCATTGGATCTTCTGTTAATGCTTGATTACGGTATTTTTTACGAGTTTATCCCTATGGATAAATTTGATGGAGAAAATTCAATCGCCATTCCGCTTTCCGAAGTAAAACTTAACACCAACTACGCGATGGTCATTACAACCAATGGCGGTTTGTGGCGTTATTTAATTGGAGATACCGTAAAATTTATGTCTTTGGCACCTTTCCGAATCAGAATTACAGGAAGAACCAAACATTTTATCAATGTTTTTGGGGAAGAATTGATTATTGAAAATGCCGAAACCGCTCTAAAACAGGCCTGTTTAAAAACCGGTGCCGAAGTTTCTGAATTTACAGTTGCCCCTATTTTTATGGTAGATAAAAAAAACGGTGGCCATGAGTGGCTCATTGAATTTAGAATCGCCCCAAAAAATCTCAATTATTTTACGGAATTGTTGGACAATGCATTAAAGTCCATCAACACAGATTATGAAGCCAAGCGTTATAATAATATGGCCTTGGCGATGCCCATCATTATCTGCGGAAGAAAAGGCTTGTTTTATGATTGGCTGAAATTACAGGGAAAATTGGGCGGACAACATAAAGTTCCCCGATTGTCTAATTCAAGAAAACATTTGGAAGAGTTGTTAGAACTGGCTAAAGTCAGTTAAATTTTACGTTCTATGACGTAATTGACCATGGTCAAAAGTGAGGCTTTGTAGGGAGAATCCGGGTATGTTTCCAAAAGCTCCAATGCTTTTTCCTTATATTCTTTCATTTTCTCTGTGGCATATTCAATACCCCCATTTTCTTTTACGAAAACAATAACTTCTTTTACACGTTTTTTGTCATCGTGGAACTTTTTAACCGATTTTATCAGCCAGCCGCGTTCCTCTTTAGTGCAGTTATTCAGAACGTAAATAAGAGGTAGCGTCATTTTTTGTTCCTTGATATCAATACCGGTAGGTTTCCCAATTTTTGCATCGGTATAATCAAATAAGTCGTCTTTAATTTGAAAAGCAATCCCAATCCGTTCCCCAAACAAACGCATTTTAGCTATTTCCTCATCCGAACTTCCTACAGAAGCAGCGCCAATACCGCAACAAGCTGCAATTAAGGTGGCTGTTTTCTGGCGAATAATTTCGAAATAAACATCTTCAGTAATATCGAGTCGGCGTGCTTTTTCAATTTGCAGCAGTTCCCCTTCACTCATTTCCCTTACAGCCACCGAAATCAGTTTTAATATGTCAAAATCGTTGTTGTCTATTGAAAGTAAAAGTCCTTTTGATAACAAAAAATCTCCTACAAGAACTGCTATTTTATTTTTCCACAGGGCATTTACAGAGAAAAAGCCTCTTCGTTTGTTGCTTTCGTCCACCACATCGTCGTGTACCAAGGTTGCTGTATGAATCAGTTCAATGATGGAAGCACCGCGGTAAGTTCGTTCTTCAAATCTACCGCCCGAGACCATTTTGGCCACCAGAAAAACAAACATAGGACGCATTTGTTTTCCTTTTCGCCTTACGATATATTGTGTTATTCTGTTTAACAATGGCACTTTTGTAGCCATGGAATCTTTGAACTTGCTTTCAAAGAGTTCCATTTCTTCAAGAATGGGTTGTTTTATCTGTTCTATAACTTTCATAGGTGTACAAAAATAACAGTTTATTTTTATCATGATGCTTCGTTGCAGATAATTTGTTAAAAAAACCAAATTTTATTGCTTTTTTTCAGGTTTGGCTTAGAATTCATGTCGCTTTTGAACTCTTAAAATAATTGACACATTTTTTATTTAGTTGTTCTTTTCATTTTTCATTGATGAAAAAGAAACATGGCGGTTTTCTTTGTATTATTATACTGAAGATGACATAGCTTTATTCATCTGTTTTTTTAACGCGTCATTGCGAACCTTTCGGCTGGCGCTCAAGACAGGCTAAAGTGAAGCAATCTGTAGTAGTGAACAAAAAAATATTGTTTGGAACTCCATCAACATGTTTTGTTCATTTTCTTTGTTTGCCCAAAGAAAACGGAACCAAAAGAAAGGGCACTTTTCGTCAGGTATTTTTTCTAGCTATTTAAAAAATAGCCACAAAAACCGTATTTTAAAAGCTAAATTTTCTCCAAGGCTTCAAAAATTTTTAACGCTTTTAAAATATTATACTTACGAAAAGGATTTGTGATTTTAGTTAAACTTATGTTTTAACTTTCCGTGGTGATTTGTGGGGTATTGATAGTATCATGATTTGTTTTCTATTCATGAGATCCTGAACCGAGTTCAGGATGACGTTTTCAATATTTTACGACGAAAAAGATCATAGGACGTTTTCTTTGTTTTGATTTGCTGAAGATGTGATAAGTTTGAAATAAAGGAAAAGCCACAAAATAAGAAAGCACGGATTATAAAATCCGCGCCTCTAATTACATAACTTATTTGTCTTTTTTCTTTGGTCTCTGTTCTTTTGTACTTTATACTTTGTGCTTTTAACTTTCTACTTCACATTATGCTGAATATTAATGGATTCCACGTGAATGGTTTTAAATATTTCTTCTACAAATTCTTTGTTTAGGCCTTTTTCCTCCGCGGCTTCTGTCATGGTTGCCAATATATCGGCCCATCTGCTGCTTTGTAAAATCGCCACATTTTCATTATGTTTCAGCATTCCGATTTGTTCGGAGATGCCCATTCTGTCTTTCAACAACTCAATTAAATTGCTGTCGAGTAAGTCCAATTCTTTTCGGTACATATTCAATTTTCGCTGAAATTCCTCTTTGCTGCTGCTTTTTAGACGGATTCTTAAATCGACGGTCATTTGAGCCAACTGCGCAGGTGTAATTTGTTGTTTGGCATCGCTCCAGGCATTGTCCGGATCAATATGTGTTTCAATCATAAATCCGTCGTAATTTAAATCGAGTGCCGTTTGCGAAACATCCAACAAGGTATCTCTTCTTCCGCAGATATGCGAAGGGTCGATGATTATTGGTAAGTTAGGGAACTCTCTTTGAAGCTCAATGGCCAAATGCCATTTCGGTTTGTTTCTGTAATGCAACGAATTGTAAGTTGAAAACCCTCTGTGGATAACACCCAACTGAGAAATTCCTGCGGCCTGAATACGTTCCACAGCACCCAACCATAAAGGCAAATCAGGGTTTACAGGATTTTTAATCAGTACGACTTTATTCACACCTTTCAATGCATCAGCAATTTCCTGCACCACAAAAGGATTTACTGTGGTTCTCGCTCCAATCCACAAAATATCGATATCGTGTTTCAAAGCCAGTTCAACGTGATTTGCATTCCCTACTTCGGTAGTCACCAACATGCCTGTTTCCTCACGCACGCGTTGCAACCAAGGCAATCCAATTTCGCCAACACCTTCAAATCCACCCGGACGTGTTCTTGGTTTCCAAATTCCTGCCCTATATACATTTGCATCTGTGTTTTTAAGCAAATGAGCTGTTTTCATCACCTGATCTTCAGTTTCCGCACTGCATGGTCCTGCTATTACAATGGGATGCGATAAATTCATATCATCCAACCACTTTCTGTTTTCTTTCGTATTTTCCATTTTTGCTCCTGTTTTATTTTATTAGTTAATTCCTTTTAAGATTGTTTTGATGTAATTCGTATTGTTCATTGTTCTGTTTAATCCGTCCTCATCATCCTGCTCAATCATTTCCTTAAATTCGTTCAGGTTTTTGATATATTCCTCAAGAGATCGAACGACATTTTCCTTATTCTCAAGAAAAATGGGTGTCCACATACTCGATGAACTTTTTGCCAAACGCACTGTTGAGGCAAAACCGGTACTTGCCATATCAAAAATATACTGCTCGTTTTTTTCAATTTCCAGCACTGTTTTTCCCAGCATAAAAGAACTCACATGCGACAGGTGTGATACATAGGCAATGTGGCGGTCGTGTTCCACCGGATTCATCATTTTAATACGCATGTTCAGTTTTTTAAACAGGCTCAGCGCTTTGTCCAGAAGCTTCCAGCCGCACTTATCTGTTTCACACAGAATAGCCACTTTATGGTCGAACAAATCTAAAATGGCCGCTTCCGGACCAGAAAATTCAGTTCCTGCAAGCGGATGTGCCGCCACAAAATTTTTGCGGTTCGGGTGGTTTTGAATTGCCTTGCAAATTTCATTTTTTACCGAACCCACATCAAAAACCAGGGTGTCTTCCGAAACCAGATCCAACACTTTCAAAGTAACCTCCGAAATTTTATTCACCGGAACCGCAATAACAACCACAGAGGCTTCTGCCAGTTGGGAAAAATCAGTTTCTTCCTCAATAATGCCAAGCGCCAGCGCTTTTTTAATGTGCTCGGGGTTTTGGTCAATTCCGTAAACTTTATAGCCCTCTCTTTTCTTTAAATCGAGTGCCAAAGAACCGCCTATCAATCCCAAACCAATTACTACTAATTTTTCCATTTCTTAAATTTCTACGGCAGTTAACCTGTTTAACACTTCCTTTAACATGGTTTCCGAAACACACAATGAAGCGCGGATATAACCTTCTCCATTGGATCCGAAAATATTTCCCGGGGTAATAAACACGTCTTTTTCATACAATAGTTTATCGGTAAATGCCGTTGCATCCTTTCCTTCCGGCAATTTTGCCCAAACAAACAATCCGCCATAATTTTTATTATAGGTACAGCCTAAAGCATCAAATATTTCCCGCACGGCTATTTGTCTTTTTTTATAGGTTTCATTTTGTTTTATAAACCAATCCTCTGAAAGTTTTAAAGCTTCCACCGCTCCTTTCTGAATTCCGAAAAACATTCCGGAATCCATATTGCTTTTCACCGCCAATATGGTTTTAATAATTTCGGCATCACCTACTACCATTCCAACGCGCCATCCGGCCATATTGAATGTTTTACTCAATGAATTCAATTCGATTGCAACTTCTTTTGCGCCTTCCGTTTCCATGATACTTATCGGATTGTCATTCAACACAAAACTGTACGGATTGTCATTCGCAATTAAAATATCATGCTTTTTCCCAAAGGCAATTAAATTTTTAAAATCTTCTTTGGAAGCTACTGCGCCGGTTGGCATATGCGGGTAATTTACCCACATAATTTTCACCTTGCTTAAGTCCTGTTTTTCAATTTCCTCAAAATTGGGCAACCAATTCGTTTCCTGTTTTAAATCATAAAAAACAGGTTCAGCTTCCAACAATCTTGTAACGGATTCGTATGTAGGGTAACCCGGATTTGGAATCAACACTTTATCGCCTGCATTTAAAAAAGCCATAGAAATATGCATAATTCCCTCTTTCGACCCCATCAGCGGTAAAATTTCACTGGCAGGGTTTAACAAAACCTTAAAATTGGTCTTGTAAAAATTCGCGATACCTTCCCGAAATTCCGGAATGCCCTGATAACTTTGATACTGATGAGCGGTTGGCAGTTGCATGGCATTTTTAATTGCTTCAATTACACTTACAGGCGGATCTAAATCGGGACTTCCAATAGCCAAATTGATAATTGGTTTCCCTTCCTTCCGCAGTGCAGCCACTTCCCGCAACTTTTTGGAAAAGTAGTATTCCTTTACCTCATTTAATCTGTTCGCTTTTTGTATCATTATCTTTTACTTTTACTGTATTCTCCCAATATATTTAAGGCTTCCGTTTTTTCTTTCACTTCTTTTATGGCGTGGTAATAATCGGCATAGTTATCAAAAATAAAATCGGCGAAAAATGCATATTTCCAAGGGGTATCAATCACGGGCATCGACTGAATTTTGGAAAGATTTAACTTGTGATTTGCCAAAATGGTCAACACTTCAGCCAAACTGCCGGTATCATTACTTGTGATAAATTTAATGGAAGCTTTGTTTGCCGAAACACTTTTTTTGCTCTCCGCGTTTGTCAAAATAAAAAACCGGGTTGAATTGTCTTTAATGGTCTGTATTTCTGGCGCTATGATTTCCAGGTTATAGATTTCCGCAGCAAGACTGCTGGCAATTGCAGCAACGCCCCTAAGCTTGTTGTCCTGAATTCTTTTTGCCACCGCCGCAGTATCTGTATCTTCAATCAATTTAATGTCAGGGTAGTCGTTGAAAAATTTATGACATTGCAACAAGGCCATAGGATGTGAATACACCTCCGTGATGTCATCCATTTTTTGTCCTTCCAACGCCATTAAATTGTGGTGAATTGGCAAGTAAAACTCTCCGCAAATAGTTAATTGATGATCATCAATAAGGGCATAATTTGGCAAAATGGCGCCAGCTATAGAATTTTCAATAGCCATAACAATAACCTCTGCCTTTTTGTTGTTCAACAAATCGGGCATTTCACTGAACGACATACACTCAACCAGATTGATGTTTTTTCCAAAATATTCTTCGGCCACGATATGGTGAAATGATCCCTTAATTCCTTGTATTGCTACCTTCATCGGTTATTGTTAATTGTTTTTATTCGGTCCTCTGGAATGCGCATTTATTCATTAGAGTTTGTAACATGTAATCGTTATGCTCATTTCATAATTTTTGGTCAAAAAAAAAGCCTCGAAATTTTTCGAGACTTTATTATTTATTTTTGTTAAAATAACACATACGAAGCCTCAACTCTTATTGGTAAAATAAAAGTAAAAATAGAAGCTATTCCAAGTGTTATTTGTTGTCATCATTGTTTATTGAAGGGCAAATCTATACAATAAAATTAAAAGAAACCTATTATTTTTAACAAATAAACATCCTTTTATTGGATTCTTATTAAAATTAACAAATTTTAGATTATTAGTAAAATATGTCAAGATATTTCTATGAGTTTTGTGCTTTTTATATTCTTTTGATATGGCATGCTTAAAAAAAGGAGAAAATTTCATTGTATAGGTATCTGGTATCTGATATCTGGTATTTAATATACTGAGCCATATAAACAATTACACGATTAAACCATTAAACAATTTAAAAACCCAACAATTTCCTTAAATTTGCAGTAACTACTAAAATTATCTATGCTATGTTTTCCTTCCTTAAGAAAAAGACGCCCCTTACCGAATTGTTTCCAGCAGATTTTGTGGACATCCATTCGCATTTTTTGCCGAATATAGATGATGGTTCAAAAAGCATGGACGAATCGGTGGCTATGTTGCGGAGGATGCATGACTATGGTATTAAACAGATCATTTGCACGCCGCATGTGATGGAAAGTGTTTGGGAAAATACTTCAGAAACCATTCAGAAAAAACTTAATGCCCTGAATGCACATTTAAAAAGCATTGGATTTACAGATATTTCGATACGGGCAGCCGCTGAATATATGCTGGATGCCAATTTTGACCACCTGTTAAAAACGGAAAAATTAAGGACCATAAAAGACAATTACATTTTGGTAGAGCTTTCATTCCTTCAAGCGCCCGTTAATTTATATGAAACTTTGTTCAATATTCAGATTGCGGGGTATAAACCTGTTATGGCACATCCGGAAAGATATTCTTATTATCATAACGATTTTTCGGCTTATCAAAAACTAAAAGATGCCGGCTGTCTGTTTCAGCTAAACCTCCTTTCCCTGTCAAATTATTATGGATCTGCAGTCACAGCTACTTCGCTTCAACTTTTAAAACACCAACTTATTGATTTTGCGGGTACTGATACACACAAGCACCGCCATTTGGATTTTTTGGAAAAAATTGATAATGCAAAAACCATGAAACTTATTGAGCCTGTTCTTTATGCAAATTCTTTTTTTAGAGAGTAAGGATTTTTTTGTCGTGCGGTCGTGCTTCGCTTTTATCGTTCGGTCTTGTCATCGCGAAGTTTTTGTAAAAATTAGCCTGTGCCGAATTTATTTCGGTATGGCAATCTGTTTATTATTTGATCTATATGTCCTGTTGAAGGCGTTATCTGACTGCTAATATGAGTTTGCCGCGTTGTCATTTTGCTATCGCTCTCCCTCGCGCCGGCTGGCCCATTCGCTAAAAATGTGTACCACATTTATTTACGCTCTGTCCCCCTTTGGGGCTACTTTCCAATCTGATAATACTCAAATCCTTTTTCTTCCAGATTAAAAACATTGTATTGGTTACGGCCATCAAAAATAACAGGCGTTTTTAGTTGCAGGTTAATTTCTTCGAAATCGGGGGAACGGAATTCTTTCCATTCGGTTAATAAGACCATGGCATCCGCATTTTTTAAGGCTTCGTATTTTGAATTGACATAGGTGATATTCTCCAGGTTTTTTAAATAAAAATCTTTGGCTTCTTTTATGGCTTTTGGGTCGTAAGCCTGAATTTTAGCGCCTCTTTTTACCAAGTCTTTAATAATATAAATTGCCGGGGCTTCTCTCATATCATCGGTTCCCGGTTTAAAGGCCAGTCCCCAAATGCCAAATGTTTTTCCGGTAAGATCTTCTCCAAAACGTTTCACTATTTTTTGGGCAATCACCAATTTTTGCGCATCGTTTACTTCTTCAACCGAGGTGATTAATTTTGGATGGTATTGGTGTTCTTCGGCAATTTTCATAAGCGCCTTTACATCTTTCGGGAAACATGAACCTCCGTAACCACAGCCCGGATATATAAACCCGTAGCCTATTCTGCTGTCGGATCCAATCCCAATACGCACATGATTCGCATCGGCACCCACTTTTTCACAAATGTTTGCAATCTCATTCATAAAGGAAATCTTGGTGGCCAGCATGGCATTTGCGGCATATTTGGTCATTTCCGCAGAACGGACGTCCATCACAATAAAACGTTCGTGCGACATGGAAAACGGCGCGTACAGTTGTTTCATTTTTTCAATGGCGTAGGGATTTTCAGTTCCTATAACCACCCTGTCGGGTTTCATAAAATCGACAATGGCAGCACCTTCTTTTAGAAATTCAGGATTGGAAACCACTTCAAATTCAATAGCAGCCCCTCTTTTATCCAATTCTTTTTGAATGGTTGCTTTTACCTTGTCGGCAGTTCCTATGGGTACGGTAGATTTGTCTACCACCACCAATCGCTTTTGCATGGTTTCTCCAATAGATTTGGCTACTGCCAGCACATATTGAAGATCTGCCGAGCCATCATCACCCATGGGTGTACCCACGGCGATAAATACGATTTCGGAATTTGTAATGGCTTGCTCTAAATTTGTTGTGAAAAACAGATTTTCACTCGTCACATTTTTCAAAACCATAGGCTCTAACCCAGGTTCATAAATTGGGATGATTCCTTTATTCAGGTTGTCTATCTTGGTGGCATCGATATCTACACAAGTGACTTTATTTCCCATTTCGGAAAAACATGTTCCTGAAACCAACCCTACGTATCCTGTCCCTATTACTGCGATGTTCATATTTTTATTTTTTTGTTGCTGTTTTTTTGTCTTGCGGTCTCGCTTCGCTCTTTTTTGTTAGTTTAAGCTCGTCGAAGGCCCTTTCAACTTTGAGACCCTTCAACTTTGGTTTTATTTTTCAAACGGATGTTTTGCCAATGGTTTTAACACGAAGGGATGATAGTCTCCTTTTGGACCGATGGGTTGAGCGTGTCGGATGCTGTGCACTATTTCAATGGCCTGGCGAGGCGCTTCGAGTCCGTAACCTTTGCCGGCAATTATCTCCTGATAAGAAACAGTGTGCAAATCAGTAAAACCACCGCTGAATTCCAATTCTTCGCCTTCTATGGTTATGGAACGGTAAGTGGTTTGTCCTTTGGCTTTAACGGCATCAGGCAAAACATCGTAATTGGTAGATAAAAACCAGCGAACCCTTGCTTTTTCGAACTCCAGATATCCTGCAGACCGGTCGTGCGTATTTATATGCACCATGTTTTGTTTGAGATCTCCAAAGATCCAGGACAACATATCGAAAAAATGAACACCGATGTTGGTCGCTATACCACCCGATTTTGAAACGTCGCCTTTCCAGGAAGTGAAATACCAATGTCCGCGTGAGGTTAAATAGGTTAAATCTACGTCGTAGACCTTGTCTTTTGGTCCGGCCGCTATTTTTTCCTTTAAGGCAATAATACTGGGATGCACTCTTAATTGGAGGATATTGTATACTTTTTTGCCTGTTTCTTTTTCCATGTTAACCAATGCATCAATGTTCCAAGGATTGAGCACCAAAGGTTTTTCGCAAATAGCATCGGCACCCTGACGCAATGCAAAACGGATGTGTGCATCATGCAGGTAATTTGGCGTGCAAATGCTTACATAATCTAATTGCGTGTTTTTCTCAAATTTTAGTTTAGAGATGTGACGATCAAAACGTTCAAATTCCGTAAAGAAATCTGCGTTTGGAAAGTAACTGTCTATAATGCCTACGCTGTCAAATTTATCTAATGCAGCGATTAAAGTGTTGTTGGTTTCTTTAATGGCTTTCATGTGTCGTGGCGCGATGTAGCCACTTGCTCCTATTAATGCGAAATTTTTCATTTTTTTTTAATGTCTTGCTGTCTGCAGTTCTCATTGGCGCGCAAATGTTTTCTTTAGCAGTGCCAATATTTATTTAATGTTTGCTAAATCTTTCGCAAGATAATACTTAGTGTTGAATTTACATAAGGGGGGTTTTAATATTTGGTAAATTTCACAAGGTCATGCTGAACTTGGTTCAGCATCTGTATATACAGTAACAAAATCAGAATTTGATGTTATTTTCTTGAGATTCTGAACAGAGATCAGGACGACGTCTGTTTTTTGATTTTCAACTTTCGATTTTGGACGTTAGACTGCAAGACCATTTCAACTGCTAAACCCTTTTACCTTTATAATCTCCCATGAACCTTACAGGTCAACACGCCTTTCACGTCATAAATTACCCCATTTTTATTGAGGTATTTGTAAAGATCCATGGTTAAGAATTCTTTATGTGATACTGCCAGAACAATGGCATCAAAAGTATTTTCCGGTGGATGATTGGTAGTTGTAAGTCCGTATTCTTTTAACACTTCGGCAGGGTTTGCCCAAGGATCGAAAACGGTAACTTCCGTGCCAAAATCCTCCAAATTTTTAATAACGTCCACTACTTTGGTGTTTCTCACATCCGGACAGTTTTCTTTAAAGGTAATGCCCAATACCAAAATTTTGGCGTTTTTTATTCCTTTGTCGTTTTTTACGAACAGCTTAATCACTTCGGAAGCCACATAATGACCCATACTGTCGTTTACCCTTCTTCCGGCCAGAATAATTTCGGGATGATACCCTACTTCCTGCGCTTTTTGCGCCAGATAATAAGGATCAACGCCTATGCAATGTCCGCCCACCAAGCCCGGTTTAAAAGGGAGAAAGTTCCATTTTGTTCCGGCAGCTTCCAATACAGCCTTTGTGTCTATGTCCAACAAATTGAAAATTTTGGCCAATTCATTCACAAAAGCAATGTTGATGTCGCGTTGTGAATTTTCTATCACTTTTGCGGCCTCGGCCACTTTTATGGAAGGTGCCAAATGCGTGCCTGCGGTGATGACGCTTTTGTACAATTCATTTACTTTGTTCCCAATTTCGGGCGTGGAACCTGAAGTGACTTTCAGTATTTTTTCAACGGTATGTTCTTTGTCTCCCGGATTGATCCGTTCCGGGGAATAACCTGCAAAAAAATCGATGTTATAGGTTAGTTTTGAAATTTTCTCAATAATAGGAATGCATACCTCTTCCGTTGCTCCCGGATATACGGTAGATTCGTAAATAACAATATCACCCTTTTTAATCACTTTGCCCACTGTTTCACTCGCTTTTACAAGTGGCGTAAAATCGGGTTTGTTATTTTTATCGACAGGTGTTGGAACGGTGACGATGTAGTAGTTACAATCTTTAATATCTTCTATAGCAGCAGAACAGTATAAACCAGCCTCCTTATTTATTGGATTTTCATTTATTAACACGGCCTTTAGATCTTCGTCTTCTATTTCTAAAGTACCGTCATGGCCTTTGCGAAGCTCATTGACACGGGTTTGGTTGGTGTCGAAACCTACTACAGGGTATTTTGTAGCGAACAACCTCGCCAATGGGAGTCCGACATATCCTAAACCGATGATGGTGATTTTTATTTTCATTGTTATTTTTTTGTCTTGTCATTGCAAAGTTTTTGCAAAAAACTGTGGCAATCTGTTTGTTATTAAATCCCAATTACCATTTGATAATTGTTGGATTATTACATATTTTTTACACACCCCTCACCCCTCTCCTTTAGATTAGCAAAGTAAAAACAAATTGTTATTTAAAGAAGATAATGATAATTAAAATTTCTTTTTTGCTTCTTTTTTCTTTGTTAAGAATAATAACTTTGTTAATAACATAAATTTA
>Ga0209414_1000047_pt1 | contig 48758 bp, 45 predicted proteins | sample LakVidmifraction_4_FD_181154 | JGI IMG/M metagenome (GOLD analysis project Ga0209414, IMG submission 181154) | Hypersaline microbial communities from Lake Vida, Antarctica - Brine Hole Two &gt;0.2 micron (SPAdes) (version 2) | ecosystem: Environmental > Aquatic > Non-marine Saline and Alkaline >...
CATGATGATAATTGCTCCATTTGGGGCAACAGCAGTTTTACTGTTTAGCGTACCAGATAGTCATTTTTCAAAGCCAATAAATATTTTTGCTGGATATTTAATTGCTACTCTTATTGGACTTATTGTTTTAAAGTACAGTAGTGGGAACTGGTTATCTGTAGGTGCTGGACTTGGAGCAACAATAATGATCATGTACTTGTTTAATGTAATTCATCCTCCAGCTGGAGCCAACTATTTTATTGTAATTTTAGGACAGTTGACAATGTCCGCCATTGAACCAATCTTTATTGGACTTGTTAGTCTTGTTACTATAGGTATTACTGTAAAGAAAATACGAAAGTCAATTGCTGAAAAAGGTAACTAACTTTATCAATTATATTGACATAATATATTATTTATGAAGCCAACGAGTAGTAGCTTTATGTTAAAATAATCTATTTTTTTAAGAACGGTGAAACATGGCATCTAAAGAGATATACTACAAAGAACAGACTTTTAAACTCGCTTATGAGTTAGTGAACCCTACAAAAGATGAGGTACTGCTCGTACTTCATGGTTGGGGGAGCAATAAAGAGATCATGAAACAGGCTTTTGGGAACACTTTGCCAGACTACAAACACATCTACTTAGACATGCCAGGTTTTGGTAAGAGCACGAATGAGATGATACTGACTACAGTAGACTATGCAAATATAGTAAAACTTTTTTTAGAGGAGTTAGGTGTCAGGGCTACCATCTCCATGGGGCACTCATTTGGAGGGAAAGTCTCAACGTTTCTTAACACACCTTGTTTAGTTCTTCTTTCTTCTGCAGGCATTGTCACAGTCAAGCCATGGTCAGTAAAAGTAAAAATAGCTACATTTAAACTTCTCAAACCTCTGGGAATGAAGAAGATACGTGAACTTTTTGTGTCTCCTGATGCACAGGGTATGAGCCATGAGATGTATGAGACCTTTAAAAATGTAGTCGATGAAGACTTTGAAGCTTCATTTGCCAAAAGTAAAAGCAAAGCGCTGTGTTTTTGGGGTAAAGAAGACACAGCAACACCACTTTATACAGGCGAGAAGATAGCGGGACTCATAGAAAACAGCGAGTTCTATCCACTAGATGGAGACCACTTTTTCTTTTTGACTCATAAGGACTTTATCGCTAAGACCATAGCAGAACATTGTAAGGACATCACAAAATGATTTTATTAAACACTATTTTTTACGCATTTTTTATTTTGGCTATAGGCTACTATTTCATCACGAACTTACAGTGGTATAGCTACAAGTTAAACCGTGTACTTTTTCACCATACTAAAACATGGTGGCACTTTGTGTATTTCTTGATACCGTTTGTACTCTATGCTTTTGTAGATGCTGTGAGTGATTACAGTTTTGTCGTTGTCATCGCTTATTTGGCATTATTGTTCCAATGGTACAAAGGACTTGATAAACCTTTGGTGTTTACAGGAAGGGTCAAACGTTTTTATGTAGCTCTGCTTCTTTTTGCCCTTTTCATTGCTGTAGTGTTTTATCATTTTGCTGTAGTGTTACCACTCTTTTTAGCGTACTTCATTTCCATGTTCATAGAAAAGATGCTCTTTAGCGGCTTTAAAGTGAAAGCACAAAAGAAGATAGAATCGATGGAAAATCTTACAGTGGTAGGCATCACGGCGAGTTACGGGAAGACAAGTATCAAAAACTATGTGGAACATTTACTCAAAGCCAAGTATAAAACCTATGCCACACCACGTTCTGTCAATACACTTGGCGGCGTGATAAAAGATGTCAATGAGGACCTGCCTGCTGATACAGAAGTATACGTGGTTGAGATGGGTGCCAGAGGTGAGGGTGACATCGCTGAGATCAGTACTTTTGTAAATCCCCATTATGTGGTAGTAGGAAAGATAGGCCCTGCACATATAGAGTACTTCAAGACTATGGAAAACATCCGTAACACGAAGATGGAGATACTGAAAACAAACAGACTCAAAGAGGCTTGGATACACGAAAGTGCCAGAGTCAAACCAGAAAAAAATGTGCATACTTTCGGAAGTAAAGAGAACTTAGACATACGTACCAAAGAGGCTGCTCCGGAATATGTCATAGAAAATATAGAAGCGACACTTGAGCGTACAAGTTTTACGCTTGATGGGGTACAGTACTCGGCAAGTATTTTGGGTGCATTCAATGCTATGAACTTAGCGGCAGCTGTACTTGTGGCTAAAGAGCTTGGACTCAGCGATGAAGAGATACAAAGGGGTCTTTCTACGCTCAAGAGCGTTGATCATAGACTGCAGCGCATCGATGCCGGAGGAAAATTGATACTTGATGACAGCTTTAACGGCAATATCGATGGGATGATGGCCTCATTTGAATTGGCGAGCACGTACGAAGGGCGTAAAGTGGTTATTACTCCAGGGCTTGTTGAGGTAGACGATGGGTTGAATGTTCAAGTTGCACAAAGAGCAAATGAAGTGTTCGATGTAGTGGTTGTGACAGGAGACTTGAATTATGCTATTTTTAAAGAGTATGTAGAGGCTGATAAGTTAGTGAAGCTTGCCACTAAGGGTGAGATGGAAGCGATGCTTATAGAACAGACATACCGTGGAGACTTGATACTTTTTGCAAATGATGCTCCGAGTTTTGTCTAAGATATCAAGCACTCATCCATTTAAAAAAGAGTTCATGATGGGAACTCTTAATGGTAATGCCCTTCACTCCATTTTTAATAGCTTCAGTGATGCTAAATCCTTCTTTCATCGTTTTATGTAACCTTTTACTCACATATCTATGTATCGACTGTCTACATTTCATTTTTGTTGCTGAAAGTTGTGAGGACATGCTTGTGTCACTGTTTATTTTTAATGCACCAGAGATGCGGTTACATCCATCAAAGCCGTTTAACATCATGTGCTCTGCATCAAAGTCCAGTATGGCTCTGGCTTTTCGTACTTCTTTCCCATCCATGATGCGTAAATGCCAGTTTCCATTGAGTTTATTTAGGTCGATGGTCTTTGTTTGAGCGGAGAGAAAACTTGTAGATAAAGATGCCAATAAAGTGATGATAAGTATTTTTTTGTAAAGCATTTAAAACTTCCCATTTTATATAGTATAATTAGAATTATATAGTTAGATGATTAATGGAGTATTTATGAGATTGGTTTTATTTATTATTTTATGTGTATCGGCACTTTTTGCTACAGATATCGAACTTACAGAGAAACAAGCTGACTTTATAGCACAAAAAGTATGGCAAAATGAAGGTGCAGGACTTGATAAGTATCTGGTACACTGGAACGATGGTGAGGACTTCGCATCGGTTGGCATAGGACACTTCATTTGGTTTTCTAAAGGCCATACAGAACGTTTTAGAGAGGTCTTTCCTCTGGTGCTGGCTTCTATGGAAAAAAAAGGTATAAAGATGCCAGGTTGGCTCAACTCTAAAACGCCATTACCATGGAATACGAAAAAAGCGTTTTATGCTGCAAAGAGGGAGAAAAGTAAAAAATACACAGAGTTGTTTACTTTTCTCAAGGCAACTATGCCCGAACAGGCAGACTTTATGGCACATCGTTTAAGTGCTGCATTGCCTCAAATGTTAGAGAACATAGATGAACATGAAAGACAAGAGCTTATCAAAAAGCGTTTTTATGAAGTGATGCATAACAAAGGTGGTTCAGTTAACGAAAGAGGACTCTACGTTCTTCTGGACTACACCAACTTCAAAGGTGAAGGTACACTTAAAAGTGAACGTTATCATGGACAAGGATGGGGACTGCTACAAGTACTTGAACATATGAACCCAAAAGAACCAAACAAACTCAAAGCTTTCTCTGAGTCTGCTAAAGCTATGCTAAGCAGACGTATCAAAAACTCTCCTCCTGCACGTGGAGAAGAACGTTGGAAAAAAGGGTGGAATGTTCGGTTGGAGACGTATTGGAAATAGTTTAGAGTTTGAGGGCCTGTCCTTTGAACTTGTGTAGCTTTTTCTTGGCTTTATGCATCAACTTTTTTTGGCTCTTTGATGTTTGGTTTAGTAGTTTGGCTTCAAGTCCTTTGCTGTCAGAAATATTCTTTTTATTGGATTTAAAATAGTTATGTACAAGTTTTATTTGGTTGACCGTGTCATTGAAATCTCCCAGTAATGTTTGTAGTTTTTTACCTTTCTCTATCATCTTCTTGATCTTCTTCTCACCAAAAATATGTTGGAATTCTTCCAGCAAATAACGAAGTTTTTTAAGTGAGATTCTGATCTTATGGAGTTTCTTATCATCAAAATCCTTTTCTAAAGCATTGATCTTTTTGATGATCTTTCGGTGTAGATTATTGATGACTTGTTTGGCAGTATCTTTAATGGTGCCGATGTTATTGTTAGAACTAAGAAGAGTCTCCTCTTTTAATGCATCTTGGTAAGAGCGAAAGAAATCTTCAAATGTTTTGCTTTTTAACATCTCTTCTATCTTTTGCTGTTCCTGCTCACGTTGTTCTTTAATGTCCTCCTGGATCATGTCGTGATCTTTATCTACTTGGCTTAAACGTTCTTTTATGACATCCAGGTCACGCTTTTGGTTCGTTTGTGTCGCAAAGTTATTTAGATTTTCATTAAAATATGTATAATATTTTTTAGGAATTAGAAATTTAAATTCTTTTAAAAATGCTCTGGATTTTCTGATGTTTATTCTGAACTGGTGTAAGTCTTCTGTGTCATCATGTAAGAAGATACGTTCCTTATAGAAAAGTATTAACAGGGAAAACTTGTACAAGATAATTCTGAGTGCATCGATAGGTGAAAGATTTGGGATGAAATAGGCGTCGAGTTTCTCACTGTTTTTTGTATCAAGTTCTGTGAAAATGTCATCCAAATCAGAAGCTGTTTGAGGTTTTCCATGTAAAGCTAAGTTCTTGTTCTTAAACGATTCATCAAAGCTGACATCTTTGATGACATGTGTTTCCAGTATCTTTGGAAGTTTGAACTCTTTGAACTCCTTCATGCTAGGGAACTCTATTTCAAGTATATAAAGATCTAAAAGGTCTTTCTTAAATACATCTATAGAATACTCTTTGCCTTCAAATTCAAAGAGATATCGGTTTTTTACTATAGGTTCTTTGATGCGGGTTATAAGCTTTTTTTGAAATTTATTTTCAGATATTTTTATTTCTTTTTCATCTCTTGAAGCACCCGTACCATGTTTAATGGTCTTAAAATAGAGATCGTCCATTTGTCTATAGCGCACATCTTTTAAAGGTGTGATAGTGGTATAAAATTGAGTGATCTTATGCTTTTTCAGACTCTGTTCATCAATAAGAGAAGTGATGGAATCTCTAAGTAGATACTTTTTTTCTATCTCTTTCATGTTTTTTCCTGATGCCAAATATTTTTATTATAACATGTCTTGATTCTTTATGAAGTAGGTAAAAAAGTGATGCACTTATTATAATCACTAATACTTTAGTGATCTACATGAGGAAATGTAAGCCCTACTTATACTAAAAGATCAAATTAAATTTTTCTAAATTCATATACGTGCTTTGAAATAAGCCAATATATGATATAAATTATAATAATTTTAATGAAAGAAATCAGGGCAACATGTTCAAAAACTTTTTTTTAAATCACATGCAAAAAACTGCCAAAAACTCAGAAGAAATAAGTCGTTTTCTTGACATACTCAAACAGCTTATACGCATACCTTCGGTTGTGGGTGCTGAACATCCGTTTTTCCTCTCTTTGAAAAGAGAATTGGATGAGAGAGGTATCCGGGCAACGCTTTATGAAGGTTTGCTTGTAGCAGAAGGGAATGATCCAGATAGCGGTATAATCTCTGCACATATTGACCGTCATGGGCTTATTTGTACGGGTCCAAATGAATTTCAGTATGCAGCATTTATCGCACAGAACAGAGGAGATCTGACTGGAGATTCTGTAGCAGAAAAGACTTATAAAGATATCATAGGACGCTTCATAGGTCAACGTGTCCAAGCCTATGATCCATGGTCTGGAGCCTATTTGGGTTTGGGAACAATAGATAATTCATATTTGTGTGAACGTAGATCAAATCTTCTCTTTAATGTGAGAGGATTGGAATATCTGTATGCGGGTACACCTGTGGCATATGTTGATGAACTTCAGTACAGAGATGGGTCGTTTGACAAAGGCAAGCGAAGGATCGATACAGGGAACAACATTTCAGCTTCCTACTACGGGGTATCATACAACAGATGAGACGGTGTCTTTGGACTCACTTGAAAAAGCACTCAAAGTACTAGAATTACTTTATTTGAAATCATAAGGAGATAAGATGGAAATAATAGGAAATATAGAAATAGTGGATATTCCAGAACTCGGTCTTACTCATTTGGATGCTAAAATCGATACAGGAGCAGACTCTTGTTCTATGCACTGTGACGACATTGAAGTAGAAGGAAAGAATGTGACTTTTACCTTACATGATGAGGTACACCCAGCCTATCATGGTAAAAGGCTCACTTTGCCCATATTCAAGATTAAGAAGGTAAAAAGTTCTAATGGTAAAAGTGAAGAAAGAGTGTTTGTTAAATCGTTGTTGAAATTAGGCCGTAAAAGCTATCAAGCAGAGATTTCATTGACTAATCGAGAAAATATGAAGTATCCAATGCTTATCGGCAGACGTTTTCTTGCGCATCGTTATCTGGTAGATGTTTCTCATAAATATATAACAAAGGAAAAATAATGACTGTTTACATACTGTCTAGAAATACAAAGCTCTACTCAACAAAAAGATTGGTAGAAGCAGCTGAGGCAAAGGGGTGGAATGTACGTGTCATAGATTATTTGATGTGCACTATTGAGGTCATGAAGGACGAGTTGGCAGTTATTTATGATGGTGAATTACTTCCCGTTCCTGATGCTATTATTCCACGTATCGGAGCGAGTCGTACTTTTTTTGGTACCGCTATGGTGCGTCACTTTGAAATCATGGGAGCCTTCAGTGTTGCCGGAAATCTTGCTATAGCAAGATCTAGAGACAAACTAAGAAGTCTTCAAGTCTTGTCTACGCATGGAGTAGATATGCCAAAGACCGTTTTTGCATCTAACAAGGCAAATGCCAAAGATGTGATCAAGCTTAGTGGAGGAACACCCTTAGTGCTTAAAATCCTTGAGGGAACTCAGGGTGTCGGTGTGGTACTTGCGGAAACACAGAAAGCTGCGCAATCAGTGTTAGATGCTTTTTATGGAATGGACGTCAGCCTTTTGGTTCAGGAATTCATTAAAGAAGCAGGAGGGGCAGACATACGCGCATTGGTTGTCAATGGCGAAGTGGTCGGCGCGATGAAGCGTCAGGGGGCAGAAGGTGATTTCCGTTCTAATTTACATCAGGGAGGAAGTGCTACAGCACATAAACTGAATCGTAAAGAGAAAAGTACGGCATTGGCTGCCGCCAAAGCGATGGGACTGGGCGTCTGTGGTGTAGATATGATTCCTTCTGATCGTGGTCCATTGGTGATGGAAGTGAACTCTTCTCCTGGACTTGAGGGGATAGAAAAAGCTACTGGTGTTGATATCGCAGAAAAGATCATGAATTATATTGAAGCCAATATCACAGTGGGTGACAATAAAAGACCGCGTCGTAAAAGAGACAATATTGGAGCATAAAACGGAAGAAAATCCTTTTGTCTTGGGCGGGATAGAGATACCCCGGGGGACAAAAAGTCGTGTAGAAATTGAACTGCCAAGTTTTTATGGCACACCTACGACTTTGACAACATATGTTATCCGTGGGAAAAAAACAGGACCTACTGTTTTCATTAGTGCTGCGATTCATGGAGATGAACTCAACGGCATTGAAATCATAAGACGTCTTCGACATAAACATTTGCTTGCAAAACTTACGGGCACATTGATTCTTGTTCCTGTGGTCAATATTTATGGAGCAATAAACTTATCAAGATATCTTCCGGATAGACGCGATCTCAACAGAAGTTTTCCCGGATTCTCGAAAGGAGCGCTCGCTTCACGTGTAGCCAAAACTTTTTTCGATGAGATTGTTTCCAAATGTGATTTGGGTATTGACTTGCATACAGCCAGTATACATAAGGATAATCTTCCTCAGATCCGTACCAATACAAACAATGAGTACACTTTGATGCTTGCCCGTGCATTTGAAGCACCTGTTGTACTTCATTCTGAGCTGAGAGACGGGTCTTTACGTGCTGTAGCACAAGAGAAAGGCATACCTATTTTGCTTTATGAAGCGGGAGAGGCACTTCGATTGGATGAAAAGTCGATCAAGATCGGTGTGAAAGGCATTATCAATGTACTTAGAGCTAACGGAATGTTGCCCCCACGTACCAGAAGAAGCACTCGTGTCAAAACTGTTTTAACAAAATCCAGTCAGTGGATACGCTCCCCCGAGAGCGGTATGATACAAACACTTAAAAATCTAGGTGATATAGTGGAAGAGGGAGATATAATTGCAAGGATTCACTCACTTTTTGATGACCAGGGATTTGAAGTAATTGCTCCTTTTGACGGGATCATCATAGGAAAAACACAAATCCCTCTCATTCATGAGGGAGATGCGGCTTTTCATATAGCTGCATTGAGTGATCTTAAAATAGCCGAAGACCGTATGGAATATTTTCAAGATGAAAGTCTGATGGAAATCCCAATTGAAGATGAAACAATCATATAAAGAGGAATAAAAAAGTGAATGAAGAGAAACTGAAGAAATTACGTGAGGAGAATACCTCTTTCCGTGAGTATCATAATACGGATAGGAGCGATGAAATTGATATTGAGAGAACTTGATTTTCAAGAGCAGGATCCTACTGTTGACCTGAAGGCGGATGATAGTATTTTAGTTTCTGTTGAAGTTGAATATTAGGCTGAAAAACAATGATGTATTTAGTTTATACATCATTCTTAATAATTGGATATCCCGCTAAAAATCCTAATCTTTGACAGGAATATAAGCATATCCTTCATTTTGTTTGTCTATTAAACCTATAGTTGCATTAGGGATGAATTTTACAAAGTCATAGATATCTTTCTTCTCTAGTCCATGTTTACGTGCACCTGAGCCGCATACCAAGAACTGAACATCATAAGTCGTTGCCAGAGTTTCTATACGTTTTGCCAGGGTTTTATAGTTTGAGACCAATGCTTTGTCATCTTTATACTCACTATGCTCCGGGTCTTTAATAAAAAACCTGTAGGCACCACCGTGTATGACAACCACAATATCAAGCTCCCGAAAGGTACCTTCATAATATGCTTTGTTGGCCACTGTAGCGTTTAAGATACGTAGTTCAAAATTACTTAGGTCCTTGGTAGTTAAATCAAATACTACTTTTGCAGCATCTCCTTGTGCGTGGAGTATACCCATAGTTAGGATGAAGATACAGATAATTTTTTTCATAATTGTGCCTTTTAGTAAGATTAAGATAGGATAACATTATAATATAAATAAAGTATAAAATATGATAAGAGGATGAATTTTTATAATGATGAAAATAAAATCATGTACCCCAGGAAAGTATATCAGTAGAATAGCACTCTATGTTACTTTTATTGTGTTGATGATTCTTTTTGTTTCCGTTTTTTTCTTTGGAAAGCATAGTAAAGAAGATAGACTCATAAGTTTGGGTGATGCTATTGTCAGTAATTTTAGAGCAGGACTGGATTATGAGATGGTAGATCTACTCTCGTTTTCACTAGCACTTTCTGAAGACGGTGATCTCAAAAATGCACTTATTGCCAATGATGAGACTAGAGGATACACTATCTTGAGCAAAATTTGCGAACGTTTTAAAAAATATACACATTTAAAATCTTTACGTATTCAAGTCTTTATCCCAGACTTTTTTATTTTTGCGCGTAGTTGGAATCAAGGTTTTGAAGGGATGCCTATCTGGTGGTTTCGAGATGACCTTGCAAAGCTCAAGGAGAACAAAGAGCCCAAAGTGGGTATGGAGACGGGAAGGCTGCTTACCTTTAAAGCCACGATACCTATACGTAGCGGAGATAAAGTTTTAGGTTATTTAGAAGTGATTAAACTGATTGATGAATTTGCCATTAAATTACGTAAAAAAGGTATAGAACTTTTTGCACTTATGGATGAGGAGTATTTAGAACAGGCTGAATTGATGCGTAATTTTCCTGTGCTAAATGGATATGTGATTTCAAATCAAAATTTTAATCAACAGTTTTTAGATAATGTAAAAATGCTAGATTGGAAAAGCACTATGGCTAAAAATTATCTCTATAGAGATAATATTCTCTACCTTCGTGAACCGATGTATAATGGTGAAGGAAAACAGATAGGTATATATCTATTGGTTGTACCGGAAGATACACTTAAAAAATATGAAAAAGAAAATCAAAGTATTTCTTTTTTCACACAGTTTTCAGATGAAGATATAGCAAAAGTAGTGGATGCATGGAAATACCCTCATGGAAGTTTTCGCAGTGATTACGATAAGGACTTAGTGGAACTTTTACCAAAACTGAATGAAGAAGACAAGGTAGAACTTGAATCTGAAGCCAAGAGTATACTGAATGCCTATAGTAAAGATGAATTGATTGATATTGTTATCGAAAATAAACATAAAGAGAAAAAGACAGGGATGATTAAATGAAAATATTAATTTTAGAAGACGAAACTGTGTTGGCGTTGAGTATAAGGGAGTTTTTGGAAGACAGCGGGTATGAAGTAGATTGTTTTACACATTCAGATGAGGCTTATGATGCTATTTACGACAACGTCTATGATCTGTTACTTCTAGATGTGAAAGTACCTGGCGAAAAAAATGGTTTTGAAATGCTGGAAGAATTACGTGAAGAGGGCAATAAGATGCCAGCTATATTTATCACTTCTCTTACAGATATAGATGATCTGAGTCGTGGTTATGAATGTGGTGCCTGTGACTATATGCGTAAACCCTTTGATTTGGCAGAATTGAAATTACGTGTGGAGCAGGTCATGAAGTTACAGTGTTTTTCTACTTCTGAGGAAAGTATAGAACTGCCATTTGGCTACAAATATGATGTAACAAAAATGAAGCTTACTTTTCATGATAAAAGTATCATTCTGGCTAAAACAGAGACTAAAATTTTAGAACTTCTTATTAAACAAAGAGGAAGTGTAGTCAGTTGTGAAATGTTTTGGGAAGAAGTATGGGGTGAGTGGGTAGACTCTGCAAATATCCGTGTGCAAGTTGGCAATTTACGTAAAAAACTTGAAAAAGATTTCATTAAAAATGTACGAGGGTTAGGGTACAGTATTGATTTTTAATACAGAAGATTTTGCTCGTAAATATGCGTTTATTTATACGTCAATATTGGCAGTTTTGCTTATTGTCCCTTTACTGGTGTATATGCGATTACTTTTACAAATAGATGATGCAAAAGTGAAACTCTCACTTGAAACACAGTCGAAAAAAATCATTAATTCGATGCAGCATTATGATAATAACGACAAAGTATATAATTTCCCAAGATACAAAGAATATACAGCAGCACTCTATGATGAAAAATATCAAATTATATTTAGCACTTTAGATTTTGATCCTAGCTCTTTTACGGAGGGGTTTCATCAAGAGGATAATCGTTATTATTATGCATATACGCTTCCTTCTTCTTATTATTTTAATGCAGATTATTTATTGGTTTCAACTATACATACTGCTTATAATATTTATTTCTTTGCGGCGGTGGTGATGATAGCCATTGTGCTTGCTTTATTTATTTTTTCATTTTTATTACTTAAAAACTTTTCTGCACCTTTTGAAAAACTGAACAAACAGTTAGATCACTTTATAAAAGATGCGATGCATGAGATAAATACACCCTTGAGTATTATTAATTTAAATGCCGATCTTTTTGCAAATAAGTATGGAGAAAATAAATACCTGTGGCGAATCAAATCTGCATCCAAAACATTGGCGACGATTTACAATGATATGGATTATCTTGTGAAGCAGGGGAAGGTAGAACATAAAAAAAAGATGATCGATATAGGTGAATTTATTCAAAATAGAGTAGATTATTTTCAAGAGATCGCAAATCTTAAAACTATTGATTTAGAGACAGATATCATGCATGAAGTTATGCATACTTTTTCCAAAACTAAATTACAGCGTATAGTAGATAATACTATTTCAAATGCTATAAAATACAGTAATGACAATACCCATATTGAGATCAAACTTTATGAAGATGAAAAACACATTGTTTTTGAAGTAAAAGATAATGGGGTAGGGATAAAAGATGTGGACAAAATATTTTCACGATATTACAGGGAAGACCAGGCCAAAGGTGGTTTTGGGATAGGACTGAATATCGTAAAACAGATCATAGATGAAGAAGGCATCGAGCTTGAGGTGACCACACGCTTGGGAGAGGGCACGATATTCCGCTACAGTTTTCCTAAAAATAATATCAATTTATAATTAAAGCATAGATAGGCTGAACCTGTTTATGCTTTATGCTTCGTTACAAACACTCATTAAAACACTACTTCACTACTAAAGATACATGGCTGAAAATAGTTTGAACATTTCAATTTAAATGGCATCTTTCACACAAATAAACTTTATTAGAAAATATAATTTAAAAATATATGAAATTTTACACTTTTTTTACACTCCTCTGTTATGATACTTACTGAAACAAAAATAAAAGGAGTATGAATGCATACGAAAATCAAATGTCTTGCCTATGCAACATTGTTTTTATCAGCTTCAGCATCGCTATGTGCTGCGGACTTGACAAAAGCATATGATATGCCAGATGCAACAAAGATGATAGAGAAAGATATGTTCCCTGCGGTTACAGCCTACACAATGCCAAAGAGCTGTAATCTCACAGATGCTAAGGCAATCGCCAGAGGGAAATATATGTTCCATAATCTCAATGGGAAAAAAGCAAAGGAAAATCCACCAGCTGGATTGACTAAGTTTATTGAGAAAAAAGGTAAAGATGGCAAAGTAACAAAAAAGGCTAAACAATTTGGTAATTGTGTTGCCTGTCATAACATCGAAGGTGCGAAAGCTGCTGGAAACATTGGTCCGGATCTTACAGGATATAAGAAAATGTTCTTGGATACAAAAGCAAGAGATGCGCAATTTGTCTATCAGAAAATTGCAGATCCTAGAATTGATAATGCAAATACACATATGACAGTTAATCTTACTACAGGACTCTTTAATGAACAAGAGATTTGTGACTACACTGCATACGTTGTATCAGAAAAAAAGAAAAAGTAAAAGGAAATAGAGAATGAAAAGAAGAAATTTTATAAAAAGTATCTGTGCAGTATCGGCTGTAGCAGCAACAATTACACCTTCAGCATTATTTGCAAAAGAAGCACCAAAGGGTGGAAATGTATTGAGTTATGATGCAGCTGTAGCAGCTATCACAGGCGGAAAAGCTGTAGCAGACAGTGATAAGGTGAAATTGTCAGTGCCTGAAATCGCAGAAAATGGCGCAGTTGTACCTGTGAAGGTTGAAGTAGATAATCCTATGGAAGCAAGCAACTATGTTAAAGCCATCCATGTATTGAGTACTAAAAATGGTAACGCAAGATGTGCAGATGTAATGCTTACACCGTTAAATGGCAAAGGATATTTTGCAACGAGAATAAAACTGAGTGGGACACAAGATGTTGTTGCATTGGTAGAGCTTAGCAATGGTACATTTATGAAGTCAGCGAAAAGTGTTAAAGTCACTATCGGTGGATGTGGTTGATCTCATAAAGAGATGTTTTGAGCATAGAAATTTTAGCTTGAGGAATCAAAGAACGGCATGACCTTACTTTGAGAGTACGATAATGATAACAAAGGAAAACAGATGGCAAAAGAAAGAAAGTCAATGATAAGAATTAAACCTAAAAAGTTTAATGTGGGAGATACAGTAAAAGTTGATTTTATTGTAATTCATCCGATGGATACAGGATTACAAAAAGATAAAAAAACAGGAAATATAAAACCAGCACATTTTATAGATAATATTACTTTCTCTTTAGATGGTAAAGCATTTACAACTATGAAAGTATGGGAAACTGTTTCAACAAACCCTTATTTCTCAGTGAACCTAAAAGTGCCTGGTGCAGGTAAGATAACGGTTGATTATACAGACAATACAGGTGAGAAAAATACGAAGAGTAAAAAACTTAAGCCAAAAGGATAATCAATGAAAAGAATAATATTACCTTTGGCTCTTTTGGCAACTATGGGAACTGTATCGGTAAGTGCCGAGGAACAGTTTGCTATGAGTGATGCTGATAGAGCTATGTATTCAGAAATGTTAGAAAACAACCCTGCAGATATCTATGTAGCAGAAGGCGGAGATATTTTTGAAGAAGAAATAGGTGGAGAATCAGCGTTAGCAAAATTTTTAGGTGTTTCTGAAAAAGAGTTGCCTAAATACATTGCCGGTTTTCCAAGATACGTGGCAAAACTTGGAAATGTTGTAGGGCTAGACCAAGTGATGCAAGCCATGGAAGTAGAACAAGGTAAAAAGAAAACAAAACTCAAATCAGGAAAAATGTTTTCTATGCTTGCGTATGTGAAGTCATTAGCCAATGGTGAGCAGTTAAATATTGATGTAAACGCAGATGATCACATCAAAGCATCGTATGCATTAGGTGAAAAAACATATATGACTAAAAGAGGAGGAAGAGGTCTTTCTTGTAACGCTTGCCATAGTGCAAATATCGTGGGACATGTGCTTCGAACACAGCCACTTCCAGATTTGGGTGATGTAAATGTTGCCGGTACATGGCCAGCATACCGTATGACAAAGTCAAGTTTAAGATCAACACAAAGACGATTTCAAGGATGTATGAAAAATGCCCTTCTTAAAGTTATCCCTATAGGGTCTAAAGAGATGGTTGCACTTGAAGTATATATAACTACGCTTGCAGCAGATAAGAAAAAAACTATGGCTATTCCTGGTTTAAAAAGATAAGGAGATAGAATGGATATAGATAGACGAGACTTCCTACAGATTGCAGCAGCCCTAGGTATATTAGGTGCATCTGGAGGAACAAATCTTTTTGCCGGTGAAGCAGGTAAAGAACGCATCAAAAAATTGAGTTTTTCTGATGTGGTAGATTTTAAGGCTAAAGGTAAAGCAACGATACTTCACATCTGTGATTTACATGCACATATCAAGCCACTCTACTGGAGAGAGCCATCTACGCTTCTTTCTGCTAAAAACTTGGTAGGAACACCAGGGTTTATTTGTGGTGAGAGTTTCCAAAAATACTATGGCATTGCTCCAGGAAGTCTAGATGCGTACTTTGATACATACAATGACTTTACTGAACTTGCTAAAAAGTTTGGAAAAATGGGTGGTATTGCGCATATGAAGCCTATTATCGATCATGTTAAAAAAGTAAGAGGGGCTGAGAATGTCCTTCTTTTAGACAGTGGAGATACTTGGCAGGGTACAGCAGTAGCACTTAAAACCAAAGGTGAAGCCATCGTAGATGCGCAAAACTATTTGGGTGTAGATGTGATGGTTGGGCACTGGGAATTTACGTATGGAAAAGAACGTGTTCGTGAGCTTATCGGTATGTTAAAGGGAGATTTTATCTCTCAAAATGTTATCGATAATGATCCATTTTCAGATGAGTTTCAAGAGTTGATCTTTCCACCATATTCTATTAAAGAGATCGGTGGAGCTAAGATCGGTGTTATCGGGCAGTCGTTCCCGTTTACTTCTACTGCAAACCCTAAAAAGTTTACTGAAGGTTGGAGTTTTGGGCTTCGTCATGAATCACTTCAAGAGTTTATAAATGAACTTCGTAATGAGAAAAAAGTAGATGCCATTGTTGTACTTAGTCATGATGGTTTCTCAGTAGACCAGGAATTGGCTAAAAAAGTGACAGGTGTTGACTTTATTTTAAGTGGACATACGCATGACCCTAGTCCAGAGCCTATTATTGTTAATGATACAGTCATTCTCATCTCAGGAAGTCATGGTAAGTATATTTCAAGACTTGACTTAGACATTCAAGATAAAAAAGTGGTAGATTACAGTTTCAAATTGATGCCTGTCGCTTCAAATCTTATTCCTGCCGATAAAGCGGGTGTTGACTTGGTTGAAAAATGGTATAACCCTTACAATAAAGAGCTCAATGAAGTCCTTGGTACAACCAAAGGACTTCTGTATAAAAGAGATACTTTCTACTCAACTTTTGATTCGCTGATAGGTATGGCTATTGAAGACGAGATGAAATGTGATATTAACTTTAATCCAGGATATAGATGGGGTACAACAGTACTTCCAGGTGATGACATCTTAAAAGAGAATGTCTATGAGATGACGGCGATCACATATCCTGAGGTATATACATTTGACCTCAAAGGTAAAGTGATTGTAAAATTGATGGAAGACATCGCAGATAATGTATTTAACGAAAATCCACTTCTGCAACAAGGTGGTGATATGAGTAGAGTTACGGGTGCGAGTTACAGCATCACAATATTTGCTCCATCAGGAAAGCGTATCAGCGACTTTATGATAGGTGGAAAGCCTATTGATTTGGAGAAAACATATAGAGTTTCTTCATGGGGCGGTAACTTGCAAAGTGTAGGTGAGAACTTAGATGAAAAAGCGATACGTCCAGTATATGAAGTGGTCAGTGACTACATCCGTAAAAAGAAAGTAGTTGACATCAGCATGGAGTCTAATGTGAAAGTGTTAGATATAGACTGTGGATGCCCGGCCAAAGGTGCCAAGTGTTAATCATATAAAACCGTGCCTCGTCTCTTTGTTTGAATACATTGTTAGTCTCCACTAACTTGAGAGGCGGGGCACACCAGGGTTGTGATGTAATATCACAATTTTATTATAGCATAGGTAAATCAAGTCGTCAAGATAAACAAATAAAAAAGGGATACAAATGAACAAGGGAACAATTAAAATCGGGGCTGCAACAGCAGCAGTACTATTGATGGGAACAGTGGCAATGGCAGGTGGTGACATCCTTCCTGTTGAACCGGTAGTAAAAGCGCCAACATCAGACTGGAGTAGCAAGCATAAATTCTTCGGTTTTTCACAGGTCGGTGCAAAATGGGGTGATGGAGCAAAATTAGGTGATGAGGCAGATCTTGCATTTGAAGCAGATAGAGTCAGACTTGGTTGGAAATACTGGTCAGGACCACTTGCAGCTAAAGTATTTTTGGATTTTGCAAAATCAGGAGACGGTAATATTGAAGTACCAAACATGATCAAAGATGCATTTATTACTTATAAGTTTGATGATGCAGCGGTAGTAAAAGCCGGTGTGATCAAAACACCAGTAGGTATGGGATTCACTATTCCAGGATGGAATCTAGATGTCATTAAACGTGGTTTTGATAAAAAACTAGCATTTGAAAGAGCTTTTGGTGTGATGCTTTCAGGTCGTGACATTGGTTTTGGTAACAATGGTAAAGTGGATGGTCTTGAGATGGGTCATGAGAGACCTTGGAAAGGTTTTGGTTATGACTTGATGGTAACTGGTGCTACAGGACGTTCAGGTGCTGTAAAATCTCCAGACGAAATGAGTAAAGCGGGAAATGCTTACATGGGTCGTGTAATGTTTGACTGGGGTCAAGAACTACATGCAGAAGCTTCTTATGGTGAAACTCCAAATGCCGATGGCATTACAGCATCTAATGGAGCTCCGGATTATGAAGTACTGAACCTTGGTATTGATTCTCACTTTGACCGTGCAAATGTGAAAGCTGAGTACTATGATGTTTCAAACATCAGAGGAACAGCTGGTTGGGATATGAATACATTGGCATTGTCTGGTACCTATTATTTGACAGATACTCTTGAGGCGGCAGTGAAGTATATCGGTGGTTCTGCTGATAAAGGTGGGTTAAGTGCAGATGCAGCTAATACATACATAGGTCTAAACTATTTCATCAATCCTAAAGACAATAAAATGGATAGAAAAGGTAGAAGAAGCAGAAACAAACACCGTGTTCAACTGAACTACGTATTAGCCAGTGGTGATACTGCAGAATTTGCTGATGTAAATGTTGGTTCATTTTTTGCAGATGATGCTATCTTGATGCAGTACCAATTTAAATTCTAAGATAACTGAAAGTTATTATGAAGAGACTAGCCGTAGTTGCATTGGCTTTTTTGCCTTTATGGGGGTTTGAATACACTCTCCAACCCATAAAGGTAGCTGACAATGTCTACTGTTTTTTTGGTGCTCCTGAAAATATCACCAAAGAAAATGGTGGTAATATGGTAAATACATGTTTTGTCCAAACGAAACAAGGGTTTGTTGTCATAGACAGCGGCCCTACTTACGCCTATGCCAAGCAAGCATATACTCAGATGCAAAAGATAGAAAAACTCCCTGTAAAAATAGTTATTAACACACACGATCATGATGACCATTGGTTGGGAAACAGTTTTTATAAAAGCAAAGGTGCTTTGTTGATAGGTCCACGGACGTATGAACAAAATGTCATTCCAGGTATGTCCACAAGAATGGAAAGAAGTGTGGGTAAAGAGAACTATGCAGGTACAACAGTAGTAAAACTCGATAATATAGTTGATAAATACTATGATTTTATCATAGGCGGTACCGCATTTGCCATAAAAAAATTGGTAGACAAGGCACACACAAAAGGTGATCTTGTTGTCTATCTGCCCCAAAAAAAGGTACTCTTTGCAGGAGATCTAGTTTTTAATGACAGGTTGAGTTCTTTACGTGACGGCTCCATCATAGGTTCACTTAAAGCTCTAGACCTTATAGACAGCATGCATGCAAAAGTCATCGTAGGTGGTCATGGCTACGCAACAGATGCAAATGCAACACATACATTTAGACGATATCTCACAGAGATGAAAAGGCAGATCTTAGAGGCTTTGTCAAATGATGTTTCCCTTGATGAAATAACTGAGCGTGTAGTTATGCCGGAGTATAAGAATATGAAGCTTTATGATGTGTTGCATAGTCGTAATGTATTTGAAGCGTATAGAGAACTTGAAATGTATGATGAGGATGAAGAATGAGAATAGCGTTAGGCGTGTTATTATGTTTAGGTTTACTTCTTGCTACGGAAGGCAAAGAAGTGTATGAAAAGAAATGTGCCTCTTGTCATCAAGGCTATATCTCTATGTCTAAACTCAAAAAGAATTATTTAGATCACAATAATACACTTCTTAAACTGACTGCACCCACACTAAATCAACTCTCATATAGACTAAAACAACGCATAGGTGATCCTAAAGGTGATAATGACTTACATCGTATGGAAGTAGCAGCATTTATCAGTGATTATGTGATAAATCCAGAGAGAGAAAAAAGTCTATGTTTAGATGATGTGATGCAGCATTTTAAAACCATGCCTAGCCTAAAAGGAAAGATCAGCGAAGATGAACTCGAAGAAGTCAGCACTTATATCTATGATTCTGAAAATAAGATTTTAGCAGAAAAAGGTGTTCAGTATGAAGGGTTTGAAAAAGCTTTAGAAAAAGCAAAAAAAGAGCATAAAATTATTATGCTTAAGGTCATGACAAAATATTGTCACTTTTGTAGAAAAATGGATAGAGAAGTTATGATAGAAGAAGATGTAGTTAAAGCCATTGAGAAAGATTTTATCCCGGTTTCTATTGATATTTCCATACATAAATTACCATTGGGTCTGAAGACTGAATTGACCCCAAGTTTCATCTTCATAGATGAAAATGCGAAAGTGTTGCTAAACTTACCCGGAGCATGGGATAAAATAGATTTTCTTGATATATTAAGAGAAGCCAAAATGAAATATAAACAAAAGGAAAAAAGATGAAAAGAGTATTAGTTTTATTGGTATTTGTACTAAGTTTTACAGCAGCAGAAACAGAGTTTGCTACCCCTAAACCAGCGATAGACAACCTTAGAAAAATAGTCTTTTCTATCGATAGTATAGATAATAAAGAAGTAAATCATGTGATTAGTACAGTGAACAATGTTATTAAATTTTATAGACCGGAAAATACAGAAGTGGTTGTTGTTGTGTATGGTCAAGGCGTTAAAGCATTGTTAAAAAATAGTGATAAAGATACACGTATACGTATTGAGGCACTTATGACTTACGATATTGAGTTTGTTGCCTGTGAAAATAGTCTGCGTACACTGGACATTCAGAAAAAAGATTTGATGGATGACCTTAGTTATGCTACGGCAGGAATTGTAGAGATTATAGAACGAAAACTTCGAGGGTATACATATATTAAATTATAATTGAACTCTATGAATGCCTAGGTTATGCAGAAGGAGTCAATTTACACATTTTTTACACTTTTACGCTATAGTTATACATCAAAGCACAAAATACGATGAAAAGTATTATAGAAGATTCAGCAGAGTAATTAAATAAAGGAATTAAAACAATGAAATTATTAGTAAAAGGGATGCTTTGTGCATCATTGATTATGAGTTGTGTATCGGCAAAAGATACTGTAAAAGTTGGACCAAGTGATACTGCAATGCGCTTTGATTCAGTAGCCGATATAGAGATATTTACATCAGAAAATGCAGATGGGAAAATAACACCTAAAAGCATAGAAGAAGCATTTAAAAAGGCAGGGTTTAAAATCTCAGCAAACAGAGATATGAATGGTCCATTTGTGAAACAGTTTAAAGAATCAGGATTTGATACCTATAACCTTTTTACATTTTATAAACAAGATACCGTTCTGGAACTGGTAAAAAAATATCAAAATATAGGTCTTTTTGCTCCGATGAGTATGGCTATTTACACAAAAAAAGGTGAAAAAAAGATTTCAGTCTCTTCTCTAACGGCAGAAGCAATGGCTAAAATCATGAAGGCACCAAGTGACGATAAAATTTTGCATGATTTAAGAAAATTAATCAAAGATACCTTGAAAGAAGCGATGCCAAATGGTAAATTTGAAACTTTGAATTATGAAACTCAGGCACCTAAGGATGAGCTTGTAACCAACTTTAGTATGGAAATGGATGCAGTTGACTGGGATGATCAGTTAGAAGACTTTAAAATGATCTTTGAAGGTGAGCTTGCAGCTAATGGATTTATCATTGCAGGGCACAACAATTTAGGCGATGATTTTTATGAAGAAAACTATAGTGCCTTTGATTTTTATGAAGTGTATTCTGTCTGTAAATTGCCTGTGATATATGCTATTGCTAAAACAAGACCAGAAGCAGGGGCATTTGCTCCATGTTCACTTTATCTTAGTAAAAAGAAAGATGATACCATGATGCACATAGGGTTTCCTTCAGTATACAATTGGATGAGTTCTATGGCTATAGACAACAAAGAAGATATGGAAGTATTGGAAAGCGCGCAAGCAGGTATAAAAAAGATATTAAAAGGTCTTACCAAATACTAATTTAGACTAGACTTACAGCCATGCTAAAATGAAAGGTTGCAAAATCTTTCATTTAGTATTATTAAGCTGAAATACTGTTCCCTCCTCATAATCCTCAACTAAAACATTATCGCATTCCGCTGTATCATTTCATAAGTTTTAGCAGCCTTACCCGTTTACTTTAGTCAAGAGATTGTATACTCTTATGTTGAATAAAATAAGAACACGAAAGGTGAAATTATATTTAATATCCTGAATATTTATATAACCAACGCAGACCGTATCTCTAAATATGCAGGAGTTGTGGCAGCATTTTTGCTTGTGCTCCTTTCTCTTCTGGTAGCCTACGATGCAGGAATGCGCTATCTTTTTTCGGCAGGTTCCATAGCACTTCAGGAAATAGAGTGGCACCTTTTTGATGTGATATTTTTACTGGGGTTGACGTATGCACTCAAACATGACAAACATGTAAGAGTAGACATCTTTTTTGAGCGCTACAGTAAAGAGACAAGAGCCATCGTGCAGATACTCTCTATGTCTCTTTTGGTCATCCCTTTTTCGTTGGTCTTTTTGTCTGACTCCATTGACATGTTTACGCAGAGTTTTATACAAAATGAAATCTCAAGTGACCCTGGCGGACTGACGCATCGTTATGTCATAAAGGGTGTGCTGGTACTCTCTTTTATACTTCTCGTCATACAAGCACTGAGTGAAGTATTTAAAGCACTTCAAAGACTGGAGAGTAAAACAATTTTGCTACGTGTTTTGGGTATCGTGACTCTACTTGGTGGGTTTGTGTACACTGCGAACCATTATGACATGGTATATTGGTTTGAGCCTATACTTCTGATGTTTGCTTTGACACTTTTTTTACTCATGGCAGGTTTTCAAGTCGCTTTTGTGTTTGCAGGAGTAGCACTGCTTTTTGCTGCCATTTCAAACGAAGTAGGGCTGAGTGCGCTTGAGATGTTGCCTTATAGAACTTATGGCATCATGGGTAATACCACACTCATGGCAGTCCCACTCTTCATATTTATGGGACTCATACTTGAAAAGTCCAAGATGGCAGAGGGCTTGTTGCTCTCTATGGGTAAACTCTTTGGTTCGGTGAGAGGCGGTTTGGCTATCTCTGTCGTACTGGTGGGAGCCATACTCGCTGCGAGTACAGGCATCGTCGGAGCATCAGTAGTGATGATGAGTCTCATCGCCTTGCCTTTGATGCTTAAGCATAATTACTCACCGGCATTGGCTTCGGGTTCCATCGCTGCGAGTGGCACACTTGGACAGCTCATACCTCCCTCCATTGTCCTCATCATCCTAGGTGATCAGATGCACTTGTCTGTGGGTGATTTGTTTCGTGCAGCGGTGGTACCTGGACTTTTGCTCATTGTGCTGTATATTATTTACATTTTGGTCATCTCCTACATCCACAAAGACATCGCACCAGCCATCGTCTCCGATGAACCCTATGGACAGCTGGCAAAAGAAGCATTAAAAGCCATTGTACCTCCATTGTTACTCATCACAGTCGTTTTGGGATCCATCTTTATGGGTATTGCTTCTCCGTCTGAGTCTGCAGCTATCGGTGTCCTTGGGGCAGGACTTCTTGCTGTGTTCAACCGTACTTTCTCTTTGGGGTTGGTACGTTATGCAAGTATAGAGACAGTTAAACTCACTGCGATGATCTTTATGATACTCATCGGAGCTACTGCATTTTCTCTGGTCTTCAATGAGCTGGGTGGTGGAGATATGGCGATGGAATTCTTTGCGGGAGACATGGACGATAAATGGATGTTCATTCTTCTTGCAATGCTTGTCATTTTTCTGCTGGGTTTCTTTATAGACTTTATAGAAATAGCTTTTGTGGTCGTACCTATCTTAGTACCAATCGTAGCATCACTTGGCATTGACCCTGTATGGTTTGCCATACTCATAGCCATGAACCTGCAAGCCTCATTCCTGACTCCGCCATTTGGCTTTGCGTTGTTCTACCTTAAAGGCGCAGCAGGAGACAAGGTAACTACAAGAGCCATCTATAAAGGAGTGATACCTTTTATAGGCTTACAGCTTTTGGCATTACTCATTATTATTCTCTATCCAGATTTGATTTATGTGTTTGGGAAGTAGATGGTGTTGTATTTTGTATAAAATATAGTGGGACGTGTGTTAGGAAAACACAATGTCTGGCGAAATATTGGATGCAAGGTTAGAGCCATTTTTTCTTTTTAAAGTAGGCAAGCGATGCAACAGTGATGGTAATAAATGCTATCCATAATGTAGGGTAAGCCCATTTCCATTTGAGTTCGGGCATATACTCAAAGTTCATGCCATAGATACCTGCAAGGAAAGTTAAAGGAATGAAAATGGAAGCAAATACAGTCAATACCTTCATTACTTCATTCATTTTATTGCTAACGCTGGATATGTAAATGTCTAATAACCCTGAGAGTATATCCCGGTATGATTCTACGGATTCTGTGACACGAATGGCATGGTCAGATACATCTCTGAGATAAATATGCGTTTTTTCTTGTATCAGATCACTGTCGCTGCGGAGCATGCTTGCCATCACTTCTCTCAAGGGAGATGTGCTTTTTCTTATATGAATGATTTCCCTTTTAAGTTTTTGTATTGTATTGAGCGTATTTGTGGTTGATTCTGAATTCAATAGATCGTCTTCAATCGTTGTGATGACATCATCCAAAGCATCGATTAAAATAAAATTCTGGTCAACAATAGTATCTAGAATAGCATAAGCAAGATAATCAGACTGCGCATCCCTGAAACGGCTTTTAGTATTTTTAATGCGTTGTATTACAGGTTGAAAAAGATCATCGATTTTCTCTTTAAATATGAAAACAAAATTTTTGAGGACCAATAGACTAACTTGTTCATATCTGACAGTAAATTTCTCATCTTCAGACAATAGGCATTTGAGTACAATATAAAGGTAATCATTATATTCCTCGAATTTAGGTCTTTGATGTGTATTTAAAATATCTTCAAGAACAAGTTGGTGTATGTCAAAGATGCTTCCGATCTTTTTAACGATATCCACATTTGACAATCCTTCAATGATGACTAAGGTAACCGTATCACTCTCTTTATATTTCAGAATTTCATCTACAGATTCAATTTGTTTTTCTTCAACACTTTCTTTACTGTAATCAACGATTGTCATTCGGGTTTCATTTGTGTGAACATTACCTACATGTATAAGTGAACCAGGAGGAAGACCTAGCTTTTCCGAAGCATTGCTTAAAGATTCATTCATTTATTTCTACTTTCAAAAAGAGATTTTGATGCTTTTGTAGTTGCTATGAAGTATTCTACTTAGATTCGTCTTAAGTGAAACTATGAAAAGTATGCAGTAGCTGTTGTTTTATTTTTAAAACATTCTATGCGTATTTTGCATAGAAATCAATTTTAGTCATAAGTGATTTATGGGTATGATAACATTGAGATGAATTAAAGGGTTAAGGTGACAGCTAGAGAATCTATTACAATATTAGAAAATAGGATGAATGAAGTGATTCTGGGGCAGGAGCGTATGGTTTCGAAATTGATTATGGGCTTGCTTGCTGATGGCAATATACTTATAGAGGGGTTCCCTGGGCTTGCAAAGACCAGAGCTGTGCGTGAAATGGCAGATGTGATCGATGCTACCTTTTCACGTATACAATTTACCCCGGATCTGCTTCCTTTAGATGTAACAGGTTCTGAACGGCTATATGAGGAGGACGGGAAGCAGACATATCAATTCCATAAAGGGCCTATCTTTGGCAATGTTATCTTGGCAGATGAGATAAACCGTGCCCCTGCAAAAATACAATCAGCCATGCTCGAAGCCATGGAGGAGCGACAGGTAACTGTGGCAGGACAGACCTATAAGCTTCCTAAACTTTTCATCGTAATGGCAACACAAAATCCTTTGGAACAAGAGGGAACCTTTCCTCTGTCGGATGCACAAATAGACCGTTTTTTTATGCATGTGAAAATCACATATACCAATATGGAATCAGAATTTAAAATGATTAAAATGATACAGGAAGAGAGATATGCAGAGAAGGTACCCAAAGAAAAGATTACCCAAGAGATGATCTTTGCTGCACGTCTTGAAGTTAAAAAAGTGAAATTCAGTGATGCTCTTGGGCATTATATTATTGAGCTTGTTTTTGCAACACGGTATCCGCTTAGATACAGTCCACAACTTGAAGTTATGATTGATGTAGGGGTAAGTCCGAGAGCTTCTTTGGCACTTACCCAATGTGCCCAAGCAAATGCATGGATGAAAGGTAGAGATGAGATGGGAGTGGAAGATGTGCACGCTGTGATCCACGATGTTTTTCGTCACCGTTTGATTAGAAGTGAACATACTCGTATTAACGAGATCAAAAAAGACGAAATTATAGATATTCTTTTGAAACATGTACCATTACCAAAATAGCCAGTCTCATATTTAAAGTATATCAAAATATTCGTATCATTTTAAAAAAAAGAAGAAAACAGAGTTCTTACAGTAGAATACCAATATGGAACAAAATATTAAAATAGAATTTAAACAAACTACAATAGAAAACTTAACAAGTTTTTCCGAAATACTAAACAAAGACATCAGCAGTATGCTGGAAGAAGCACTTGAACAGTATTTTGAGTCTGAACAGCAAAAACTCATGGAGAAAAACCAATTTGATGAAAATAGCATGACAAATTTGGATTTCAATGAATTTTGGGATGATCTGGACATTTAGGTGCAAGCAGAACTGAGTGAAGCCTTAGGTCAAAAAGTAGAGACATTAGATTTTTTACAGCAAGGACAGATAGGTGGCATTTATAAAGCCAGTGCAGAGGGTCAAACTTATGCAGTAAAGACATCTACCCGGGTAGATAAACTGTCCATAGAAGCAAGGATGTTAAATGACTTACATGATGCAAAGATACATGTACCTAAAGTCATTATGGCCAAAGGATCATTTTTGGTACTTGAATATATAGAGAGTGTCAAACAAGCCAAATTCACACAGGAGATAGAAGCTGCAAAACTTTTAAGTATATTACACTCTGCGACAAATGAAAACCGTATGTATGGTTATTACTACGATACGACCATCGGTCCTTTTACCCAACATAATGAACAAACCCAATATAACTGGACACTTTTTCTAGGACAGATGCGTATCATGCCTATGGCGAAACTCTGTTATGAGAGTGGGAAGATATCTAAACGGATGGTAGAAAAGTTGGAAGGATTGTGTCGAGACTTATATAAGCGTATAGATATGAGCACAATCAATCCCTCATTATTACATGGGGATGTTTGGAGTGGAAATGTACTTTTTGACAGACAAGGTGCTTGTCTCATAGACCCTGCCATCTATTATGGGGACAAAGAGATGGAGTTGGCTTTTATCCTGCTTTTTGACACTTTTGGCAAAACGTTTTTTGATGCTTATCAGGAAATACATCCCTTAAGTGAAGATTTCTATGAAAGTAAAGTGCCACTCTATCAGATCTATCCACTTTTAGTGCATGTTGCTCTTTATGGTAGCAGCTATATAGGACAGCTCGAACAAATACTCAAAAGGTTAAAAGTATGATAAAAATCAATAATTCAATGCAGGGAGGTACAAAATGCCGAGTCGTAGAAAATGGAATATAAAATCTATACTAAAAGAGATACTTATAGCAGTAGTACTTTTATTTATATTAAGTAATCTTATAAGTTATATCCGTAAACCTGAACTTGGATCAACACAGCTGCCTAAGATAGAAGCACAACTTTTAGATGCTAGTCAGTTTAGTGTAGATAAGGGTAAACCTTTACTCATACATTTTTGGTCTATCTCGTGCCCGACCTGTAAACTGGAAGCACCCAATATAGAAACAGTATCAAAAAAATATGAGGTGCTAACTATCGCTATTAATTCAGGTAGTGATGAAGAAGTAAAAGCCTATATGAAAGAGAATGAGCTAAGTTTTAAAGTATTGAACGATAGAGATGGTACATGGGCAAAACGGTTTAAAATAGAAGTTTATCCTACAACATTTTTCTATGATGACAAAGGTGAGTTGAGTTTTACGGAAGTAGGGTACACGACAACTGCTGGTTTAGTCGCACGATTTGAATGGCTTAAATGATTTAAGCGTTATATATTAAGGGTTATAATGATATTATTCTCGTTATATATTTTAGTATACAAGGAAATACGTGGAACTTTCATCAAAGCTTACTTTAGAAATGTTAGGCAAACCTTTTTTACTTGAGAAGCGCATAGAACTGCTTCATGCCATAAAAGAGTATGGCTCCATCTCTAAAGCAGCGAAGGCTGTACCTATGAGCTATAAAAGTGCTTGGGAAGCAGTCGACACGATGAACTCTCTTTCTCCCGAACCTATCGTTTTCAGGGAGACAGGTGGAAAAGATGGTGGAGGTACGACCATTACAGCATATGGTCAACAGCTTTTAAAAAACTATGCCGTGCTCAAAGATGAGCATGCACATTTTTTAGCAAGATTGTCAGAGCTGACAGATATTGAAAGTGGTTCATTCAAGACCATTGGAAGACTGGCCATGCAAATTTCTGCACGAAATCAGATACAAGCTGAAGTTATCTCTATAGAATCTAAAAATGTAAATGCAAAAATACACTTGAAGTTGAAGAGTGGACAAGAACTAGTTTCTATTATTACACAGGAAGCAGTTGAAGATTTACATCTAGAAGAGCATCAAAGTGTCACAGCGATATTTAAATCAAGTACGGTTTTGTTGTCTGTAGAAAAAGACAAAAAGTACGAAGAAAATAGATTAAAAGGTGTCGTGACTAAGATAGATAAAGACGTCGAAAATGCCAAGGTGCTGGTGGATATAGGAAATCATGACACAATTGTATCTGTGCTGCCTGTAGATATTTCAGAAAAGCTGGAACTCAACGAGGGAAGTTCTGTCATAGTTATGATCAAAGCCAATGATATTATGATAGGGAAGTAAAGAGTGAGACAAGTAAAACTAATATGGATTTTGATAGCTTTGAGTTTAGAAACATTAAGTGCAGGGGAGATTACTATCGCTGTAGCTGCGAATGTAAGTTATGCTATAGACGCTTTGAAAAAAGAGTTTAATGTCATACATCCAGAAACTAAAGTGCAAGTCATCCTTGGAAGCTCTGGAAAACTTACTGCACAGATAAAGAACGGTGCACCATTTGAGCTCTTTATGTCAGCAAATATGAAGTATCCAGAAGCACTCTATAAAGAGGGTATAGCCGTAACAATACCTGTGGTATATGCACATGGGGCATTGGCATTTTTGTCTGTCAAAGAGCGAAACTATACTACAGGGATATCTGTACTAAAAGAGAAAAACATTCAAAAGATAGCCATTGCAAACCCTCATACAGCACCTTACGGTGTAGCTGCGATGGAGGCTTTGAAAAATGCAGGAATGTATGAAGAACTCAAAGAGAAGTTTGTTTATGGGGAGTCTATTTCTCAGACTGTGACCTATGCAACGACAGCAGCAGACATAGGCATTATCGCGAAGTCATCACTCTTTTCTCCTCAAATGTTACACTTTGAAGAAGACATTCACTGGTGTGATATTGATGAGGCACTCTATACCCCTATAGATCAAGGGATGGTGATACTGAAAAACGGTGAGGATAATGTTGAAGTAAAAGCTTTTTATAATTTTATGTTGAGCGCTAAAGCCCGTGAAGTATTGAAAAATTTCGGATATAAGGTAGAGTAGATGTTAGAAACTTTTGACCTAGCATCTTTAGACTTTGCACCTTTTTTACTTTCGTTTAAACTCGCAAGTGTAACGACTCTGATCTTGTTTGTTCTTGCCTTGCCTTTAGCGTGGCATCTTTCTCAAAGCAACTCAAGAACAAAACCTTTTTTTGAAGCCATAACAGCATTACCCATTGTCCTTCCTCCTTCTGTTTTGGGATTTTATATCTTAGTGGTATTGTCTCCAAACTCTGACATTGGGGCTTTTTTTGAAGATATTTTTGGCGTCAAGTTGGTTTTCTCTTTTACAGGTTTGGTAGTGGCAAGTTGTTTTTACTCACTTCCTTTTATGGTACAGCCTTTGCAAAGTGGGTTTGAGTCTTTAAACAAACATATGTTAGAAGCATCATACCTTGCAGGCAAAAGTAAGTTTCAGACTGTACTTAGGGTGGCATTGCCAAATATTAAACCTTCGCTTATCACTGCACTTATCATTACTTTCGCACATACAGTCGGTGAGTTTGGTGTGGTACTCATGGTGGGGGGAAGCATCCCGGGTGAGACGAAAGTGGCTTCAGTGGCTATCTATGAGATGGTTGAGGTTATGCAGTATGGTAAAGCACATATCTACAGTGCTTTGATGGTTGTGATGAGTTTTGTAGTACTCTTGTCTGTCTATATATTTAACCACAAACAGCGTAAAATAGGTGTCCACTAATGATACAAATAGACATACATAAAAGACTGCATGGTAGTCATGGTGACATGAATTTTGATGTCAAATTGGACATACAAAAAGGCGAATTTATAGCACTCATGGGAGAAAGTGGTTCTGGTAAAACCACACTGCTTAGAGTCTTGGCTGGGTTGGAAAAAGCAGAAGGTGGTATAAGTGTAGAAGAGGTCTTTTGGTTAAAAAAACAAAAAATGCTTCCTCCACAACAAAGAGAGATAGGGTTTGTATTTCAAGACTATGCACTGTTTGAGAACATGAGTGTAGAAGAAAATTTATTGTTTGTAAATGATGACAAAACATTAGTTAAAAGACTTCTTGAAATGACAGAACTGACTGGACTGGCATCTCGTAATGTAAAAGGTCTCAGCGGTGGTCAAAAACAAAGAGTGAGTCTTTGTCGTGCTATGATGAAAAAACCTAAGCTTTTACTGATGGATGAACCTCTTTCTGCACTTGATCCTATTATGCGTACAAAACTACAAGATGAAATATTGAAACTCCATAAAACATTTGGAACAACAACCGTCATGGTCAGTCATGATGCCGATGTTTCTTATCATCTTGCTGATCGTATATTGGTTCTCAATCATGGAAAGATTGTGGCCGATGGCAGTACCAAAGAGGTACTAGTAAAGAGCACCAAAGAAGTTTATACACTTTGTACATGAGGAGTGTACTTGTAAAAGTACCTCTAAAGCTATAGATATTTTTAGCTATTATTCATCACTTTGAATAATTCTATCCTTGAAATACTCTTGAAAAAGATGATTTAAAGCCTCCAGATCTAGAGGCTTTGAAAGGTAGCCATCCATACCTGCTGTTATATATTTGTCTCTATCTCCAGAGAGTGCATTTGCGGTTAAAGCAATAATCGGTGTATGTGTTTTGTGGTTACTTCTCTCATAGCTTATGATCTTTCCAGTCGCTTCCATACCACCCATGACAGGCATTTGGATATCCATAAATATCATATCATATTCATTTTTCATACGGTGTTCAATAGCCTCTTGCCCATTATTGGCGAAACTTACCTCTATACCGAGTCTGTTCAATACATTCAGTATCAGCTTTTGGTTGATGAGATTATCTTCTGCAACCAATACATGTATATTTTCAAAAGTTATTTTCTTTTGGGTCTCTGAAATATCTTCTTGATTATTTAGTATTTTAAGTGTTTTAGTAAAGTTTACCGGTTTATAGAGTATTTTATCTATCTGAGATTGGTATTGCTTTAAATTTCTTTTCTGATCTCCTGTCGACATCACGACTATCTTTGTATCAAAATCTAAGAACGGTTTGAGTTCATCCCATCTGTAACGGAATTTATGATCAATAAAAAGAATGTCAGGAAGGTGTGAACTGCCTTTTAATGCCAATAATGATTCATCAGTATAATGCTCTACTTTTGCTCCAGTGAAAGCGATATAGGCTTCAAGGTTCTTGTTGATATGATACTCTGTATCTATATGTGGGTCGAGAATACCAACAGTGTAGGAACTCATATCTGGCACTTCCCTTTTTGTAGCTGCTTTAGGTTTCTTCAGTACCAAAGTGAAGTAGAAGTCAGAACCTTCATCTTTGACACTTTTAATACTCAGCTTGCCTCCCATAAGTTTAACAAATTTACCTGATATTGACAGCCCTAGACCTGTACCACCATACTTCCTGCTGGTACTTACATCTGCTTGTGAAAAGGCTTCAAATATATTGACTCTTTGCTCCTCGGTAATACCGATACCTGTATCAGAAACTTCAAAATTGACGTTGACTTCATCTTCATTTTCAAAGAGCTTCTTGATAGTTACATTTACCTCACCGTTCTTAGGGGTAAATTTAAGCGAATTACTCACAAGGTTCACAATAATTTGAGAAATCTTCGTAGGATCACCTATAAGTAATGTAGGTAGCTCTGGATCCAAATAGATGTTGAAATCAATATTTTCAGCTGCAGCCTTGGCAGCATATGATTCAACGGCGGATTCAAAGCTATCCACAGGATCAAACTCTATATTTTCCAGCTCGATCTTTTGTGCTTTAATTTTAGAGAGATCAAGGATATCATTGACAATAGTTAAAAGATTTGCAGAACTCTTCTCTATCACCGAGATAAATTCGACTTGTTCCTCTGGATCATCAGTCTCTTTGAGTAATTGTGTAAATCCAAGGATGCCGTTGAGAGGTGTACGTATCTCATGAGACATGCTGGCAAGAAAGATGTCTTTTGTCAGGTTGCCATCTTTGATGGTTTTGATCAAAAATTTATAGATATGATCGACCTTGCCATTGCTAATTAATCTTTGAAGCTCATGTTGTTGATTTTTATCTAATACCAATTCTATATCTCTTAAAGTATCTTTGGAAATATGTTTATCCGTATGTAACTTATTGTACTGTATAACGAGTCCAAGCAGCCCTAATAACAACAGTAAAGTTCCTGCTCCATACCACAGAAAGATTTCTCTACTTTTTGCTATAGTTTCTTTATCTATTTTTTGAATTTGAGTGCGCAGTAGTGACTGTGCTTGGCTAAAGTAGGTCATCTTTGTATCAATGTGATTTAACCAACCGATGAGAGAAACAGAGTACTTTCCTGAGCTTGCTTCATATAAAATCATCTCACGTTCTTCAGAAATGATTTTATTAAATGCTTCTTCTGAAAGTAGTTCAGAAAGTTTTAAAGCTATGGTGTCATCTGCTAGTGTATAAAACGGGGGTAAAGTATCTTTGGCCACAAGCTGATTCCAGAGTTCAACGTCATTATTACTCATTTTTCTTGATCCAAGTAACATAAAAGAGACGAGTGTATTCTCCAGTATAGTGTTCTCTTGAAGTTCTGTATACTTTGAATACATACTGAGATAGCTTTTCATCACTTCAGATTTTTCAGTGGCAGAAACTTCTTGTAGTATTTCTAAAAATGTGCTGAAGACCCTATCATGATATGCGTGAGAAAAGATGTCTCTATAGTCAGTGTTTAAATTATCTACCTTGCTTCGAGCAAGTTTGAGTTCTTTAGTAGTCTGTGCAATATGTTGACTATAAAGTGTAAACTCATTGTGGTGTTTTATAAATTTGTCTAATTTCCACAAATCAAGATCGACGGCTACTCTTGTCTCTTTTAATTTTATAAAGTCGCCTTCTTCTTGTGTGACTAAGTAGGTGGCACTGTGGATTCTTTCCTGCTGTATCTTGTCCAATACAGCCTCAAAATACTCTACAAAAAAAGAAAGTTTTGTACTGTTTTTTACAGTACTATATTTCTGATAGGAGAGGTATGTATAGTAAGATACAGCTCCTGATATCCCTATCATTACAATAATTAACAGACTAAGTAGTGTTGCATTTTTTAATATCTTCATCTTAACCCTTATTGGTTCCTACTATGGTAAGCATTTGTGGCACTTTTATTCGGTAAAGAGAGTTTGGGTACATGTTTTATAGTCTTTTTACCATATTAACCATAGCGAACTCCTTTATCTTTTAAAATAATTAAAACAAAAAAATGAAATAGAATTAAGTAGAACAGTCAAAAGGTTTATTTCATTGTGTAATCTGGCGATCTTTATCTATAGAGACCCATGACTTTCTGTCCCTGCTTCACAGCAAGTTTAGCTTTTCAATATTTGTTACCCCAGTTTGATTATACTTAAGATAAGGTTTAAAAATGATTATGTGTAATCATTAAAATTTGTGATTTAAATGATTACACTACATACGAGATTAAGCAAGTGCTTCTCTTCTGTTTATTTGAAAAACTTTTAGTGGGGAAAGATTTTTAGGTCTTGTATGATATATCATAATACTAGATTTTTGGGCTAGATTAAAACTAATAGAGTAAAATGTCATTGATAAAACAGTCAAGGAAAAAATATGAGCATAGATAAAGCATTAATGGATAGAAGCGGTGGTAAGTGTGAGTTGTGTGGTTCTGAAGATGGACTTAGTGCCTATACGGTAGCACCTAAAGACGAGGCTATCGTTATTTGTAGTACCTGTGCTGCATCTATAGAAGAACCAACAAAAAATGAAAAACACTGGAACTGCTTACATGACAGTATGTGGAGTACAGAACCCGCTGTACAGGTGATAGTATTTAGACTTTTGACCCAGCTTGGTGCACTAGACCAGCTTGATATGCTTTACCTTGAAGATGATGTAAAAACATGGGCTGAAGAGGGCATGGCCTCAGAAGAGAACCAGGAACCAACACGTGACTCAAACGGGACTATTTTGGTAGAAGGTGACTCTGTAAGTATTATTAAAGACTTAGTGGTAAAAGGGGCAGGGTTTACAGCCAAACAAGGTACAACAGTTAAAAATATCCGTATGGCACCAGGTGATCCTACACACATTCAGGGACGTGTAAACGGAACTATGATTTTTCTAAAAACAGAGTTTCTGAAAAAACTTTAAATCAAATATTTAAGCTACCAGGGAAGATGTGTATAAAAACTGAATAAAAAATTAAGCACATAATCTAAGACTTTATATAAGGACTCACCATGATGAGAATCATTAACTACTTTATTCAGAATAAAAGTCTTAATTATGTGTTACTCATCTTTATTCTTTTTTTAGGGATCAACGCCTACTACAACATTCCTAAAGAACTTTTTCCTGAAATTGCTTTAGATAAGATCTCTATCCGGGGTAGTTATGCAGGTGCCAGCGCCGATAACCTCGATAAGATGGCGGTTCGGGACATCGAAGATGAATTGGGAAATATACAGGGCATAGATAAAATAGAGACGGTTATCAAATCAGGTACTTTTTCTATCGTCCTCGATCTTACCGATGGTGCGGACAAAACAGACGCTCTGAATAAAGCCAAAGATGCCATTGCCCGAAGCAGACAATATCTTCCTTCAGATATGACAGAGCCTACTGCAGAGATACTTACACATAATCGACCGCTTATCAAACTTTCTCTCTCCTCTGAACATATGAAGAAAGGTCAATTGATAGAAACCGCCAAAGAGGTTAAATCTAAAATTGCCAGAAATCCTTATGTAAGTGAAGTACAGATATACGGTGATGCAGATCAGGAAGTTTCTGTACAGATCAATGAAGAGGCTGTAAGAGCTTACGGGTTGGATCCTTCTGCCATTATCGATGCCATTTCAAAAACTTCTTATATTTATCCTATAGGTGACATAAAACAAAGTGGAAATTATATATTTCTCTCTACTGTAAATGGTAAGGCAAATAAAAAAGAATGGGAATCAACGCTCATTAAAATAGGAGAGAAGCAAGTCAGGCTTGGTGATGTTGCCAAAGTTGATATCACCTATCCTCAAGATACAACACTTTCAACCTTTAATGGACGTAATAATATTGCTCTGGTGATCTCAAAAGGGCCTGAGGGAAACTCTATGCATATTTCCGAAGAGTTACAAACGTTTGCCAAAGAAAAACTCTCTAAAGAATTTCCTGAAGTTTATTTTGATTTTTACCAGGACAGTTCCAAACCAGTCAAAGATAGACTCAATACGGTTATTTCAAACCTGATGTTTGGATTGGTACTGGTATTTCTTTCTATGGCCTTACTCATTAATTTACGTATTGCATCTATTGTAGCGATGGGTATTCCTATCTCTTTTGCCATAGGGATCATGTTTCTTTATTTTATGGGGTATTCGATTAACATCGTTTCTTTACTGGGAGGACTTATTGTCATTGGTATCGTTGTGGATGATGCCATTGTTGTTTCTGAAAACATACAGCGTCACATGAATGAAGGCGTACCTGTAAACGAGGCAGTGTACAAAGGGCTCAAGGAGATGGTATTACCTGTCACCTTGGCAACACTTACAACCATCGCGGCTTTTCTTCCACTGTTTATGCTCACTGGAGAGATCAAAAACTTCATCATTCTCATTCCTATTACCGTTATTATGATTTTACTAGGTTCTCTTCTTGAAAGTTTTCTCTTTTTACCCTTACATGCTAAAGAGTTTCTCAAACCAAAGAAAAATTTTATGAATTGGGAACCACTACAGGAAAAATATGAAGCGTTATTACATCTTGTGATTCGTTTTAAATATATGTTTTTATTTACTTTTGTCGTCGTGATACCTATTTTAACCATACTCACGATCAAGATGCTCAATTTTCAGTTTTTTCCTAGTTTTGATGGTAACTATCTGTATATTACAGGCAAAAGCAATATGGATTCGACCATCGAAGAGACAGATAAGATAGCCAAAGAGTTAGAAAAATATGTTCTCTCAAAAAAAGAGACCTATGCACTTAAATCTACATCTACAGTTGTAGGGTATCGAAGATCACTTGCTGGTGTAGATGAAAATGGAGACAATATGCTCTACATTACAATGGAACTTTATGATATGGAACCTCAGAGTTTTATCGATGCCTATGTCAATCCTATTTTGAATTTTTCTTTTAAGTTCAATGATCCTGAAAAGATCAGAGAGAAGCATACCTATGATCTTGCCAAGGATCTGCGAAAAGAGATCATGCCAATAATGAAGAAATATCAGCTTGAAGAGCTCGGAGTACGTGAAGACAAACCTGGTTTGATCAAAAATGATATACAGATAAATCTTTCGGGTAAAGATGGTGTAAAGATAGCAGACGCAATGAAAAGAATTGAAGAAAACCTTTCACTGGTTCCTCATGTTAAAGACGTAGGCAACAACGCACAGCTTGGAAAGATGGAGTACAAGTTACGCATTAATGCGTATGGTGAACAATTGGGAATGAGTGAAGTGGGGATAGCACAGACACTTTCTGGATATTTCCTTGACAGTCGTAAAGCGATGACTTTTAGCCAGAATGGTGTGATGGAAATAAGAACAAAATCTATGGATAAAAACTCTGAAAAGACTTTGATAAATTTTATGATCCCTACACCTTCAGGAAGTGTTGTTAGATTGACGGATATTGTAGAGATCAAAAAGGTAAGAGCTTATGAAAAAATTGAAAAAAGAGATGGCAACACAGTCAAAACGGTCTTTGCAAATATAGATAAGAAAAAGACGACGGCAGTGGATGTACTTAAAGAGATCAAACCGTTGCTCCAAACAATTCGGGATGAGGGTATTGAGATTAATCTCTTGGGAGAAGATGAGAAAAATCAACAATTTAAAAATGACATGATGCGTTCATTGATCATAGCAGTCTTTTTGATTTTGATCACTCTGCTTTTTATCTTCCCGAAAATTCGTTATGCGTTGATGGTCTTGTCTGTTATTCCTTTCAGTTTGTTAGGCGCATTACTGGGGCATGTGTTGATCGGGATCAACCTTTCAATGCCTTCGGTTATAGGTATGTTGGGGCTTGCAGGTGTTGTTATCAATGACGGTATCATTATGCTTGATTTTCTCCATGGTACGCATAATACAGATACATTCTATGAAAGAGCAAAATTAAGACTGCGTCCTATTTTGATTACTTCGATAACAACATTCCTTGGACTCTTTACACTTATCTTTTATGCAACAGGACAGGCAGTGATTCTACAGCCTATTGCTATTTCTATCGGTTTTGGACTTCTTTGGGGTACCGTACTTAACCTTATCTACCTACCGGCACTGTACGCGGTGGTAAATAAAATTCAACCAAGCAGAGACCCTTAGGTGATTTGTGGGTCATTACCCTCTTTGATTGGTCCAGTTTGTTTGACATGCAGATCAAGTTGAGGGAAAGGTATCTCAATATGGTGTTTATTGAGTGTATGATAGATGAATTTTAAAAAATCCGATTTTGTGCCGGCAGGTTTAAGGGTTGATTGACCCCTGACCCAAATGACCAGTTCATAATCCACCGAGCTTGATCCCATAGCGGTCATCCAGATGACTGTAGTATATTTGACAGAGTTTTTAACATAATTGATACTCGTATTTTTAAGCTCTTCCATAATTACTTCTTCAACCTTCTGGTTACTCGTCCCATAAGCAACAGAAAAAGGGATATGTATGCGTCTGATATCATTCTCTAAGGTCCAATTGATGACATTGTTTTGAATGAAAGAAGAATTTGGGATAATCACATCGATATTGTCATTGGTTGTGACGGTGGTAGAACGCATTTTCATATCATTGACTGTACCTCTTATAGTATCTGAGACTTCTATGTAATCCCCCAAACGGATAGTTCGCTCAAACATTAATATAATACCTGCAGCAAGGTTGGAGATGATTGTCTGTAAACCAAAACCGATCCCGATAGAGAGTGCTCCTACAATCAAGCCTAAATTTTTAAGATCAAGCCCGATACTATTCAGTGCAATAAGTAAAGTGATGAGTACAAGAATATAGTAACCGAAATTGGAGATCATTTTTGCTGAAGAGTATGAAAGTTTTTCTCCTACAGTAGCAAGATTCATGATCTTTCGTTTGTAAAATGCAGCAAATATAAATCCTAGAACCAAGATCAAAATCACTTTGAGGATATCCATGATAGAAATGGGGTGTTCATTAAATACAAAAAGAGCTTCATTGAGTTTATTGTAAGTATAATCATAAAGACTTTCAGCACTCTGTTCTACATCTGAAAGTGCAACAGATACATTGCCTGCTTCTTTAGTGAGTAACTTTTTGATGATAGTGCGTTTAAGTGTAAAATACTTTTTAAGCTCTGGAGTCAGTGCTGCCAGATCTGATGTAGTCTTATTGAAGAGATCAAGCATTTTTGTGTTTTCTTTTAAATGAAGAGAAGCAAGCGAAAGAAGTAGTGTATGATCGATTTTACTACTTAGTGTATTCATCATTTCTATACTATTGGCAATGAGTTTTTCATTTAGTGTCTTTGAGAGAGTCTCTTTATGCATCAATTCACGTTCTTTCGCCAGATTCAATGCGATAGCTTTTTGTTCGATATTAGGTAATTTTGTGTTTATGTCAATAAGTTCCTTTTTCAAGGACGGAACATCAAAAGTTACCTTATTTAATGCTTTTGTTAACTTCTTCTCACCCTCTTTAACCAAGGTTTCATACCTGTTGATAGAGAGTACATTGTTTTTGGATTGAAGTTTGTAAAATGCATACTGTAATTGGTAAAGTCGTAAATTTTGTTTTTCTTCTGCTGTAATGTTTTGAATACTTTTATTCAAATATTGCAATTTTGTTTGTATCTTGCTTTGTTCCTCTTTCAGTTTGTCAATAGTTAGATATGTATCTGTGAGTGCATTAAGGTATGAAAGATAATTTTCGGTGCTGATATTTTGATCATCAGATAAAAGTGAATCAGGTAAAGGACCAATTTCCGCCGAGAAAGAGAGCATATTTTTAAGTTTACTCATAATCATACGCTCTGTAGAAATACGTTCTATATCGGGTTGATCTTGAGGTTTTTCTTGATCAATGAGCTTGCTGACTTCTTCATGATAGCTTATGGTATTATTGCCTTCATAGAGTTTTATATCTATGTCAGCAGACCATAAAGTGATAGATATAAATAAAAAGAGTATGAATGATTTCATGAAAGTATTGCCTTTTTTATGGATTATAGCATATGTGTGTTATTAAATATGAAGTCTTTAAGTATCTTATTTTAATACATATTACTTCCTCAGTAACTTTTCAATATCCTGTGCAATCTTCTCAGGCTTAGTCGAAGAACCATAGCGTGTGATAACACGGCCTTTTTTATCTATGAGAAATTTGGTAAAGTTCCATTTGATAGCTTCGGTACCTATGATGCCCGGTGCTTTTTCTTTCAGATACACATAAAGAGGATGGGTATGTTCTCCATTGACGTCTATCTTGGCAAAAAGTGGGAAGGTAACACCGAAGTTGACTTTACAGAAGTTTTGTATCTGTTTTGGTGTACCGGGTTCTTGTCCTCCAAATTGGTTACAGGGGAATGCCAATATCTCGAATCCTTGTCTCTGATAAGTCTCGTAAAGTTTTTCCAATCCATCGTATTGGGGTGTAAATCCACATTCGCTTGCTACATTGACGATAAGCAGTACTTTGTCTTTGTACATTGCCATGGATTGATCTTCTCCTGTGATAGTAACAACGTTAAAATCATAAAAATGTTTCATTTGGTCTCCTGCATTGAGTGATAGTATGAGTAATAAAGCTAATAAGATTTTTTTCAAAATGATGTCCTTTGAAGTCTTTTTATCAGTACTATCGTACTTTCTTTGCACTTTAGATTACGTTAAGCAGTGGGCTCTTCAATTTTTCTGAAGCATAGGTTACATTTATAATAGTTTGAGTGTATAATCATATAAGAATCTGATTTTGTAGGAGTTTACATGTATGACATCATTTATATAGGCGGTGGGCTCAATTATGCAGGAGCAGTTGTCGCTGCGAAACATGGTCTTAAAGTGGGGCTTATTGAAACATCACTTGATCAATTAGGTGGCGTTTGCCTGCATAAAGGGTGAGACCATTATGGGGCATCCCACTTTTTCTGAAGCGCTTGAGAGAGCCTATTTTCGATTATGATTAGAAGGAGGAGCTAGAAACCCTTCATCACAATTGCAAAAAGATAGTCCACTTCATAGTCTTCTAAAAATACAGTCTTTTTAGTCCTAAAGAAGTCCAGTACTTTTTTGGTAGGCAGAGCAGAACTGTAGAGGCACGCCGGATGGGCAGGGATAAATGATTGCATCAGTGCGATCTCTTCTTCTATAGGATTTTCACAGATGTAGCAGTGTTCATCGTTATGCAGCCTTCCTTCGTACTCAAGTAAAGTGATGTAAGACTCGCAGATGATACGTTTAGGGTTTTGTTTATCCCATTTTCTGGCGGCAGAGAGCAGGAGATTAAAGTAAAAGGACTCTATCTCTTCTGTATCTTTCAGATGAGGTTCAAAACGTTTGATGAAGTTATGCCAAAGTAAAAGTTTATTTTTATCAAAGAGCCATGGAAAACCCATATGGGAGAGTGAACGCAGTCTGGGGAGAAAGCTGGTCCCTTCACCTTCCACTTCAAAATCTATAAGATTCCCAAGCTGTAAAATGGAGTGTCTCGCACCAAAAAAACGGTAGTAGGTCCTGACTTCTGTATGACTTAAAACAAGGGCTATGGAATCTTCATTTTTGGCTTTTCGGACGCTAAGTATAAATCCTTTTATAGTACACCCCAATCATTTTTCTTCATTATAGTCAAATTGATGTTAAAAATAGAGAAACATCCAAGTACGACTACATCGAATGGAATAGACCTTAAACAGTTCTTAACGTATTTTTAAGTATAATCACAGCATTTAGGAACACTACATGATGTTCTGTATATTAATTTTAAGGTTTGAATATGAGAGATTTGTTTACTTCGTTTAAAGATAATTGTGGATTTGGAATTTTAGCGTCTATCGACAATACTCCGTCACACAAAAATTTGGAAGATGCCATTACTTCATTGTCACGTATGATGCATAGAGGGGCTATAGCAGCAGATGGTAAGTCAGGAGACGGTTCAGGTCTTTTACTTTCTCTCCCAAAATCATTTTTTAACAAAGAAGCGGCTTCTCATGGTGTAGATTTACCTGATAACTACGCGATAGCGATGGTTTTTTCAGATAATGAAACAGATTTTGATGTGATAAACAGAGTATGTGAGAACAATGACCTTAACGTTCTTTACACACGTACTGTACCAGTAGATACCAATGCTCTTGGTGAACAGGCATTGATATCATTGCCTACGATAAAACAAGTGTTTGTTGCACCTAAATCTGCAGTGGCTGCAAATAGATTTGAAGCGTTAGTATATCTTTCTCGTAAAGAGATAGAAGCTGAACTCATGGAAGACGACACTTTCTACATTCCTTCTTTCTCAACATCGGTGATCTCTTACAAGGGACTCGTGATGCCTACACACATTAAAGAGTTTTACAAAGATCTTGCTAATGAAGATTTTGAGATTTCATTTTGTCTTTTCCACCAACGTTTCTCAACCAATACACTTCCACTGTGGAAACTTGCACAGCCGTTTAGAATGATAGCCCACAATGGTGAGATCAACTCAGTGACAGCAAACAGATTCAACGTAGCAGCGAAAATGGCTGCAGTCAAATCAGATGTATTTACAGATGAGGAAATGACGAGACTTACCAATGTAATACAAAATGGTATGTCTGATTCAGCAAGTTTAGATAACTTTATGGAATTTTTACGTGTGAATGGCGTAGATTTCTTTAAAGCAGCACGTTCTTTGATCCCTGCTCCTTGGCATAATGCACCACACATGGATACTGATCTTAGAGCATTTTATGAGTATGCAAGTACGTGTTTTGAACCTTGGGATGGGCCAGCGGCTGTGAGTATGACAGATGGTCGTTTCATCGGTTGTGTCCTTGACAGAAATGGGTTGAGACCTTCTAAATACATTAGAACAACAGACAACAGATTGCTTATCTCTTCAGAATATGGCGTACTTCAAATACCAGAAGAAGAGATCGCAGAAAGAGGAAGACTACAGTCTGGTGAAATGATGGGAATCGATCTTAAGCATGGCATAGTACTTAAAACAGGTGACATCGATGACTATTTGAAGGGACTTAACCCTTATAATAAGTGGCTTAATCAAAACATGACTTACCTTCAGGAACTTGTGCCAGATGCTGCTGTTGAAAAGTGTTCAACTGAGTATGCTGATATGGAAGCTAAGCAACGCTACTTTAACTATACACTTGAAGTAATGAGAGAAGTAATCAAACCGATGATCGCTGAAGGTAAAGAGACGACGGGGGCTATGGGTGATGATACTCCTATCGCTGCATTTTCAAATGAGCAAAGAAATTTTACAGACTTTTTCAAACAAAAGTTTGCACAGGTTACCAACCCTCCCATAGACTCTATCCGTGAAAAAACGGTGATGAGTTTAAATACTGGTTTTGGTGAAGTAAGAAATGTTCTCTCTGATGGCCCTGAACATGCGAAAAGGCTTAAAACAGCACTGCCTGTAATGTCAGCAGAAAAGTTTTGTATTCTTCAAGAATTTGGGGATGAGAAAAGTGAAAAGTATGATCCTGCATATAAAGTTGGGAAGTATGATACGATCTATACAACAGATATCAAAGCAAGCTTAGATGCACTTGTGCAAACGATTATCACAGATGTAAGAGACAATGGTGTAAGAACCATTATTTTGGACGATAGAAATCTTGATGAAAATACTAAAGTAATTCCTATGCTTATGGTTGTAGGACGTTTGAGTCAAGAGCTTTTAAAAGCTAAACTTAGACACTTGACGAGTATGGTAGCTGTAACAGGTGAAGTATTTGATCCTCATTCTGCAGCTACCATGATGGGGTTTGGTGCAGCGGCGATCTTCCCTTATTTGCTTTACTACACAGTAGAACACCTCGAAGAGGGTAATGAAGCAATGCCGGCAACACTGAAAAGATTCAGAAGAGCTATGGGTGCAGGGTTGATGAAAGTTATGTCTAAGATGGGTATTTCAACTATCTCTTCTTACAGAAATTCAAGTTTATTTGATGTTATCGGGTTAAGTAAAGAAATTGTAGCTGATTGTTTCCCTGATACGAACGGCCTATTGCCTGGTCTTGGTTATGTAGATATAGATGCACGTCTTAATGCAAATCACCAACGTGCTTTTACGCATGCATTTGATGGTGAGTCTAAAGCACTTTATAAAGGTGGGTATTATAAGTATAAAAAAGGTGAAGAATTTCATGACTTTTCACGTCCTACCATTTCTGCTATTCAGAAATCTGCAGAGACTGGAAGAAAAGAAGATTATGTCGAGGTACAAAAGTTAGTAAATGAGAGAGATAAAAAGTTCATTCGTGACTTTTATAAGTTAAAAAGTGATAGGAATCCGATTAGCATTGATGAAGTAGAACCTGTAAGCGAAATCTTTAAACGTTTTTCAACAGCAGCGATGTCAATGGGGTCTATCTCTCAAGAGGCACATGAGACACTGGCAGTTGCTATGAATACCATAGGAGCGAAGTCAAACTCAGGCGAGGGGGGAGAAGACCCTGCACGTTACGGTACAGAGAAAAATTCTGCTATTAAACAAGTGGCATCTGGACGTTTTGGAGTAACACCTGAGTATTTACGTTCAGCCGTAGAAATTCAGATTAAGGTAGCGCAAGGTGCAAAACCTGGTGAAGGTGGACAGCTTCCCGGAAGCAAGGTTTCGCCACTTATCGCAACACTGAGATTTACAAAACCAGGTGTAACACTGATCTCGCCACCACCACATCACGATATTTACTCTATCGAAGATTTGGCTCAGTTGATCTTTGATTTGAAACAGATTAATCCTAACGCTAGAGTGGCTGTAAAACTTGTATCAACTGCGGGTGTTGGTACGATTGCAGCAGGTGTGGCAAAAGCCTATGCAGACAAGATCATCATCTCCGGTGGTGATGGTGGTACAGGTGCAGCACCTATTGGGTCTATTAGATTTGCAGGTAACCCATGGGAACTTGGACTGATAGAAGCACATAATGCCCTCAAAGCAAATAACCTCAGAGGACAGGTTACGGTTGAGACTGATGGTGGTCTTAAAACTGGCCTGGATGTTGTTAAAGCAGCTCTCCTTGGTGCAGAGCAATATGCCTTTGGTACGGGTGCATTGGTCATAGTAGGGTGTATTATGTTACGTGTTTGTCACTTAAATACTTGTGGTGTAGGTGTGGCAACACAAGATCCACATTTACGAAAAAGATTTACAGGTAATGTGGAAAAAGTGATTAACTATTTCACGCTTATGGCAGAAGAAGTAAGAGAAATCCTTGCGGGGCTTGGATACCGTTCACTAGAAGAAATTATAGGTCAAAATCATTTACTGGAAGTCATAGATGATGAGTTTGCAAAGAAATTTAATTTTGAAGAAATGCTTTATAAATTAGAGGGTGTAAATACATGTCAAGTGCCATTTAACGAACCATATGATCAAAATGAGTATGAGCAAGATATGATTAAAGAGCTTATGCCTACGATCAAAGATCCATCTACTCCTATTGTGCTCAACAGGGAGATATCTAACCTAAACAGAAGTTTTGCAACAAGAATTTCCGGTGAGATAGCAGCTATCTATGGTAATGTAGGTCTTCCTGATAATACGATTACACTTAACATGAAAGGTACTGCAGGACAATCTCTGGGTGCTTTTATGTCTAAAGGTATCAACATCAATGTTGAAGGTGCAAGTAACGACTACATCGGTAAGGGTATGAATGGTGGTCGCATAGTCGTTACAGCAGAGAATGCAGGAACAGAGTTTGCGTTAGGTGGGAATACTTGTCTTTACGGTGCTACAGGTGGAACATTGTATGTCCACGGTAAAGTAGGTGAGCGTTTTGCTGTACGTAACTCAGGTGCAACAACAGTTGTAGAAGGTACAGGAGATCATCCTTGTGAATATATGACAGGGGGTACTGTAGTTATTCTTGGTAAAACAGGCGTAAACTTTGGTGCGGGTATGACAGGTGGTAAAGCATTTGTGTATGATGCAGAAGGCGTATTTTATGAAAAAGTGAATCCTGAGCTTGTTGAAGCACTTCGTATCGACACAGATGAGTGGGATACTGAAATGTTTGAACTTAAAGCACTGCTTAAAGACTATGTTGAAAAAACTGGAAGTAAAAGAGGGACGTATATTTTAGAACACTTTAGAACAGAAATCAGAAAGTTCTGGATGGTCGCACCAAGGGGTATTAAACCAACGATCGCAGCCGGCAAAAAAGGCGAATAAAAAAGCATGACACAATTCATCAAAGCCTGTATTGGAGCCAATGAAGAGATATCAGATGCTCTAAAAGGCGCTTTTGATGCTTCTTGGTTTGACAAAACTGAAGTGGGTGCCGGTGGTGATGTGAGTTCAAAGCTTGATCTGTTTGCAGAAGCGGTATTTGTCAAATATTTAGGTACTTTTGGACAGATTGAGTCTGAAGAGAGTGGTGTTATAGGTGAGGGGGAAGAAAAAATCATTATAGACCCTATAGATGGATCTTCCAATGCGCTTTCCCTTTTCCCTTTTTATGGTACTTCTGTTGCGAAGATAAATGCTGAGGGTATTTTAGATGCAGCAGTAGTCTGTAATCTTGCCAATGGAGATGTTTTTCTTAAGTCTGCTACGTCTCAAGTACGACAGGGTAAACTTTTTTCATCTGTGTTGCATACACCGCATGCAACACCCAATGCAGAAATAGGTCTTTTTGAAAAAGCCTATGCAAACCCTTTATTGGTTGCAGCATTAGACAAAGAAAAGCTGAAATTTAGATCACCCGGTGCCATAGCACTTTCGCTTGCTTATGCCCATTGCGTGAATTATGTACTTTTTATGGGAGCGTTTCGTATTTATGATTTTGCTGCTGGGCTAGCACTTTGTGAGGGCTTAGAGGTAATTGTTGAGGCTGATTATGTTATAGTATCAAAAGATAAAAACATAGTAGCACAAATAGAAACATTAATTCATAATTTATAGATATGCAGGAGTAAGAATGTTTGGAAATATTTTTAAAAAAGCAATAACCGCAACAACAATACAAGAGACACCTAACCAGTGGATAAAATGTCCAAAATGTACCTCTTTGATGTACTATAAAGAAGTAGAAGCACAACAAAACGTATGTCCGAAATGTAACCACCATTTTCGTATATCAGCTGAAAAGCGTATCGAATCTATCGTAGATGAAGGATCATTTGTAGAATCAGACAGTACTTTAGCACCTGTAGACCCACTGAAGTTTACAGATAAAAAGTCTTATAAAAAGCGTATAGAGGAAGCAAAAGATAAAACAGGGAAAACGTCTTCTGTGATGAGTGGTTCATGTACCATCGGTGCTCAACCGGTTGAGATCGCAGTTTTTGACTTTTCGTTTATGGGTGGTAGCCTAGGTTCAGTGGAAGGTGAAAAGATCGTTCGTGGTATCAACAGAGCCATGGAAAAAGAGTGTGGTTTTATCATCGTTTCTGCTTCTGGCGGTGCACGTATGCAAGAGAGTACTTATGCTTTACTTCAAATGAGTAAAACATCAGCTGCACTTAACAGACTACACCAAAAAGGGTTACCTTATATTTCTATCTTGACAGACCCTACAATGGGTGGTGTATCTGCATCATTTGCGATGCTGGGTGACATCATTATGGCTGAACCGGGAGCACTCATCGGATTTGCAGGTCAGAGGGTTATTAAGCAAACAGTAGGTGTTGATTTACCAGAAGGTTTCCAGCGTTCAGAATTCTTACTTGAGCATGGACTCATAGACATGATAGTAGACCGTGGCGATATGCATCAAACACTGTCTGACTTGTTTAAGCTTTTTAAAAAAGATAAAAAAGTTGTGATTGAAGCAAAATTACTTATGGAAGAAGTAATCGAAGAAGATTCAGAAGTTTAAAATTTGATTTATGCCTTAGTAGACAAAGAGACACTTTTAGATAAAAAAGTCTCTTTAGAATCTCACATTAAACACCTCTCTACCTTTTCAAATATATCTATGCTCCAATATCGTAATAAATTTGGCTCACTTGAAGAAAAACAAGAAGATTTACTCCTTATTCGTGAATATTACAATGGCACACTTATCATCAATGACACCATAGAACTCATAACGTTCGCTGACGGCTTACATATAGGGCAAGAGGATATACGTAAGTATAGCGATGATTTAGTGCACGCTGTAAAGATGATACGTGAGAAGATAGGAACTAAACTGCTAGGACTCTCCACACATGATAAAGTAGAGATACTCAAAGCAAATACACTAGACCTGGACTACATAGGTTTAGGAGCTTACAGAGCCACTGATACAAAAAGTGAAGCCAATGTCGGGGGTAAAACACTCCTTGAAGCTGCTATGTATTCTAAACATCTTGTGGGCATCATCGGTGGAGTTCGTATGGATGATGAATTTGAAGATCCTATTGTCTATAAAGTGATAGGAAGTGGACTGTACAATGGACTAAAGTGATGGCTGAGAAGGTTTTTCTCAACCCGTTATGTGACACGTTGAGTAGCCAATCATCTCAATGACATCGCCAAGATAGATGCTCCTTTAGTAGTAAAGACATTAAAACGATGGAAAGCATCAGGAAAACAGTATTCCAAAGAGATGGAATACATTATAAATCATGCTTTACGTACATTGGTAAAACAGGGAGATAAAGAGGCTTTGGCACTTTTGGGGTATGTGAAAGAATCTGCCATAAAAGTACATCACTTTATTTTAAATAATACGCAGGTAAACATAGGAGAGGCTTTAACCTTTGATTTAATGATTGAAGCAAAAGAAGATACGAAGCTCATGATAGACTATATCGTATACTTCCGGACTAAAGCAGGTACATTCAGTCCTAAAGTACATAAGTTAAAGAAAGTAATACTGAAAAAAGATACGTGTATTACAGTCCGAAAGAAGCATCTTTTTAAATCAAATATGAGTACACGAAAATTGTATGAAGGTGAGCATAAAGTAGAACTCCAGATCAATGGTTTGATATACAAAGATAATATTTTTACATTGAAAAAAAGTGAGGATTAACTGTAAACAGTATAATATTATGATAAGTTCAGTTATAATAAATACAAAATGAGGGGTATATGTCATTGCCACAACTGAGCATATTCCCAAATTCCCAAAATTAAAACTTAAGTTACCTATGATATGGAGGATTAAGGATGCGTAAGAAAGAGAAAACTGAACAATCCTTACGTCAAAAAGCCGAACTCATTGCAGAGAAAAAGATCAAGCAAAACTACGAAAATATTGCTACACTACCAACTGAAGAAATACAAAAAATGTTTCATGAACTTGAAGTAGGTCGAGCTGAACTTGCCTTACAAAACGAAGAGTTGCGTCGCATACAGTTAGAACGTAAAGAATCCGAAAAAAATCTGTATAAAAGCGAGGAAAAATACCGACAACTGGTTGAGAGTTCGAGTGACTGGGTCTGGGAGGTCGATAAGGATGCACGCTACGTCTATGTTAGTCCGAAGGTCAAAAATTTACTAGGATATGAAGTTGATGAGATTATCGGTAAAACCCCTTTTGAACTTATGACAGAAGAAGATGCCAA
>Ga0209414_1000048_pt1 | contig 48674 bp, 51 predicted proteins | sample LakVidmifraction_4_FD_181154 | JGI IMG/M metagenome (GOLD analysis project Ga0209414, IMG submission 181154) | Hypersaline microbial communities from Lake Vida, Antarctica - Brine Hole Two &gt;0.2 micron (SPAdes) (version 2) | ecosystem: Environmental > Aquatic > Non-marine Saline and Alkaline >...
GCAACCATAAGATAAACATTCATGTAGAGGTCTATACAGACCAAGCGGCATCAACGGGTAGAACACGCGCAGCCGAAACCTTAATGTATTCTGCTTCAATGGTTGATGTGGACGCGCAGGTGGCAAATGATTTTGTAGGGCGCTGTTACGAGTGGCTTTCTACGCAAGACGACTTCCTTAATGGCATAGACGTTTAAGAGGTCAGACTGGGGATAGGGGGACCGTATGATCCGCGATACAATTAGCTTTTTGCACATAAAAGAACCGGATAGGGGTACGTAAGCGTGCTTAACGCAACGGCGGTAAACTCCAAGGCGGTAAACGCCTCGGGCGTGGTCGTTATAACGGCTGACGCAATCGCCGCACTGACCACAACAAGCGCAGTAACAATTACCCAGGCTCATTCTTTTTCAAGCCACAGCATAAGCTCAAACACAACTGTTACTTCTTCAAACATAAACCAAAATCAACAGTTATCAGCAAACGGTTTAAAAGCAAATAGCAGCACAACCAACACTACTATAGCGCAAACACAAAGTCTGTCTGCTAACAGCTTGGATTCTGTAAGCAATACTTCAGAAACAGTGCTATCTCAAGTTCATTCACTTACAGCAATTAGCTTGGATTCTGACTCAACGCTTACAGAACCAACTTTGATGGCTGAGCATTATCTGTTAGCGTATGGCGTAGATTCCTGGAGCAAAGTATCAACACCAGCATTGGCACAGGTTCACTCTCTACAGTCTCAGGGAATAGTGTGCACTCCGGTTACTAGTAGCGGGCTGTTGGAACAGGTTTACATATTGACATCAGGCAGCATTGAAGCAATTACCACAGCTGGTATAGTAAGAGAAATATGGAAAGTAGATATTCAAATAAATCTGAATATCAGTAAAAAAATAAAGCATACTCTGAGCTTGGACTAAAAAATGAGAGAAGAAAGCTTACAAGTAGGTGCAGTCGGTGCAGAGATAGAGGTATTGGTAGTAGAATTCGACAATGAAACCAATACCGATTCACCTGTAGATCTCTTTTATGCCACAAATCTGTTAATAGAATTAAAGCGTCCAGACAACACTACAGTATCAAGAACCGGTCTTCTTTCTACCGATGGCACTGACGGTAAAATGTATATGATCACTATTGATGGTGACATCAATACAGACGGAACATACTACATTCAAGGCAAGGTTGTTTTAGCTGGTTGGAATGGGTATTCGTCTATTGGTAAATTCGAAGTAAATGATAATTTATAGGGCTCAGTAATGGATGACGAACATAAAAAGTTGAGCAAACAAGATCTTTTGAGAGCATTCAAAACTGATGTATCAGCTGCTGACACTTTACGTCTGGAGATAGTAGCCAACATTGAAAAGTGGAGGAAGGAATACAACGGTGAGCCTTATGGCAATGAGCAGAAAGGAAAATCAAGCTTGGTTTCACGGGACATTAAGCGTCAAGACGAGTGGCAGCATGCAAGTGTAAAAGACCCTTTCGTGTCTACTCCTGACATCGTTAAGTGTAACCCGATAACATTTGAAGATCGTGCAGCTGCTGAGCAAAATCAGATTATTCTTAATAACCAGTTTGCACGACAATTTAACCGATACCAGTTCATTACAGATATAATAAAGCTCTATTACGCAGAGGGAACAGTAGTCGTTAAAACAGGCTGGAACTACGAAGACGAGAAAGAAAAAGTTAAGATGCCTATTATGGGCTTAGTAAATGGTATGCCTGAGCAAATAGGTGAGAAGGAAGTAGAACAGATCAATATCTTGGTAAACCAACCTGACGCAACTATTTGTCGGATGGAAGACATCTACATTGACCCAACATGCTTTGGCGATTTGAGTAAAGCGAACTTTGTCTGTCACCGGTACGAATCGGACATGAGTACGCTCCGTAAGACTGGCAAGTACAAAAACTTGAAGAAGCTGGCTGTCACTATGTTGGAAGGTGAAAGCCCGGATTATGATCCTGAAGATGAGTCAGAATTCAGATTTCAGGATATTGCCAGGAAGAAGATTCTGGTCTATGAGTACTGGGGTGTTTACGATATCAACAACACAGGTATCGCTGAACCAGTCGTAGCTACATGGGTTGGAGATACGTTTATCCAACTAGAATCTAACCCTCTGCCAGGGCAGGGACTTCCTTTCCTGCTACTCAAGAACAATCCAACACCTTTCAAGATTCACGGAGAAGCCAGCGTAGAGCTCGTAAGCGATAACCAAAAGATCACCACAGCTATTAAGCGTGGAATCCTGGATAACATGGCAGGATCCAACAACGCTCAAAAGGGCGTTCGTAAAGGTGCTCTGGATACACGAAACATGAAGCGGTTCCTCAATGGCAGCAACTTTGAGTACAACGGCACTGAGCGGGATTTCTACGAAGGCAGCTACAACCCGATACCGAATAGTGTTTTTAACGTTCTTGAGATGGTTAACAACGAGTCTGAGAGCATGCTAGGCGTTAAGGCTTTCAGTGGTGGCATTACTGGATCAGGCTTGGGCAGCACTGCTACGTCAGCACGGGGAGCCCTAGATGCAGTATCCGTCAGGCGTTTGGATATCGTTAGGAGCATAGCTGAAAACCTAATCAAACCTTTGATGCGAAAATGGATGGAGTACAACTCTGAATTTTTGAAAGAAGAAGAAGTTGTTCGGATGACAAATGATGAATTTGTACCGATCAAGCGTGACGATCTCAAAGGCCTCATAGATATTGAGATTGAAGTAAGCACAGCTGAAGACAATTCTGCAAAAGGCCAAGAGCTTTCTTTCTTGCTGCAAACACTAGGTCAGGAAATGGATGCAGGAATGAAGAATCTTCTTATGTCTCAAATTGCCAAATTACATAAGATGCCTGACCTGGCTAAACAGATTGAAGAATATGAGCCACAGCCTGATCCATATATCGAGAAGATGAAAGAGCTGGAAATGCAGAAGCTTATTTCTGAAATCGAAGAACGTGATTCACGGGCCAGGGAAAATGCTGTAGACATTAAAGTTAAAACAGCCAAAGCATTGCTTGACCAAGCTAAAGCTGGAAACATTCAATCTGATACAGACCTTAAAGATTTGGATTTTACACGCACAGCTGAAGGCAAAACTTTACAGGAAGAAATGCAGAAAAAAGATCATGACCGCAGCAGCAGTATGCTATCAAAAGAATCTGACCGTGCTTCTAAAAGAGAAGTAGAACAAGTAAAACAATTGACCAAAGAGTAATAGATGCTATAACATCAAGCTCTGCTAAAAACTTATTAACATTAAAAATTAACAGGACTCACATAAATGAGCAACCAGAATGAAAGCGTAGAATTAGAAACAACTGAAATTGAGCATTACGTTGATATGGGACAAGCTCTTGACCGTTTGCGGAATAACGAAGATTTTAATAAAGTCATTCTTGACGGTTATTTTAAAGACAAAGCTGCAGACTCTGTAAGCCTTTTGTCCTTGCCGGTAATCAAAAAGCGTGGTGAGCGTGGTGATATCATGGAAGACCTGGTTGCTATTAGTAATCTCCAGTTTTTCTTTATGACCATTGACCAAATGCACCAAGCTGCGGTAGAACCAATTCTCAGTGACAACGAAGAAGCTGAGCTTGCTGCACAAGAAGAATCTGAACATGGAGCTCACTAATGGCTCAGTCAGATATCACTGAAGAAGATGTCTTCAATGACGATAAAGATCCTATTGAAGCTATTTACGAGATTCGCCGTAGTTCTAAAGACAGTACTGAAGATAATATGGAAAACCTGCAAGAATCTATGCAGGAAACCGGTGAAGAGGACAAGTCTGTCAGTGAGCTGACTGACGAAATCCCAGAGCCTGGTGAATCCGAAAAAACAGAAGAAGACGGCAAAAAAGCTGAATCGGAAAATACCGGTGAAGACGACAAGGAATCTTCAGAAGATAAAAAAGTTTTCGACGATAACGGAAACGAGCTAGATCCGGAAAGTACTGCTGAAGACGAAGATCCGGATGTGGAGTCAAAAGATACTGCCGCCAAAGCAAAGATGCGAAAGTACACTGCTGACGGCAAAGAATATGAGTTTACCGAAGACGAGATTTTCGATCAGTTCGGAACCGTATTTGGCAAGGCTATGAACTACACTCAGAAAATGCAAAAGATCGCTCCGTATCGGAAAATGATCTCTGCAATGGAAGAGGAAGGAATCACCGAAAGCCAATTCAATACTGCGATTGACGCCCTCAAAGGCAATAAAGACGCAATCCAGAACTTAATGAAAACCCACAGTATCGACCCATTGGATATTGATGGGGATGCTGAAGAAAGCAGCTACAGTCCTACTGAGTACGGCAAGTCCGAATATCAGCAGAGGATCGAGGAAGTAACTAGCCAGATCAGCTCTGAGCCTGAGTACAAGACAACAGTAGATGTTATACAGAACAAATGGGACCCGGCTTCTCGAAGTGAGTTTGCGAAAAATCCTGACATGATCTCAGGACTTCACAACGATATTAAGAGTGGTTTGTACGATAGAGTTACACCCGTAGCAGCAAAAATGAAAGTGCTAGATGGAAATTCCAAGTCAGACATTGAATACTACATGCTTGCAGGTCAGCAGGTTAGTGAGGCGGAAAACTCTGCAAAGAGTTCTGTCGATGATTCTAACAAGCTAACACAAGAAATGGTGGACAATTCTGGTCAGGCATCATCAGAAGCTAAAAGAAAACGTGCAGCTGCATCGACTCGGACACGCGCCGATAAAAAAGGCGTTACTGATTACCTTGAAGATGACAATGATGAGCAATTCGACGATTGGTACAAAAAACTGATGTCGGAAAACTGAGGAATTAAACCATGGCTGACAATGTTTACGGTGGTCCTAGCGGTACAAGTACCCACGGACAGAACACCATTATCCACTATTACGACAAAGCTGGTGTAAAAGCCGCTAACGCACAATCTGTGTACGCACAGTTTGCTGACCGCCGTTCTATGCCCCTAAAGCGTGGCATGACGTACAAGGTCTCCAAATGGCTGCACATCTATGATCGTGAAGTCACTGACGGTGAGTTCGCTAGCAAAGGCTACCTGACTGCCCGTAACATCGCTGATGTTTCTGAGGGTCTGAATGCCACTGACGGTACTGGTGCATCACTGCTCGAAGGTTCTGGCGCAACGAACAAACGTTCAATCAAGAAAGTCACGATTGATACTACGTTCTCTCGCTACGGTGAAATGATCGATTACACCGACGAAGTTGAAATGTTCGCTGAAGATATGGTTCAGGTTCATTACCGTGAAGAGCTCGGCAAATTGGCTAATCAGCGTTCTGAAGACCTGGTTCAGCTGGACATGCTCTCTACTACCACTGTGATGTACGCCGGACTTGGTACTTCTCTATCTACTGTTGGTGATGAAATCGCTGCAGTAGATGACAGCGAAGATTCCTTTGCACAGATCAACTACGACCTCATTCGTAAGGGTGTGCGTAAGCTGGTCCGTAACCGTGCTGAAAAGAACACCAGCGTCATCACTGGTTCCACGAAAATCGACACTCGAACTGTCAACAAGGCGTTCTACGCTATTGTCGGTCCCGAAGTGAAGTTCGACCTAGAAAACGTTGTTCGTGGCACTGTAGCTGAAAACGGTTCGACCGAATTCGCTTACATCCCTGCATACAAGTACGCTGCTGCCACTAACCTGGCTGAAGGCGAAGTTGGCGCAATGGGTGATGTGCGTTTCATCGAGTCTGAGACCGCTGTAGTCTACCGTGGTGCCGGTGCTGCTGTACCCTTAAACTATGCCGGTGGCTTGTCCACTACGACTCTTGATGCGAACACAGCAGCTTCAATGAACACCTTTACCGGAACTTCGGATTACGCAGCTACAGAAGTTCGCTTCGACGTATTTCCTATCCTGTTCCCAACCAAAGGTGCTTTTGCAACTGTAGGTCTGAAAGGTCATGGCAAGATCAAGTTTAATTCTCAGGCACCATCGAAAATTGAACTTGGCAACCCGTTTGGCACTACTGGCTTCTTCAGCTACAACATGTGGTATGCAGGTATCATCCTGCGTGAAGAACGACTGATGAAGATGATGGTAGCTGCTTCTCAGTAATTGAGTGGTAGACTGCTAAAGCAGTAATAGGCACCCCTTCGGGGGTGTCTTTTTAACCATTAAACAACCTTTCAGGATTTAATATGTCTGACCGCGATGAACTGATTAAACAAGCCGAAGAATTGGGATTAGACTTCCCAAAGAATATCCCGGGCGAAAAGCTATCCAAGATGGTAGATGAAGCTTTGGAACCAAAACAAAATGAAACTCTGGCAGAACCTGATCCAGAGTATGACAAGCTTACAGACGAAGAGCTGAAAGTAGAGGAAGATGAAAAAGCTGCTACGGAAAAAGCTGACAAAGAAGAAGCTGAGGCAGTAGCAGAACTTCAAAAATCCGTGCAGAAAACTGAAAAAGATAATGCTGGCCAGAAGCCTTCCAAAAGAATGTTGATGCGTAGAAAAATCGCAGCAGCTCGCAAGAGTGCATTCAAGACTCACATTGTCACACTGACCAACAAAGACAGTCGTGAAAACGACGTGATGACAACTGTTAACCTTAGTTTTGAAAACCAGCATTTCGGTCTATCAAAAATTGTTCCTCTCGATGTACCGGTGGAACTGGAAAAAGCTTTGATTGATATTGCAGAAAGCACTCGGATTACCTTGCACAAAGATGAAATTGTCTCTGGCAAGCGTACCGGTAACAAGGTCCCTGTATCTGTGAAGAAATTTGCTATAAGCTACTCTCGTCAACAAACTGAAGAGTAACCGCCTGTGTATCTATTAGGGAAAGCTACGACGATTGAATGGGGAATACTGGCAACAGTATCCCCCCCAACTCTTGGGGAGCTTGATCTTCTAATCATCGACCCTAATGGAAACACGTCTTACACACCAGCTGCGATAGCTGCACAAGACTACACACCTCCAACGGATGTAACTAACGGTGTTGTGACATACGTCATCACCCCCTCACTAGAGGGGTTTTGGCGTATCCGTCTGGTTACCGGTACCGCAAATCAATACCAGATTCTCTCCAAAGTAGAGATGTATGTGTTCGACAACACGACTGTAACGTCTCCTTATTCAGACGATATAGGCAAGCCAGCTCCATACGATATCAACTACTACCTTCAAGGCTATGTGGTCCCTGGTGAGCTCTACGGAAGCTTTGTAGCTTCTAGGACTATCACCATTGCTACAGACTCTCCCGGGTCTCGGGCAATATGTGAAGTCACAGCTGAGTTTTTTGCCCTTACTCTCAGCATCACCAAAAACGGCGTTACAGCAGGCACAATTGTTTTTCAACCTGAAGCATTTGCAGGCGTGATAACAATGGACTCAACAGTAATCATACCTGGCGACAAGCTTCAGATTGAGGTGGGTTTAGGACTTGCTGATGAGAGGATTAGAGATATAGCCATCAACTTGGTAGGGTGTTGTACAGTCGTTCCTTGCACGGTGCTGTGATATGCCACTATACGTTGGATACACGCAAAAACGTCGTAGAGTAAAACTTTTAACTGCAGGCGAGTCGGTATACCTGTTGATAAAAAATCTTGGAGGCACCTACGACCTTCAAGCAGTTATTAACGACACAACAAATCTAAGAAATTACGAATTGCTTTGGGAACAGCTTACAGGGGAACCTGTAATACTGAGCTCTACAAATACCCTTTCCACATCATTTCAAATATTAGAAAAAACAGACAAGCTTTTTAAGTTTTCTTTAGACCTTGGAACAAATCAAGAACAGTCTGAAGAAGTAACAGTTTACTTTACGCCTACCTCTGAATTTCAAATTTATGGGGGTGTTACAAGCATCCCAGATAGGGATTCTCAGACAAAGGCTAATCAAAGATTTGGGACTGGTTATACACTACCTGAGCACTCCGGAGAGTTTAATCCTGAAGTGGTGGTAGGTTCCGGTGATGGAATAATAATATCCTCGCCTTCTAGCGGATTGGATGGATCAGTTATAAACACAAGGCTTTATGGAGCTCCTGGGGAATGGACACATAACCCTTCACAAATAATGTATGACGTACCATCAGAGGATGGATCTATACAAAAATTTTTTGGAGTGGAGTGGGGATCTTATCTTGTAGAGGTTACATACGATCTCGGAACACATAATCCGTTAAAATACAGATCCACTGCTATTTACGCAAAACCAGAACAGGTAGGCTCAGCAGGTTTTGAAGCTAAGGCAGTAGACGATGTATTTTCTTTGAAACCTGGAGCAACCGCAAGTAGATTACTAGGCATACAAAAGTATATTAGCTCTACAAAAAATGAAGAGAGTTCATTTGAACTTAAAGCAGGAAGTGTTAAAAGCCAATTCATGTCCGTAACCAGATACACAAACAGAATGCTTGACGGTTTTGAATCTTATTTTGAAATATTTGGTAGTATGCCTCCTTCAAAAATTACTAGGTTTGAAAGAATAAACCCCTCATCTATAGGCAGCGGTTAAATGAAAGTAGAAGGCATAGTAAACTACGTTTTTAGAGACGCTGTTACTGGTGATGTCACCAAAACTACCAAGGAAGTACTAAACCACATACAGAAAAGTTACTATAAAAGAATGCTGGACCTTGTGTCTTACAATGGATCACCGTTGTACACAACCCTTTTTGTTAGTCCTCAAAACCCAGGTGAGCAAAGTTCTGATTGGGTGACAGACCAAATTCAAAATGCACGTACCGGGGTGTCCATACCAGGAATTTCGTCACTTGTAGTAACTCCTGATTGGGTAACCGGAAATCATTTAATTGAGCGTACAGTAAGGTTTAACCCACCTTCAGTAGAAACAGCTGTAAATCTTATAGGTCTTTGCGAAAGAGTAACATCGGGTTCTGTAGAGAATCCTGAAGCTGTTGTGTGGCTAAACACGCCTACTTCTCAGCTCAGCAATGAAACTTTGGATATATTTTACAGAGTCAAAATTACAGAGGATATGAGTCTAACTTACAACAAAGATGATACAAATAGTTTAAGTTTAAACCAGATGGAAAAAAGAAAACTAATAGCTTCTATGCTTGGTATTCAGACTTCAAGATACTTGTTTGAGGATGCTTATACAAATAATAGTGGTACTCGGTTTTATAGCCAAATTTCTGCTCTTAACACAGTAAACTTTAGAGATTTATCTATTACAGAACTTGGTTATAGAAGTAACAGATTAGACAGACCTGAAAGTCCTCGAATTAGTAGAGATTACATTAGTTACAATTTTTGGAAATTTGTCTCTTTGAGAAGTTACCTTATTGGAGATTTGGTGGGGCATGCAATATCTTGGTTAGGTCCTTCAACAGAAACCTGTTGGATGAGGAAACTTCCTCTTCCTAATGGAACCCCTTTGCAAAACGTTTTTGGTCACAATGATTCTGCAACAGTTCCTTTTTACAATCCTTTGACAGCTCAAAACAGTTTAGGGAATTTAACCCTAAATGCTGACAACTGGACTGACGAAGACATGTTTGGCCAGTTTTTGAAAATAGATATTAAAACTGACGGGTTGGTTGGAGCTGGTGAGTATAATTTTAGAAGACATCATTTTTTTGGTTTCGTCGGAAACGGTTATTCACCTAAATCTGTAATAATGCCAACTTCTTCTGCTTACAACGGCCATGTAGCAGGCTTTAAAATAGCAAGAGATTTACGAACAGAACATCCAAACTACCCTCCTGAGTATGAGTACGGCATGGCTGATCCGTGGGAGTACAAAGGAGGCTGGAACGTATTATTTTTATGGATTGACGAACTTTGCGTTATTGACGTTAGGACAGGCCTGGCTGTCTATCCTGCGTTTAACAACGAAAGACTTTTCAATACTGAAACAGTTGCGAGATTTTTGCCTACTTACATAAAGCAGCATTACGTGTGTACTGGAGACGACATACTTATAGCTTGCAAAGATACTGGCTTGTACATCATTGACCCGGTAGCAGACACCTTATTAGTAGTTGACTCAACAACCCCAGGCCTGGAAGGAACAACAGGATGTCATGCCTGCTGTGAAGGATTTGGTGGAAGGTTTTACGGCTTCTTTGGCCACCCGACAGCTCCTTCTATCTACTACTCAGATGACAGCGGGGCTAACTGGGTTAGCACAGGAATGTCAGATTCTGTATGGACATCAAACATGGATTTGGTTTGGGGCATACAGGCAGATGTTAATTCTTCAGATGGACATCTGGCAATAATCCATTCAGACGGTAATACAATAGATCGGTATTTTACTGCCAGCTTTAGTTGGTATAACGTAGTTACTAAAACTCTTACAAAAAATGTAAGAAATCTTGGAAGAATAATTAACCGGTATAAAAGTCGAAGTATTGTACCTCACCAAGTTTCATCTTGGACATTTTACTTTAGCCAGTTAGTAACTTGTTCTCCAAATCAAAGCAAATGGTGCACTGCTAGGGATGGTACATATTATGAAGGAAGACCTATTTTCTATACTGCTTTTGAAGGAACGGCAACAACTCCTATATCTGGATATTTGGATAGCGATAAACTAAGAATTCAGTGGATAATAGACAAAAATGGCAATGACGCTATTTTGTATTTGCCTGGAGATGAATTTAACAACAATGACTCTTTTGGTTCTGGTGAAGTAATTGTAGTTTCTGACGGAGACACTGTGGAAATGTATTACACAGCACGCAATTATGGAGACCAAGTGGGATCTTTATATTTACAAGACGGTGTTTGGTTGGGGTATTCACTAAATTATGATGCCACACTTTCACATGCTTCAATGTACCTTGACGGAGAATCCGTACACCAGGCTTACCTGTATCCCATTATTTCAGTAAACAGATCAATAGCTGAAGACACTTCCAATACTTATGCAGCAATGTCGTATCCTGCTTACGGTTGGAATGGGATAGCATGGGAGAAAGGTAATCCAGGCCTCAAAACCATACACGCAGATGTTCAAGAGCTGTTCCACGGAGTAACGGTATCCTTTGATGATAATGGAGGAGCAGATCAGTTTTTTGCTTCTGACCATTACACAACAGAGATATTTGACGGAATTGTTATGGACGGTTCTACTTCTTTCGATTACGAGTCGGCAATTTATATAAAGCCTACAGAAAGGGTTACCGATATAGAATCTCCTACCCTTCCTACGGGTACTAAAGTTTCCAACATTTTTACTACACTCGTACCTGATAACGACAGTCAGTTTGTTGACAGACAAAGCATGAATACTGATGCTCTGGCAGGTTGGATAAGAGGCACAGGTAATGGCTTAACCGACGATTACAGCGGCTTAATAAGATCTGCCACTCCTGTTATTTTTGGGGGGGCAGTATCCTTTTTGCCAAACAACTGTTTCGTACCTGAAAGTGAGTATACAAATGCTTTGGGGTGGGTAGATCTTACTCCTTACATGTACGACGGCTACCAGCTTCAAGCATACGTTGGTTTGAGCAATTCTACTGTTTTGGGAACTGTAGGTGACCCGTCAACTATTCAGTATGCCATGCATATAAATAATTCAACAATTACAGTGGTAGAAAGCGGAATACCTAGAGCTTCTGCTACTGATTTTGTACATGGCAAAAGAAACGGGTCAAGGTTGAGAATTATTCTTCTTAACTCAGGAAAGATGGTGTACCAATATAAGACAAATGATATCCCTGTATGGATTACTCTTTATGAGTCTCCAGCACCAGCAATGGTACCTTTAGAAAATTTCCATCTGGACATTCTCATGGTTCCTAAAAGTAACTATGGGTTTAAGCTTGTTAAATATAACTATCTTGATGCAGACAATAATGATTACTACTTTTATGTAGGCAACGGAGTAGATAGCGGTCTCTTTGACCCTGAGTTCGATATAATCGATCCCGACTATTCAAAAGTGTTTATCGACGGCCAGGAAGCAGTAAACTTGTCCAGTAATGACGGAACATCAACACTGATCACCAATCAGGTATCAATTTTCTATAATGAGGGCGTAGTGAGGTATAGTGGTGTAGACGCTGGAAAAACAGTTACAGGCGAATTCCTGACGGTTAAAAAATAATGTTTGTAGTCAACACTGATATAGAAGTTAACTGGATGCTGCCAGCAACAGTATTCAGTTACCAGAACACAAATTTTGATGTAGCCGTCAAAAAACCTGATGGCACATCTATCTACCTTGATGGTAATTTGGAACCTGGTGGTGCAATAAAGACTGAAGACTTCATAGCCCCTACAGAAATCACGACAGGAGCTGCCTCATACCGTTTTAGCCCTGATGAAACGGGTGTTTGGGTTGTGATACTGACTGTGGGAGATACTTTTGATAACAAGATTTTCTACGAGTATTTCCTGCGGGTAAGCAAACCTGACACTCATATATACCAACAAGTGACGGTGTAAGAAAATGGCAGATATAGAATTAACCAACCTTACAGACAGTACCAACGCTAATAATGGTACGGGTGTATTTGACAAGCTTATACAGTCAGTTGAACAGCACATTGAATCTCAGTACAAAGCTGGTCGGATAACCGGCAATGACTACTCCAGCGTGTACTTGGGTTCAATGCAGTCTGTTTTGTCAGAATCTGTAAAGTTTCTTCTCAGTGAACAGCAGGTCGAAAAAGAAGTTGACCTTATCAGCCAGCAAATTATTAGCGAGCAAAAGAAAAATGAGGCTGGCGGCCTAATCGATCTTGAGAAGAAAAAGAATCAGGAACAGATTGACCTGATCATTGCTCAAACAGCTTCTCAGTACGAAGGCATTGATGCTTCCCGTAAAGACACAAATCGAAAAAATCTGCTGAACAGCAAGCAGGTCATCAAAGTCGGTAAAGAAACCGAACTGCTGACCACACAAAACTCAGAACTTCTTCTGAGCGGTGTAGTAGAACGGTCACTGAAAGATGCACAAAGAATTTCCACTGAAAGTGGTGCCATCGATAATACGAACAAAGCAAACGCTGACGTAGCTCTTACAAATTCCAAAGAAGTTGATCAAATATTTGTAACATCAAGTATAAGACCTTTAGAAGTAACTAGGTTAACTACTCAGAATTCAGAAGAAGTTCTGAATGGTGTATCAGAACGTGCGCTGAAGACTGAACAAAAAATTGCCGTTACGAGTGGTGCAGTCGACAGCACAAACAAAGTAAATGCTGATGTAGCTCTTATTGGTTCCAAAGAATTGGACCAAAAATACGTAACAACAAATGTAAGACCTTTAGAAGTAAGCAAACTTCAAGGTGAAATTGATTTCGCAACCTCTAAAAAATTGGATCAGATTTACGTAACAGCAAGTATTAGACCTCTTGAAAAGAGCAAAATAGAAGAAGAAGTTGATCTTCTCCAATCAAGAGACAGTGAGCAGCTTGCAGCTACAGTCCGTATGGATTTAGAGTCTGCTAAGAAAGTTTTGTTGCTTGGAGCTCAAACAGTATCCACTGCAAGCGGTGCAGTAGATAACACCAAAAAAGTAAATTCTGACATAGCTTATGCAACCTCCAAAGAATTGGATCAGCTTTATGTAACAGCAAATATCAGGCCTTTGGAAAAGAGCAAGGTAGAAGAAGAAGTTGACCTGTTACAGTCAAGAGACAGTGAGCAGTTAAAAGCTACAATCCGTATGGATTTAGAATCTGCTAAAAAAGTGTTGTTGATTGAAGCTCAGACAATTGGATTCAAAGTAGACGGCAAACAGAAACTTCTTAAACAAATGTTTGAAGGTTTTGCTATTGAAACTACGACTAACGGTGCAGTCTCAGCTCCAGCACCCAGCTTGAATAGTAGTGCTTCTTTGGAAATGGTAGCTAACTCAATTTTTGATGACTTAGAACCAACCGGCGGAACTATTTAATGACAAAAAAAGAGATTCTCGACTTCATAAATGAAGCAATCGAAGAAGAAAAAGGCCGTGTGGTAGGAATGGATGACATGTTCATGGATTCCGAACTGGACAGCCTTGGGGTTGTTTTAACCTTGTTAACGTTGGATGAAGAATTTGGTTATATGGAAGGCTTTGAAGAAGGCCAAGAACTGCAAGGCATAGAAGAACTTACTGTCAGAGACCTGGTGAAACAATGCATATTAGCGAGTTCAAGTACTTCAAAGGAACAGTAAAAGAAGACGGCTATATAGCAATACCAGAGCTCAAAAGAGACCGGCCTAGTGTCGGTCAGTTTATTAAAATGGCGAATCTGGACATAGTTCTGACTAGGCCTACAGCCTTCTTGTATGTCGACGGTTTCTTGGTGTCTCAAGCAGACAATGGAATGCGTGAACCTGCCCGGGTAAGCAAAACCGCAATCATAAAAAGCGGTACCAGCTACATTGCTCATGAGTGGGTTCACACTTTTAAAAACAAAGAGCATCTCAAGCACGTTAACATGATAGCCAGTACTTGCGCTTCTGGTGTACAGGCTATCTGGGAGGCTGAGGCTCTGCTTAAAAGCGGTATAGTAGAAGAAGTGATAGTAATAGGTGCTGAAAGAATCACAGACTCCACTATCGCTTTGTTTAGGGAGCTTAGAATACCAATCACTTGTGGAGATGGATTCGCTTACATGCGGCTGTGTAAAGGCGAAGGCCTACACAATCCTGTTTGGAAGTACACATACCAGCAAAACCCTTTTTACTTCCCGAAGGAGGTCCTGGACAGCTTGATCCCTGAGTACCCAGTAGATTATGTGAAACTGCACGGTACTGGCACACCGTCCAACACAGAAGGTGAGTCAGGACTGGCCAGCTTAGGCATCCCCATAACCTATAAACAGGACATAGGGCACACACAGGGCGTCAGTGCACTGCTTGAAACTTGCATGGTTTTAGATGATCCGAAGATTACTGGAAAAATACTTGTCACGGCAAATGGACTTGGAGGATTTTATGGATCCTTTCTGGTGGTCAAATAATGTTTATTACTCCGGCAATAATGGGACCTGACGTAGAGTTCCGAAATTGTGATGAAAGTGACGTAATTCGTCACTTTGAAAGAATACGAGAGTACATAGAGCCAAAACTGCAAGATGAGCACCTGAACAGAATGTATTCCTGTATGGAAGACAAAACAGCATTTGTCACCAAAGGTGATGAGTGCTTTATGTATTACAAAAAAACCAAAAAAGCTTTTGCTAACGCAGTTTCAATCTACGGTAAAAACCACCCATTGATGATGATGGCAATGATTGCCGGAATACCAAAGCATGCACCCGAAGGCAAGAAAGACACTATTTTTATGTACCTTGCACTGCACAGGGGCAAGGACATAAATGAATACAAAGGAATGCTCACAAAAACAGCAATATATCGCCACAAAAAGAATGGGGACAGGCTGCTGATACGAACAGATGAACTCATAAAAAAGTTTGAAGAGCTACGGCTCAGGAGATTGAAAAAGTGAGTGCAGTAGTTGAGGCATTAAAAAGTGTGGTTGGTGTCATCGTAGATGCGATTGAGGACTACGTATCCTTTATCTGGAACGAGATTGTTATGCCGCAACTCGAACTGGTGTTTTCGTTCTTCGGTATCGAAGATGAAACTGTGATTACGGTAAAAAAAGTTTCTTCAAAAATGTTTGATGACAATACAGAAGACGTAGTAAAAGCTGCAAAAACAAGAGCAGTAATGCGTTGGCTAAAAAGCGATATTTCTCTTTGGAAATTCCTATATTACGAAATGGACTTAACTCGGGGAAAGGTAACTGGTTACTACAAGTATGCTGAAAAGGGGCATTACATACACGGTTTGCCCAGCATGACTGTGCAGGGTGAGGATAAGGATGAAGCAGCAATTAAAACGTCAATTGACACGGTTTACACTACTGATTCCGTAGTCACCTACAGCTCTAACAGCTTTCCCACCCCTGAAGAATACTTCAAATTCGACCTTCAGAATGCTCCTACGAACTACAAGCCAGGCCTTAATCAGCTGACTTACGACAATGAGTGGGGAGTGACACACAATGATTGGTCATGGGCTGCAGTAACGTACTTATCTGGTTCTAATGAGTATGAGATAACAATCATCAGAGCAGCTGAAAGGGCCTCGTTCTGGATAGAAGGACCAACTGAGGTAACCGAAGGGGGAAGTGTCGACCTCATAGTAAGGTCCAACAGGACAGTACCAGCTGGCGAAAGCGTGACAGTAAATTTCACCTACGCAGGAACAATAGATTCTGGACAATACACAGCACCTGCAACAGCCGTAATGGGTGCAGGGTTAAATTCGGTAACGATATCGATAGCGATAACAGAAGATGCGATAAGCGAATCTCTTGGCAACATAGTTGCAACTGTAAGCTCGATAACAAACACAAATGGGGCTTTTGAAGATTTAACAATCACTAATGATTCAGTAGATATCTCTGTTTACGACAACGAATCCTTGGCTTTGATCATGGACTCTCAGTACGTAAATGAAGCAGATACGTCTGTGACAATACCTGTAAAGATCACCCAAGCTACCTCAGCAGGGTTCACAGTAGATTACGAACTGACAGACGGTACAGCCACTGCAAGTATCGACTACGACGGTACTGGAGGAACACTAACCTTTGCAGGAACTGCCGGTGAGGTTCAGAACATAGTGGTACCCATGACAGCTGACGTTACAGCTGAGTCGAGAGAAGACTTCAATGCATCACTACTGAACTGCTCAGATGCCGCTGTAGATATTTCAAGAACAGCAACAATTACAATTATGGATGCCCTTCCTGATGGTCCGGCTCCTGATACTTCAACATACGTATCTACTTTCTTAAGACCCCAATTTGTAGACGAAAGAGCTATGGTGTGTAAGTACTACACTAACGGTCAAGATCCAAACGACTGGTACTACTGGATCTACTACTACAGCACAAAGTTGTATCCGGCTGTTGATCCAGCCAACGCAACGATCAGTGAACTGCAAATGCTTCCTGTTGGCATCATAAGAAGGGACAAGGTAAACGTAGATTTAGATAAGGATAGTGAAGAATACAGAACTACAAGAAAGCTTTTACAGATAGTAGGACTGAACATAGAAGATCTTTTAGAAGGCGTTGAAGGCAACCCAGACAAGGATATGATCGATGATGCTTATGTAAATTTTGCGGTTTGTCCAAGTGACACTGGGCCAGAAGTGGCAAAACTTCTATACCTGACATTTTACGAAATAATATACGTCAGGGGTATAGATTCGAATTCCAGTAAATATACTGCACTGTTTACTGAGAAGGATGTTAACAACGGAAACGTTTGGACAGGTCAATCCTATACGCCGAGCATAGCAGGAGCTATTGGCAATGTAGGAGAGCATACACACTCTATTGAGTGGACAAACGAGGACAGTAAACTTACTTTAAGATTTCAAAGAACAGCAATGTTATACGATGAAATCGTTATAGAAAATATGAACAGCATGTCGAGTATTAAATACGACGGCTACCACAAAACAGCATTCAACACTCTCAAAGACAAAGCTTTCACCGTTCCTTTATCCTGGTACGTTTACGACAAGCTGACTAATGAAGAGCTGATGAAAGTGTACCAAAAGATATTTCGTGTTGATTTCTACTCAATCGAAGTAACCAATCTGGCATGGTACGAAACTTCGGCATTTTTTAAATTCCTAAAGTTTGCTTTAATAATAGTAGCTGTTGTAACCACAATAATAACACTTGGCGCAGCAGGCCCTTTCTGGGTAAATGTGTGGGCGGCAGTACAAACGTTGCTTATAAATTATCTTGTAATGGAAGTTGCTGTAGCTATTGCAGATGCTACGGGCAACGCTTACTTAGCAGCAGCCGTAGCACTTGTAACAGCATTTGTACTAAGAGACTTTACAGGACTTGAGCAGGTCGGATTTCTTACTGCTCAGGGAATAACAACAGCTATCAGTGTATACTCAGCCGGACTCGGAACAGTGTATGAAAAAGAATACGCTGATATGGTTTTAGAAACTGAAAAACTTATTGAGGAGCAGAAAGATAAGGAAGACTACTATGAAAAGAATTCACCTCTAGGTGCATCTATATTAGACGCATCTTTTTATGCATCATTAAATTCTGCAGACAGTATGATTTACCAGGCTAGAGATGCACAGTATGATTATGACGCTCAACTGACAGGTTCTTATGATAGACTTATTACAAATTATCACAGCTTACTGCTGGACTTAGGCGTAGTTTAACGAGGTATACAAAGATGACTTATTATCAACCATTTGAAGTTAATAGCTATAACAACCAAGAACCATCACTGGCAAAAGGTGGTAACCAGGTTCCCAGTACAGGATTGCAGACAAATTATCCTTCTTTGGAATTGAGGCAAAGTTTAGGCAAAGGAGGATCTGCTCCAAATCCAAATATGCCAGATCCTGCTATGGGTGGTCTTGATGTTGACACTGGCGGCAATACACCATTCTTTGGTGGTAATAGTGTTGTTGGCAATATGGGTCAAGGCCTAAACCTGATTGGCAGTGGTGTATCCCTTGTAGGCATGCTTCAAAATATGAAAGATGCACGCAAAAACAACAAGATTAACCGAAGCAATATCCAACAGCAGATGAGTCAGTCTGAGACAGCATTTAATCGTGATGTTGAGCGTCAGGATGGTACTTCTGAAGCTATCAGTCAAAGAAATGAGCGTGTAGCTCAAATGAATCAGTAACAGGAAACCGCTCATGGCTGCTTACGATCTTAGAGTACAAAAACCTTCCTCATTAGCAATTCCAGATTCGCCCGGGGCAAATGATCTAGCCAGATTTTTGAGTGTGTCGGAATCTTCCCGGGCGAATAGAGAAAAAGAGGAACTCAGTCAAAATATGTTTGACTGGGAAAAAGGTGCTGGACAGAGAAAACTTACAGCAGCTGAAGGTGAGCGTGAAAGAATACGTAACCAAAATAGGGAATTCGGTAATGCACTGAGCGGCAGTACTGAAGGGTACATGGACAACGCAAAAGAAAATTATCGCTTGGCTGACGATGCAGTTTCAAGATTTAGGGAAGCATACCCAGATGCAACTGAAGATCAGGTAGAAAATGTAAGGCGTTCAGCAAGAGACACGATAACGCAGGATCCTAACGCTTATATAAAATCTGTAGAAATGACTCGTCAGGTTGAATCTGATCTGATTTCAAACTACGGCTACTCTCCGAAGCAAGCAAGAACAGCCGCTGAACAGCGTGTTAGTTCATATTTCACACCTAAAGGAGAAGGTCCCAACGAGGACATCCTTAAAGCAATGGCTGAAACCGTTCAAGGTTCTGGCATCACTGATGGTATGAATGATTATAATGTTGTGCAAGGTGAAAATGGGGGGCTGTTAGCACGATTTGGTGCACAGTCGGCTTCAAGATCTGGTACGTCTACATCCGGCGGAAGTAAATCTTTTATGGATGCAGCAAAATTTGCAAAACAATACCAACTCGATAACGAAAATAATGAATACAGGGATGGTACTAGAGGTACGTTTAGTTGGAACTTCCCGTTTACAGACGATGAAGTTTACAAAGATGACCTTGAAGAAATGGGTACGTTGATGCAATCCAGGGAAGGCATAAAGCCAATGTACTTGAATTCTATTATTCAAGGTTTGGCAAAAAACGGCCAACTTCCTGAAGACTACTCAGCTGAGGATATGAAGAATCCAGAAAGCGATCTTTACAAAACCGTAAAAGAAAATGCTGGCCTTCTTCAAAGACAAACTGAGAGTAATAACGGCTATGGTGGTAACGGTACCGGACAAACAGATGTTGCTTTGGGTGATATAGCCCAGATGGTTCAGGGCGATACTTCCATGAAAGTTCAGGCCTTGAACCAGATGCTGGAAATGTCTCGAAACTCTGGCGGAGGGACTCTTACTTCTGAAGAGCAGTACGAAATTATGAATGATCCAGGATTGCTGGAAGAGTTTGGCATAGCTCTTGAGCAGTCTATGCAGCAGACGCAAGGTGGAGGAAATAACGCTCCAGCCAATCCAGCCCCTGTACCTACTCAGGTACCGGTAGAGGCAAACAGCGGTGATGCTGAGTCAGACCAAAAGAGCCCAGTAGCTGCAGAAGAGGGTGACAATCCTGAATTGACCTCGCTTCTTGAAGACACAGATCAGCCTGATCAATCTACCAATAAAGGCTCCATGACTCTTGAGCAGGACTTGGAAAGAGTTATGAGCATTTCAGACAAAGATATGAGAAGTGATGATTTGTCTGGTCCCAGGTTAGCTAGGGCAAAAAGGCTTAAAACCAAAGTTATATCTGGTGAAGCTACTGTGGAAGAGCAGCAGTATTTAGTTAACCTTCTTCCGGTACCAGCGCCTAAAGTAAAAGAAGAAAAAAGAGAAATTACTATTGATAACTTAACACCTGGAGACATAAGAGAATCAATCCCTGGTGGTCCTAATCAAACCAAATCTCTTAATCTGCTCAGAATGGCCAACGCAGGAAATGCTTCAGATCGGCAAGTTGAAGAATTGATGGCTATGCTCGATCTCGCCAAAAAGTAAACAAAATAGGGCAGTGCAAAAATGGCAACATTAGAAGAGATAATGGCGGGAAGATCGTCAACAAGCTTGGCTACTCCAATGCTTGCCCCACTTCCTAAGACAAAGCTTCAGGAAAAAAAGGAAAGGCTGTTTGGTGCACCAGAAGTACCGGCACCTCAAGGGGCAGTAGATCAGGCAGCCAGCGATAGCCTTCTCTCTTTAATGAATGGTGGCAGTTCTGGCAGAACTCCAGATTTTGGGGACAGAGTTGAAGCTTCCATGTACAAGTCAGGTGGTAGCCTGGCGGATATGGGTAAGAGTATTTCCAACTCAGTATTTGGAACTGAGTTAGATGACTCAGTAGAGACTGGTTGGAGCCGTCAGGCTAACGGTAAGAAGGGCCAAGCCTCACAAGCTGATAAGATGGCAGGCATCAGCTTTGATCAGCGTCAGAACTCCAACCAAGAGCTTCAGGGTGTCATGGACACCTATGTAGAAGATGGTTTTCTTCCAGCGTTAGGGGCTGCTTTACCTCAAGCTGGCGGGGTAATAGCTGACTCATCTTCTTCTTTTGTAGAAATGGGTGCAGGTGCATTGGCTGCAAGTTTAGGCGGTGCAGGTGTAGCAGTACTGGCCAAAAAAGCCAAAAATACTTTTGATTTAATTGGTAAAATTGGAGATTCCTACGACAAGGCGAAAGAAGCCAGTAAGGCTATCAAACTCGCAGAAACATTGGGAAAAAATGTAGTCGGAAAGTCTGTCGGGGCCAGTGTCCTTACAGCGGATATTGTTCAACAGACCAAAGTTGAGTACGAGCAAGAAACCGGTGAAAAAATGAGCGCTGGACGGCTTGCCGGAACCGTTGGTACTATTTTGGCTACATCTGCTTTCCAGATGAATATGGTAAAACGTTTCTACATGCCCAGTGCAAAAACTTTTGTTGGTAAGACAATAAAAGAGAAGTATGTTAATGAAATGAAGCAGATGTCCAAGTACCTTGACCAAGGTGCTGTTAAAGCTGTAACTAAGAGAATTGGTGCAGGTCTCGGTAAAGTATTTGCAGCTGGTGGAGCAGAAGCTCTTCAAGAGTACTCACAAACATGGGCAACTATCTTAAGCGTTCACATGGACCCGGAAGAAGCTAATGGCTTTTTTGCTTCTGCTTATGAAGAGTTCAGTGATGACGATAACCAGAATAAGGCTGAAGTAGGCGCTATTCTTGGCTTCGTAGCTGGTGGCGGTATCAGAGCAGCTTCAGCAGTGCCCTTAACAGCTGCAGGAGCAGTAGCTGACGTAGGGGTAGCCACTGGTAACAAGATTGTAAAAGGCTCTTACAATGCTGCCAGAGACAGGCTTAATTCAGAAGATCAAGCAGCAGACATTGAAGAACGGAAAAATCTACGTGCAGCAGCTCAGGAAATCCAAACTGAATCTGAACGCAAAGTAGGTGTGGTAGGAGAATCAAACAGCTTTGAAGACATTACTGATGAAGGTGTCAAAGCTGAGTTTACTCTATTGGCTAAAGGTAGAGACCTCTCAGATCCGGAGGTTTTCAAATCTGTATCAGATTTAGCTGTACGTTCTTACAAAGCAGACAGCGTTAAGGCCATGACTGAAGAGAAGCTTCAAAACGGCTTTATCAATGGAAAGAAAGTAGCCAAAAAAGTCGGTGATGATTTTGCAAAAATTTTGGATCTCACCCCTGAAGACATCCAAAGCTTCAAAGACTACACAATCAAAAAAGTTGAGGATGCCAAATCTTTTGGTAAAGCCTTTTCAGATGATTTAAAGAACTTCAAATCTTCGGCAACAGTAGGCGTAGCTGAGGCAGCAGTAGATTTCGTAACTGAGGCTACTAAAGAAACTACTAAGAAAGGTGTTGAGTACGTAAACAGCAAAGAATCGGTTCAGAGGCTTAAAAGTCGTTTGGACGGTATAAACTCAGTCAACGCAGCCAGAACTTTGGCGGATTCTCTGGAGAAAAACTCTCCCGATAACAGCAAAAATGCTGTGAGAGAAATCAAAAGCTGGGCTAACCAAAAAGAAAAAGACCAGAAGAGAACAAACCGTAAAAACGATTCTTATGTAAATTTTGAAAGTCTTGGTGACAGTGTAAAAGAGGCCAGCCAGAAAGGGGCTACTGTAACCAATCCAAGAGCTCTCAGTATAGAACTGAGCGAGATTTCAAAAGGTACCATAGAGAATATGGAAACTTTGCAATCTGTGGAAAATGCTCTTGAGAATTACAATCAAACAGACTTTGCCAAGAACGGTAATAGTCCAATGGGACCGGTTACCCGCAAAAACTTGGGAAGAAAGCTGGTCAGGTCACGGGCAAGGCTAGAACTTGAAGGTGATACATCAGTAACAGCCCGGGCTAAAGCAGCTGCTGATGCAACAGTAGAAGCCGCAGGCAAAGCTACAGCCTGGGCAAAGCCTGCAGTAGATAAGCTAAAAAGCATGGGCATTAGCACGGTAGATGCTTTGGTAGATCGTGTCACCAACGAAGATGTCTTTGTTTCAGAAGATACAGAAGTTCAAAAAGGTGTTATAGCCTTAGTCCAAAAAAGCGTACAAAAAGTATTAGAGAGCGAAGAAAAGCCAGAAGTTGCCAAACTAAGCCCTGAAGAACAGCTAAACGTAAAAATCGCAAGAATATTTAGCGAAGATAAAGAAAAAGGTGAGGGTAAAGAAGCGTTTGGCGATATAACTATTAAAGGAATCTCAAAAGCTTTTAAGACAAGCAACCCTGATTACATTATGGCTGTTATGGGCAGAATTTTCTCACCTTCCAGAGATCCCACGGTAGAGAAGATTCTACGTGCCAGAATTGCAGAATCCCTGAAAGATTCAAAAGAGCCAAACACTCAGCCAACACGTCAAAAGAAAAAGAGTGCTGATGATACTGTCACCAAAGACAAAAATAGCTCAGAATCTACTGTAAAGAACAAATCTGAAGTTGTCATAGAAGAAGATGGTGCTGTATTTAGATCTGCTCCTGAGCTGTCGAGTGCTAACGCTAAGTTGGTAGAAATTCTAGGTAACAATATTTGTAAGGTTTAAAAATGGGCAAATGCATAAACATTGAAGATTTTCTCGACAGTTTGAGAGAGATTGCACAAGGCGTTGAAATTGATCAGCTTGGTGATCGTGAGACCAGGGTAAACGTTTGGACTATCGCGGATAACGACGTAGATCAGATGGTAAGCACGTTAAGGGTACCAAAAGGAATCAAGGGACAGTCCGATCGTCTGAGTCAAAAGCTGGAAAGTGATCTAAATGGCATAACAAAATCACACAAAGAAAAAATTGCTACTCTTGTTAACAAGATGAAAAGCAAAAGTTCTCTTGGTGACAGCAAAGAAAAAGCTGCACGAACTCAGATGGTGGCAATGAAAGAAATACTTTCATCCATAACAGGCGAAGTAAATAAAGCCGCTAACATGGATGTAGATCTGGACTCTATCAGCCCTGACGGAGTTCCTAACATCCCAATGGCCAGGGTAGCTGCCATGATTGGACGTAAAGTCCTATACCAAAATGGGTATCGGTCTACTGGCTTAGGTGAAGAAGACAGTGCAGCCAGAGCTGAATACTTGTACTACTTAGTTGGTGAAAAAGTTCTGGAATCTCTTCAAGATGGTGGTTTTGTAAAAATCAACGAAGCTAACAAAGATCAAAGTACATTGGTGGACTACATCAAAGGAGATAAAGAACGGGTAGATAAGAAAAAAATGACAACTGGTATGAAATCTATTTCTTTTATTCCTAAGTCTCTTGGTATTTCTACTGAGCCAGAAAGCGAAGATCTGGAAATACTGCTTGGCCGGTCAAGAGAACAGTCAGAAACCGTATTCGGTTCCTACACTAAAATTTTTGATGCGGTGACCCGTGTTAGCGTTCCTGAAAAGATTACCTTTCCTACTATCGGTAACGAAAACAGGTACAACAATAAGAAGACTAAGGAAAACTCTTACAAGCCAAACAAGGCGTTGGAAAAATCAATTAAAGAAATAGAGAGTAAACCTCTGTTTATGAACAGTGACATAAATGACCTGTTTGGCAGTATCGCAAAAGAAATAGAGATGACCGGAAAAAGTGCTTCTTCGTGGATTAAAAGCTATTTTGGCAGAGACGAAGCTTTACAAAAACTTTTCAACTTCGAAGAAACAGATATTGTTTCAGACGAAGCCAGCAGTGTTGGTCGAAATATCTCCAAATCTACGCCCATAGACGACGTTGTTGAATACTTCAGCAGGTTCAAAGACAACCTTGCACTGTTCTTTCCAATGTTCCTTGGTCGTAATGCCAGGGCATACGTAGAGGCTTCGGTACTTAACCCGCAAACTTCCAAAAGCGTCAGATACTCCATGGAGGTTGATACCTACAGCCTAGAAGTAGGCTCAGACGTTTATAAGTACTACGTAGATAAGGTAGCTAGGAAATCTTTAGAAAAAGACAAAGACGGAAATGTTCCTGCTCAAACACTGCTTCAAGAAGACATGAGCAGTGAACCTATGGGAGCTGAGATTCAAAAAGCGTTGAACGCTTATGAAGGTTTCCTGAAAGCCAACACCGCTAACAGCAAGCTTGAAGCGTTGAGAGCGATGGGTAACTCGGGCATAAAGTTTAAAAACTTCTCCGATCTACTGTCAAACGTAAAAGCCATTAAAGGAATCCGTGATGGTCTGGGCTCAAACCACATCAGATCCAACTACATGGTGTCTAGTGACGCCACAGGTTCAGGTGGTTTGTTGACTCTTTTACAGGCTCTCGGATCTACCCTGGGTGAAGACATTACAAGTGTTTTGAAAAGTCTTGGAGTGTTTAAAAACGACGGTAGTGAGAGCCTTGAAAACGTAAAAGATATTTACGGCATCCTTACAAACGCATTAAAGCCGTTTTTGGATAACGATCCTAATGAGGATAGTGGTTTCCAACTGTCCATGGACAGGACCCTTAACGAGAGTTTGGTCAGAAAGGTTTTGTCAGCAGTAAAAGACGACCTGTTCGACGGAGACTTCAGAGAACTTGCCAAGTCACCAACGATGACATTTATCTACGACCAATCCGAAGAAGGTGCCGTAGATTCCATATCGAAAACTTTTGCTGAAAAGCTTGTAGACAAGATCAGGAACAACAGGGAGGCCGATCAGAAGACAATCACACTGTTGAATGACATTCTTGGTGAAGAAGTTCGTACCAATGAGGATGTCAAAAGACTGAAAGATGACAAAAAACTCGTCAAAAAAATAGAAGATGGGTTTAAAAATTCTGGTGTGGGTACTTTTCTGTATGGAGCTTTGGAAACATCCATTAAAAGAAAATACCTCAAAAACCACAAAGATATAGCCAATGAGGTGTTCAATCTTATAAGCAAGAACGTTGGTGACCCTAACTTCAAAGTAATGCCTGCAGCGTGGGTAGTTGAACGGGCTGAAGCCGGAAAAAGCATTGAGCCTACTTTGTCAGAACTCAAGGAGTACGGTGTACCGCTGACCAAACTCTACGATGTAGCACGTGAGGTTGAGGGTGGAGATACAGTACTGACACGGGAAGACCGGTTAGCGAAGACGGTAATGAACACTTCCATGATCCACACAGCCGATACTGCATCTATGTTTGGAAGCCTTGAAGGCATGCCTACAAAGCACAATACCGGTGTGATCACTATTCACGATGATGTCATGTCAAACCCACACCTGGTAATGGAAAACGACTCAAACTACGTTGCTGAGACGCTGAAAGTCGCTAAGCATTTTGATATTCAAGAACAGGTTCTTTTAGCTATCGAAGCCTATGGTGGAAAGAGTGAAGGCTTTGATGTTGATGAACATAGTGGTATACTTGAGTTTATCAGATCACGGAAAAAAGCCAAACAAGGTATACTAGAGGACTCTTTTGATGCAGAAACGAATAGTGTTATTGGCGACGGAACTAGCTATCGAAGTCTTGAAGTCTCAGGCAAAAAAGCAAAAGAAGCAAAATCCGGAACTTCGCAACAAGAAAGTCAAGGAGCGTCGAGCACGAATAGAAGCACGCAAGAAAACCAAAAAGGTAAAGCTAAGAGCCGTGTAACCAAAAATGATATTGCTGCGCGGTACGCTTTGGAAAAGCTTTCCGCTCAGTCACCCATCATTGCAGGGTTTCTGAAAATCCTTAACAAAGCCTCGGTAGAACGGGGCACAGTAGATTCTTTCCAGTCGAATACTGACACGGTCACTATTTCTGACTCGGCATCGGTAGCTGATATTGAGCACGAAATTGTCCACAGCTACACAGTAGGGATTATAGAAAAAGCTTTTGAAGCAGACAAGAATGCTGACTTCGCAGAGCAGGTTGACTTGATAGTTGGAAAGGGGGAGTTCAACCAGAACGTTCGGGATATGAAGTATATCCAGAAAGCCTTGACCAAACTTGATACAAGCAAGCTTTCAAACGAAGTCAGAAACCGGATTAACTACGCCAAGAACCAAACCAACGAAAAGTCGGCTTTGGGTGAGTTCATTTCTATAATGAGCACTGAACCTGAAGTGGCCAAAGATGTCTACAAGCAATTCGGATCAGGTAACAAACTCAAAGCAATTGTCGGCAGGGTAATCAAACGTATCCAAAGTATCCTGAAGAGCCCTACAGCTGCAGATATTAGCAGCGACTTGGTAGATGCAGAAACTCTTTACAGTTCTATAAACAGTCTTATCGAAAGCGGTAAATCGATGAGAGAAAATGCTTACGAGCAAAACCTGCAACTACAAAAGGAATTTGGTGAAGACCTGTATTCTGGGTCTCGGGCAGGTGACTACGTAAAAAAGTCTCGTGATTACTTCGATCTACTGAACAGTTCGGTAGCCAGGTCTATAAATGATCCAGCTGTCCGAAAGATAGGGTCTTGGACATCATCCCTGGACGGCATAGTACGTGACAAGTTCCCGGCCTATAGTCAGGCAGCTGATTACATGAAGGGTATCTACGATGGTTCTGAGGCCCTTCAGAGCTTGGTGCACAAGATCACCAACAGCAATATAAACAACGAGACTAAGAACGAAGTCTTGTCTACGTTTTCAAAGTTGAGAGCTGAGCGTAATGATCTGACGAGCAGAGAACTCCGGAAATTTAAAAAAGCTACTTTGGGTATGACCGATGGGCAGATGAGAAGCTATCGGGACTTTACCCAGAAGATGGCTATCCAGGATTATTTCTTGCATGCAGAAAATGAACCGGATATTGACGCCCGGTTAACGCAGCTAAAAGCAGCTTTGGGCAAAGACAGAACTGATAAGTTAGACACCATCGTAAAAATGAATGTTGATGGCGAGATTACTGGCAATACGGTTTATAACGTAAAGCAAGTAATGGGATCAGCTGGTGATAACCAGAACAACGCTAAGGCTTACGTAGCTTTGAGATCAATTCAAGAACTGGGTGAAACCAGATTCAATGAATTTTTAGAGAACACAGAGCTATTAACGTTAGTTAAAGACATTGTTCTGGCTAATGAGTCTCTGACTTTTGAGGGGGGAATTGATACTTCTAAGCTGAGAGATAATGGCCTAGCAGAAAACTTTGAAACTCCGATTATGAAGCGAGCAGTTCATCCTGATGACATGAAGTTTATGGGTACGTATGAAAAAGATGGTTGGAAGCGTTTGAAGACTCAGGGAGACGAAGGTCAACCAATCATCTTGTATAAGTCTCAGATTGATCAGACGTTCCAGGAAGGCGTGTTTACGGACATTCGCACACAGACTGCAGACATACCTGTTACAGATGCTTTCAAGGCGTTTAACAACGTGGTGAAAACATCCGATGGTGGTTACATCATGGTTCTTAGCGAAGACCAAAGGCATAAGATGGGTGCCAGTAAGGACCCCAGTCAAAGCTTGGTCCGGACAATGGCTCATAACATGACCATGAAGGAATCCAGCATTATCCGAAATAAGCTTCTGGAGAAAGAAACCTACTGGGATTTGAAAACCAGAACTCCGGCTGACCTGAAAAAGTTGGTCAAAGATCCTCAACGGGATAGCCCTTGGTTTTTAGGATCTGACAAAGATTTTGACATGTCAAAGAATCCAGAGCTGATGAAAGTGTACACACCGGTTACCAAAAGTCTTTCTGACCACAACAATTTTGATGAGAAGATCCAGTATGTGAGAAAGGACATTGGCTACTGGCTAATAGGTGCCTCAGAAAAATCCGTTGTACGAGACCCTAAACTTCAATGGGCAATGCGTATCACTAAGAATGCTGTAGCTAGCATGAAGATTGGTCTGATTGCACTGAACCCAGTTAAGATTTTGAATGACAACATATCTAACATCACATACTTAGGTATTAGGGGTGTAGATCCGGTGTTCCTGCAAAAGCAGTATCGTAAGATCAGTACAGAGTTTAACGAATACCACGAAATTCGTAACCAATACATAGACCTAAAAGTTCGAAGTTATTCGAATTCTGATCAATACAAAAACCAAATGGATAAAATTGAGAAAGAGCTTAAAGACCATCCCGCAAACGGACTTATCGAAAGAGGGTTTTTAAACTCACTCGGATCAGAACTTGTTATGAACACTGATGACCCATCATCTGGATTCAAAAGCGATCTCGATACAATTCTGAAAAAAGTGTTTCAAGACGGTGAAGGTAAAAATAACGCTGTTGGACAGATGCTTATGAAAGCGTCCAAGTGGAACATAGGCCTGGAAGATTTTCTTGAGACGGTCAGCCCAGTGTTTGGTCAGGTAGGTTCCACAAAAGAAGTGGAAAAATCGATAAACCAAATAGCCGAACGCTGGAAAGACATAAAAACTCAAGATGACGCTGTAGCGTATATGCATCAGTACTTGAACAGCCCTGACAGTGAGTTTGTGAAGCTGGGTAGTCACATGACGGATCTCAGTGACGTTATGGCTAAGGAAACGCTGTATCGCCATCTGACAAGCAATGAAATGAGCCCTAAGAAGGCAGAGGCCGAAGTTATTGATTCGTTCCCTGACTACAAAGAGGCAATGCCAACTAAAGTTCGTCAGCTGAGTGATGTCGGTATTCTGATGTTCCCATCCTATTGGCTGAGAATTCAGAAAACGATTTACCGAATGGTCAAAGACCGTCCGGTAAGTTTCGGGATTGAGGAAGCTATCAACGAGTTGGCTGGTTTGGAGGGGTCTTCAATTGAAGATGCAAACATAGTTTCCAAATTCAATTCTCATTTGGGTATCTTCCACAATCCTTGGGCAAACCCGGGAGCCGGCAACATTGTGCCGACTCACGTATTCTGACAAATACTATTCTTTGTCTTTGTCAGCACCAAAACGGCGCTTACCAAAAGCAGGCTTCTTGGCCGGTTCAGAGGATGAACCGGCTGAGGAACCGGCAGGAACACCGTCTTTACGGCCACCAGAAATCCAAGCCTGGATTGACTCAGGTGTAAGATCGTCTTTGTAGGTGACGTTATCGACGTACTTCATTTCCTTTTCTAAAGCTTCGCCAGGATCTGTTTCGTTAACGATTTCTTCAGCAGAAGCTTTATCGGATTCACGGAAGAAACCTTTGATGACTTTCTTTTCCTGAACCTTACCGTTGTAGACGGAGTACTCCATCTGGATACGCATAAGAACCGGAATGTCAGCCAGGTCTTCAAGAACCGCAGCTTCTTTCATGGCTTCTTTTTTGCCAATTGGCAATTCAGCTTCAATCGGATCAGAAACTTCATCTTTGCCAGAAATAATCATCAGCTGATTAAAGATTTTTGAGCCAATCTTGTTTTCGCTGCCATCATTATTTGTGATGCGCAGGTTACCGTAGATGACTTGCTTTTGACCTTTATGCTCAACGTACATGTCGATGCTGGTGGAACCATTCTTTGACACACTGACAATAGGTGCTAAGACCATTACAGGGTACAAGCCTGAAGTAGTGATGTGGTTACTGCCACCTTGTTTAACATCTTCGGATTTTTTGCTTGATTTGAAAAATGACATGTTTATACCTCTCAGAGATTAAGGGTGTCACCCCTACGGTTTGGGTAATTATTTACCCTGTTTGGTTTTCACTTTACTCGTTCTAATATTGTTCAAAGAACATTCTAACTTTTCGATGTAACGAACAGCTTTACGTAGATCAGCTTTAATTTCCTTATAATCAGGATCTTAACGCAAATCTATTAACCGTTGTTTGAGTTGTTCGCTACTTAAAAAGTTCATTACAACGACCACTCTCCTGCCTTGTTCTGCTTCTCTCTAAGCATCTCGATATGCTTTTGAAGATTAAAATCTTCTACAGGCATGTTTTCAGGAAGTTCTTTGGTAGTAGTGCGGGAAACCATTTTCGAATTACGGAAATGAATTACTCGGTTTTTGCCTCGAAGCTCAACAAAAATAGCTTCATCTACTTCTGATAGAATACCACCTTTCTTGCCGTAGCTTCCGCCAGCATTTACTAATGAGTAGCCAGAAACTTCTTCGCTATAAATAGCGTGAGATACCAAAACAATATTAAAGTTTGGAGCCATATCACGTTCGATAAAGTCGACTACTTTTTTGATTTCAGTATTCACTTTGGCGTAAGGAAAAGATTTAACCTGCTCAAGAACGTAACCTTCGATATCCAATAGAATTTTTGAAATTGAATCGATGGCAATTGTTTTAGGTAGAGTGCCTACTTTCTTTTCGTAAGCTTCAACCTTTTCTACGATAAGATTGATTAACTCTTCAGCTGATGTGAAATCAGGAACGTTTACGTGAGATTGTGGGAATGGGTAACGTTTACCATCCCTGGCAATTACCAATACGTCTTCAAGAGTCTGAAGAATAGTAGTTTTGCCAACGTTAGGTAAACTCGATACTAGTAGTTTTACGTTGCTGGACATTTTTATTCCTTTCTTACGTCATTTGAATTTTATCTGGAACCGAACAAAGATTTTGCTATAGCCAGAAACACGCTGATGAATATTCCAGCAATGATTCCAATTAACATTCCTCCCATTGTCCCAAAAAAGAGTGTTGCCAGTATCCCTGACAAGATAATATCTGTCTGCCAGCTAAATCGTAGAAACTTGGGCAGACCCATCTTAAACAGCAGAATTATAAATGCCATAGCAGTTAGAAACGCCATTCCTAAAATTTCCATTTTTGATTAACCTTCAGGACGTAAACGAGGATCGTGAAAAATTACATGAGCAAGCTCAGGATACTTTTTCCAAGCTTCGATTGAATCAACCGCTAAATCCAGAAGGCCACTGATAAACTCCATGTCTTCAGGAGTAATGACTTCTGTTATGGCAGTAACGGTTGGTGGGTAAGACTTCAACGGCTTTCCAGTCTTATCACTGACACCGCCATCTATGTTTCGGTTGATGTAAACCAGACGAATCCTGGTAGGATTGTAGCCCTTTTTAAGCAGTACCCAAGCATAGACTAGAATCTGATATTTGTAATGAGCAGGAATAGTTTTAGGAGCTGTTTTGGAGTTATAGGTTTTGTAATCAACGACCATCTGTTCTCCTTCTGTACTAAGTTTTACTTTTCCCTCCTCCAGTAAACGAACATACTCTTCTCTTTCTATTTCAATTTTTGGCATTCTGTACACTCCAACCTTTATGGGATACACCTATACGGTATCCCTCTTTATTTTTTAGACCTTTAGCTACAGCGTTTAGTTTACTTATTAAAAGTTCAGGATATTTATCGCATAAACCTAAACAAGTAATGTCTGTTTCTACAGTTCCGTTTTTATTTATCCACGTTCTTAACGTTGGATCTGATTCAGACCTACGCCTGTTACTGACAGCATCTTTAGTTTTATGTCCTTGTGATTTTCCGTACATAGGATTACTTGAACCAGAATTTCTTTTTTGTGCAGCTTCACAAACATTGGGAGAATGTTTTCTTCCTTTGTTAGCTACGCTTAATTTTTTACGAGTTTCCTTACTTACTTCCATGCGTGTAATGCCTCCTTTACAGGAGTTGTACCCAGAGTAAAATGTAGAATGTAACTCTATGTAATAAATCTCTTTGTCGCTAACTTCTTCTTTACTGATGCCACTTTCTAAAATTTTGTGTGTCCACACGCTATATGGATACTTTCGAATAGCTCGCATAAAATGAAGATTATAAGAATTTCTATCCTTAAAACGTGAACAAGCTTTATGCTTTATCCAACGTCTTTGCATAGTTTCTTTAGTCAGTCCGATGTAAGACTTTCCGTTAATTGTATTAGTATGCTTATATATTAAGTACATAAACATACTGTACACCTGTAGGTTAGTGGATTACAAGACTTATGTATGTTTGAAGTACTTTATGGAACCTTGAATAGCATCAAGAGTACCGCCAGCAAAATACCCATTTTTGATTTCAGCTTGGTGCTGAGTTTCAACTTCGAGATAATCATTACGAAGAACGTATGAGTTAACAAGTTCTTCTGCCATGCCGATGTACTGGCTGAGCACAGTAGCCGGATCATAATCTTCATTAGATTCGTGCATGTGGACGTATTCTTCGATCATTTTCTGATCTACTTCTTCACCTTTGGCAATCATCTCAGCGCAATAGTGAACAATTGTTCCCAGAACGCTCGATGTATTGTAATCAAATGATGAAACACCCATTACTTGAGACTGAAACCAACGATGTGGATGAGTCACGAATTCAGCAAACCTGCTTGGACTGAAGTTCATAAGAGCCCCTTCAGGTACAGGGGTTCTTTGGTAAGACAGAGGGTTAGTCATATAATTCTCCAATTATTTGTTACACTTTTTGTGGGATAGCCGGAGCAGAAATAGATACCCAGGCTTGTTTGCTTCTTTTGATAAGTGATGCTCTATAGTAGCCATCTCTTCAACGTCAACGATAGGCTCTCCAAGCTTTGGAAAGAGCATGGTCTTTTCACACCAACAGCATTTTTCACCGTACAGTGAACGAAGGATGTTACGAAAACGATCTCTTCGAGATTTGTTGATATAGAGACCATTATTTCTGCGTCTTTGGGTTTTCTTCATAGAAAGAGAGCCCTTTCCACAAAAAAGTTTTCCAAGTAAAACGTGTCAGACTTTTTAAATCTTCGAATAAACTTAGACCTATGCAGATTTGTCTTATTTGCTGCATCTTCTAAAGTTTTAAATACAAAAAACTCTTTAGTATTCATATCTGTTACTTTTACGGATTTCATTATCGGAGTGCCGGAATAAGGCTCATTTAGTTGTCAATAATTTCGTCAAGTATTCCTTGAATACTGATTGTAGAAGCATTAACTGGCAGGGGTATTTCTTGTGCCCAATTTTTGCCAATACCGCAAGTCAGCATGTTTGGTACTTGTTGGTTTTCTATGAAGTCCTTACCACCTATATCGTAGATATTGTTGTTGTACCACTGAATTACTTCAGGTTCAGGTACTATGTAGGCGTAAATTGAATCATATATTGTTGAACATATTTGTATTTTATTTTGAAAACCTTTTTCCGAAATTCTGTGATTAATTTCGTTTACAGCTATTAATGTAAGTATGCTCCAGAACTGCGAACAAGCATTGTTAAGGGTACGTATGTCATCGCTAGGATTATCTGTGTAGATACGACAGCCAAGACCTAGATGTATGTAACCTTGCTTTATAGCAGTTGGCAGAACGTACTTTTCACGAAACTCAGTAACACCTGGGTACAGAACATTGTGGTAATTATCAAAAATTTCTTGGGTTATTGCTCCCCCTCTGTCTGCGTCTGGGAATTTTCCGTAAGCCAATCCAAATGTGTGAGGTTTAGATTTCTGGCGTAGGTCTTTAAGTTCTTCGTTCTTTTCGTTTACTCCTGAAGTAAATCGTCTAACTTTGTCTTTAAAAGTTCCTTCGGAACCTATAATAGCTTCAACCTCTTTTGAGAAATATCCCATTGCGTTGTAGCAGTGTCCGTCTAAAGTAGGATCAGTAAGTACTGATATTTTGCCTTCATCTCCAGATAAATTTGCTAAAACCACGTCTTCTAGTCCCTTAAAGTCACACTGTATTACCAGCATTCCTTCAGGTGCTACAAAGCATTGTTTCAGTGGTTTTGCGTAGATTGATTTAGTACTTGGAGCATTTAGTAGATTTGGTGAATTTGACGTGTTACGAAACGACTTGGCACCAAACAAATTGATTTTGCCATGTAAGACTCCATCAATTGTGAACGTATCAAATGCTTTAATAAAATTCGTTTTTATAATTGAACTGAATGAGTTGTCTATCATTGCATCAAGCATCTCAATCAGAGTTTCATCTTTTGATTCTTTACGAAGCTCTTCAATCTGATCACGACCCCACGAAGGTTCTCCTGTGTCTTTGGAGTAAGCCTTTGCAGGAATCTTCAGCATCTGAAAAATCTCGCAAGTTTGCTTGGCGCTATTTGGATTGAATGCTTCCAGATTTACTTTTTGCTTCTTCTTTTCATAACGGGGCCTATTCCACAGTTCGAGTTTGTACTCTGCTAAAGATCGCATAGCTTTTACTGCAGTAGTACTATTTGGGCTTATCCGCTTATCTATGACACTGGACAGGAAAGCATCATTCAAAAAGATGTTGTATTCCTTTATGTCTTTAACAGCCCATTTATCACGAACATCTTTATCACGGCCTGTGCCACGTAGATGCGTGTTGACCAACCAGGTGCGGTGAGTCATGTCTGTTTCTTTGAATGGCTTCAAATAGTGGTCAAGGGTGCGAACAGATTTGGTAGCGTCTTCTTCATGCTCTCTCTGAGCCTTTGGCCTGCGACAAGTCTCTTGGTACTTAACAACGTAGGGGTGTTTACCCAAACGCTCGTACACAGTCTCCTGTACCTCATCAATGAGAGTTCTGAGATCTTCGACAGCACTGGAATCTACTTCTAAACCGGTATCTACCATTTTTATCATGTCAGGGATAAAGTGACTGACAAAATTACTGTAAAAATAGCTGGGACCCGGGTCATAGTCACAAGGAAGAGGAACTGGAAGTCTTTGATAAGGCCTCATGATGAACCTTCATTATCCTTCTGATCTAGTATGTTCTCTATCAGATTAAGTAGGCCTTGAAGCTCATCAGGGTAAGCTTCTACAGGGCTGTTAGGCTCTTGATACAAAAGCCATTCATACTGTTTTCTCAGAAGTGGTATATCAACATTCTTGATAAGAATGTCTGAATTAGGCAGTTCCATAAATCTCTTCCTCTTTTTTAGAGTGGGTTTTGAGTTCTTCCCATAGGTTGAAGCAAGCGCTTCCATCAATGGAGCAGTACTTTAGAAACTTTGGATTTTTGGGGTTCTCAGGCTCGTATTCGTTATAAATTGACCAAGAAGGATCGTACTGATTTTTCATCAGCTCTTTGAGGCTGACTTTAGCTTTCCAAATGTTTACGTGGTTCATAAAGCATTTGGACATAATGGCAGTGTCCACGTAGTTTTGTGGCAAACAGCCAACTCGGTTGTACATAATCTGTAAGTCAAAAAGAGCGTTGTGTATTACAAGCAACCCTTTATGCGAAGCAATGAATTTCCAGATAAGCATTTCTGTATGAACGCTATCCGGAATCAGTATTTCACTGTGATCCCTAGAAAGACCAAAGACAAAGTGGGTTGTGAGTACTAACGACGGAAAGCTCAGACCAGAATTTCCGGCCACCATACGATACTGCTTAATCTGATCGATGGAGAGATCCGGGTCCTTGTCTAAGAGCTTCTGTGCCGTCTTTCTGTCTTGCTTTGGGTAAACCCCAGAGGTTTCGGTGTCTAAACTCATAACGGGCTTCTCAGACAGGCTCCTGAGCTTCTTTTGGATGTTGTAACGAGTTGCAGTGACTCCGTAGGTGACTTTAATCATTATCAAGAATCCCGATAACGTCCCGGGCAAAGAACTTGCCCAGGATATTTTCATTTAAAAACATAGGATCGGCAATAGCATCAAATTCAAATAGCAAGGCAGTCTCCACGTAAGTAGAGGACTTCCTATAGCTGCATTGATAGAGAATCTCCCGGGAGAGAATCTCAGCAGTCTCAGCTTCGTGACTTCCAATGTACTTCTGGAAAGGCAGGTTAGTGAGAATAATTCGGTTACGCTTTTTGCCCTTCAGAGGAGGCTTTCGCCGAAGAGAACGAACGGCTTTCTTGCCTATATATTTCATACCATCAACATAAGTGATCAAGTACACAATATCTGTGCACCCGGGCAAGAAGTCGTCGTGATTTTCAACGATACTTTCTCTGTAGGTCCAAGGAACCATCAACCAATTCTCCGTAGGGCAGGGACAATTAATGTCCTGTTAAGCCGGTCCTCGTCCATAGAATCCACCCAGTAATCGTTAATCTCATTAGCTAGGGTTTCTACGTATTCTTCACCTGCTCCCAGGTCAATTGCGAAAGCTAAGGCCCTGTACATTAGAACAGACCGTTGGCCAGCTTCCGCTTCAAATGCGAAGAAGAAAGTCTCCCTCGGATCCTGAAGCTTTGTATCTTTCTGAGTTTTAGGAAGGGAAGTGACAGGCTTAGGTTTATCCCGAATACGGGCAGCAGCACGCTCTATCAGGTATTTGGTTTGAAGTGTTTCACCCTCCAGCTGTTTGAGCACAGTCCGATCTTTGTAAGACAGGAATATTTGGCTTTGGGGCAGGATATCTACCACCAGGCCAAGCTCTTCACCGATTTCCGTTAGGAACTCTTTCCACATACGCTCGTCAATGTCGACAATAGAATCCAGTTCCATGATTACTCGGAACTTGAATTCGTTGTCTGGATTGCTGGTTCTGGCGATGTAGTGGTTGTACTGGCTCAACAGAGTATGAGCTTCGTAATCGGTCAGCATGGATTTATCGATGTCGAGGATAACGAACTTGGTCCCATTGATCAGGTTGGATTTGTTCCGTTCACCGTTCTTGAAAGCGAATGAGCTATAAACTGAATTTTCTTGGAGCAGAAGTTCGATTTCAGAAAACTCTGTTTCGTAAAACTCATAGCCAGTGCTGCAATTTCTGGACATGTAATCCTTCATTTCAGCGTCTTTCATATCCTCCTGGAAAATGATGTATGAAACACCAACAGTGCTGGTTTTGATGATCTCCTTATATTTGATGCCACCGTCAGCCACGGTGTAAGAACCGTGCTCATCGTAGCTGTTTGCCATGGTGCACATCTCTTCAACTTTGGACTTTGATGACCCAGTTCCTCCGATATAAGACAGCTTCCGTAGTTCGTGAAGAGACAAAAAGAATTCACCATCTTGAGCTTTGAACTTACACATATCTGTAAGCTGCTCATACGGTTCCTTAACAAGCTCTCGCTCGAAGTCAGCCATGTCAGAAGATAAGGACTCCACGGTGTTAATAGCACACGCATAAGTCTTCTCATCGATCTCTTCGTCATTCTTAAGAATGGAATAGCTGCCGGATAACTTGAGTGCCAGCCACTGCTTGTGCTTGCGGCTTAGCTTGGCTATTGGGTACTTATTAGACATCTCATCAGAAATAATATTGTTGAGTTCTAAGTACACATCAAAAAGTTTATTGGCTTCGTCAGATAACTCCAAAGGTGTTGTGTTTGTTTTATCTACCAGCTCTGACGTGAACTCATTTAGTGATGCTTGAGCCTTCAGGACACGTTCACGCTCCTTCTCCTTCATGGCGTACAACTCATCTATTGAGGTGATTACCAGAGGGGTAGGTTGTTCTGGGGTGAATGTGAAAATGCTTCGACGGGCAAGCTGAGTGTTAAACACCAGTTTGAACCGATTTTTGATCTCGTTGTTAAATAGAATGGCTTCTTGGGAGCCGAAGAACAGGGCATTGACAGGCAAACCTTTGACATCGCTAGTCTGATTCTCGTTTGATTTAACGATTTTTGGGGGAATGTTACCCAGATCGTATGCCACAGCAACGGTTTTTATGATGTCAGTCATTGAACCGTTATTTTGGAGCTCTGAGCCGATCTCAGACGACATGATGGACCCGGCACCAAGAGAGTTGGACGCTATATCAGCGAAGTGGTGTATCAAGCCCTCTACGGTGCCGAGACCGGTCTGCAATGGCTTCGGGGAATGGTAATACTTCTGCCATTCCTCTTTCTTCCCACCTTCGAGAATTGCCATATTTTCAGCTTTGGTACGGGCATACTCTTTGCGAACACTCTCCAATTGATCATAAGCATAAGACATTGATTTGCGGATAGTGTTCAAAGACTTGTCTTTGGACGTACCTGAAGCACTTAAAGCAAACACGATAGCGTTTGTTGGTACCAAGGTCCCATCATAAAGCTGGATGGGCTTACGCAAGTGAGAACTGAAAGTTATAAGCTCACTCAATGTAATGGCTAGTTTCAATTTGAAAGGTATGTCACCAGAAATGGTGTCAATACCCTTCTTGACGATGAACGGAATCACATCAACAGATGAAGTGCGATCCGATACATACTGCTCAAGAAGAGCTTTAGTTTCCATTATGCACCTACTTTGTTAACAACGTTTTCGTAAAACTCGATCTCATTAAATTGGCTGCCAATGTTCATTGCATTGTCCAGACTTACAGGACTGCCATAACCTCCGGCCAGTTTTTCCTTAAAAACAGTTTCCAGAATCGCAAAGTAAAATTTACGAAGCAGACGCTCGTTGATTACGGAAGACATAACCGACACAGATTTCTGATCTTTGTGAGAGAACAGAGGTATTGATGAGAAAAAGTTTTGCGTACTATCAAGAACAGCGTCTCTAATTGGCAGTATCAGAGTGACCTTAATGAAGATGTGACGACGTTCTAGCTCTTCAATGGTGGCCAACAGCTTAGCAACGTTTTCACGGACAGTAGAATTGTCCACGCTGTACGGGTAGCTGATGCTGACGTAAAGCTCATAGAAGAAATCGACGTATTGATGAGAAGGTGTGATAACGCAATCTGGCTCACCAGAAACGTACTTACCCACATCGACATCAATTTGAGTACCGTCAGTAGTGTACCGGTAGTTCTCGTACACCTCTTCAGTGATCATGCCGCGCTTCAGCAGATTCGAACGAACCAAGTTGCGAATAGATTCCTGCTCTTCTTCAGGAAAGTCAGTCTCTCCTTTGATTAGCATCTCTAACGCTTTTGCATAGCTCATTCCGCACATTTCGTCAGAGATCTGTTTGATCTTTCCGACTTCGTGTTTGAAATGCTCAAGATTACGGAAAGGCAAAAAGTGGCATTTGCCAACAGTTTCAGCCCAGCTTTTTGGGAAAATGTCGTACAACGGCATAGCCATATCAGTATTTTTGAGGGTCATTTTGACCTCCTGTACAAGTAGTTTATTGAACGCCAATCAGCTCAACTAAATCGTGAACTGTTTCGCAATCAGACTGATTGATGAACTTCGGCATTGAACTTACAGAGTCTTGAAATTCTTGAAGAACAGCAGGGTTGTCACCTATTATTCGTTCAAAGAATCCTTCTGTCAGGTTCAGATTTTTTCTTGCGTAGTACCTCAAACTATCCCTCATAGATACTGACTTAGAGGAATTGTTCTGCTTCAGAATTTGACGTAAAGCAGAAATTTTAAGGCTGGTGTCTGTGTCAACTAGAGACTTCTCCAAGTCAAGGTCAAGTGGGATGATAACAATATCGAAGCGGTCCAGAGTAGCAGCATCCAGCTTGGAACGCCCAACATAATGGTGGTGTTCATCCTGTGGATTGGCTGTAGCTGCCATGCGGAAATCCTTGTGTATTTGAACAACACCGGTAGGGAACGATATGTACCCATTCTCTATTGTATTCAAAGACAGGATTACGTTTGCATCAGCAGCATCAATCTCATCTAGCAAGAACAGACCGCCACAGGTAGCAGCTTTGTAAAGCTGAGATTCTATGTACTTTCCATTTACGCTTACGAAGCCCAGTAGATGCGACAACGTAGTTTGACGAGTCATTGATATGCTGTAGAAATCGAGATTCAGATCTTTAGCAATAGACATAGCTATTGTAGTTTTGCCTGAACCTTTCTCGCCAGTAAGCATTGTTGCAATGCCTGCAGACAACAGTTTCTGTATCTCAGCTTTTTTAAAGTGCTCAGTCATCAGAAAGGAACTCCTGTATCAGCAGATTCTGACTCTCCATATTTTTGGTCCCAAGGAATTTCTTCTTTACCCGAAACTAACTTTATGATTTTGTACTTGTAGGAAGGTTCATAACATATAAGTGAGAAGTAAAGAATCTTGCTGACAAGGTCATCTCTGGTCAGTACACGGATTTCAACATCAGTATTTTCTTCATCAAAAGCCATATATTGATTCAAATTTTCCATGACATGAGAATGGTTTTGCAGATAATTCTCGTAATCAATTTTGAAATACTCAGAGCTTTTTCCAAGAATAGCCAGAACGAAAATGAAACCCAAAATATCGGAATAGCCATACTCATTGAATTTAGTATCTTCTTCAGTCAACTCTTTAATAGTCATGCTGTATTGAAGAAGGTTAAATGCTTTGTAGTCAGCGTAGTCTACGCCACCACCAAAATGATTAGAAATTGCTTGGTACAGAGCACTGGTATCCATTTTTTCAGATTTAGAATTGACGAATTCACGAACTTTTTTAATTCCGTGCTTGCCGACTGCAAGAAATACGTCTAGGAATATAATCGTGTTTATACCCTTACTTCGGGTTAGCATTGTTTGGTAAATGCTATGAGGAGGGGATTTTTCAACAATAAAAGGCAAAAATTTGTTTGCCATAATCATTTCTCCAAATGACATGAATAGAAAAAAACCCCATCAAAACTTTTAAGATCAATCAGGGGAAAAGGTGGAAAAGGTAGATAAACCAAACAGGTAAATTTAGTTTTCTTTCTCTTTTACGGCTGCAGTTGCTATATTTACAGCAGCTTGAGAAAAACGAAGCGCATCTTCTGAATTATCGGTATTAGTTGCTTTATTTTTCAATGTATTTATTGCGTCTTTTACGTCAAGGCTCATAAGGTTTTACCTCTTACAGAGTTGTTTAGTAGCAGTATAGTTTCTGTCACTACTGAAATTATAAATAAAGCCCCTCTTAAAAAAGGGGGGTCTTTATACTACCAATTAAAAATTGGCTATTACAGGTACTCGAACTTTGTACCGGAAGAAACGTTGACCAGGATAGGATTGGTAGCAACGAGCTCTTCTACACGACGACCAACGTTAACGCCTTGCTTTTGCTCAGTAGCTTCACAGGCCAAAACCTTGATCTTCATTACTTCGTTACTGATGAACTGCAGCTTGGAATCATCTTCCAAATTGCTGAAGCGCATCTCACCGTAAGTGGTACACACAAACGGATCATCAATTACAGCTTCTTCGTTGCCGTAAGACGCACGAGCTTTTGCTACTGTCTCAGCAACATCCGAAATTTTCTCTTCAGCAGAAGAATTCTCATCAGAGAGGATTTTAGTGATTGACATAATTATTACCTTTATTGAGTTATCACACATATTTGAGTGCTTAGGTGTGTGAGGGTTTCTAAGCACTAAGAGCTCTCGCTGAGAGCAAATTTTTACCATTTCTGGATCAAATAAACTACTACGTGTACAAAAACTTGGCACCGAGTAGGTTTTTTCCTGCCCTTGAACAAGCCACGTATGCACAACGATACGCTACAAGGTCTTCGGCAGTTTTGATTCCGCCTTCTGTCCGTATTGATTCTATTTTAATATTGATGTCATCGCCAATTTCAACAGTCTCAAACTCCAAGCCTTTGGAGGTGAACACTGTGGCAATAGTGTAATTCAGATCTACAGGGGATTCCTTGGCTTTCTTGTAGAGGTCAAATAGGTTGATCCCTTTACGTTGAAATGACAACAGCAGCTTGACTGCACTTTGTACTTCAAAGTCATCAACTTCATCAAGAAGATACATCATGTAGCTTTGACCTTTGGCTCTCTTCTTAACGTAATTTTTATACTCGTCTGCCAAAAATCCATACTTCTTCTGATAAGGAACTTTACCAGACGCAGCTGAAGCAACAGCCATAGGCGCAGCAAAAATATCAGATATTTTACGCAGCAGATGGAATCCCTTATTGGTGTGAATTCGATTTTGAATCTCATTAACAATAAGAGCGTTGGTGAGTGTGCAGTAAAGAAATTTACCGTTAGTTATTGGGTCATCTGTGCCAACAAAATTGAAATCTTCGGACACATCTTTACGCATGAAGGTTTGAATACTTTCAGCAATTTCTTCACTACACCTCCATGAATGCGTCAGATACAGAACAGGTTCATCAGCCAGTTCTTCAAAACCGTTAACCAGGTTTAAGAACTGGTAGATAGCTTGATTGGTCTCACCCAGTCCAATCTTCTTGGCAGCTGGTATGAGCCTAAATATTTCAAGAGCAACAGCAGTAGTGTCGTTGATTTCGTCAAGAATGACCAAATCATAATCACACTTAGCAGTTCCTTCCACCAGCATGAGGTGAAAGAATTTGAGCATAAAGTTAAACGTTGGTGGCAACTCATCGTTGACCATCTTCTCAACGTATTTTATACACAAATCAATTTTTACTTTGCGTTTCGGATCTTCTTTAGGAATATGATCTTCGAAGAACTGGTACATGTCTGTAGAGCTGGAAACGTAAAACATGTCGATAGCGGTTATGATCTCAAATTTGTAAGGGTAAGAAACATTTTCTTCAATACAAGTATAAGTTAGATCACTGATTTTTTGCTTAGGCTTAACATGTTTGTAAGCCAGTGCATGAAACGTTTTACATTCCATGTTGGTGCCTTCAAATCTACCGATTCCTTCCTGGACTATGGCTTTGTTAAAAGCGGTATACAGACCCTTACGTGGGTTAAGTAGATTAGCAATTTGTTTTGCTACGAAAGTTTTTCCAGTACCTGCACCTGCATGAACAAGCAGTATTCCATCTACAGATTCGACATGATCAATAATGTCACCCTGTTCAGGGGTAAATTTTAGCATTCAGGTATCCACCTTCAGCCGGTAAAGTACTTCGACTGCTTTATTTTATTTGGGGTTGCCACGACTCTGAAAGGTAAATCTCCTGTACGTGCTTCGAGGAGATATTCAACAGTTTGGTTCATGGGGTTTATTCGTATTCTTTCTACAGCTAGGTAAAGATCTTTTTTACCGTTAAAGTAAGTAACGTGCTGACCTTCCGAGAATTCAATTTTTTCAGAAGGCATTCCTACTTTGTTGTAGTTACTGACTCTTATTTGGGTTTTTCTGCCCATCTGGTTTCTCCGATTGTTCAGCATTCCAAAATTCTTGTGCACTGCAAACTGCAGCATGGTAGTCAGAAAAAATACCACCACCGTTAGATTGGTATCCACAATTAAGACACACGATAAAGGCAAAGTATTCAACAGGAGCATCAATCATGTAGTTAACAAGAGGCATCAGGCTGTTATCTGTTGAGCACTGAGGGCATAGATGTAAAGGAATCGAAGGAATTATACCTGACGTAGATTCAACAATATTTTTACTTCTTTGATCTAAGTTTTGCACGCATTTTCTCCGTAAATTTACGGGTTTTACGACGACGGTAAATAACAAGCTTGTAACAGAAATACAATATGGCTACAGACACCAAAATATCAAAAATCATAATTGTACTCCTTTTTTAGTATTCGCTAAGCTCAGCACGGATACGTGTTTCATACTCAAGATCCCGGTATATATTATGGGTATAGAGATCATCAGAGGATTTAGCCTTTCTGCCGTACTCGTCAGCCATGCTCATAAGATTTTCATACCCGTTACCCTCAGCCCATTGAGCTGCTTCATCAGGATCGATGATTGTTTTAGGTACATCTTCAGCAACTAAAACTCTTGGGTGTTCGGGCTTTCTGCAGTAATAAAGTTTGTTCCCGACTATTTCGTACATTAGTTAATAATCCTTTCATCGTTGAACCGGTACCGGAAGATGCTGATGTTATTTTGAACATGGTTGCAGTAGTCAGAAGCACCTCTGTCAAAAGCACCATAGTCCCTACAAGAAATTTTATCTTGAATATGCTCAAGAGCTTCGCAGAAGAAAATTTCTTTGAATATGGACTCGGCCCATTTAAATCCTTCATACCAGTTTTTGTCACGTTTCATACAGACTCCTGGTTACCCTTTCTGAGATTGCCAGATTGAACGAAATTTTATCTTAAAAAAGCCGGGTAGTTGTGGCCTTGGTACTCCACGTAGATTCCAACATTCTCAAGTAGCCTAACGCCGCTCATGTCGCTGTGCGGTTCCAGGTAATATACAGCCTTTAGTCCAAGACCCAGTATGGACTTGGCACATTGAATGCACGGTGCCCGTGTGACAAATATGATTGAGCCCTCTGCAGGAACTCCTTGTCTGGCCATTTTGTCCAAAGCATTACGCTCGGCATGGATGACCTCGGATTTTGTTTTCCAGCAAATAAGTTCTTCGTTGTAGTACTCACAATCATTGTCCATGCCAGAAGGCATCCCATTCCAGCCTACACTGAACATTCCGGTTGCCGTGACTATGACTGCACCTACCTTGGCTTTCCTTGCCTCAGAGCTTTGAGAGGCTGCTATGGCTATGTCCCAGTAAAGTGCGTGGTACTTGTTACGCTGAGGATAAAGCATAACGGTAATCTCCAGTGTGTAAACAGCCCCTCACGTTAAGTTTGGGGCATTGTCGGGTTGGTTAATTCAACTATCCAGCTGAATTGCACGCTTCAGAGACACAATTGCCTCTTCACGATCTTGGTTTGCAGTTTTTACTCCACGACCACCTGGCATTGCCATTTTTTTGATTGCGTGTTGGTCACCGGGGTTGGCGATACCGTAAACATACAGGACGTCGTAGATATCAAACCAGAAACCATTCAGTACACGGTGGTACTTACTGGGAGCTTCTTCTGAAGCAGGCACAGCATGGCTAACAGTAGTAGTAGCAGCAAAAGTTACAGGTGCTTTTTTTACTGCAGGCCGACCACGCTTAGGTCCGGGTTTAGCTTTAACTGTTTGGTTTGTCATAATTTTACTCCGTTTGGTTATGGCATCTTTAAATGCCGAATTGTAAAGTCATAGACCTTACGCTCAGCTGCTTAAATAATCTTCAGCAAGATTCAAAGCAGCTTGAATTTTCTTAATCGCTTCAGTGTCACCAGATTTGAAAACAATAGTGAATGAATTTCCACCCTCACTAAAAATGTGAACAGTAGAATTCTTTTTCTTATCATTTGCTGAAACGTTGTTCACAAGATCAACACTTACGACATTACTAATTTTGATGTCCATTATAGATTCCTAGTAGGAAATGAATTCCAGTAATCGTTATCCCAAGTACGAAAGTCGGTAAACTCAACATTGAGTATACCGTCAATACTCGATTTTTTCAGGGTGAAACAACCTGGATATTGGAACTTTGGATTTTTCCAAATAAGTAACCGGGAATATCCGGCACGGAACGTGTTTGGAATTTTGAATTCGCCTGTACCTCGGGTTGCTGTATTCCAACGAATACGTTCAGTAATCATGCTTATGCTTTTACGGCTAATTCCAGCGGCATGAAGTTCACAGGCGAACCGTAGATACTCTTCGTAGATATGAGGATTTTGTTTGTGGTACTCCAAAAAAGCACTTTGAGCTATTGTCATAAAGTGATCTCTAATTAAGGATGAGTGCTACCTGACAGCTCTGCAGGTATGGGCTACAAAGCTGCCAGGAAGATCAGATACTTTGAGTTGTATCAAACTGGTTGAGAGTACGCCGTCCCAAAGCGGGAAGAGCTGTTCCAGAGGAGTTTGGGCTTATGGTAGGTCAAATCCCTATTCAAATAAAAACACCGCGCTAAGGTTTGCGTCGACCCCTTTTTTTAAGTTCAGGATATAAGGATTCCTTATTCGCCTCTTTTTGGTTTCAGTTCCCGGGCATCGAATTTCCCGTTTTCTTTATTAACTTTTTTACGTGGTGTGTTGTTATCTACGTGTTTACTGTTCCGGTGGGTGACGATTGAAGGTGTATCCTCCAACCGGTCTGAGGTGGTAATGACCGGTAGCAGTGCGGATAACAGGTTCACCGTAGTCAAACGCAATAATGGTGCAACTGAGCCATACTGTTCCATTTTTCCTAGTGTAATAACCGATCCATCCTACTTTGAGTTCTTCAGTATCCTTTTTACACAGGTTGCGTGTATCCATTACATCAATCCTCGTTCAGCGAGTGAGATGGACTCATTACCACCTACTACAAGATGATCCAGTACACGCACATCAATCAGTGTAAGACACTCTTGCAAACGCTTGGTCAGTGATATGTCGGCTTGACTGGGTTCAGGGTTGCCACTGGGGTGGTTGTGAAAGAACACACACGCACTGGCTCTGTGTTGTAGTGCAGACGTAGCAACTACTCTTGGATACACAGCAGCGCCGTCTGTGGTGCCATGAAACAGGTTAACGACTTCCAACACTTTGTGTCTGTTATCAAGCCAAAGGACACCGAACACTTCAAATTGTTCATGTGCCAAATGGAGGGATAAGAACTTACGGGTTAGTTCAGGCGAAGACAGTACTGTGGATTTGCGAAGGTACTCTTTCTCAATAATAGCTGAAGCTTTAACAATGGTTGCATACTCTTCATCTGTGAATATGTCGTAAGCGTTAGTCGGAATGTCTGGTTTTATGATACTGGTGTATTCGGGAGATGGTTCAGATTTAATAGTCTGTGTCATGGTTTGTTCCTTTATAGAATGCAGCTCCCAGACCGCCGGGATTAGTTAGTAATACACCGCATGTGCCGGGTTATGTGACAGCCGCATGGACAAAAACAAGTCTATTCCATTTAAGGCCTTCTTTTTTATCACCTTCTTTGATCCCTTCCGTTTAACCAGCTGACGCCAGTTGTCGGGCCTTTCGATAATCTGAGCGCTCTCGCCTAGATACTTTTTAAGCTCTTCCACAGGGATTTCGCTGGGCTTGCACTTGTAGCGCTTGCCCACAGTGGTCTCGAATCCTAGCCGGTACCCGGCTGCTGCGAAGTGTTGGCTTAGGGTGTTGGGTTTGCCGTTAACGATTAACCACAGGGCTTGTCGTGTTGGGTTCATTGCTCACCACCTCCCGCCTTTTCTGCCTCGTTGCGCAGCTCGTCTGCATAATTTAGTATCTGTTTGTCGTGCCAATAAACGCGGTAAGCAGCATCTTGCGCCCATCCATTACAATCGTGTTCTAGCCATCCAATCATTTCTGTTATCGCTTCTGCTTGCTTCCGCAGAACGAACGCGCTTGCCTCAATGTCACTGGGATCGCTTTCTCCAGTTATTGACTTGCATCGTTTAAACAAAGATACCATTGCCAACTCTACTTCTTTCGGCACATAATCGGGATCAAGAGCGTTACATGCATCAAGCTGGGCATCTGCAATAACTTCCTCAAGCATCGCCACCCGCGCCTGAAAGCGATCATTTTGCTCACGCAATTCTTTAATTGTCTTGAAAAACTCCATTTTTGATTCACATACCGCCTTGTATTTGTCGGGATTTATCCAGCCTACGGGAGCATCACACTTTTCAGCCACCTGCGCTTGCAACCTCTCAATTTCAGCAAGCGAATCAACAAAAAGAGAGTACGGCTGATCTTCAATTATAGGGTACATCTTGGCCGCCTTAGCGAGCCTTTCAGTGATATTGCTCACAACTCACCCAGCTTAAAACGCTCAATCATTTCTGCCGTCGTCATCGTCACGCCATTGACCTCATAAGCATCATTGCCGTTTAGATACATTTTCAGCTTTTTGTACGTTCCGCCGCTTGCTTCTACGTGATGACGGATCTGGGTTAGGGTTGGTGCTTTCATTTTTCTGACCTCTGCAAAATTAGAGTGGCCCGCCCTTTGTCAGCCACAATGTTATCTAAACATTCCATATCAGGGTCGTTGCTTTCTATTTGCTCCACACATGCAAACAATGCCGCTTCTAGTTCAGCCAACCGTGCCTGCAATCGCTCAACACTCTCAACGGCATCATGAGTAGAGTGCAGGGTGTTTCCATCCGGCGGCCCCTTAGTGATATTGACGATAGCGCTCAGCATCTTCCCTTGGCTGATTAGCGCGTCTTGCAAGTGCTCGATTTCTTCGGTCAGATCCGCATTTGCCGCCAGCTCGCTTTCTAAGGCAGTCGGATTACTTTGAGACAACATCCTCTTGGCATTTTCTTCGCGCCAGATCGCGTCTTTGTTCGCTGCATCCATGCCAGTTTTTGCATATTCGGATTGCCGAC
>Ga0209414_1000050_pt1 | contig 46478 bp, 41 predicted proteins | sample LakVidmifraction_4_FD_181154 | JGI IMG/M metagenome (GOLD analysis project Ga0209414, IMG submission 181154) | Hypersaline microbial communities from Lake Vida, Antarctica - Brine Hole Two &gt;0.2 micron (SPAdes) (version 2) | ecosystem: Environmental > Aquatic > Non-marine Saline and Alkaline >...
CAAGGTCATCTATATTTTACTCCTGTGGCTGTGCCAACTGAGTTCGGCAGAGGTTATACAGGTTTCCAAACCATTGACAATAACAATGGTCGAAGGCAGCTGAATGTAATTAGAAGATAGATGGTTAGTTAGTTCGATGGTTGAATAGGTGTGGAAAGCTCCGAAGGGGCGACAGAGTATAGCCACGGGTGTAAACCCGTGGTAAAACACCATATATGAATTAAGCCCTGAAAGGGCGACACAATCTTTTCAGCGATCTTGATGAACATTGAACGTTCAACATCCAAGGAAGAACAGAAGACACTGCCGTGGGCAGGAAAATTTTATTATTATTGTTTCGGGCTTACAGCCATATCAAGGCTCCCAAGGGAACAAGCCCCAAGGGTGGCCGGAGACAAAAGCACTAAAGCTCTTGGAAACTAAAAGTTAACAAGGCAGTAGTTTTTGACTAAATCCTCTTCCTAACCAACGATCTAACTAACTAACTAACCAACTAACATTTACAATGTTTGTTAGTCCTTGATCCTAAGTCCTTTTCTTAAATCATAACGTTTAAATAATACCTGTTAAGCTTTCCACAATTCAATATTTAGAGTTCATCATTCATAATTATTCTTTTGCTGATCCCGTTCTATCTATTTTTTTCAAGATTGCGGACACGATAATGGCACCAATGATTGTGCCAATGGTATTTGCAACAATATCTCCCAGGGAACCTGTACGTCCAGCTCCTTTAATCATCAACTGACAAAATTCCATAAACACCCCAAATAGAATTGTATAGAGTATAGCCAATGAAATGATTCTTTTAAAAGATTGAGAATATAACATTGCCGATGCAATCAATGTATAAAACAAATACATTAAGACATGAGCAATTTTGTCAGAAAAAGACCAACTTGGCACATATGGAAGATCTCTAAAAAAGAATGAAGGTAAAAGTGATAATAAAAGTACAATGCCTGTATATATCCCAAAAATTACTGATACTATTTTTCTATGCTTCATTTACTGTTAAAGTTCCTTCCAAACCTGATACCTCAAACTCCAAAGTTCCTTTATATGGCTCTTTATATTTGATGATACTGCCGTTAAATCTTATAATTATATTCATTTTAGAGTGCCATTTCTATTCCAAACATTATTGCAGTTCCTGGCATTTCATATCCAGGATAATATTCATAATCCACATCAAAGATATTGTCTAAAGATAAACTAAAAACTACATCTTTATCATGCTGCATTTGTTTTGTATAATACAATTTACAATTATTTACAAAGTATGAGTCAACCTTCTCAGGAGTTGCATTTGGTTCATTTCTTTTTCTAATCACAGCATAATATGAATCCATATATGTACCATCAATCACAAATTTCCACTGTTCTGCAAAATGCCAGGTTATACCAAAGTTAAAACTGAGTTCTGGAACATATGGCAGATCATATGGTTCAGCTTCATAAATCCAAGTGGCACCAGTGAAGAAAGTTGCTTTTTCCATAATCTTCCAGGAAGCTGATGCTTCAAAGCCTTTTGTATGGTACTTCTGAATATTCTGCCATGATGGTGGAAAAGGTGGTACAACCACTATGATTCTATCTTTACCATAGTCAAAGAAACTGGAGAATGTCAAAACTATAGAATCAAACACTCTTTGCTGTACCGATGCTTCAAAGTGATCCATTGTCTCGGCATCGAGATCTTCCCACTGATTATCCCCAGGCATAAAGATATCACTGTTAATTTCAACAAACAATCCTGGGTAATTAACTCCTCGTGCATAGTTAAATGATACTTTTGTATCGTCATACTCAAAAACCATCCCAGCTTCCGGTGCAAACTCACTGTCAAACTCGTTATGAAAAAAGTACCTTGCTCCGACAGAAAATGTTGATTCAATAAACCCATCAAAACTTTTGGATGCTGAAGCATAAGGGGACGAAACAATAAAAGTTTCATAATCAGATTGCTTGTCGTCTGCAACAGGAATTTTTGCTGTTACCCTACCTGTTGAAATATCACAATCAAAGCCACCCATGATATTTAGCGAATCATCAACATGCAATACTTCCCGAAGATGTGAGCCGTACTGACTAGATTTAGTTATAGTATCAAGACCAGGAGTTTCATCCTGATCCTGCCAATCAAGTTTTCCATACTGGTAATATGCTTTTATGTAGCCATCAAACTGATTATAACTATTTTCTAATGAAGCAACCATCATAAAATCATCGGTATAATACTTACCTTTGGACAACACCTCTGGGTCAGACGATCCGGGGTCGTTTGCATAATTATCTGATACATTCAAAAACAAAACAGCATCCCAATTGTCATTCAGTTCATATCCAAGTTTTGTTGTTGCATTGAATATGTACCCATCTGCATTTTTTCTATGTCCATCAGAACGTGCATATGTGTTGGCAAGCAGATAATCAACCTTATCATCTTTCCCTAAAAACATAAAAGATTCCTTTAAAGTATTAAAAGAACCATACTGCAAAGATAATTTGCCATCATTACCATCTTCAACAGCTCGTCTTGTTATCAAATTGACAGCGGCAAAAGCTGTGTTGCCAAACTTTACTGGTTGAGCGCCTTTGTATATATCAATACGTTCAACAGTGTTGATATTAAGAAAGTCCATCATTGGATGACTCCATACTGAAACCATCTTTGGTATGTCATCAACAAGAGTAAGCACTTCTCCTCCAGGCCGAGAAGATCCCAGTCCACGAATAAAAATACCGCCTCCCTCTGCTCCGCCAAAATTTCCTACAACATTAAACTTGGAAACAGTTACTCCTGGAACATTTTTTAATGCACCTTGTAAATCAAAGGCATTTAAATCTTCAATTTGTTGTTTGAAAACTGTCGACTGCAAGGCGCCGAAACTGCTTATACCAACGGTTTCAATTGCAGGATAAACAACTAACTCTTTTAATTCAATAGTTGTATTAGTTTCATCTGCACGCAAAAACATTGTTAAAGGAAGAACGAAACATAAAATTAATATTTTTCTTATCATCATCTGTTATTTTTCTTTCAAAATTTACATAATTGTATTATATTACATTATCCAAAGCATTTTGCCTTAAAAGTCTGGGTAATGTAAGGTAATAATAGCATAAAGTCAATAAAGAAGGAGCTGAATGTACGAATTATTGGGTAAAAGAATTTTAGTAACCGGCTCGACCAGAGGCATTGGAAAAAGCATAGCAAAAAAACTTATAGAGTGTGGTGCAATAGTTGGAATTAACGGTCGTTCTGTAGAACAGACAAAACAAATTGCCGAAGAGTTAACAGTTGCTAATTCTACTGTCATACCATTGGCATATGACCTCTCTATTCCTGATAATGCAACAAAGATTGTTAAAGAATTTATTGAAATTACGGGTGGTATTGATGGTCTTGTCAATAATGCCGGACATGGAAAATCCATGGCATTCCGAGGTGTAACATTGGAAAAATGGAAGGACACCTTTGCACTCAATGTGGAGTCTGCATTAATGACATGCCAAGCAGCATACAATCAGATGAGACGCCAAAAAGATGGAGTTATTGTAAATATTGCATCAATCTCAGCACATGGTCCAGGAAAATGGATGAGTGCAGATTATGCAGCATCGAAAGCTGCACTTGTTAGTCTAACAAAAAGCCTTGCATTCGAAGCAGCTAGACTTGGCATACGTGTCAATGCCATATCACCTGGCATGGTAGATACAGATATGACCAAGATTATTCCACAAGCTAATAGAGATAACATGAATATTCCTCTAAAAAGATTTGCACAACCTGAAGACATTGCAAATGTCGTGGCATTTTTACTTTCTGAAGATTCTCAATATATGACCGGACAAGTACTTAATGTCGATGGTGGATTACACTTAAAAGATTAACAGAAAGGGTGCTGTCAGAAAATATAGAAAAAATATAAAAACAACATTTGTAAGGATTAAGAACGTCCAACATCGAATCAGTCTTCGCTCTTCGAGCTACGCCGGACAGGCCGTTCAACGTCCAATTTTGAATGCGAGCCTATTGGCTCAATACAATTGCAAAGCAATTAAAAAGGGCGAAATAACATAGCCTAGGGCAAAAGACCAAAGTTGAGTGTGACCTGCTCTGTAAACATAAAGAAAACAGTCGTTTTAAATGCTCTGAAGGAGCATCTGATTATAGCCTAGGGTGAGCGCAGCGTAACCCTAGGAAACATAACAAGAACAAAGTTCTTACCTGCCCACGGCAGTGTCTTTCATTCATTATTGGATATTCCTTGTTGGTTATTGGACGTTCATTAGGGCTGACAGCCCGCAATATAATAGCCTAGGGCAACGCCCTAGGTAACATAAAAAAACAGAGGTTTTACCTGCCCACGGCAGTGTTTTTCGTAGCTCACAGTGCGAAGAAATAAGAAAACTATGTACTATACACTATGAACTATACACTTTTTCATAGAAAAAAGGAGAAAAAGAATGACGAATGGCGTAGAAGCAGCTGACACAGCTACAATTGGCAGCATGATCACAAACTTTAGTCCAGAAACATTTATGGATCAAATAAAATCCTTATTAATTATGTATGGACTGGATATACTAATTGCAATTGCAATAATAGTAATTGGTAGATTTGTGGTGAAAGGAATATGCAAGTTTGTAAAAAAATCAATGGAAAAATCTGGTAAGCTAGATAAAATGATCATAAGTTTTATGACAAACATTCTCAATGCTTTACTTATGACATTTGTATTCATTGGTGCATTAAGCAGGCTTGGCGTTCAGACAGCTTCACTTGTTGCAGCTCTTGGTGCAGCTGTTTTGGCTGTAGGTTTAGCTCTTCAAGGTTCTTTGTCTAACTTTGCATCTGGTGTTCTTATAATAGTTCTTAAACCATTTAAAGTTGGGGATTATATTGAGGCTGGCGGTACAAGCGGAATTGTGCAAGATGTCAACATTTTCACTACAGAACTGAAAACAATTGATAACAAAAGGGTAATTGTTCCAAACTCACCTATCATGTCAGCTAGCATCACAAATTATTCATATCACCCAACAAGGCGTGTTGAGGTCATTGCATCAGTCTCTTATGATGAGGACATAGACAAAGTAAGAGAGATATTAAATGGTGTAATCAAAAAGACAAAGCTTCTTCTTACTGAGCCTGAACCTGCAATTGTACTTAAAACACTTAATGACAGTAGTGTTGATTTTAGTGTAAGAGTTTGGGTAAACACTCCAGACTACTGGACTGTTCTATTTGATATGCCGGAGCAAATTAAGAAGACATTTGACGCCAATGATATAACAATTCCATTCCCTCAAACAGATGTCCATTTGTATAAAAGCGAGTAGTCAATTAAGAATTAATAATTAAAAATTAAGAATTGAGGAATGCGATTGCATCGCGTTGAATGCAACTTCGTTGCGGTTAATGGCTTCGCCAGGAAAAGGTCTAATAGACCTTGAGTTAAGATCTAGGAGATAAGATTTAAGAAAAAAGACATTTAGTTAGATGGGTTAACAGTATTCGAACATTTTAGTCCTAAGTCCTTGGTCTTTTGGTCATCGTAGCGGCGAGTCACCTGAGTGACAGCAAGTAATTATCGCCGAAAGGGCTGTAAGCCCGAAATATAATAGGCCTAGGGCAACGCCCTAGGCAACATAACAAAAACAAAGTTTTCACCTGCCATGAGCAGTGTAAACTGCGTACTGTACACTATGTGCTATACACTTTTCATAGCAAACAAACAGGTGAAACAATGAGTATTACAGATGAAATAGCTAAGTTAAACGAGCTAAAAAAGAGTGGTGCAATTACAGAAGAAGAGTTTGATACAGCAAAGGCTGAACTTCTTAAACAGATTGCAGTTGAAAAACCAAAAACAGAGGATGGTGTTTTAAAAGACGAAAACATGTGGGGAATGTTTGTTCACCTATCACAGTTTGCAGGATATTTAATGCCATATATGGGATTTGTTCTCCCAATTGTACTATGGCAAATTAATAAAGATAAATCCGGCATAATTGATATGCATGGTAAAAATGTGGCAAATTGGATGATATCAGCTGTAATATATTCTATTATTTGCTTTATCCTATTTCCTCTTTTAATCGGTATACCAATGTTTATCGCATTAGTTATCATTGGCATAATTTTCCCAATAATTGGTTCAATAAAGGCTAACGATGGAATTGTCTGGGAATATCCAATGGCAATAAAATTCTTTAAATAAAGCCAAACGGTTTGTTAGCCTTAATTACCTAAAAATTATAGAATAGTTCCTGCGTAGCTCAAAGAGCTATGCAGGACAAGCCAGAAAATTTACATTTTATTAGATGTTGGTCAGGCAGGCATTAGCTTTTTTTAGTCCTTAGTTCTAAGTCATTTGGTCACCTTGCCGTAACAGCAAAGCATAAAGCGACATCATTGATCAATGACCTTGGATTACCTAACACTAACTACAGCTCTGGCGGAGCGACATAATGTAGCCATGGGTGTAAACCCATGGATAAATAACACGAGCAACGCTCGTACCTACCCACGGAGTGTCCTTTCTTGGAATTGCCACTTCGCGGGGCTCGTTGCTTTAGGTAAACTAAAGCCTCTTGCCTTCAGCGGTGGATATTCCGTGTTGGTTATTGGATATTTAGAAAAATTGTTTACTATACAGTTTTTAGTAGATTATGTCCGAGTAAACCAAGGAATAAAGTTGTTGGTTTTCCGGGCATATTCAATAAAATCAGGATTATCCTTATATTTTGATTCCAACAGTGGCACTCCAGAAACCTTGAGTAACAAAAGAGTTATCGTTATGGGGCTTATAAGACTTATCCAACTATAAGAACCTGAAAATGCAATTAAGAAAATTCCCCACCACATTGTCGCTTCGCCAAAATAATTTGGGTGTCGTGTATACTTCCACAAACCTGACGTCATGATCTTGCCTTTATTTGAGGCATCCTTTTTAAATTTCAGAAGTTGATAATCACCAAGTGCTTCAAACAAAAAACCAATAATCCAAACAATAACTCCTATATAGTTTATAATATTAATATTTGCTACAGGCTTGTAGTTCACGACAATAAGGGGTATCGCAATTATCAGCATAAAAAAGCCTTGAAGCAAAACAACATTAGTAAATGTTTTTAACACTGCTTTTTTGCCCCATTGTTCTCGCCAAGCCGCATAGCGGAAATCCTCTTTCTTCCCTCTCTTTCGATAAGCAATATGCAGTGCAAGTCTTACTGCCCAAACAGATATTAAAATAGTAATTACTAATTGAGTTGAATAGATATGTTGAGCCATAAACAGATTTAGAAAAGCCAACACCACAAAGCCTAAGCCCCAGGCCACGTCAAATATTCCATTATCCTTTTTTATTATTGCTATAAAAAAACACAAAAGCATATATACAAAAACTGCTATAGATGAATATATTAAAAAGTGTAACATATCTTCTCCTTTATTATTAGTGAGTTCTGTCAAAAGTTTGCAGGCTGAGCCTGCATCCAATTCTTTGTAAATCAAGCAGGCTGAGCCTGCCCCCATATAAATTCGATTCATAGAATCGACACTACAGTCGTCAGATACAACATTAGTAGCTCGTTAATGTAGTGTCCGCTCTGTGAGCGGAAATATGTTTTAAATTAATAAAATATAGACTGTTTTGTCTTATTCCTACATTTTTTCTTTAATTTCGGTCATCAGGGACGATGACCCTCCCGGTTAAAGCTGCAATTGAACATTAACACGCAATGTTCACATGGGAGGGATGCCGTCCCCGGCGTCCGATTAGAAAATTTTTAATTTTCATATTCTTTCATACAATCTTTGACATTAACTATTCGTGCATTATAGATATACCAACAGAACCAATACCATTATGAACCCCAACAACTGGAGAAATATCCATAATATATGCAGGCGGTTTATCTAGTATCTGTGTAAGTTTGAAAGAATACTCATTAGCACGATCTTCAGCCAATGCATGAACTATTGAATAATTCCAGACTTTACCTTCATTTTTAAAATCCTTGATGATGCGAATAATTTTTGTCATATTATTAGTTCTATTAAAAGATTTATCAAGCACAATTCCTTTTCCACTCTCATCAAGAGATACGATTGGTTTTATGTTTAAAATTTTTGCAATCATGCCTTTTATCGGACTAACTCTTCCTCCACGAACCATATATTTCAGAGTATCAACATCAACAAATATTTTAGTCTTATTAATCCAGTTTTCAATTTCTGATGTAATATTTTCATAAGACATCCCCCTTTCTATGGCATCGGCAACTCTTAGTACAATCAATCCTTCAGATCCTGAAAGGTTTCGTGAATCAAACACAGAAAAAGGTATGTCATCTATGTTTTTTCCTAAAACGACACTTTGCTTATAAACACCACTTAATTTGTCTGATATATGTATAGCAATTATTGATTCATAATAACTAGATACAAATGAAAAAAGATTTTTTATTGTTTTATAATCAGGCTGAGAACTTTTGGGGTGATATTTAGATGTTTTAAGCATTTGATAAAATTGTCTGGAAGTGATGGATAACTTATCTAAAAATAGTTTTTTTCCAAAAGATATTTTGAATGGAACTGTATGAATCTGATGTTTTCTTATTATATCCTCTGGCAAATCACAGGCAGTATCTGTTATTAGCGCAATAGGATACTTTCTTTTTGTTACAATTTCGTTTTGGAACTGCATATCATCAACCTTTATTTGCGACACATCACCAAAGTCTTTGATTTTATAAAACAGTTCAGATGGATTGTCTGTGTGAACATGCAAATGAATCTTTTCAGGACTACCAGCTATAATAATAGAACTTCCAAAGCCTAAAGCAGACATAGAATTTTTAATTTCCTTAACCGACATATCACAATTCTGCAGAACAGCTTCGCAACAAAATCTTTCTGGACAATCCTCAATATGATGTTTATAGATTTCATCACCTTCCCAAACAACAACATTTTGTTCTGATATATCTTGAATCTTTCCATGCTGTATAAAATTAAGAACCCCCTCTAAAAAGTCTACAAATCCCTTTGCTCCGGCATCAACAACTCCATTATCCTTTAAAACTTTTAATTTTTCAGGAGTATCATTTAGCGATTTTTTAGCAACCTGATATGAATGTTGCAGCGCAACACTAATGTCACTGTCCTTTATGGTTATTTGATGCATAGCATTAGCCCAATCCTTCATAACTGTCAGAATTGTTCCTTCAACTGGCTTGAGAACAGCATCATATGCATATTCAACAGCTTTCATTATGCTTTTACCAAAATCTTTTGCTGTAATTCTTTCAGCAATATTGACTTCAGTACTAAATCCAAGTAGAAACTGTGCAAAAATAATTCCTGAATTTCCCCTTGCCCCAACCAAAGCAGCATTAGCCATTGAACTACAAGTTGCTTTTACAGAAGGTAATACTTCCACTTCCTCAATAATAGCATGCATAGTTGCAGCCATATTAGTTCCGGTATCTCCATCGGCAACCGGAAAAACATTAATACTATTTAGATATTTTTGATTCTGAATAACAGCTTGACTTCCGGCAACAACGGCATAATAAAGTCTACTACTATTAATATACTTAATCTTATTTTCTATTTTGGATATATTAGGCATTTCTTTTAAACTTTCTACCAATTATAAAACTACTTAAGCAAACTAAAGTTGTCAGAACTCCTCCCCATATAATATCTACTATCGTTACAATGACTGGCCAGTCTTCCAGTGTTGCAAGATTGGTTAGATCATAGGTTGCATAAGTCAGTACTCCAAAAAAGCAGGCGTGAACAAGAGTAGACTTAAGAGAGTCTTTTTTGAGTCCTGGCAGAAGAACAAACACTATTATACCTATTATAAATATTACATAAAAAATTATTGCTGCAATCCAATTTGGATTTTGTGCCATTATGTAACCAAGATGTTTCTTATAAAACGACTGTGCAATAATTCCTAGCCATAACATATCGATTAAAAAAAACGAAAGCATTGTTATAAAAAAAAGCTTTAAATAATATTTCATTTTTATTTCCTTTCAATTCTGGCTATATCACGGTTTGAGTGGGTTAACCTAAATTTTTTAAATTAGACTGCGTTGCAGTCGTTCATTAATAATGATGAAGTAACCATGCATTTCATACATGGCTATTAATATTGAACAGCTTCGCAGTTCTAAGACTACGGAGTAGTCAAACTTTAGTAGCCCCGTATGCAATGCGGGGGTTAGTTATAAAAACACAATACGACCCTGAATGGGTCGAACAAAAAGTCATGACCCACAGAAACCGCGACAGAGCCTTAGTTCTAAAGGTACTGTAAAAAGTTTCATCTTCTTTTCAGACCTATTGCATTCTAATTCAACCAGTCTTCGCTATACGAACTAAGCCTAACGCGTCCAGTCTTTTCTCTACGATAATTACTTGCTGTCACGCAGGTGACTCGCCGCTACAGCTTAGTGTGTGTCTTACTTAACGTATACTGTAGCGTCGCCCGTCTTTGTCGAGCCGTAGACAGGAACTGCGAAGGCTGATGGTCTTCGAATTAAATAAATACCGCCGGAGGCATTCCACAACTTGCGCATTTTCGCATTTTCGCATTTTATTTTTTTTTATTTCCCCAGCTCTTTGTATATAACACTAACAGTAGTTTTTCCATTTGGATTAGTGTTGGCATACACAGAGCAGAACTTCTTAGATTTAATCCATGCCATATAATTGGGAAGTGCCTGTCCTGTTTTCAATGGAATACCTGTTGTCCAACCTAAAGCATCCATTGTATTAACATAATAACTCTGAACAGCTGTTGGTGAAGCATAAACTTCAGATGTTTCCATTGAGAATGATGTATCATAATTTGCAAGGAAACTTACAGGTGTACTACCCGGATATGAAGGTACTTTAAGCAAATGTTCTGTCATTGGAAGTTTGGATTTTTTATATTCATTTTTATTCTGACGAATTGCAAATACCAAAGTGCTGTCAACACTTCCTAAGTTAATAACAATAAAACGTGTTACATACTGATCTCCACTGGCAAAGCCTTTAGCAAAAGAGCCACCGCCAGCAAAATCAACTCCGAAAATATTTTTTAGAGAATCAATAGTCTGTGAAAAAGATGTCGAATACGAGAATATCTGCAAACTAGCCTGTGAGTTATTGATGTTGGCAGAAGTTGAATAAACAGATGTTCCACCAAAGTCTAACATTGTTTGAAAAGGTGAGTCAGCAGATTTTATTGATGTGAAGACTCTGGCACCAGCAGCGCAGGCAAAAGAGAAAAGCAATATTTGAGTAAATTTTGATTTAGTAAATATCATCAGTATGTGTCATCCAAACTTCAACATCAATATCAATGCTGTCTTTATTCCATATTAAGCTTTTAAATGCTTCTGAGAGTGTAACACTTTTACTTGAATCACCACAAACAAGACCATATGCATCAACAGGTGAAATCACATTTTTTATTTCATTGAAACTGCTTCTTGGAGAAGAACCAATAATATCCCAGTCTGATGAATTGACAACTGTTTTTTCAACAATATCATTCTGTAATGTCAAAGAACTAGCTGTAATTTTAATATCGTCTTCAGTGTACTTTTTCCAATCAGAACCGGAATCAACCTCTGATACATAATCAGGAGAATTTATACCTGATAAAGCTGAAATGGCATTTGCACCAGCTTCTGCTCGCGCTTCCGTCATGGCATCCGTATGTTCTTTTGTGAGTACAACACCTTGAAACACCATAGTAAGGAGAATCAGAAGCCCAATCAGACCAATAACAAACTCAATCATTGCCTGTCCTGATATTAAATTGTCATTTTTCTTTTTCATTTTCATTCTCTTGTACGGGCGACACATGTGTCGCCCCGCCCATTCCTCAATTTTCGCATTTATTATTCTTCCTGCTATTTTCGCATTTTCGCATTTTCGCATTTATTTAGTGCCCCCTGGCCGTTCCACCACCATGTCTAGAACCTCCAGGATCTGTCGCCGTACAACTCTGAACATTATCAGGATCATCCAACCAATCCAAACCATCATCTCTAAATGAACGCTTTTCCCAAGTTACAAGCTGTTCACAAAAATAACATCCAGGAGTTAAGCCACTGGTACCGCGAGCAATATAGTTAGGCAAATGATCATTAATATGCCTCTGCCACTCTAAGTCAAAAGCTCCTCCATACGGTGATGATGAAGTATCAAGTGGAATTAGACGAACATCATGAAATGCAGGAATAACCAGCTCATACCGGCATGGAGTTTCTGTTTCATTCAAATAACCAAAAGCTTTTGCTGCAGAAGTCCATTTAACACCATTAATCACAACTTCTCCATCTTCTCCGGGTGTCATACGCTCCATCTCTGTCTCAATCCTGGTTGCAGAGTCTGCACCAGTATAATCATATTGCGATTTAACAGTTCCTGTTGCAGGAAATGGCAAATCAAAAGAACTCCACGAATCCCAATCACCACTGGAATAGCAATACCATGTAAATGAATTGGGTGAAGCAAAAGCATTGACAAGAGAATGATTATGATCTGCAACAGCATAATCTTCTGCTGTCTGACCTGCAATGTTTCCCAGTCTAGTAGTTCTTCTTGAGAGTTGTAATCCCAAAATCTCCGAATTCACAGGAGTATAAGAAGAAAATGTTGGTAATGGCCCCCAATCTCTATAATTTGAATAGGTTTCAAGAAGATCTAGCGCATGGAAATAGAACCAGCACCAGCTACGACCGGCAATGGCATCATAAAAATCATACCTTAGCAAGTAATGATTATATCCAACACTTGAGTAAAACTTTGCATTATCAATCCCTACAGCAATACCTCGGGCGGCAATACTCTCAAGCATTGTTGCATACTCATCCCAAGCACCAGTGTATGGTTCCGAAAAAAGCATATCACCAGTTGTAGGAGACTGCAGAGGATATTTATTTCTTACAATATCAGCATGATCTAATACATACTGAGTAAACTCATCATTATTGTATACACCATTATTTTTGGCGGCCTGTTGTGCCGCATCAAACCCAATTAATGGTCCGGTAAAAGCGAGTCTAACCTGAATGTTGGAAATTGCATCAACAGTAGTCCAATCATTGCCTGCAATGGCAATTGCATTCATAATGTTCAAATCCCCCATAATATTAAGAGAGATCCCCTGCCATCTTGCACCCATAACAGCAGCTGAATCACCTGCATTACGAATCTTACTTTTGGTGTTAAGAATATTGTGCAGATCAAACACCCATATTACAGTAAAAAATAGTATAACCAAAACAACTAGAAAAAATACTAGTGTCTGACCATTTCTTAAATTATGTTTTTTTCTATTCACAAAAATCCTATTTATAATTCACCATCACCGAGCTTTGCACGCTCCTATTGTACGGGCGAGGCATGCCTCGTCCCATGTTCTCTCCCGCGGGAAACGCCGAGCTCTAGCTCGGCACATATTTCCCATCATTCCCATTCCCCGTACGGGCGAAAAATCTTTCGCCCTCTTTTCCCCTTCCGCCAAAGCGGAATCCTCTTCCCTTTTCCCTTTTAACTTCCCTCCCCCATCAACGACACCTGCGGAGCTCGTTCCTACCCACGGAGTGAACCATTTACCATTTACCATTTACCATTAATACCCCATATCATCTAAATACAAAGGGTAATGATTTTCAAGTTCAACACTACTTCTCAACCATATACTAGTTGCAGAAGGAGATACGAATGACCACATGATTGGAAACAATTCAGGATATTCCTGTTCAATTGTAACATCAAGTAAACCTCCAACAACAGCAACCCCACCAACAGCTCCACCGTTGGCATCAACTCTAATGCGATCCCAATTTTCATAATCTAAAATACCTCTGGAATGAGCATGATTTTCACTGGCAAGATAAAGAGGAACTCGAGCTCTTTCAATTGAATATTGCTGAGACTGCGGATTATTGTTAAGAGCTGTATCCCAAGCGTCGCCTGGCGACATATTATCCAAACCTGCATTCTGAACAGATGTGTTTTGAAAAACCGGTTCAAGCATTTCTCCTGAAACAGGAATCAATGCAACTCTTCCAACTTTTTCAACCATCCACTCATTCAACCCAACTGTCTTGGCACGTGCAACAGCATTTGCTGAATAATTCAACACCTCTTTTGCTGCAAAAAGATAACACAACTGAAACAGTCCCCAAAATATGAGACATGTCAAACCAAACATCAAACATGTCTCAATTAATGACTGACCTGATTTTGATTTGTTTCTTTTCACGACAGCATTCCTTAGTTATAAAAAAGCATCAAATTTATTTAGGGTTTACTGTTCAAGGAAGTCCCATAAAAATCTGATGCTTAAAATCTTTGTGTATTCTTAATCGTGAGATCCGTCAGTATCAAGACTTTTTAGAATATCCGTTGAATCAGCACTTCTTGCTGCAGTACCAGTTGAATCAAGTGCATTGGTTGCGCCAACCATTTTGTCTTGAATTTTGTCACTAAACAAGCCAAAAATAGCTAGAGCTGCAACAGCAACAATCACAACAATAATTATATATTCAACCATTGTCTGACCTGATTTATTATTTGTCTTTTTCATAGTAATATCATCCTATTCTTTCATACGTTAATATTAAATTAATTATGGTTGTATATTACAACCCCTATTTTATAATACGTTTTACCAACGTAAAAGTTTACATTTAAATCTTTTATTATTTTAATTCCTTGTTTTTCTGATTGAGACCTTGTAGTGTTCGGCGATGAGCCATCGCCGCTACAGTTTAGTGTTAGTATCTCTTATAGTACACTGTAGCGTCGGGCGTTGACCGACGAAAATATATTATTCATGCTTAGCAACCAGAAATCTAGGGTTTCATTACGGAAAATCAGCTGCAACCAAATCAAGGACTCGAGAACCAAATTCCCTGAAGGTAAAAAGGAAAACAGCCATAACTGATAATGAAAAAACAAGCATAACGGTTAGAATCATATATTCAACCATTGTCTGTCCACTTTTATTTTCAAAAAGCATCTTTAAAGTTTTTCTAATCAACCACATATCAGAACCTCTTAAATATTTGAGACATATTTGCAAACTTCACTTGAAATTGCAATAACTTTTTACTATAATACGCGTAAAATTTTCATATACAACATATCCACGAAAGAACTTTATGTCAGAATTTAAAATTGATGGCTTTAAAATAATAGAAAAAATTGGTGAAGGAGGAATGGCTACCGTTTGGAAAGCCAATCAAGAATCACTAGATAGATTGGTTGCAATCAAAGTATTATCACCTAAACTTGCCGCCAACAAAGAGGACATAGACCTCTTTCGCCAAGAAGCACAATCTGCTGCAAAGCTAAAACATTCTGGAATCATTCAGGTTTATGATGCAAGAACTGATGAAGGACTATACTCTCTGATTATGGAGTTTATAGATGGATCCACAGTAGGCGATTGGCAACGTAGAAAACAAGTACTTGAAGAGGCCAATGTAATACTTATCTCCGAATCCGTTGCTATGGCTCTTGAATATGCATGGAATACAAACAAAATAATTCATTGTGATATTAAACCAGACAATGTAATGATTGATGCAGATGGTACTGTAAAACTTGCTGACTTAGGTCTTTCACGTACAATCAGTAATCTTGAGAGTGCTCATGACCTGGAAGAAGTAATGGGCACCCCAGCATATATGTCTCCCGAACAAGTACAAGGTGAAACAAATATTGATTGCAGAAGTGATATATACTCCTTGGGAGCTATGATGTATCACCTGATTACCGGCAAAATGCTATTCGAAGGTTACAGTGAAGAACAGGTGATGGAAATGCAGCTTGTCGAAGTTCCGCCTCCAGCAAAATCATTAAACAACGATGTCTCTCAGAGCATGAGTGATTTAATTGCATTAATGCTGGAGAAAGAACCTGAAAAAAGGCCAAAGGACTGGCACACAGTCATAAAAAAACTTCAAGATGTAAAAGCTGGAGATAATATTACCGGCAGAAAAGTTTTAATAAACCCATCAATTATAAAGAATAAGGTCGAAAAGAAAAAAATAATTTCAGTAAAGCATCGCCAGAATAATATTAAATTAAAACATCATCAGAACAATATTACTAGTACCTTTTCAAATCAAATTTTGGAAGTCGACAAGAAAAAATCACCAGTTGGATTAATTATTCTTATCGCTGTGTTACTAGCAGTTGGAATCATTGGTATTTCGGCAGTAAACCATGCAAATAAAGTTAAAATTCAAAAAGAGACTGAAAGAAGAGAAAGAGCTATATATCATGAAAAAGTTCTGAACGAACAAAAAGTCTACGATGCAATCATAACCTATTACAACAATAATCCTCAGAAATTTGGTTATGTCATATCAAAATTAAATGATTTTAATAAAAAAGCACAGATTGACCAATACAGAAAGCTTTCAAAGGAGAAAATCAAAATACTTCAAAAACAGTATGACAAACAGGTTAATGGTGAGAAAGATATTCTAGAATGGCAAGCCGAAAAATATTTAAGGCAAGATGATTTAGTTAAAGCACATTATATCTATACAGGTTACAATGGTGCTTTCCCTAAAGAAACAGAAAAATTCAGAAAACAAAAAGCTGACGAAATACAAAAACTTATTGATCAACAAGAGCTGGAAAACCAGCAAGATATGAACACTAATGTTTCTACAAAAAAAATTATTAATTCTACCCTAAATAAAATATCAGCCTCATCTCCATCTGCAGCAAAAAGTTTCTTACATGACCAAATCAAAGAAAACCCGGAAATTGCAGAGAATAATGCAATAAAACAACTGGAACAAATGTTGGATCTTCTAGACACAAAAGCTATAATTATGCAGTCATATTCAAAGATAAAAGAGCAGGGCGAGACAATAACTCTGCAAACAAAAAGCAGAGAGATCTCTGCTAGAATAAAAAGCGTAGAAGATGATGGACTGAATATTAGCATACTTAATAGTGCTGGAATTATTAATACCTATGCATTTATCCCATATAGTCAGCTTTCGGAAGAAGAGATGGAAGCAAGAATGAAAGATAATAAAGATGCCTACAATATCAACAAAGGACTTGAACACGCAAAGAATAGTTCATATGACATTGCTGAAGTATACTTCAAATGCCTACCTGAAAATTATTCAAGATTCATGCTTCACACAATTAATCAGGACTGTAAAAATACATACGATTTGAAAGCTGAAGAAGACCTAACAAGAATATTTCGTGCGTTTAATATGGAGGTTTATACTCTAGACGACTTAACTTCCATTGCTCCACCTAGTTTGTCTGCAGAGAAGGTTCAAAAACTGCAAAGTGCAATTAATACATGGAGATCAGAATATAGTCAGAATACATTGAACTTTCAATTCTCTGCCGAATAATGACAAGTAATATTAAAAAACATAGAGAATCTTTTGGGTATCCATTTTTCACAATAGTTATATTCTCAGCTACCATTTGGCTGCTTTGGCTAACAGCAACAAGTGTTCCCGAACACCAAAGAGCACAACTGCATACTAAATTTTTCTTTTCAGACATTCAATTCAAAGAAAATGAGTCATACGGAAGCCCTCTACTTTTTGCAAAACCAAGTTCTAAAGGTTTTTCAGCTGACTATAATATAAATTTAAAAGATAATTCAAACATCGAATTCATTCCCGCACAATCTCCAATATTTCAAAAAATTGATTCGCAAAAATTAAAAGCGACAACGCCTCCTGCAGAAAATATAGTAAAGAAAACAATAACACCAGAGCTAATCAATAAACATAACAGAAGACAAACTAATAAAAATGTTGAAAAAATGATATCTCTTTCAAAGAACCTTAAGGAACTAAACTTTAAAATAGACACTAAAAAGATAGACTTAAATATCAACAAAAGTAGCTATGCGTTCTATAATGTACAGATAAACACTGAAGGAATGATAAACCATATCTTTATTGAAAAAACGAATTTAACCAAGGAACAAATAGTCTTGCTAAACAGAATCCTCTTATCGGCTAAATTAGATATACCGAAAAAAGATGAAATTGGACATATTAAATTCTTCTTCAAAAACAATGAATAAAGTACGGGCGAGAACGCAAAAGAAACGGTAAACGGTAAATGTAAAAAGGTAAACTTTGGAAGTCGCTACGCTCTTATTATTTATGCTTATGTGACACAGCGAGAACGCTATCGCTTCCAATCACTCGCAGGAAAAATATTTCACTTACATAATGCTACACCTTTTCGGCGATAATTACTTGCTGTCACGCAGGTGACTCGCCGCTACAATTCAGTATTCGCATCTATTATAGTATACTGTAGCGTCGACCGTCTTTGTCGAGCCGTAGACAGGAACTGCGAAGGCTGATGGTCGTCGAATCAAATAAATACCTGCGGAGCTATTCCACAACTTGCGAACTTACGCATTTACGCACTTTCGCATTTGTTCCGCCCCTACACAATCAACATACAATCACCATAACTGAAAAAACGATATTTTTCTTCAACAGCTTTAGAATAAGCCTCAAGAGTAAATTCTTTTCCGGCAAAAGCAGCCACCATCATGATAAGTGTAGACATGGGTAGATGAAAATTTGTTATCATGGCATCTACAACTTTAAACTCATACCCTGGATATATAAATATTGAACTGCGCCCTGAATCAGGAACGATATCTGAATGTTTTTGAGCAACCGTTTCTAAAGTTCTTACAGACGTACTGCCTACCGCAATGACCCTTGCACCAGCATTTTTAGCTTTATAAATTGCATCGGCTACATCTTGTGTTATTTCATAACGCTCTTCATGCATCTTATGATCTTCAATATTATCAACTTTAACCGGTGCAAATGTTCCAGGACCAACATGCAAGGTTAGCTCACTCTTTGAAACACCTAAATCAAATAGTTTTGAAAAATGTTCATCAGTAAAATGAAGACCTGCCGTAGGAGCCGCCACAGCTCCACGTTCTTTTGCAAAAACAGTCTGGTAACGCATCTTATCCATTGCTACCCTATCGTCTTGTTTTTCTCTTTTTATGTATGGCGGAACAGGTGGAACACCTTTTTCTTCAAGAATTTCAAAAAGATCTCCATCAAAAATTAACTTTATCAGGACTCGACCATCGCTACCCTTCTCAACAATTTCACCTCTAATAAGTCCATCGGCCAAGGAAACAATAATTCCAGGACGAGCCTTCCCTTTATAATAGCTCTCCCAGACATTTTCACTAATAGCTTCAATCAAAAGTAATTCAACTTTCCCCCCTGTGTCGACTCTCTCACCAAAAATTCTTGCCGGAACCACTTTGGTATTGTTAACAACAAGTAAGTCATTCTGCTCAAGATAATCTGATAGGTCGGAGAAAAGCCTATGTTCAATAACACCAGTAGATCGATGCAAAACCATCATTCTGGCATCTTCTCTTTTCTTAGGGGGAGTTTGAGCTATCAGCTCTTCCGGTAAGTAATAGTCAAAATCTGATGTTTTCATTCTTCAAATTGAATATCACAAAGGCTGCGATATTTCCCATGCATTTCATATAGTTCATCATGACACCCGCGTTCTACAACGACACCATTATCAAGCAATAAAATCTGGTCAGAATGTTTTATTGTACTTAATCGATGAGCTATTGCAAAAACAGTTCTATTTTCCATAAGATTTATGATGGCATCTTGAACTAAACGCTCTGTTACAGTGTCAAGTGCACTTGTTGCTTCATCCAAAATTAAAATTGGAGGATTCTTCAATATGGCTCTAGCAAGAGCAACTCTCTGTCGCTCTCCTCCACTAAGCAAGAACCCTTTTTCACCAACAACCTTATCGTACCCATCCTGATCTTTTATAATAAATTCATGTGCATTTGCTTTCTTAGATGCCTCAATAATTTCTTCGCGGGTAGCATTTTCCACTCCATAGGCAATGTTATCTGCAATTGTCGTATTAAAAAGAAGAGTTTCTTGAGACACAACGCCAATCATCTTTCTAAGAGATTTAATCTCTATATCTTTCAAGTCAACACCATCAAGCGTTATTACCCCATCAGTAGGGTCATAAAAACGAGCCAACAGATTCGAAAGAGTACTTTTTCCAGAGCCTGTCTCGCCGACAATTGCAATAGTTGAGCCTCTGCCCAATGTAAAATTAACATCAAAAATTGTATTTTGACCGGTTGATTCATATCTAAAATCAACACTTTTGAACTCAATAGCATCCTCAAAAGATTTTACTACAACAGGATGATCAGCTTCAACAATAGATGTGTCAACATCAATTAGAGTAAATATCCGATCCAAGGCAGCTGCCCCTTTTTGAATGTTGGAATTCATCCTTGCAATTCTTTTCAATGGTTGATATATAAATACTGCGGCGGCGACAATTGGCAGAATTCCCGAAAACTTAATTCCTTGTGCAAAACATATTACAAGAAATACCATACCAAGAATCATACCGATTCCCTCCATTAATGGAGACATCAAAAGTTCAGCTCTCAATGCTTTAATAATGGTCTTGAAATATTTTGTATTTATCTCTTTAAATCTTTTGCTTTCAACTTCTTCGGTATTATATGCTTTAACAACCTTTACACATGTTATTGTCTCATGCATACGTCCAACAACATCCGAAATATGTCCAAGAGCACGTCTTGTATATTTCTTAACAACATTACCTAAAATAACAATAGGCAAAATAATTAGTGGAAAGAAAATCAAGATTCCAAACAAAAAACTACCAAGTTCATTGTTAAGAGTAAAACGAATAACAAAAATCAAACATACTAAAACTTCTATAGGGGATCTTGCCAAGTCAGCAATTGTCACAGATATGACATTCTCAGCAACAGCAGCATCATTTGTTGAGCGACTAATTAACTCTCCAACATCAGCTTTGCCATAAAAAGAGAGCGATTGTTTCTGAAGAGAATCAAACATCTCTGCTCGTAAATCTCTAATCACGCTACTTCCAACCCAACGCAGACAATATCTGTTTAAATACTCCGCCAAAGCTCTTATAAAAATAATAATTGGGAAAAAACTTAAAAGAACCAACAAAAACTGCCAAGTCATTTTCCCCAACTCATCCTTCGCCTTAATACCGAAACGATTAGCAATCTCGACAATTTTGTCTTCACTAGAACTAGCATCTAAAGTAACCTCATCTACTGAATTAGCAACTTGTGTAACAGCAGGAACAACTGCCTCTTTAACACCTAGTTCATCAACTGTTGCGGCGGGTTTGTCCTCCTGCTCGAAAACAGCCAGAGCTGGTTTTAACGCAGTCAAAACACCAAACGTTGAACCACCACAAACTATACCACCCACAAGACCAATAATAACATGACCTTTACACTTCTTAAAATAGTAACCAAGTCTTTTATATACTGTTAAAGATGACTCTTCTGTTTTTTTCTTCTTTTTACTCATAAATTCTTTACCCATTGTACAGACGAAATTTATATCTTCTCATCTTATAGCTTATCTCTTAAATCTAAACTTGGCAATCCTACCATTCTTAATTCTTAATTATCATCTCAAAATAATTTGGGCGAGATAAATCTCGCCCTACATGTCAACTGTGCATATATACACTACGAAAGATGATCTAAAATTATTAATTATTTGTCATACCAGCAGAGCTTTTCCTCTAATTTACGAATTTTCGCATTTTAGAATTTTCGCATTTATTTAGTCTTCATCAAACTTTCTAACATGCAAAAGTTCTTCAAGTTCATCCAGAATCTGCTCAGCATTACCAGCAGCGTCCTCAATAGTAAATTTCAAGATTGTTCCAGAGGAGGCTTCAAGTGTTATTAGTCCCATTATACTTTTTGCAGATACAGCATCATCATCATCATCATCGCCTTTGACTACCCATACTTCTCCATCGCATCTTGAAGCAATTCCAACAATTAACGCTGCAGGTCTAGCATGTATACCATATTGATTTCTAATTTCAAATTCTCTTTCCATCTTAATCATTCCCATCCAGACTACCACCAGACATAAGTTTAATAACTCTTTCGTCAAGTTCCTTGACTGCATCATGACCTAGTGTTTTAAGTTTAAAATCTAAAGCTGCCGTCTCCAAAATGTTAACCACGTCTCTTCCTGGTGCCACAGGTATATATACCCTTTTCACATCAACACCTAACAAAGTTTTAGTAAACTGCATTGTTCCACATCTGTTGTGCTCATCGTCCTCGCCTTGCGGACGTAAAGTCGCAACAAAGTCCAGTTTTTTCTCACCACGAATAGACGACACACCAAAAACACTAGGAACATGTATAATTCCTAATCCTCTTATTTCCATGTGATATCTAGTTACATTTACAGGTGCAGCAATAATCTTACCTGAACTATCGCGGCGTAACTGAGTTGTATCATCAGAAACCAAAGCATGCCCCTTTTTTATTAATCCCAAAGCTGCCTCACTCTTACCTACACCCGGTATACCCTCAATCAAAACTCCAATTCCATGAATCTCAACCATTGTTCCATGGACCTTCTTGTGTGGGGCCATCAAATTCTCTAGAATAATTGTAGCTTTATTTATAAAAAGCTTTGTCTCCATATCTGCAACAAAGACAGGCGTTTCAAATTCCTCAGCTAAGCTGATAACTTCAGGATAGACCTTATGTCCACGACAAAAAACTAAACACGGAATATGTTGCGAAAAAAGCTCCCTTAAACTATCTAATCGTCCTGAATCAGTAAGAGACCCCAAATATGAATACTCTGCCAATCCTATTAACTGTACACGTTTTGGGGCAAAATCAGTATAAAACCCCGTCAAACCTAAACCTGGTCTGTTAATTGTCGCCTCAATAATCTTTTTGTCTAATCCCTTAGACCCGGCAACAATTTCTAGACCAAGCAAATCTTTTCCATTTGAAAACAGATTGTCAACAGATATGGCATTCAAAATCTCACTCATAAGTATATATTCCTTAAACTAAAAAAACTAACAAAACCAAAAAATCAAACATTATATAGTCAAAGAATACCACAAAATAAGTTCCTAACTATAAACGGTTCGAAATATTAACAAATACAGCAACAATTTTCAAGCCCTATTTTGCAACATAAAAAGTGTAAGCTTAAATGCAAATAATAATTTAGAGCAATGAACGATTTAGATGTCGTGTAGATGTATTAACGAGGACAAGGTTGGCTTCTCAAAAAAATAAAAGCATAGTGAGCTATGTTGTGTTTTTTGAAGAAGATCAACGGTCGCAACAGATAACAGGTAAAAGATCAACCGTGAATTACTCTAGCAAAAAGACCGGGAAGAACTGGCATGTTTACCAATCTTCCCATACCTGTACAGGTGAAACCTTTCTCGTCCCATCTTTTTCTTAAATCTTATCTCTTATCCGAATTAACCTTTGGTTAATTTCTTCCGCCCAACCTTTGACAAACTTGGAACCTCGCCATCAAAACGAACAACTGTGGATGCATATTGGAAAGCCCTACAAACATATAACATCTTATCGGCAACACCCCCAACCTCTAAACAATCATCTTTTTGCTGTAGAAGCTCAAATACAATTTCAACACATCTATCGGCCTTTTCAATGCGTTCAAAAATCTTCTCTCGTTGACGAACTGTCAAATCTTCAAGATCCTCAAAATCAAGAAGATCCCTATCCTTGGTAACTTTTCGAACAACATAACCAAGGGATGTGCAGAGCACCTGATATGCAAATCGCTCCAGAGGACTGATTAAATTTAAAGATAACGTATCGCATATATACCATGTACACTCAATAGGCCTACCCGCATCAAGAAAACAACCGGTACTAGATAAAAAACACAATTCGCCCTCTTTTGCTATTCCTTCGGGAATATCCGCTCCAGTATACTCGGCTACTCGTCTTAACCAGGTGTATTCTGTAACACCTACACAATGACGTGAATGACAGCATGGCGTTTTACAACCACAACAGTACTCACCAGAAATTTCAGTCACATACTTGTGAACCTTAATCTCCAAATCTGCATATTTCTCTAAAAGCTCTTCTATTGAAATCATTTAATACCATAACCCTTCATTTATTTTTTAAATTTTCTTCGTACGTGCAGGCTTCATGTCTGCCCCCATCCCCAATTTTTAAATTTTTCGCATTTTCTTCCCTCCATCTGGGCAGGCTTCATGGCCACCTCAAAGTAACGCCCACTTCCCGTTCGCAGGTGCTCCTGCCCTGTTTAGGGGATGTGGCAGGCGCAGCCTGACGGAGGGGTATCTTCCTCAATCCTCAATTATCAATTGTCAATTAATTCAGAAGCTCCCTCTCCAACTGATCCGTCAAAGCATGATTAGCTTGATGAATATCTTCAGTAACACCTTTTAAACTGTCAATTCCTAAATTATAAAAATTAGCTGAAATTTCTTTTAATGTTCTAATACCATCTAAATGATCCAAATTAGCCTTTTCCGCCCAATCTATAACATGAATAATCCTTGCCTTCAGAAGTGGTTGCAATTCAATCCACTTATCTTCATCTAAAATCAATAAATCATTTGCAGGATCAAAAACATGAAAAACTGCACATAATTTCTGCACAAACATCAGCAGCATGGAAACATCTCCATTACCCAACTCAAATAACTTTTTCCATTGTGCCTCTTCCAACAACTCATGCTCACTCTTCATAATCATCTTTCCCTTCACTATTATTAATTTCTTTTTTGTTCTCTTCTCTGTAGCCGCGCCACCTCGGCGCGGAATCCCCTCACTGTACGGGCTAGGCCTGCCTCGCCCCCCACTACCCACTACCCACTAACGAGCTCAGCTTCTTAACCATCGTAACAACATTCAACTCACCCCGGCGCTCATAAGTGAACTCATCCGTCGTCTCTTTAATAAAATGAATTCCAAGTCCACCAAGCTCACGATCCTCTAAAGGAGCTTCAATATCAGGCTTCTCCATCTCCGTAGGATCAAAAGCAATTCCATCATCAATGATCTCAAGCTTTATCTCACTCTTAGACTGCCATAGCCTTATATCTATCTCGTGAACAGACTCATCATCAGTAGGAAAACCATAAGATATTACATTCACAATCCACTCTTCTAAAACCAGATTAAGCTGCATAAACAAACCATTATCCCACTTTAACTCCTCACTTAAATTCTCTAACCATGTGACAATTCTTGCAAATTCCTCTCGACGATTTGTCAAAACTAATGCTGACGTAGGAGAATTCTCGTCCATAACATGTTCATGCTTACGCTGATTGGAAAGACAAAGCATTGTAATGTCATCATACTGCTCTGCTCCATCTGCAAATTTTCGTATTGCCTTAAGTACTGTACTTATCCTCTTTTCTGCTGTCCTAGTTGGATTCTCTGAAACAACCTTAACAAGTCGTGCCTCATCAAACAATACTTCTTCTCTGTTCATAGCCTCTGTTACACCATCTGTGTAAAGTAATAGCTGCATCCCATCTTCAAGAAACATTGTCTCATTCTCAAACACAATATCTTCCATTACCGCTAGCGGCGGGGTGCATGCCTCTGGAAAAAACTCTGGGTTTCCACTCTTCACAAGTAAAGGCGGATTGTGTCCAGCATTGGAATAAATAAGTTCATTGGTTGCCAGATTAAGAATACCACAGAACAATGTTATGAACATACAAGAATCATTCCCCTCTGAAAGCTCATTATTTACATGAATAAGTGCTTTGGCGGGATCTCTTACTGACTGAATAGTTGACTTTAATAGTGTTTTGCCAACCGCCATGAAAAGTGCGGCGGGAACCCCCTTACCTGAAACATCGCCAATCGATATATATAAATGATTTTCATCTAAAAGCTTAAAATCATAAAGATCTCCCCCAACTTCTCTAGCTGAATGAAGTATGGCAAATATATCAAGTCCTGCTCTTTTCGGAAATGGTGGAAATAGTTTTGGAAGAATACTATGTTGAATCTCTTCAGCAATTGCCAGTTCACTCGATATCTTCTCTTTTTCCGCGGTTTTAATTGCAAGATTTGTCATATACTCTTTCAAGCTGTCACGCATCCTGCCGAAATCTTCAATAAGTCGACCAATCTCATCTGTTCGTTTGGTCTGTGGTAGCGAAAAGTCAAAGTCCCCTGTTGATATTATCCTGGTTGCATTGCAAATTTGATGCAGTGGCCTTGTTATCCTTAAAGAAATGAGAAGCGCTGGAATAATAAGAAGAACAATACCAAATATTGCTGCTAAGGTCATCTTATTATTCATCACAACTATTGGTGCAAAAATCTCTGATTCTGGAACAATAAATCCAACTACCCAGCCGGTCGAAGATATGTGATTGAAGTAAAGCCAGACTGTCTCTTCCAAATATGGACTATAATATCGATATAAAGATGATGATTTCACTCGTATGTCATGCGCTATCTCTTTTAACACCTCTTGCTGCTCTTGGTTCTTTGATTCTTCTGCTAAACTATAAAAAGTCTCTGTCATTATCCACTCTTTTTTAGGATGAATAATAAATCGTCCATTGTCTGATACTAAAATTGATTCTGTCTTCTCTCCAATATTTAAACTTGATAAAAAACTATCGATGTGATCTACTGTTAAATCGCACGTTATTACTGCTTGTAATTTGCCATCATCAAAAACAGGAACTGAATACGTTGTCATTAACATTCCTGTTTCAAAATCACTGTAAAGCTCACACCACAAAGAATGTCCTAAATACTGGGGAAGATAAAACCAATCACTCTGATAGGCTTTTAATGTATTAACACGATCAGATGTTGTTATATTGCCATAATTATCTCTACAAGTGTATAAAATCTGATATCCTGTCGATTCAAAATCCATGTCTGGTGCCAAAGCTATAGCACTCCCAAAAACTGAATCATTGTCCTTAATTATTCTCTGCATTAATGCTATGGCATTTTTACGTGTAATTTCTTGATTTTGAAAAATTAAAGCTGCTTCATCAACTGTCTTACATGCAACACTAAAAGACTTGTCAATTTTGCTGGCGGCATTTTCTGCCAATACTGTATAGTAGTTTGCCCTGCTTTCCAACAACATCTTTCGCATCATCGAACTATTAACTTTTACCAATATCAGTAGTACAATGCCTGTACCCAAAAAAATGAAAAGTGTAAACTTAAGAAAAAGAGAGGTCTTAATCTTGAACATCACGAGCCTCCTTGGAAGTAAACAATTCATAAGATATATCGTTTGTGATGTTTAGTATTGAAACTGATTCATTAAATGACTTCTCACTTAACTTACCAACCTTCCAACTCTCACCCTCTGATGGATATATTGCATCCAGAACATTATCAAGCATCCATTTCATATGTGGACGATTGGTAGGCAACTTTGACTTCTTAATATATACCATAACAACATCTAGTGTCTCTTCTTCATGATCCCTGGCATATGCCCAACCTTTAAGACTTGCTCGTGCAAATGTAGAACAAATATCTGGTTGTTTCTCCTCTTTCTCTTTCAGACAATAAATGCCGTCTTCCGGAAAGTTCATTCCTAATTCATTAAACTTAAAAACTACTATCTCATCCTTGCCAACTCCAAGCTGAAGTAGTGAATGATATTCGTTATAAATCATTGCAGAACATGCATCAACCCCCCTCTGTGCAAACAGTGAAAAGGAATAATACTGTGGTACAATCTTGGGCTTTACATCATAATAAGCAAACATCGCTTTATATGGCGCATGAAAAGATTCCCAAATTGAAACTCGCTTTCCATCAAGATCTGATGGCTTACTAATGGTTGTACCATCTGTAGCATCCTTCCAGGCAACCAAACTAAGTGTGGAACTATTTATTATCTGGGCAAGCAGACAAAACTTGCTATCTTCTTTGGACATCATTAAAACTGGTGCAAGCATCGCACAACAAAAATCTGCTTCACCATTCTCAAGCAGCTCAAATGGATTCACATCCGCACCCCCTCGAAGAATTGTAACATCCAATCCCTCTTCTGCATAAAAACCTTTTTCCAAAGCCATGTAATAACCGGCAAATTGACTCTGATGTTCCCACTGCAAAACCATCTTAACTTTCTGATCAGCACTAACGGCTATACAAAATAAAAAAAATAGCAAACCAATAACTTTCATTCTTCAACATCCCCTTGCTGAATATTAAGAACGTATGTAAAACCTGCCATCTTGAAAATACTAAATACCTCAAGTTGTACTCCACAAAAGATTGCCTCGCCTCCAATTGCCTTCATCGTCTTTGAAACAACCAACATAACCCTTAAACCCGCACTAGACATATATACTGTCTCAGAAAAATCACATATCATCCTTTCAGGCTTTTCTCTCTGAATCATTGCTAATAACTTCTTCTCAACATCTGGCGCTGTAGCTGCATTGAAACGTTCTGGTATCTTAAACTTACTCATAATTACTCCTTTGAATAGCCCTTATCATATCAATTTTCTTTATTCTCTTAAATAATAACAAACTGCAACATAAATTGCAATTCCATTTTCTCCTTCCTTCCCTTTTCTCGTACGGGCGAGACGCATCTCGCCGTGTCAAGTCCTGATTTAAATTTGTCACTTTCTTTTTCCCCACTGTACGGGCTAGGCCTGCCTCGCCCCTTTTTCTTAGCTCTTAATTCCAGTTCGGAGAACTTTCACACAAAATCCAATATTTTTGTTTGAAAATAATCGCAATATTGTTTACTATACAAAACATAAAAAAAGGAATCCAAACAATGATGACGTTCGAACATAGCCGAATAGGCTCAAGCATAGTTGTATCTCTAGGGGGCAGAATCGATGCCCAGACTCTACCTGTATTTGATAACCACATCCAACGCCTGTTAAACGCAGGTGAATCATCATTTATCATTGACTTTGAAAATGTTGAATACCTAAGTAGCGCAGGACTCAGAGGCCTGCTTAAATTAACAAAAGAAACTAAAGCTCGTGGAGGCAAAACCGTTATCGCGGCGGGAAATGATAGTATCATGCACCTCTTCAAAATTTCAGGATTCGACAAAATCTTCACAATCGCCAAAGACCTCCTGGAAGCAACCGGAATGGTCCTGTAAAGACGAGATTTATCGCGTCTCAACAGTTGGACGTTCTATCTTGGCTACCGTGACGATAGGTCCCATTGTTCCATTCCCGTAGGGGCAGGCCTCGTGTCTGCCCATCCTCAGTCACTGAGTTCTTGGTCCTTAGTCCTTGGTCCATTACATGGTCACTGAGTCACTGAGTTCGCTTGTAAAGACGAGATTTATCGCGTCTCAAAAATTTAATAATAATATAAAGGAAAAAATGTACAAACCAAACAACAATCGCTACGACAACATGACCTACAAAAGATGCGGCAACAGCGGCCTACTACTCCCCATAGTCTCACTTGGACTCTGGCACAACTTTGGTGGTGTCGACACCCTCGAAAACTCAAAAGAAATGATACACCGCGCATTTGACCTCGGCATAACTCATTTTGACCTTGCAAACAACTATGGCCCACCTCCAGGATCCGCAGAAGAAACATTCGGCAAAATTCTTGCTGATGGACTATCAGTCTATCGTGACGAACTCATCATCTCTTCAAAAGCCGGCTACAGAATGTGGCCCGGACCATATGGCGACGGCGGATCAAGAAAGTATCTAATCTCAAGCCTTGACCAAAGCCTTAAAAGAATGAACATCGACTATGTTGACATCTTCTATAGTCATCGATTTGATTCAGAAACGCCTCTTGAGGAAACAATGGGTGCTCTGGACCATATTGTCAAATCTGGTAAAGCTCTATATGTTGGAATTTCTTCTTACAGTCCTAAAAAAACAGTAGAAGCCATAAAAATTCTAAAAGACCTTGGAACTCCATGCCTGATTCACCAGCCATCATACAACATGTTTAATCGCTGGGTTGAAGATGGACTACTGAACTCTCTCGACGAGCACAACATGGGCTCAATTGTATTCTCTCCCCTATCACAGGGATTGCTTACAGACAAATACCTACATGGTATTCCAAAAGATTCTAGAATCGCAAAGCCTCACGGATTCCTAAACGAAAGTTCATTGTCTGAGTCCAACCTTGAAAAAATTAGAAAACTAAATGAAATTGCAGAAGCAAGAAATCAGACTCTTGCACAGCTTGCAATCGTTTGGGTTCTACGCCATAAAGCAGTAACATCTGCCTTGATTGGCGCAAGCAAGGTCAGCCAGATTGAAGACATTGTCGCAATCCAAAACAACCTGGAACTCTCTCAAAAAGAACTCCAGCAAATCGAACAAATCCTCTCGTAGGGGCGGGCTTCATGTCCGCCCATCCCCATACAGGCGAGACATGTCTCGCCCTCTTCGTTCTCTTTGTATGGGCGAGACGCATCTCGTCCCTGTAGCCGCGTCGCCTCGGCGCGGAACAAAATCATACCTGCGGAGCTTTTCCACCCCACGAAGTGTCCTTAATTCGATATTGGAGGTTGAATGTTCGATGTTGAACGTTCATTCCCTCCTCCACGTTCTCTTCCGCTAAAGCGGAATCCGAACCAACTAACGAACTAACTATCTAACTAGGGCTTACTGTTTAATGTGAGATTGCGTAAGATCTTGCTTTAAAGCATTTTCGCCTTTAGCAGGCTAAAGGTAACATGCTGCAAAGTAAGAGGTTGCGTGATATCGCATTAAATATTCATAAAAAACATGAACTTTATATTAAAGTTCATCTGCAAGGATTTTGACTTAAATGTGCTAAAAACCTTGCACTTTATCCTGAAAACTAACGTATTAATTGTTACTAATACGTTAGTTATGAATTAAACAGGATGCCCTAACTAAAATTATACTTATAATTTTATATAAACTCCCAAATCAGAGCCCCCTCAGGAACAACAACATCCTCATCAACCGGATCAACAGCTTCCAAAAAATTATATACCCTATTAACCCTGATATGTGCATCAAGCCTCTTCGGCTCATCAACATACAGCGACTTTAAATTCTCCAGCTTATCAAAAAGATATCGCTTCCAAAATGCAAATTCATAAGGAAGAGCAGTATTAATTATTGCATCCGCCTGATGTATATACGGAATTATATACTGCAACTCACTGGTTCTAACATAATGCCAATGAGTCAAAGTACCATTAATCTCCATGTTTCTTGATATACTATCCCTACTCATCCTTCGCAGCAACCTATTATCTGACCACCTAAGAAAATTACCTTCCAAATCTCTAAACTGCCCCAGACACTCAATATATACCCTGAATTTATTCTCATTTGGAATCGATGCTGTCATCTCAGCATGCAAACCATGAAGACTATCAATCAAAATCAGTTCATCTTCATCAATGGAAAGCTCCCGCGCATTTAACCTTCTCTTGCCTGTCTCAAAATCATATTCAGGCATAAAGATTGTGTTTCCTTTAACAAGTTCACCCAGTTGATTAGAAATCAATTCAAGATCCAATGCCTCTGGTCGCTCATAATCAAAATCTCCAAACTCATCGCAGGGATGTGTCAGCTTATCAAAGAAATAATGATCCAGATTCATAGTCTTCACTTTTAACCCGGATAACTTTAGCTGATTTTCAAGCTTGCTTGCTGTAGTTGTCTTGCCGGATGACGATGGACCCGCGACAATAATCAACCTTAACTTCGAAGCTCTTTCAACAATCAGCTTTGCTGCCTGCTTTACCTCATTCTCATATCTTCTCTCACAAGCATTTATAAAATCAGGAAACTTGCCATCTTCAATTATCTTATTTAATTCAGCAATATTGGTACACTTATTCTCCATATTCCAATATAGCACCTCATAAATCTTCTTATAAGGAACCATATCCGTAACCTGAAAATCATATGCCCTGGCTGCTCTCTCCATAGCTCTTTGATTTCGATACAATATGTAATCCTTTGCAACAACAACTTGCCCCATCTCCATTAAAACCTGCTCAACGATATCCTGAATGTCCTCAACTGTTGGAATATCATTCGCTGAATACGTTTCTCTCAAACGACTCTCAACATCTAATGAAACTCTATCTGCAAATTCCTTAGGATTAACCACCTTATCGGAAACAGCCGCCCGAAAAACCGCGCTCTCTATGCGCTCTCTATTATACGAAACAACCGTCCCATCCCTCTTAACTATATTATTCAGCATCTCAATACCTTTTGTACGGGCGAAAAATCTTTCGCCCCCAATTCATCATTCAGCATTCTTCATTTCCCCATCGTACGGGCTAGGCCTCCCTCGCCCTCCGTCCTCTTCCGCTACAGCGGAATCTCTTCCCTTCATCATTGGATATTCCTTGTTCGATATTGGATATTCATTTGTCCCTTCCCTTTCCTTCTCAATTTTCTTCCAGCCACTTTCGAATTTAGGCATTTTCGCATTTATTATCCCTCAGACCATTAGGCCCAAAGTGCTCCTGCCCTGTTTAGGGGAGGTGGCACGCACAGCGTGACGGAGGGGTAATCCTGCCATTTTCGCATTCTCGCATTTGCGCACTTTCGAATTTCCACATTTTCGCATTTTTTTGCTCCCCCCACTGTACGGGCTAGGCCTCCCTCGCCCCCAATTTATCATTTATCATTCAGCATTCAATAACCCCCGACCCCTTCACCGGTATACAAATTGTTATTCCATCCTCTAAATTGTTTGGCACATAATACTTCTCATTTAACACCTTTATAACCTCATTCACACTATCTTCCTTAACCAGAATCATAACGCAGCCTCCCAACCCAGCTCCAGCAAGCTGTGCTCCAATCACACCATCTATCTGATTAACAGTATCAACAATATAGTCAATCTCCTTGGTAGAGCAAGCATAACCACCTGGCTGATTATGCAGCTGTGCATCATTTACTTTATAAAAATCTTCACTCCTTAATAAATTAATCAGCGAATGAATTTCCTCATCACTAATCGACCAATCATATTCACAATTATTTGCAGTATCAAATACCCTGTCTCCATTATGACTAATCTTCATCATCCACCCAAATTTCTTAAAGTCTCTGTCTTTAAGCAATTGACTACACATAAATGACCTTCTACATTCAGCAACACCATACATAATTACAGAACGAATATAATATACATCTGGTTGATTATGTGTCTTCAAAATTCTTTTTATATCTGGATGATACTCTTTGGATATCAAAGAATATACATCATCTGGTCTAATCTTATCTGGTAGCGATAAAATCATCTCATATATTTTACTCTGTTTTACCTCTAAATTTTCAGGATTAATATCCCTTAGATAATGTAGTTTGTCTGCATATTGTTTATATCTATCTTTCAACATCATAAAACCAAACTCATAGGATGCTATTCTCTGATTAAAACTATCCTTTGCATTTGTTGTCTTGTTTGCCTTAACATATGAGTCTGCAATTATCAGCTGATATCCTTCTGGAAAAGGAAATGATTCTCGATATCCAAATGGAAAAAATCCTAATGATGTTATATAGCCTCTCTCTCCAAACTTCATAGCTGCATGATCCCCAGCGCCGCCACGTGAACCGACAAACCACTCTCCCTTACCACATAAGTCAACAAAATCATGTGGCTTAACATCAAAGTTGTTTATTGTCACTGTTACCTCTGCTGTTGACACCACAACCGCAGATGAACTTGACAAACCTGCTGACACTGGTATATCTCCTGTAAACGCAAGATCCATACCTGATAGTTGTTGATCTTTAAAATCATGTTGAAGTTTAAGTATCGGTGCCTTAACATAATTTATCCAGTCACCTCGTGAATCATTAACTAACTTGATAATCCTATCATTATCCAAATAATCCAACCAGTCTTCCCATGTAACATCTTTGAAATGATCTGATATATTAAAACTTTTATCATCAAAACCACTATCTGTATTAGTTATGTTTACATTTCCTTCCTCATTAGGAGCCCCAACGCATATCATCTCTTTGTTTATCGAAATTACATTTACACATCCACCTCTATGCTCAACATGACGACCCATCAGATTAACCCTGCCAGGTGCCCTGGATATAACAACCTTTTTTGATCCATATGATTTTCTGAATTTTTCTAATACTGATATATAAGCAGATATTCTATCATCAATTAATTCAGAATTTTCTCCATATATATCAACAAGAGTATTTAACAATTGTTCATTCTTTTCTCTAAATAAAATCAGCCATTCCTCAACAAACTTATATTTGTTCAAGTGTATCATATACTCTTTTTTGCTTGTCGATAAAATCTCTTGAATCTTTATAAGCTCAGATACATTGTTATACGTCAGAATATCTTCTTGATTATCAACCTTTAATATATCAACCTTATAATCTGGATTGCAGCAAACTGCATTAATTACATCAGTCAAATATTCTTCGCCCTGTGCATTATCCGATGATATCTTTTCTAATCCATATTCAAATGCAGATGATTTAAACAAATATACCGCTGCATTAACATATAATGATGATGACAATACCTCGCTTGGTGTATAAGAAACATCACCTAATTCCAATCTGGCACCCTTTTCTAATAAAGATTTAGCAGTTTGGAGTTCGTTTGCCCGAATAAGATCAAACAAATCACTCATCTGATCAAGCACTTTGTTTCTCTTTCTTTCAGATGTAATAACATTTGCAGATATCTCTTTTATATATGTATCAAGATTAAAAGGAATTCCTTCATTCAGTTTATTTAAAAGCTCTAAATATATCTGTGCCTTTTTAATATCAACGTCCTCAAGTATCCCCTTCACACCTTCATCTACAACAATCTTACCCCCAGAAGGATTATACTCAACCGGAACTACTGCAAACATAAGATCTAAATCATTACTCTCAAACTCGCTGATCAACTTGCTTGCTGTTTCAGGAGACACCAATTTATCTCCCATAGTAATCATAATGTTATCTGCACTACTGCATTCATACCCTACTCTTGCTGCATGACCTGTACCCAGCGCTTTAGCTTGATACGCATACTTTACATTTGGATACACTGACGATACTGTCTGCATAACTTGTTCTGCCATCGTACCAACCACAATGGTGTATTCTTTAACTCCTGCCGAACAATACCTATCTATAGCCTGAATAATCGCAGGTTTTCCATTAATATCAAAACATACCTTATGAGTATCCTTTGATTGCATCCTCGAACCCTTGCCGGCAGCCAATATTATACAATTTAAATTTTTATTCATCATCCCTCTATTTTAGTAGTTTCCGTTGTAAAACAGAAAATTTTATATATATGCTATGCCCCAACTTAAAAAATATCTCGCCCTTTTCCGCTAAAGCGGAATCTCTAACCAAACATTACATAACTCCTCTAGTATTAAATATCTAAAAATAGTTTCAGCAACTTGCTTTTATCAGTAATCTCATTTTGAAGTTGTATTGCATAGGCCTTTTTTAGAAGCTTGCCCATCTCTTTCCCTGGTTCATATCCAAGCTCTATCAAGTCTGAACCTGTTACTAGTGGTTCCGGTTTAGCATCCTCTTCTCGAATATTATTCACTCTTTGCTGTAGCCATCCACCCGCTTCACCAGCATCTTCAGGCACCATTCCCCTACCACACTCATCTGCATTATTTAATTTTAAGAGAAGGTCAATTCTGTCAACTTCACGCATTAATCTTCTAATTGCATTATTGCCTGATTTTCCTTTATAGAGAGCAAATACTCGCATGTGATTTTTTGTTAGGGATACCACATCTTGAATAAAGTTTTCATCAGCTCCAAGGCTTTCAAGAAAACTGGTTACAGGCTCAACAGATTTAATATCATGTCCATGAGCACGGATTTCTCCATTATCAACAAAGGAACTTAGTGGTTTGCCGAAATCGTGACAGAGTACAGCAAATCCAAGCAGGAGATCATCGGCTTCATCTCCAGTTCTATGTCTGACAAATTCATCCAGACAATTCACTGTGTGATTCCAAACATCACCTTCTGGATGCCATCTGGCATTCTGTTCACAACCAATTAGAGCATATAGCTCCGGCAATTGAGAAATTGCACCATCCTCACGTTGCTGATTCAAAACATCAGATGGTTTTTCAATTTTAAGAAGAAAATTCTTCCACCATTCAAATGTTGTTATTTCGTTCATTTATTTTGTTGATTCTTTATTCTTTTTTTTAAACATCTGTACAACCCGCACTACAACCCATCATTTTCTTGCCTGTCCGCCGTCTTGTCGAGCCGTAGACAGGAACTGCGAGGCTGATCCCGTTCTTGCAATATAATACTGATTTTTAGATTTTAAGGTAGCACAACCTTCTAGGTTGTTGGCGTTCTTCACTGCAAATTGGAAGCGTGCGTTACACTGTCCGAGCCCACGGGACTCGGCTACAGGATGAAACTGCAATCAACCGTTAACTTGCAAAACTAACGCTGTAGCCGCGTCGCGACGGCGCCTGCCTGTGCGTAGCACGCAGACAGGCGGAAATTTTACATCTATTTTCTCTGCGTCCTTCGTGCCTCCGTGCGAGAATATTTCCGTGCTTTCTGTACTACAACCCTTCATTTTCTTGTTTTTTATGGTCGATTATTATTTTAAATATTTCTAACTGTATAATTATCAACAATTTATAAGACCATTTCTAACTTGTCAACTTTTTAATTTTTATTGTATTCTTTGTGCTCTTTGTGCCTTCGTGCGAGAATTCTTTTGGTTGCGGCTGCGCCGCCCTAGGTTCATCAGTGGCTAAAAATCTTTTGGTTGCGGCTCGTCCGCCCTAGATTATCCGCGTTCCATGCTATTCTATTCGGTTACAATTGCAATACTTGCACTTGCTCCAATTCTTGTAGCACCAGCATCAATCATTGCTAATGCATCTTCTCTTGTTCTGACACCACCAGATGCTTTAACACCAAAATCTGGCCCTACAGTTTGTCTCATTAATGCAATATCTTCAACTGTTGCTCCTCCACCAAGAAACCCAGTGGAAGTTTTAACAAAATAAGCTCCGGCACTTTTCACAGCCTTGCATGCCAAAACCTTTTCTTCATCATTCAAAAAATATGTTTCAAGAATCACTTTCACATGTTTTCCATTTGCAGCTTTAACTACAGCAGCTATATCTGATTCAACATCATCAAAACGACATTCCTTGACGGCTGCAAGAGATATAACCATATCAACTTCATCAGCACCTGCTTCTACAGCTTTAGCTGTCTCATAGGCCTTAACTTCTGAGGTTTCTGTTCCTAGAGGAAATCCAACAACAACACATGCTAGTACATTCGAACCTGCAAGTTCATTTACAACAACCGGTAACATATTGGGATTAACACAAACTGATGCAAAACCATACTCAATAGCTTCTGCACAAAGTTTTTCAACATCAGCCTTTACTGTATTTGGGTTCAGAATTGTATGATCAATATATGGTGCTATCTTCTTTCCATCTTCTGTCATTGGTTTATAATTCATTGTTATGCCTTTCATTTAATTAAATTCTACTAACCCTCTTGCAAAAACTTCTAGATAAGGATCTCGTGCTCCCATAACGATTACTACATCATCAGCTTTTGCTTTATGGGATATCTCTATACCAAATTCATCATATCCCCCTGTCAAAACATTTACACCATGTTCTTTAAGTCTGTCACAAAACGTATCAGAATCTACCCTTCTGTCTGCTGTTCCGCCAACATCATAAACCGGCAACAAAAACAGTCTATCGCCCTCTTTTAGAGTTGATGCAAATGTATTTAGAAGTTCATCAAACATATTTGTCAGCGGTGCATATCCATGTGGACGCCATACCAGAAAAATAGAATTTGCAGCTGACTTCATAGTATCAATAGAAGCTTTAATCTTCTTTGGATTATGAGCAAAGTCCAAAATGACAGTAGCCCCATTTGATGTTTTACCTACGTTTTCAAGACGTTTAGATATGCCCTTAAAATCTTTTAAAGCATCGCCAACATCCTTAATCTTACAGCCTAAATATAGAGCAACCTCAATTGCATAAAGGGCATTTTCAACATTGTGTTTCCCCGGAATATTAATCTCAAAATCATAATCTCTGTATCTAAATAAACTTTTTTGACCACAACATTGAGAGTTCTGCAAACCAAGTAAAGAGCTTTCATCAAAAACTATCTCTTTTGTCTGATCTATAAATTGTTGAAAAACTTTTTCTGCTTCTGCCTTAGGAAAATGGTCCACGGAAATGTTGGTAATAACAGATATATCAGGCTTATATCTTAAGAGAGAATGGTCACTCTCGTCTGCTTCAAAAACGCATATTGAATCATTGCCAAATCGAAAGTTTCCAATATTAAGATCGTCAACCCAATTGATTACAGGGGCTCCATTAACAACCGTTGGAGATACTCCGCAAAACTCGAGAACCCACCCAAGCATCCCAGTTACAGAACTCTTCCCACAAGTACCTGAAATGGCAACACACTTGTCAAACCCTGCAAGATACCATGATAAAATTTCAGAACGATGTAAAATGGGAATCTTCAATTCTTTAGCTTTAACCACTTCTGGATTAGTATCCTCAATGGCAGTACTTATTACCAGGGCATTCAAATCGCTATTAATAGATGAGCCATCCTGTGGAGTAATCTCAATAGAAAAATTTGCGAACTGATTTAACATCCTGGAACAGATTTTTTTCTGCCAATCATAGTTATTATGCTCATCAAACATTCTGTCAGAACCGCTTATCTTACAATTTGCTGTGGTCATAGCCTGAGCCAAAGCACTCATACCTATTCCTGCTACTCCACCAAAATGTAATCTGCAACTCTTCATATATTCAACAAAATCTCTAAAGCTTTTATAACAGACTGAAGACGAACCTCATCACGGGTACCATCAAACTGACATCTTTCACAAATCGTTTTGTCAGCCGATGCACATGCAATATATACGAGGCCAACATCCTTGCCTTCTGTTGCCCCCCCAGGACCTGCAATCCCAGTTATGGAAACTGCAAAAGTGGTGCCGAATTTCATCCTACACCCTACCACCATAGCCAACGCCACAGAGCCAGACACAGCTCCATCTTTCTTTAGCAAACTTCGGTCAACACCAAGAAATTGCTCTTTGATATCATTACAATATGATATTATGCCTCCGATATACACTTTAGAAGAACCGGGAACGGAAGTAATAAAACTACCCAATAAACCACCAGTACATGATTCCGCTGTCGACAGAGTATAACCTGACGAAGCAAATTTATCACATAATGATTTTGAAAGTTCAGTACAAATTTGAGTTAAATTATTCATATCCATGTGGGTGAGACTGATGCCATTTCCAAGCTGTTGCGACAATTGTTTCTACATCTGAATATTCAGGAAGCCAACCGAGTTCTGAATGAGCCTTATCTGCATTAGCAATAAGTTTTGCAGGGTCTCCAGGACGTCTATCTGACATCTCATACGGAATATCCACACCTGTAATTTTAATGCAGGCATCAACAATCTGCTTAACGGAAATACCGGTTCCGGTTCCAAGATTAAAAGGTCCAGAAACATCTTTTGTTGCCGCAAGCAAATGTGCTTTTGCAAGATCCAGAATATGAATATAATCTCGAACGCAAGTTCCGTCAGGTGTAGGGTAATCATAACCAAAAATACTTACGGACTTTTTTTGTCCCAGCGCAACTGCCAAAACGTTTGGAATGATGTGCGATTCAGGATCATGATCTTCTCCGTATGTTCCCGATGCTCCGCATGCATTAAAGTATCGCAAGAAAACAGGACTAATATTATGAAGTTTCTCATACCAAAGCAACATTTTTTCGAGCATCAACTTAGATTCGCCATAAGGATTCGTTGGATTTTGAACAGTATCTTCTTTGATTTCATCTGTTGCAGGTTGCCCATAGGTAGCACATGATGAAGAAAAAACTATTTTTTTTACTCCCGAGCGTACCATTGCTTCTGCAAGGTTGGCACCACCAATAACATTATTTCTAAAATAGATTTCAGGTTTCTCCATTGATTCTCCTACTAATGCATATGCTGCAAAATGCATAACAACATCGGAAGGATTGTCATCCAGAGCATTAAATATGTCATCTTTACAGCGGAGATCACCTTTCACAAAATTTGCATCAGGATGCAAAGCTTCTTTGTGTCCACGTTCCAAGTTGTCAAAAATAACAACTTCATGGCCTTCTTTTATCAACAGTTCAACACACACACTGCCAATATATCCTGCACCACCTGTAACAAATACTTTCATTCTAGTTATTCCTCAAGTTTGTTTTCCAAAGCCTTTAGTTGTTTTGTTAAAGTCTTAATTTGCTTTCTCATATCAGGGAGTGTTGGCAATGTTGCAAAAACTTTTAATGCTGTCTTTGCAGGCATTGACGGAGCACCAAAAACGACTTCACCATCCGGAATATCGCTATGTACGCCACTCTTTGCCAAAATGACAACCTGATTCCCAATTTCAATATGCCCAGCCAAGCCAGCTTGTCCACCAATCATAACATTGCGACCAATCTTTGTACTGCCTGCAATACCGACCTGTGCTGCCATTGCAGTATCTTCTCCAACCTCAACGTTATGAGCAATTTGAACAAAATTATCAAGTTTCACACCATCAGCAATTGTTGTTTTACCAAACCGAGCTCTATCAATAGAAACATTTGAACCTAGTTCTACATCATTGCCAATTTCAACAACACCAACCTGTGGAATTTTAATCCACTTACCTTTTTCATTGGTATAACCGAAACCATCCGAACCGACAACTGTACCTGAATGAATAATTGTTCTATCACCAATTTTAGTATACTCTCGAATACTTACATTCGCATAGATTTTACAGCCTTCGCCAATAATTGTAGAATGCCCAATATATACTTGTGCAACAAGTACAGAACCGTCTCCAATAACAGCACCTGGCTCAACAACACAACATGGACCAACATAGACGTCTTTGCCTATCTTTACATCTTCTGCAACTACAGCAGAAGGATGTATTCCAGGCTTAAATGTAGGAATAGGTGGATTTAACAACGGAGCCACAGCAGAACACGCTGCATCTGGATTATCAACTTTTAAAAATACACAACCTAATCCTTCTGTCTCAAAACTATTCTCAACAATGATGGCTGCTGCCTTACTCGTAGGAACTTGACATGCATACTTGGCTGACGATAAAAATGATATATCTTTTTCTGTTGCTGTTTTCAAAGATGCAACACCACTAATCTCTATAGATTCATCACCAATAATCTCCGCTGAAATGACAGCGGCTATTTCTTTTACTGTTAACCCCATTAACTATACTCCTGAATAATATAAATTTTTATTTACCAACGCCTTGGTTGATTAACGCAATTATTTCATCTGTAATGTCATACTTTTCGTTTGCGTACAAAACAATAAACATACCTGTAGCATTATCAATTGTAGTAGGAATCACAAAATCATAACCATTCTTTTTTGCATAATCACCTGCCACAGCTTTAATTTTATCTAGAATTTTCTTTTGAGCACGAGTTGTCTGATCGCCAATTCTTTGCTGAGCTAGAGCCGCACCATCTTTAATAGATGTTTCATAATCTTTAATCTCTTGAATTTTTGCCCTTGCCTGATCTTCGATTGCTTTTTTAGCAACTTCGCTGAGAACTTTACTCTCGGATTTCTTTATAAGATCTTCAAGCTCTTTTTTCATTTCCAGGCGTACAGCAAGCATCTCATCCTGCTCTTTTTCATATGCAGCAATCTTAGCTCTAACAGCTTTCTGAGTTTCCGCCATAGATGGATCATTTTCTATAACCAAAGCCAAATCCATAACAGCAATCTTTTGTTCTGCACTAACTGTAACAGCAACCATTGCAACTAACCCCAACAACATAACTTTAAACTTCTTCATCCTAGTTTCCTTTCAAGATTTCTCTTGTTTATATTTTTCAAAAATTATTCGAGTTAGTATTATCACATTTCTCAATATGTTTTTCAATAAAATACTATGATAAAACAATTGAAATCTTGTTTTTATGGCTAAACGTATTTTTTAGACATTATAAAAGCAGCCACAGATGCACACTGATTAAACTCGGATCTTTGTCCGTGAAAATCCGTACTATAACTCTTCATGTTCTTGCCTATCCGCTGTCTTGTCGAGCCGTAGACAGGAACTGCGAAGGCTGACCCCGTTCTTGCAATATAATACTGATTTGCAGATTTTAAGGTAGCTCAACCTTCTATCCCGCAGAGCGGGACTAGCAAAACTAGGTGGCGTTCTTCACTTGCAACGAAGATCGTTGCGTTACCTTGGGGTAGCTCAACCTTCTAGGTTGTTGGCGTTCTTGTGCCTAGCTTGCTAGTCCGAGCCCATTTCCTTCATACTCGGCTACAGGATGAAACTGCAATCAACCGTTAATTTGCAAGACTCATCCTGTAGCCGCGTCGCTCCGGCGCCTGCCTGTGCGTAGCACGCAGACAGGCGGAAATTTTACCTCTTCTTTTCTCTGTACTACAACCCTTCATTTTCTTGCCTGTCCGCCGTAGTCCGGAACGGCGAAGGAGGATGTTATGGGCGATTATTATTTTAAACATTTCTAACATTATGGTTTTCAACAACTTCCAAAGCAGTTTCATGCCTGCCAACTTTTCGTGATAATGAGGACATTCATTACACTGTCCGAGCCCATTTCCTTCATACTCGGCTACAGGATGAAACTGCAATCAACCGTTAATCTGCAAGACTCATCCTGTAGCCGCGTCGCTCCGGCGCCTGCCTGTGCGTAGCACGCAGACAGGTGGAAATTTTACATCTTCTCTTCTCTGCGTTCTTTGTGCCTCCTTGTCGCGCCATAGGCACTGAGAAGGCGGATGTGCAACCAAAATTCTTCCCTTCTTTCCGTGAAAATCAGTGTGAATCAGTGGCTAGGAACCTTTTGAATTCGATGCTAAAAGCCAAATGTCATCTGCCCGGCAGCTTGGCCCAAGTCATCCGGTCCATCATAAAACTTTTTATAAAGAGCATCAAGTTTGTCAATATAATACGGTTTGTTATAATCAGGATTTTCTGGATCCCAATCAGATACATTTTTAGCAGCCTCAAAAGCTTTAACTTTTTTAGTAGCACCAGTAATATAATATGACAATTGGTCTCCACTTCGATATTTCTTGCCGGCTTGCAGTGCAATTTCATAAACAGCGCTCCTAGAGCGACCTCCAGCTTCGACTTTCTCTTTGTATTTATCAGGATTAGAGGTTAATGATGTTGTCTTAACAAGCCACTCAATCGGCATAGACCCATTTCTTATGGTCTCTTCAAAATCTTGTTTAAGTACAGGAACTTCATCCTCCTTCAACTCGAGTTTCTTGCGAATCATGGAAACCAGAAACTCTCTTTGAAACTTTTCAAGTCCTCTTGACTTCAATGCTCCACCTTTGATAATCACTTCATCATCAAAAGTTAATAGTGCATAATTTTTCACCTTATAGCTATACATAGACTTGTATGAACCATCAAATTCAACCTCTATACCTGCAGGTAGTTTTTTTTGAAAGTACCAGCTAATTTGCTCAATATCTTCATCGCTAAGTTTTTTGCCGGCTGTAAAATATATACCATCTGTATCAATCTCTATTGCCTTGCAATCTGACTCTTCCAGCCAGACAAGCATCTTCTTTAGTAGCTCTCGACCTCTTGATGTTACTTCAGCGGCTTTATCAAAGTCACAAAAATGCCCCATACTAAATCCTAGATATCCGTAAAATGAGTTAATTAAGATTTTGAATGTGGCCTGCAAAGCATCATAGGAGTTTTTTTCATCCTCTGTTTTTGCAGCTTTCATTGCATCTTTTGCCTCAAATCTGAAACTTCTTAACTTATCAAGCATTTGAACAAACACACCTAAATCATCACCTGCAGGTTTAATATCATTAACCACCATTAATGATGGATACAAAGACCTCACATCACAATGATAAACATTAAGCAGCACCCCTTCTTCAAACATATCAGCATATGCACCTTCAAACGATTTTGACTCTCCAGGCATCGGTATTGAATGCATGTTCCTCAGATATTCTCGAATCAACAACGCATCAATCTTAGTTGCATTACCTCTCACAGAAACATTTTGGTAGGAATATGGCAGAATAGTTGCTTGATGAAAAGTACTCTGAGATAATAAAGTTGCCAGGCGCTCTGTTTCAATTATATCATCCAGTGCATACTTCATAAGCTCTTCAGGATTTTCACGAAATGTCTGAGATATATTACCACCCTCAATATAAGTTCTGTCTTTTGGAGCAATATTAAAATGTTTTGCAACTGCTTTTAAACCATAACTATCAAGCACCCTATGATTTATATCATAATATTGTGCTAGAAACATTGTGTCAATTACACTTCTACCAAAGATATCGCATCTGGTATAAGAGATTGTTCTTTCAGCCATACGTAGCTGACTTGACCTAAAAGAGGGTTCTTGTCCTTGACGACCAATGTCAAATTTCAGCTTATGTCTTTTACAGCGTTTTGATAGATAAGGTAAGTCAAAATTAAAAATGTTATGCCCCTCAATAACATCTGGATCCATCTCTTTTAGAATAGTGATAAATCTGGTGAGAATCTCCTTTTCTGTACCGCCATGGAGAACATCGCGCCTTCCCTTGTTATCGCTGACAGCTATTGCAACAATTTCATCACCAGGACGACTTGCATTGCAGAACTCATACTCATCTTCAGTAATACACTCGATATCAACCTGCATACGGTATACATCAGAAAACTGCATTCCCTTAAAATATGTCTTACCAGTTATCATAAGATACTGATATACTGGATCACTCACAGCATGATATAAGAACATATTATTCTTAAACTTCTGCTTAACAACATCTGAAATCTCTTTTTTTAATACTCCCCACTGATTCCAATCTTTAACAAAGAGTATGGAGTTTAATGCAGCATCACCATCAAGCTTTTTCAACTCATATTTAGATTCCAAAAACTCAAGCAGCTTGCTTGAGCAGATGATATATGGTTTGAACTCTTCCTCAACTACCTCAATCTCGTCATTGCGTTTAAAAAGAATAATCTTAGAACTATCAAAATCATATTCTACCGAGATAATATTCTCTTCGGCATTGGCACCAGTTATTACAACATCATCAAACATTCTAAATTCCTTTCAAATTCCTGGGTCTTGTACAGACGAGATTTATCGCGTCTCTCTTATCAACCATCTACCATTATCCTCAATTCTTAATTGAATCAACCGCCAGCCTTGCTGTTGCAAAAGCAGCAGTCAGATTAAACCCGCCGGTCGGACCATCAACATCCATAACCTCCCCGGCAAAATAGAGCCCCCTACTCTTTATAGACTCCATGGTCTTTCTATTAATATCACCCAAAGCAACACCACCAACAGTAACCATTGCCTCTTTTAGAGGTCTCGTCTTCTTTGGATACAACTTAAAAGATCCCTGTTTATCAACGGGTATAACATTAAAATGATAATTTTTCAGATTCTTATGAGCAACAATGCTACTGGCATTAGTAAGAGCCTTTCCTCTTGCTCCCCAGCTTTCCGGATAGATATCTCCAGAAGTTGTAGCCACAACTTTGCCGTCATAGATAATTTCAACATCTGCCATAGGAATATGTTTAACCGGTTTGTCAAACTCAAATCCGACAAGTCCTGGTTGATATGGAATCAACTTATGACCAAAAGTTTTAACCATTTTTTGTCCATCTCCCACAGACCCGGTTTTCGGATAACTCACTCCACCTGTTGCTAACAATACATTTGGTGCATAAAGTGTAATAGAATCGTTGCTGACTTCATATAGTTTGTTTTTCTTTCGCATTGCATTAATTCGGCAGTTATACAATGATGGTATACCATTTGATCTTATCATATCAGTAAACACATGCAGCACGTCATCAGCATTACGACTTTGGGGATATACCCTACCATCTTTTTCTGCAAATGTCTGCAATCCATGACTGGAAAACCATTTTATCAGATCTCTAGGACCAAACTTTTTTAATGCTGGTTCCAGAAAATCATTAATATCTGAGTCATAACATTGAATAAAATCATCAGTTGACATATTGGAAGTCAGATTGCACTTATTGTTGCCGCAGATCAGAAGTTTACGTCCTGGCATATGTCTTGCTTCAACAATCAGGCATTTTATGCCTAATTCATTTGCATAAGCAGCAGCCATTAATCCCGCGGCACCACCACCAATTATTATCAAATCTGTATTGTTCATAATCCTATTTCATTAAAATGTATTAGAAGTCTATCAAAAGTTTTATCCTCTTTTGAGACCTATTATTTTTAGTTCTAAGTTCTATGTTCTAAGGTCTAAGAAATTCTAGTTAGGGCTTACTGTTTAATGTGAGATTGCGTGAAATCTTGATTTAAAGCATTTTCGCCTTTAGTTCGCTAAAGGTAAAGTGCTGCAAAGCAAGAGGTAGGACGTTCCGCTTCGCTTCACTGCTGTCGCAG
>Ga0209414_1000053_pt1 | contig 45178 bp, 66 predicted proteins | sample LakVidmifraction_4_FD_181154 | JGI IMG/M metagenome (GOLD analysis project Ga0209414, IMG submission 181154) | Hypersaline microbial communities from Lake Vida, Antarctica - Brine Hole Two &gt;0.2 micron (SPAdes) (version 2) | ecosystem: Environmental > Aquatic > Non-marine Saline and Alkaline >...
TGCCTGACGAAATAATTGAGTCTTTCAAAAAGGAAGCGATTATCTTTGTTGACGACTGCCAGCGGGAAAAGGACATGGCTTTTGCTGAACGAATTGCAAAAATCACAGGCAAAACGATTGAAAAGCTGAAAGGAACGAAAAAAATAATGTGTAAAATCTCTTAAATATGTGTTGCGGAAAACCTAAACCAAGACCAGGAGTTAAGCCAAAGCCTAAACCCTACCCAAGACCAAAACAATGACACCTGAAGAATTTACCATTAAGTGTACTGAGCTTTCAAAAATGGCTCATGAAGCCGAAGGAAACCCAACAAAACCTTCAGGGAAATTGCCTGAATATTATATTGGTTACACCTTGCTCGTGAAAGAGTACGATCAAGCGCGCATACACGCCTATGGTGAATTTCCTGCCCATCTATTCGCAGCCAACAAACCACTGCAAACCGATGATGAATTTGCCTATGTAAAGGACACGTACCAACCGAAAACCAAGGACACGTATGTGAAGTTTTCAAACACGGTGCAAAGGTCTTTGATGAACGGTTTTATTGAGTTCCGCCAAGAAAAGGATTCAGATATTACCAAAGATTTCGAGCGATTTATTCGAGAAGGCATCGATACATACGATAATTTTCTTATTTTTTGTCAAGCGATGGTCAGCGATAAAGTGATTGACGCGAACGGAATTGTCGGAACATGGCCCACTTATGTGACCAATGAAGAGCTTGAAATTATAGGTTATGTGAATCCATATCCGGTAATCTACAACGTCAAGCAATTGGTCTGGTTTCAAAACGATGAATACATTGTTGAAACTTTGGAAAAAACCAATGTGCTTTACAACGGATCGCAACCGCAAAAAGTAGGTCGGACTTACCGTTATTTCGGAAAGGAATTTGTTTACGAAGCGGTTCAAGTTGGTAAGTTTGTTGATCACACCTTTGCAATATCTCAGGAATTTGAGCATTTGATAGGATTCACCCCAGCGCGGCGAATGATGGGAACGCCGAAAATCATTCAGAACAAACTATTTTACGACAGTACTTTTAATTTGGCGGTGCCACACTTGAATGATGCAGCGCTGGATTCCGCAAATTTGCTGATTATTAAGCAGAAAAACGTCTATCCGACCCGTGTAGTTGTGCGTGAAAAGTGTACATACCATGGCTCAGATGGCTCATGTGAAAAAGGTCTTATTACGGTTTTCAATGGCGAAGATAGGCCAACCACGAAAACGTGTACCAATTGCCGTGGTACAGGCTTCGATGGCATCTTTGGGCCTATGTCAGAACTGGTTGTCAATAGAACGCCGTCAGGTATTGATGATGAACGGAGCACGGGTGTAACCGCTCAAAACGCGATGGCCTATGTTTCGCCACCAATTGAAACACCTAAGTTCCTGTCTGAGCAAATCGATAAAGCAATCGAACGGGCACAGGACGTTTTGCATTTGAAATCCGAACCACGCGGTAGCGGCAACATAACCGCAACCGAAAAGGACAGGGATTCAAAGAACACTGAAGCGTTTATCAAGCCTATTTCAGATCAAATTTGGTTTCTTATTGACTACTTGATAAGCTGCATTGGAATCATGCGCTATGGTTCCGCGAACTACGAATTGCACAAGCCTACAATTATTACCCCGACTGATTTCGACCTTCTGAGTCCATCGGATTACTTGGAGCAAATTGGGAACGCAAAAGAGCGGAAATTGCCTTCTATTGTCATTCGGGATATGATTCACAACTACTTCGTTTCGGTTTCAAAAGACGACGCAGAACTATCAATGAGGTACGATGCGGTAATCAAAATTGATCGACTTCTTGGGGTTACAGCCGAAGAAATTGTAGTCATGTTGGCCCGAAATCTCATTCGCCCGGTTGACGTTGTGATTCACCAATCAATTCTGTATTTCATCGATATGGCTATCATGGAAAATGAGAAGTTTTTAAGCCTGTCAGACGCCGAAAAGAAAGCCATCATTGAAGGGTTGGCCGCTGCTGCGATTCCCGCACCCTCTGAAATTGAATTACCGGCTCCGGCGGTTTTTTAGGATTGATCAATCTACTTTGTTAGAATACTGGAACACTAATTGATTTGCAACGTGATTAAATTCCAGACTATTTTTATCTTCACCCGTGATTTTGTTATAAAAATGGGTGGGCATTATGTTTGCCAAGGCATGAATAAAATGAGTTAAATTATTCCCTTCCATTAATTCCTTTTGATCAATGTGAAATTCGCTATCTTTATTAAAGATTTCAGCAACCTTACCAGATAACATTGTTGCATATTCAATTTGCTTTTCCATTTTGTTTTATGTTTATTGGTTAAAAATACTCATTCCATTTTAATCGATTGAAATCTTACTCGCATAAATCATCCCTTAAATTCAAGGCAAAATTAAACCAGTAGATTTCGTTGTTGTCGTCCTCAATCATGAAAACGATTATTCCAACAATTGTAATTGATAAAAGCACAGTGGCTAAAAGCCATACTACAAGTACAATTGTGATTGCAAAATACTTCATTTGGGTGGTGTTTTATGATGTGATTGTTTTTTTGCTTCCGTTTGCCAAGGGGCAACGTAGTAATATTCAACTTTGTCTCTTAGTTCCCCGCCCCATCCCTCTTCAAAAGGAAACATTAATCTTTCCATTGCATCCCACAAGTCGTCACCAGTTACCCATGATTCAAAAGCCATAACAGGCATTTTACCGTCTTTATGGTGAAACGTGACGCAATCACTACTGTGGTTGTGGTGGCAATACAAATCTACTGTTTCCGTGCTTGCGTGTGCGCCTTCAACACTATATGTTGTTTTTACTCTTGTGTGGCTCATTTTGAAAAATCCAGTTTAAATTTTTTCGTTAAATCCCGCATGAAATCATGATAGCAGGCAACCTCTACATCTAATTGATGTCTGCGATCATCTGTATTTGAAAGGGTTTTCGCCTTACGAATGATTGATATTTCATTCCTGCATTTCACCACTTTATTTTGGTAGTGAAAATATAAATTGTACAGTAGTTCTCTTGTTTCCATTTTGTTTTATGTTTGTTGGCTAATCTACCAAAAAATCATGGACATTTGGATTACTTATTAATCCTTCAAGTAGCTCGCTTGACGTGCCAGTAACAATGCAAGTTATATGCGGATGGTGATTTTCGCAGAGCCATTTCATTAATGGCACACATGCTTTTTCAAATGTTTTCGGTTCATTGGCTTTTAGGTATCCTTCAAAAAGTTCTTTAAATGTCTGTGAACTTCCAGCATTACGCGGGTTCATAAATGGTTCTGATAATAAATATTCAAAACCTTTTCCTTTCAAATAGTCTTTTAATTCCATTTTAATGATTGTTTTTTAATTATGTTTTGCTACCCTTTACGGTGAATAGCCCAACCGTTACCGTTTTATTGATTTAAGATTAAATTTATTGGTTAAGATAGTGGCGTGGCTGTCAATATATGCTTTTAATTCCCTTAAAAAATTAATTGGCAATATAAAAGCATAGCTTTTTTGACACAGAACTATTTTTTTACCCGCTTCATTTTTTTTAATAATTCTCCCAGACATACCAGAAGTGGTTCTTGATCTTAAAAAAATTACGTAACCTTTATACAAAGTTTCAGACGTAGTTTCAACACCTGTTGCTATTTCTTTTTGCTTAAAATTATCAAAGGTTTTCGGAATATTCATTGTAATATTGTTAGGTTAAAAATACTCATTTCCTTCCATTTCAAAGGTGCTTTGTTCGGCTTGCGGTGTAAATATTCCGACCTCATTTAGCCTTTGAAGTTCACCGCTCCAATCCATTTCAATTTCGTGGCCGGGTACTCCGCTTCTCATTTTTGCGTTCAATCTGTATGCCTTTTTGTATGTAGAATTGCCATTTTCATCCTCAGTAATACCGTAATGTTCGGGCCGATACATGAAGTCAATCACATCGGCATCCTGTTCTATTTGGCCTGATTCTCGAAGGTCTGAAGTTATCGGTTTTTTATCACCTCCCCGCGTTTCAACCGATCGATTAAGTTGGCATAATGCAATTACGGGTACTTCTAATTCCTTGGACATTTGCTTGAGCGACATCGAAACCGCGCTGACATTCTCGTATGGTGTGTCTTTTCCCGATTCACCTAACTGTAAGTAATCCACAAATAGCGCGTCAAGTCCTTTTGTTGCCTTCCATAACATGCTATTCATGCGAATAATGTTCAATTTCTTGTTCTCGAAAATCTTAAACTTCTTTGTTCGTAACCACTTTGCGGCTGATTCCAATAGCTCAAGTGGCATTTTTTCCTTATTAATTTGGTTGACAGTCACCTTTAAATGCAGCGCCAATAGAATAGAAACAAGGCTTGCTCCAGGCATTTCAAGCGAGTGAATGACGACCGATAAGTTATTATTGAGCATGTGAAAAACCTCATTCATCATATTGGCGGTCTTACCCATGCCAGGCCGTCCGGCTATAATGATTAGTTCGCCCTTTTGATAGCCGCCTGAGACCTTATTATAGGTTGGTAAGAACGATTCAATGCCTGGTATTACACCTTGGTGAATGCGCTCTTGTTGCTGCCTTATTTCTTTGAGATAGTCCTCAGTTGACTTATCTCCAGACCGGGTGTTTGATTCAATAATTCCGTGAAGGGCGCCAACGGTTTTTTCAATGGTCTGGAAAATATCCTCAGTGTAGCACTCATGGACGGCCTCAGAAGTAATACGGATAGTTTCACGCGCCATGTGCTTTTGAAGTATCAGCCGTGAATGATATTCGATGTTGGCAGAACTAGCCACGCGATTAGTCAGATAACTGATGTAATAAGCTTTACCGACATCTTCAAGCTTTTTTAAATCCCTTAGTTTTTCCGTGACAGTAAGTATATCAATCGGGTTGCCTTCATCGGAAATCTGGCAAATAGCATCGTAAATAATGGCGTGTGCTGGCTTATAAAACGATTCAGGGGTGAGTAACCCGCGCACAATGCTGATTGCTCTTTTTTCAAGCATTAACGCGCCCAAAACACCCTCTTCTAACTCCACAGCCATTGGAGGCATGTTTCCCAATTCAAGCAAGGCATTTGGTTTTCTCATGGGGTAAAAATACAGTTTTGAAGCGTTGCCAAAAGTTAAAGAAAGTTAAAGAATTGATATGGATTGAATTGGGTTGTATATTTGAGGACTGAATAATTCATTAAACCAAAACACAAAATGGAACAAGTATTATCAAAAAGCTACACGTTAAGGGGTGAGCATGGCATATGGTTAGGTCAAATAGTTCTAACAAATGACGGCATGTTTGCATCCGTTACCGACTATGGGAATTTATCTTACGCTTGGCGCGCTTTTGGAAAAGAAGATTTTCGCTCGTTTATTGCAGCTATAAACATTGATTATTTCGGGCGAAAAATGCACACGGGTATGGCATATATTGTTCATAGCAAAAAATGCGAACAAGCCTGTCAACGCTTTGCAGAAAAAATACTGCCACCATTGCAGGCCTTATTGAAAATTGAACTTGCCGGCGGGGTGTCTTGGTAGGATATTTGAGGACTAAAGTTTTAACCTAAAAAACACAAACAAAATGAACCAGCTAAAACTAACAAATAAGGAGCTTTTAGAAATAGGGTTTGAAGAAAGCCAAAGCAAGGGCGACAAAATGAATGAAGCTAGAACCTACTTCAAAATAAAAACAGTAAACGGATATTTCTACTATAATCCAAAAGAAGGAATATACACTTGGTATCATAAGACGATAATTGGTAATGTTTCTAATGATATTCAGTTAGACTTAACCAGAAAAGCTGAGTTGTTCGTTTTATTAGCCTGTTTTAGGGTTAAGTTTAAAATGGTATTTTAGCACTAAAAACACAGCATGGGATTAAAAGTATTTAAAGATTTTTGCAAGAATTGTCTCTTATCAGAAGATAGAATAGTAAGTTCAAAAAGAGCAAAAGAAATTATAAAAAAGTGCGTACAAAGGCAAACGTATTTTATTTGCCATAAATCATCAATGAATGGTGGTGACGAAGTTGTTTGCTCGAAATTCTATAAGACAATTGGATATAAAAGCCAAATGGTTAGAATAGCGCAAAGATTGAACGCTTTGGAATTTGTAGATCAAGACGACAGTAAGAAACTACCAACCTATAAAGAAATGTCACCCCATCAACGGCCAGCCGTTCGCTATCTAAACAAGTTGCAGTAAAACAAGCGAAGGCGTTGCTTGATGAATTGGCAAAAGAAAACCTTTAACCTAAAAATTTACTATTTTTATCGCATTGTTGAGTACGTAAGGAAAGCGTTTTGCACTCAGGTTCGAATCCTGCACCCGCATCATAAATAAAAGGCCGTATCGCCTTAACAGAGAAAAACCCTATCATTAATTTGATGGGGTTTTTCGTTCTTAGAAATCTGCTATTTATTAAGCAGGAATCTAAAAATCAAGAATGCAAGAACTCCTAAGGCAACATAAACCCACCATTGCACAGCCTTCGAACTTTCCCCGCTGTGCGTATCAACTATTGTCCGCGTCCTTTTTTCTTGCACTGTAATCTTTTGGTTAAGCAGTTGAATAGTCTTTTCAAGCTCATCACATCGGGCCTCAGCGAACACACGCCCCAAGCTGTCCATGCTCATTCGTAGGCTGGCTTGGCCGCCGCTATTCACATAAACCGTTTGACCCTTGCGCATTTCTTGAACCAAGCTATCCATGTCGAAATTACCCTTGGCCTGTGTGCGATCGATGATAATAACCGTGTCGCGTTTAATGATTTCAACGGTTGTTAGAACGGTATCGAGGTTGCTGTACTCGATTAGTGTGGGCCGTGGAGCCACGCATGATGCTAGTCCGCTAATCAAAACGATTAGCATTAGACAGGTCAGGGTTTTGTTATTTGATGATTGTCTGGAACTCATTTGGCAGGAATTTGTATAATTCTTTGATGGTGGCAACGCTATTTGTTACGTCTATAATACCATCCTGATTTATGTCAGCGTGGGCTTTTCCGGGCAGGATACACCCTAATATCTGTGAGGTAAAATTGCCAGCGTGTATCAATATTTCAGACCTGCCAGGCACATCTTGCAGCCAAAACGACTGCTTGAATTTAGGCGACCCGTGTTTGATTGTTCGATATATACCCGCTGTGATGCAAGAAACACGGCGCTCGTTTTCCTTCCACGGCAATTCAAGCGTCTTGAAGCTGTATTGAATTTTACCTTCAAGCATAACATAACCGCTGCCAATAGTACACAAGGGCTTGTATATCCGGTGAATTTCAATTGTTGTTTTCATGGTCTATTGTTATTCTGTTCACCCGGTCACATAACCATTGGGCCAATTCCTTTTGAACTTCATGTGCCTTTTCATCACCGACAAGGTTTTTTATCCATCCGTAACCCCTGACTTGCATAATGACCTTGCCTTTATTATCGTAGATGTAAGCTCCGTAACCATCTGTTTTAACTGGTAATTTCACCTCTTTATTTATGTCCATTTTTTCGTTTAGAATTTTACCCTGTCAGTGATTTTGCGCGTTCTGTAAGTGCTCAATGCTGTGCCGCTATCCGTATACCTTCGCTTCCACACAATGGCATGTTCATAGCGCCTAAAATCAATGTCAGTTTCAATCTTTTCGGGCTTATACCCAACGTTCACAAGGTGCATGTACTTAGCCCTACCTTGTGAGCTGAACTTGATTGTGTAGTGCTCCCGGTTTCCCAACTGAAGGGAATAGTGCACATCAGTCACGCTAATATCAATGAACTTTTCACCATCCGTCCAAACCTCAATTCTAGTGCTATCGCTGTCCATTATCTCACCGAAAAGGAACGCGTTTTGACCTGTCATAATTTGACAAGTCAGCGCAAAGAATATGAGTAGAAAGGCTTTCATCTTGCTCTATCCCCGAATTTTGGACTGTTGAATAGTTGCCTGTTAATAGATCGTAGCTCTTTCATGATTGCTTGGTCGCGAAGATAGAGGCTATCGGCAATATCGCGGTCACGCAAGTACTTCCAAATTTGATCGGTTTTTTCGTCTTTACTTTGACTTTGGCTGATTGATTTTTCCGCTTCGCTTGCCTTCACCGATCTGAGGATTTCATTGACTTGCTGCATTATTCGCGGCAAGACAATAACAAGAACGCTATCTTTTTTGTAAGCCTGCTCCATGAGAAAAGAATGGTCAATATGTATCGAATCTTTCAGACTTTTCAAGTCATTCATCCACATAGCCCGAACCATAAGCGCAATGGTTTCTGACTGTTCAATGTTTTCGTTCGTTCGCTGCGCTTCTTGACGCTGTACCATTTTGTCGGAAAATTCCCAATAGGCAAATACAATACCGAAAGCGCCGATTAATAAGCCGCTTAAGATAGTTGCAATTGTTTGGGCCGTGGTCAATTTCGATAATAGCTCCTTCATTTTCGTTTACTTTCAGGCAGCTACTTTCTAGCTGTTTTGATTCTGCAATGTACCCTTATTTTTTCAGGCTTTTCAATACTTCTCTGTCTTGGCCCACAAGATTCTGCTCTAGTTGATTCCACCACCATAACCAAGGCGTCCACATGAAAGTGCCATCACTGAAAACGACCATCTGCCTACCATAAAAAGTAATGGCAAATCTTATTTCCGTGATTGTTACCACGGGCTTTGTTGGGGGTATTACTGGCGGGGTCGGAACAACTACAACTTCTTCAAACGGAAATTTCGACAGTTCAGCGGCTAAGGGAGTGGGGCCGTCTTCGTTGTAAAGTGCCCCGTATATTTGCATTCCCTTACCAGCTTTCCTTAGAAACAGTAACTGCACACCAGCGATGCTAGCATCACCTCTACTCTCGCAATAGGCGTAAATTCGCTTGATGAAATCGCGGTAAGTTGCAAGCCCCTCATCCGTGTAGTCAGTCAATTTTTGGCCCGTTTCTGTGAAGTACAAGGGCAGGTTGTATTTGTCGAATTGCGTGAAGTCAGCTTGCATTACAGTAGCCTCTTCACCGCCTCCAAGGTTATTCCCGCCTTCGTAGAGGTGCATCACAAGGCCGTCTATAGCATTAGGACTGGCTTTAACAACCGCCTGAATATCAGAGTTCCATTTTGCTCTTTGTGGCTGGCCATTCTCGTAACAAATGTTCAGAAGTACCTTTGCATTTGGCAGAAGCGCCCTGATTAGCGGGATTATCAGAGCGCAGTAAGTCATGTAATCGCTGAACAGAAACCGACGCACGTAGCCCGGTACAATAGGCCCGTTTAGCTTTCTAAATTTTGGCAGGTAAAGTTCTTGGCCGACTTCAATGTGAGTGATATTAGCCCCTGCCTCTATAAACTTTGTCAGCAATTCAATCGAATTTGCCACGGTGTCATTAGTGTTGAGCATGTAGCAGGTTGCTATGCCTTTATCACTCACAAAATTGCAATAGTCGGTTATTTGGTCGTCAGTAATTACAGACAATTTTGCGCTAAGCTCAGGGTTTGTTGCTGCTTCTGGTGGCAACTTACCCTCCATGAACGTCCACATGCCGCTTGAACCCCCAAGAGGCCTTAAATGGGTTATTGAAGATGGAAACGTTGGGCTAATCATTGTCCACCTATTTCGAGTATGAACTAATTTCGTGTTGACTATTAATTGAGGCTTCATGTTTATTGATTTTGACTTGTGTATGTTTTGTCTGATTGGAGCATCATGGCACATTAATTAATCTCGGATATTCCGTACTGGTTCCAAAATTCCATATCGCCAAACTCCAGGCTGCATAAATTCCAGTGTTTGATGTTGGTGTTTGAAGGGCAACGGTTGTTTGTCCTGTACCAATTGGCGAAGTAGCGAAACCAATGGTCGTGTTCCAATAGGTTGCATTGGCAGTGATGGTACCCGAGAATATATTGCCCACAACTCCACCTCTAAAAGATGTACCCGCAATGGTTCCAACCGTGAAGGAATTTGTAATACTGCCTGTGGCTCCAGCTGCCGCACCGACCAAACCACCACATTGGCTTCCTGCGCTCATATTTGCAATGCTATAACAGTTTGTCAAAACATTATTCCCATTCCATCTACCAATTATGCCACCTGCTTTCGTGGCAGAAATTGTAACTGTTCCAGTGTTAAAACATTCCGTAAATGTTCCACTGGATGATCGCCCACAAATACCACCGCCATCGTCAACACCTGCTGCTGTACTTGCTATGGCCGCGGTATTATAGCATCTCGTAAAAGTGCCACTACTGCAATCACCAATAATCCCTCCGATCTGGTCGCTTGAAGAAAAAACCAGTCCAGTATTTGAGCTATCTGATATTGAAACAGTTCCCGAACTCCTTTGACCAACAACACCACCAACACCCACAGTGCCTGTAATTACTCCTGAATTTGAGCAATTTGTAAACACAGAAGTATTAGCAACGCTGCCCACTATACCCCCAACGCTGAAGCTTGTTCCTGTTATGTTTATTGAGTTTGTGTGTGTGATTGTTGCATTTCCAGAACTTCCAAATAACCCGCCCACAAGAGCTCCTCCAGAAACGGAACCAAGAACAAGGTTTCCGCTCGATGTAACAGACAAACCACTGTCTAACCTACCGCCAATTCCACCAACATGATTGTTTATTGCTGATACATTACCATCGTAAAGACAATTGGTAATGGTAATCGTTTTATTAAAATCTAAAGTACCCAAAATACCTCCACATTGTGACTGCAACCCGCTTGAACCTCCGGTAACGTTCCCATAATAATTGCAGTTGTTGATTGTTCCAGAACCTGATAAACCCACAATTCCCCCAGTGTTAATTCCGGTTTTATTCAAACTTCCAAAAATTCGAATATTGCGTATTTCATACCCGTCTATGGTATTAAATGGAACGTCTGTACAAGTCATATTGGTTATGCCTAGTTCATTCCCATCGTAGATGCCTGAAAACGCATTGATATTTGTTGTCCATGTTCCGAATGCTGTAAAGTCGACACCTGTTACTTGAATATATTTCTGGCTTACTCCAGTGGTATAAGTTCCCGCCCAACAAGTACCCGCACCCATTGTTTGCGGTGTACCAAGTCGTATTTGGTCAAATTCAACAGCACTCGCCACCGGAATGTATCCGTCCAAAAGCACGAAGTCGAAGATTTGCTGTGCTGTGTATAGCCCCGGGGTGTAGGATGGGCATGGCCCTGTCGGCTCAACATGAAACCATCTCATAAGATTCTGACCATTTTTAGCACAAAATCCAAATCGGCTGGGCTTGCCGCGCTTGCTGTGATTACCATTGTGATAATGTCGTCAACTGCAAATACATTGTCTGTTGCGTGGGCTTGTTCTGAATAAGTGCTTGTCGCACTGTTTGAAGACCCCCCTAAAGGTGTTCCGTTTATTCGAACTTCAACAGTGCAAGTTCCCGCCCCCATTCGCGTACCTACCGCTGTTATTGCTCCTGCGTATGCTGCCCTAACCATTAGGGTATAGGTGGTATCAGTAACGGCTTGAATTAACCCGAACATGCCGTCGAGCGTAGTCGTACCCGCTACTGTTGCAGTCGCTTTGACGTCCACCGCCTGCGTTGCCGGGTTGTTGCTGACCTCAAAAGTTACCGTCGGACTATCATTGAAATTCAATGCTGGTTGCGTTCCAACCGTGTTTTGATTCAGGCGAATTATAAGAGTTGCCATAACTTCAATGATTTGCAGCTTGCGCGCTGTTGGATTGATTACTTTGATTCGACGGCTTCGGGAAATCATTCATCAAATTTCAGGGTCAGGTAAAGGGCAAATTGGGTCAATGCAACTCAAATCAGCCGTGATTGTAATATCAAAAGAAACCGAAATAACAATGTCGGAATAGTTGAAATCGGAGGGTCTGATATTGGAAAATTCACGGTTCAAAATTGCTTCGGTGTCGGTGTCGTAACCTGTTGGCGTTATACTCAGGGACTTTGCCCCAATGGTGTTTTTGAGCGGCCCACCTGTTAAAGTTGCTAGTTTGTAGATTTGAGTTGCCAGCATATCCGATGCAAAAGCCGTTTCTATTGGGAAATCCTTACGTTTGGTCAGGGCAAAAATGGTGATTGGATAAACGCTTTGGATTAAGTCAGAACACGCCTTGTACGCATCCACGGCCTTTAATGAACGCACCGGCCCGGTTTTCCGTATGTATGTAATACCGAACTTATTTAGCTTTAACCTTACAGGAACGCCGCCAGCAATGCGAACAGGTTGCCTCACCCCGTTATCTTCTTTGACTTCTGACAAGCCGTAATTCTCAGTGAAAAAAGGCAATGTAGCCAGTTGGGTGTTTATGTATGTGATAACCTGCTCAATCATTGGGTGGGAATAATCGTTTCTGAAGCTCGAAATTAAAGGTTCTCGTAATGTTTTCGCGTTCTGTTTTGCTCAGTGAAATTGTAGATCCGTTCTTTGAAAAACGCGCCTCAAGGTAGTCCAACTTCTCTTGATTTTCAGAATTCTTAACGGAATACGTTAATGATTTTCCTGCAAGGGTTTCTTTTGGTGTGGCAAAATCCCGCATTAGGTTGCCGAACAGCCGCCAATTGACCTTGTTATAACCGTTTTCACGCTTGAATTGATCGTAGCCACCCTGAAAAAATACAGCGGTCGCAGAGCTACTGGTACCGCGTACTACTTTCGGCATGTCCTTTTTCAATATAAGCAAGGGCCGTGTCGAATACTGACCGATTGACTGCCCTTCTGAGTTTAAGCCGTTGTCAAATATCCGCTTTCGCATATCAATAATAACATCGCGCGCGGCTATCCTTAATGATTCCTGAATCACTGTCTCGTTAAGTCTTGCCAATACGCGCTCTGCAAAATTCATTATGCCGGGAGTTGTGAGATTATCATTGTATTTGTGTTGCACGTAAAGCAACGGCCCGAAGGTAAAGCGACCGTTCGGAGTACTTTTTTAAGCTCAGTTTTGTAGAGGTATTCCGAGTGAGTATATCGCTCAACATTGTTTTCCTGATTCGTCACTTTCTGATTTGAGAATTGACCTCCAGATTTGATGCCAAAAGCAAATATTTCTTCTACCACTTTGTACAAATAAGCCAGCCCAAGCATGTCTTTTACCGTGCACAACCAGTTTTCGTTATCACATGCGATGGTGTAATTGACCAATAGGCCGTATGTATTTGTGCGGTTTGTCGTGCTCGATTTAATGAATGGTGAAGCCGATGTAGCCCCTGAAAAGGTCATGTAAGGGCCGTTGTGATAGTTGTAACCGTTCCCGCAATTCGTGCAGCCGCTTTCTTTGGCCGGTGTTGAAAATGGTAGGATGCCAGCGGTGGCATAAAAAATACCAATCTGTGTACGGTTTTGCTTCATAGCAAATTCAAATTCCACATCGGTATACGACGGAACCCCGGCGGTCGCTGCAATTGTCACGGTTTGCAACAGTGTACCGTTAACCAAGTCATAAATAAGAATCGGCACATCACCCGTGTAATCAGCAAAGATTCCAAGCGATGTAATTTGAACTTTTGCAAATTCTTGGGTGCGGTGAATATCGATAATTGCCCCTGAAAATGCTTGTGGTGTGATTGTGTTATTGTCGCGAATGAACCCGATTTTCCCGCTCTCAAGTGTGCTCACAGCCTTTGAAGTTGGTGAAATCATGGTAATGACATCGCTCACAAGTTTTGCCGCTGCAAGGTCTTTCATGGCCTCGATGAAGTCTTCACGGTTGGCGTAACTATCATCCATAAATTCGTCAATCTGCACAGGGCTTAACCCCGTCTGGTTGATGGTGTATTTTGTAGTTGCCGTTTCACAGCCAGCTAATGATACAAGCGATTTTATACATTCGTAGGCCATGGTAATGTTTTCTGAAAGGTAAGAAAAAGCCCCGGAAATTACTCCGAGGCTTTAGGATTTGTCAAATTATGCGTTCAAAACGGTTACACCGGCGCTGCCTGTAACCCCCGCGTAAACGTCACCAGCGACAAACATGTCGTTTGGCAATGCTACGAGTTTCGTGTTGGCGATGATTTTAATAGCCAACGTTCCGGGGCAATTGTCCGTGATATAAATATCAACTGGAACACCCGCTGGAGTTGTGCCATTAAAGGCCGCATACCCACCCGCACTAAATTCAACAGGCATACCATCACGCCATTGGTTCAGTGTGTAGGTGAGCATCTGAAAGGCACCAGGAATCATGATAAGATTCCCGTTGGTGATGCTGCCCATTGCAACAGCCAAGGCAGGGTCGTAGCCGAAAAAGAAACCGAACTCATCATAAATAGACCGCACGTCCAAGCCTTGATTTGCACAGCAGCCATTCATTGTCAAATTCATGTATTCTTTCATGGCAGAACCACCAAAGCCAACTAATCCGCTGAAACCTGTTGCGGTTGCGGCTGATTGGATGTTCTCCCAGGCGCCTGGTACAATTGCTCCAGATGCTTTCGTTGCAACTACGAGGTTGTCGGCGCCGTTTACGGTAAATGTGCCTGTGTCACCGGTCACATACGTAGAATACAAGCCTTTCAAAAGCGCGGCCTCATTTGCTGTTTTTGTCGCGGTTGCCCGGTCAATAGCAAGCATGTGGGCCAAGATTCGGGATGCAATGTATTCAGGGTTGGTGTCGCAGAAACGGGCCAAATCCGAGCCTGTAATGGTTTCTCCTGACGAAATCACATCATTTGTATCGATGGTGTAATTCTGAAAGTTGTTGCCGTATGTAGCTGGAGCGGCACAATCTCGGCCGTCTTCATTCTGGACAGCAGATTCAGGAATGCGTGGGAAATAGGTGAGCGTTACATCTTTCACTTTACCGTTTCCGGGGCTAATTGTTTGCTCCATTCCGTTTCGGTTTTCAGCCGAAAGGACGTATTCCAACATCGGAATTGGATTCTGCGTTTCTGAATAGTTGGCCCATACGTTGCCCAACTTGAATTGTAGGTCTTCGCACTGCACGAGCACGTTGTTATTATAAGACATTGAATTAGGATTTAAAAATGCTGCCAATCGGTGGCAATCCCGCTCAGTGGTGCGTTAGGCTGCACCATGCCCTATATTCAATCGTTCACCCTTTACACTGGCTTTGTCCCAAAAAATGCGGGATTTGCCATTCGTTCGCGTCGGTTTGGATTTGGCTGTCGTTGTTGGGTTGGTGGTGAGGGCGGACGTGATGCCGGTTTTCCCTCATGCGGACTGTCTGTCCATAGCCCTTTATCTCGTGCCAAGTATTCCATCGCTTCGCTGACCGTCATTAGCTTTGCAGCGTTTTTAGGGTGTTGCACACGACTTCCATTATTTTCACCTGATTTTGCAGTCACATAAACCGCGTCATTTTCAGGCTCAAGTCCATAAGTATTGTGAAAGATGGCTTTAAAACCTTCTTTTGTAATGTCTGTTGTTCCGGTGGGCCATTTGATTGTGGACAACCCGGTTTGCAATGCAGAGTTTTTTACCGCTTCTGTTTTTTCAGTGACAATTGACGTTTCCAAATCGCTGTATTTCTTCTGGAAATCAGTCAATGAGTTTTTGAAAGCGTCGGATTCGGCCCTTACTTTGTCCAATTTCGATTCCCATGCTTTTACGTCAACGGTATCTTTGGGTTTCGCGTCAATCACCGCTTTGATTTTCGTGAAAACGGATTCTTGCACATCTTCAATTTTCTGTCCGTCAAATTCGCCATGAGTGACTTCTACGCCCAAATCCTTGGCCCACTTAATTGTAGCGGTTTCCAGTTTTCCAATGCGTGAACCGACCGCCTTATTGATGATAGGGTCGATAATATCGCGCCTGTTTTCGATTTGGCCCACATGAATGAACGACTTATTGATGTGCTTTGACACGTCGTCAGCCGTGAAATCCTTGCCCTCTTCGGCCTTAAAACCGATCAATTCCAATACGTCCTTGGCTTCCATTATTCAGGTTTTGGTGTTTTGGCCTTTCGGGCTGTTTTTTTGGCCGCTGGTTTTGGTTCTGGTTTTGGTGCCAATGCCGCGTTTTCCGGTTCTTCGGCTTGCGGGTCTGGTTCTTTGTCTGGCTTTGTCTCAGCCTTCACTACTTTCTCAACTTTAGGCTCTTCGTAGGGGTCGTAACCGTGCCCGTTCGCTTGGCTAAGAGTTAGCGCGGCCTCTCGAATCTGCCCTGTTTTGCGATTAATCCATTTCTGTCGTTTGATCATGATTGAATGTGTTTCGACAAATATAAACAAAAGTTCACAAAAAAACCCGCTGACCTAAATCAACGGGCTAACCATGAAAACACAAATGAAAGACAAGGGTTCAAATATAGGTATTCTATTTTACTTGAATTTCAATCCTCGTAATTTGAAGATTTGCCGTTCCAAAGATGCAATTTTTTTAACGCGCATTAATTCCGCATGCTGTAAGGCATCATTTTTATCAGTGTGCCACTCGGGTTTAAAAAAGTGCTGATTATACATTGCTTCGTGAATAACAACATGATTGCTGCCTTTTTGCATATCCGAAATATCGTACTCCTGAATGCCTTGTGTAAGCGCGTATTTTGTAATGTAGACTATCATAAGTTCTTTTTTGCTTCGGTGTAAATCTCTTTCAGCGCCTTTTCAATGGCTACGAATCGGTCGTATTTTTCCAGACTGATTGTTACCGTGTCGATTTCGTGGGGCTTTTCTGTGGGTGTTGGGTCGTAGTACAATGAAACGACAGCGTTATGACAAGATCCAAATGAACACGTCCCATTTTCAGTGTAATAAAACCCGCTCAAGACATCATAAAATGGAAACTTCTTTGATGTTGTAGATGGCACGAGTGGGTCTGTTATTTTACCTACGTTTGTCACATACCGCTTTCCTGCTTGTAGTTTCATGGTTTTTGGTTTAGGTAAAATTAATCAATTACAATCACTTTTCGATTAATGAACATCTGAAATACTCGCTGCACTTGCTGTCTTTTCATGCTTGAAAGTCTCGATTGTTTCTTCTGAATAAGCCCGTATTCTTTGACAATGGCCTTGATATATTCGACCGGGATTTTCTGCTTTCTCATGGCGTCGGAACTAAGTAAAGTTGCCCTACAAAGAACATGCCCAATGCAACTAGAGCGAACAAGCCAGAAATTAAACCGGCTATCATTATATTTCGAGGTCGGTTTCTTTCGGTTGCAATGTCAGACCAATACCACAGGATAAAAACAGCGCTAAATACCAGGCCGCATAGAATGAGTTTTGTTTCAATCATGGTTTCATCAAATTAAGTTTGCCTTCAGTGAAAAATGCCACCTGCCTTTTAGTACCTAGAATGTGGTAAAGCTCGAAAGTGTCGCGGGTGCCGTTCGTTGCTGCGATAAACCTCAATTGATCATCGCAAACGTCCTGACCGACTTTGAATATGATTGTGGTCATTCTGTTCACTTGATCCATGGTGTCGGTCAGCGCAACCACCTGAGTACCTTCTGAAAAATGTATTTCCCATTTGGTAAACTTCTGCTGAGCCATAGAGGAAAGCGTGAAAATTACGAGTGTTAATGTGAGTAGTGTTTTCATTGGTTTCAAGATATAAATTTGTAAACTGCTTTGAGAACATAATCCCCGTCCTCGTTGATTTCTTCAAGTTGTTCGTCAGTCATTGGTTGCCCTTCGTAATCCGCACTCAGAATAAAGGCATCTACATAGTCTGGGTGGTCGCTTGCGTCGATGTTTTCAACCTTGATATTGGATATTTTCGCGTAGTCCATGGCCTTAATCTTCGCCCCTTTCGTACTCCTGTGAATCATCTACGCCGCAATCATAGCATCGTTCGTGCCTGTCAAGTTCTGCGATTGTTCCGCATGAAAAGCACTCTGAGCGCTCTGCATAGTCGTCGTCTAATTCTTGGTCTGGGGTGTTCATTTCGTGTGTTTTTTCACCCTGAAACCCCGCGCCTTGGTAGGTCGCGGGGCGGGTTTCACAACTTGGTGGACCTGCGTGAATTATTTATGCCATTATGTGTCTTGAATTTCTGTACTCGGTTGCAACCTTTTCAGCTTTTGCCTTACTCCAGTTATTGTCCCTTTCGTTGGTCCATACGCCGTTGCGATATTCGGCAACTCTAAAATCGCCATACTTCTCGTTGCGCTCTACTTTGTAAGTTACAAGTTTCTTGGTTTCCATGATCTTAATAATTTAGTGCCTTTTGGCGGTGATGTTTTATTGACATTTCAAAGATACGACACTACTCCCAAAAACAAAAGCCAACAAATGTTAAATCATTTGGCTTGATCTGCTAAGTAAATCACCCTCACATCTTCAGTGCTTTCGTCTTCATCGAAAAAGTACTTGCCGTTTTTGATTTCCATTGGGAACTCAAAGCTGAACCAGCATAAACTTTTACTGCAAATTATGGATTTTCCTGCATAATCCATTCCTGGATGGGTGAAGATTATCCGTTCGTCAGTCTTTTCAATCAACACCTCATCACAAAAAAACGGGTCTTTGGTGGCGAATCGCTTGCTCCCGCCGTTGTAGTTGCAAATGTTTACATAGTGTTTCATATCAAAGGTTTAAAAGTGTTTTTTCTGCATTCGACGGGGTGTAATTACCGTTGCCAATATTCCGCTCAATGTCGATTCTGGGTATGTTTATGAGTGACCTCAACACAAACAGGTGTTGGCATCTATACCCGCCTAAGACCGTTATAATGTTCTCCTTTGTAGTTCGGCGAAACTTACCCTGCCATTCTAATTTGGCCCAATCTTCGACCTCATTCACATGGTAAAACCTATCATTCCTTTCAACGCAAAACTCCCGTGAATCGGTTATTAAGCCGCCCACGTATTGCCCAAACTGCAAATCTAACTGGTTGCCGATGGCGTTGGAATATGCCCTGTCAGCCATAGCAAAACGGTCTGAGGCTATTTGATTTGTCCAGTTGACTATTTGCCCATTGACTTCACCATTCACGAATGAAGGGCGCAACGCTTCAACCATGCTCCTAAACCCAGTTTGATTTTCGACACTAGAAACGACTTGATCGCGAATAACATTTACGAAATTGGTTTTGAAGTCGTCACCTATCAGTTGCCTCACCGCCTGTTTTCGGCTTTCCAGAAATACGGCTTCACTTGATGCAGAAACCACCGCGTTATATTCCAATGTGGTAAAGGTTTCAATCAACCGGCCTTGTGCGGTCATTTGTTCGATGAATCCAGCGACCAAGGATCCGTATCTACCAGCTTTCAACCGCTCATAGTACTCCAGCATCAACGAATCAACCAATGCAAGGTTTTGGGCGGTCAAGAGCACGTTACCGCTTGACTGTCCAAGTTGCGAAAGCACCTCAATGAGTTCCGCGAACAGTTCCATTTGAGAAGCTGAAACGGCTGCAATGAACCGGCCCGGAATGGTGTCAATGCGGTTAAGTCGTTCGGTTAGGATTTCGTTTGCAGTCATTTTATGATTATTGAGTTGTTTCCGTTTTGGAAATAGGTGCTTTTTTCCTGTTATCCATAAATTTGTCATAACATTCATTAGAGCAAACCGGTGGATCAATAGGCATTCCCATGCATCCACATTCGCGTCCGCTACAACACATTCTCACATCTATTTCAGTTTCACATATCGCACAACTACTTTTCATAATTTTTTCAGTTTGTGATTAATCGAAGTAATCAATTAAATTCTGTTTGGTCACAGTCACAAATTCACCGTTTGTGTACCAGTATTTCGGAATCAAAGAATTTAGCCTGTCAAAGTCAATTGACTCCTTCAACGCATTGTCAATGATGTTTAAATCACAATCTTCAGGTAAGCTGTCCTCGTGCCAATCCAAGAGAATGTTCGCTAATTTAACAAGGTTCATTTGAAACATTGGCTGCATTTGTGATAGCTGGAAGGTTTTCGTGAAGTCGCTGGGTATGTCTGCAAGATCTTCAGCCCTTTCAATTCCCATTGAACCGTCCAGATACTCGCCTAAGTTCTCATAAAATACTTCGTCGTCAAAGAAGTTTTCAATCGGCTGTTTTGCTTTCATTTTAGTTGCCTTTAACGCTTTTATTATAATTTCCGATAATATAAAAGCCTCTGATACCTCTTTATTGTGCCTTTCATCTTGACCTTCATACTTGGTGATTCTGGGAAAGAACAATAGGTATCCAGAATTACTTCTTATCCCATAAGGTTGTTCACTACCAAGGTAGTCCATTTCACTGACCACTTGTAAATTATCAGATTCGTTAAATTGCCGTTTCGTGGGTTGTTTTGCTTTCATGCCCAAATCTAACAATTAACCCGGTTGAATTGACTTCGTTAACATATTTTGGGAGTGGTTCATTACAGGTGAGTTTAAGACTAGAAAGCACTGCATCCGCTCCCGCATTCATCTTCTGAATCGAATAGGTCGCTCTCATAAACATACTCGTCTGTTGCCTTTGTGAACGGCTGATGTGCCAATCTCACTAAATCCTTTATGGTTTTGTATCCCCTATAAAATGTCATTCCGTTATTAGCCTCTAATAGTTCATTATAAGCTGGCTTGCCGGTCATTTTCCCTTGTCCATACTTTTTAATCATACTATCCCACCAATCCCCGGCTGATGGTTCGTCTTTTAGAATAGTCATTAGCTTTCTGTTTGACTTCTCAAAGCACAGGTCACAGTTCCCTTTAAATGCAGGGATTTTGATTTTAATAGGTTGATCTTTCCAAAAACTATTCCTTTCTTTTTGACTAATGTTTTTGTCAATAAGTGGATAAAACACGTTGTTGGTTTTATAGTCTTTCCTAATCCTATCCATTTCATCGGATCGTAAACCGACCGCAATGGAATAATTGTCTTTTCCAAATACAGTATCCGCATACTTTCGGAGCGGCTCTAATTTCATATCGCGATTACACCACTTGTTTACCTGTGATGGAATCCCTAACTTCTTAATTCCTGCTTCAAATACTTCACCCTTAGTTTTTAGATGTTCGTAGGCGACAATATTGGGGGTTACTCCTATGCCGTTTTCGTGAAATCCTGCTTCAATCCAAGCCATATTAAGATTAAAATACTTATCGCATTCATTCATAAATTCTAAGCTCTCTTTACGCTCTTTTGAAGTATTAGCCATTGCGCATATAATACGATGGTCGGGATACCATTCTAATAGCTTAATAGCCATCATTACGCTTGAATAACCAGCGGAAACACTGCAAAAGATATTTTTATTGCCTTCTGTTTTCATGCTTGCTTTCCGTTTGTGGCTTCCATGTTGTTGGAAATTCAAATATACATATCATTTTGATAGGAAAAACCCAACAAATGTTAAAACTTCATTTGGTCTGTTTTTACAACTCCCTGAATTTCATGTATAAAGTCACGAAGTTGCACGGGGTGGAGACTACCGCCAATCCCTAGTTTTTCGATGCCGTTCGATTGCCTCACCAAAGAATGTGTTAACGAAATACCGGCTGTTGTCCAAAAAATCGGCCAATTGTGATTCCTGCGACCTATCCGATTTGATAATTTGACCGGTAATATCTACTTGCACAACCCTGTGATCGCGACGGGTACCTGTGCAATGGTCGCCTATTTTGTAGTCAGGAAAGTGCTTGAGGAAGTAGTTGTATTGATCTCGGCTTGTTTTGTGGCGCGGGTTGGCTTTAATACGAAACTGATTGTCCGATATTTTAAGCTCATCCCTAAGTCTGCGAAACAGGCTCTTATTGTCGGTGTTTCCGATGGTTCGGTTGTTGCCCATTGCGTCACCCGTAATGGTAAAAGTGTACAATTGATGGAAGTACCGGGTTCTTATCTCGTCTGCCATTTTCTCAATGGTGCCGCCTTGCACTTTAATTTCATCTACCTGGTGCGCGTGTGGTATGCCGTCATTCCAAAGGTTGTATACATTGGCTGAAAAGGGGTCGATGTTGAAGTCAATTGAGATTATCAGCTGCCGATTTACGTTGTGCACTGTCTTGGAAACATGGATTTTCTCGTCGTATTGGGTGGCGAATGGGTTGGTTACTTCTCGCTGTGCATCCCAGTCGCCGTATAATAGCCGGGCGCGGTCGTAGTCGCTATCCAAATCATTTAACTGCTTCTCGTAAAGCCTTACAAATTCCGGGTCAGGATTATCGAAGACGTTGGCCGCGATGAATGATTGATTTGCTTTTAGGCTTATACGACCCTGTTCATTGGAAACAAAACGATTTTTTACCCAACCAGGCTGTGGGTTTCCAGTAATGTAAATCTTTGGAATAAGCCCGTTTTGATTGAGCTTGTACCTTATTCGTGACCTTACTATGTCGTAGGCTTTCAGGCTTATTTCCGTTGCCTCATCGATAAATACGTCGGTGTATTCCGTTGATCCCAATGACTGAAAATCAGGATCGGAAGGGTATGCAAATAGGTCTTTAAGAATGATTTTTGAGCCGTTCACGAACAGAATGAAATGGTCTTGAGCGTTATACTTGAAATCAATTCCGGCCTTGTACTGCATCTTAGAGAGCACATCAAACAGGGTTACAAGGGTTGATTCCTTTAGGTTTGATAGCTTTGACCGACCAATTAATCCACGCGTTCCGGGGTATTTGGTTCTTCGGTAAACCTGCCAGATGCAGCCTAAGACCGATTTACCGCCCCCAGCGGCGCCACCGTATAAAACCTCGTTCGTGTGGGAATCTTCTAATTTTGCCCACGCGTTTGATTGCTTTTGCGATAGTTCATAGGACACTAATCCTGTGGGGGTTTTATTACCAGAACCGGGGCAAAAATCTGTTTGTCGTCAGATGTTAAGTCTAATTTGTCACCGTATTTTTTAGGCAACATCTTGGAAAGCATCCACTTTCGACTATCAACACGAAGCCTTGACCTTTGAATGTGGTCGTAATTCAGGGTTACATTTCCGTCTGCATCTTCGTAGGTGTCGTTTGATCCGTCGTCTGAAATAGAAAGTATTTCTTCGAAAATTACATCGGCCCTATTGGTCATTGCTCGCGCGTATCGGTCAACCAAGGCGTGTTTTTCAATCCCTTGCAAGAACCCTTGTCTTGTTATAATCCCTTCACACGCAAGCCTAAGAGCCATGCCGTTAGACACGTTCTCAATCACTTTTTCAAAGTCTTCTTTGGGGTAAGTTTTCGGCATACTAGGTCTTTTTTACCTTAAACGATATTTTAATTTCACTACCATATACGTCCAAAGTGGCTGTTTCGTTTTGGAACAATTTACCATTTTGATCGACAAAGTATTCATTAGCCGCCAAATCACACTGATGGGGCTGTTCCTTTCCTTCGGGTATTTCTGGCATTTCGCGGCTTTTAAAAATCCAGAAACAAATATACAGAAGTTTTCTTTGTCTGCGTTTTAAAGGATTAGGAACTACTGTCCATTTCTGACCGTCGAACGAAGAAAAAAGCAATGTGCAAATTTTGCACATTAGTGCTCTCTAGTTATTTTTATCGGGCTAAAGAAGCTCAACCTCCGTATTAAAATCAATTCCATTTTCTTCATCTACAAAAGAGCAATGTGACTGATCACCTTCTACGTTTCCATTCCAAGAACATATTAAACCATTCCCATCATCAAACTGACCTTTTGGGTAAGAATTTAACTTAACCCATATTTTACCAGTTGGTGAATACTTAAACCTTGCGCCTGTTGGAGCGTCTTTAAATTTCATTTTTACATTTTCCATTTTACTGTTGTTTTTTGGGTTAAAATTTCACTTTTAGGTAGTTGTTAATCTCTTTCATAAACTGCTCGACGCTTTTTGGCTGGGCCGTGTGATACCCCTGACTAGTCGCATTTTCTTTAAACCTGATTTGCTCTTTGCTCATTCGGCCCTCAGGTGTTTTTATTTCAAGCCACATGCCCGAAAAGTCCCCGTTATTGTACATGAAAAATAAATCATGCACTCCTTTCATTCCGCCCTCTCTTTTTATTTGCTTTGCCACTATATTGTTTCTTAGGCCACCGTTTGGGATAGCGAAAAGCAAGTACCTGTACTTGGGATATTGAAGCCTGAACCAATTGACGCAGGCGGATTGTAGAGCGTGTTCTCTAGTCATTTTTTTCCTTTTCAGGAACATTTTCAACACTGCCATACTTTTCCAAAAGCGGTTCTACCTCGTCCCAAATATCGTAGCCCTTATCTAAAAGCTCAACGGCATTGTTTAGTTGCTCCTTCACCATTGGCATAAGTGCTGGTATTTTGATTGCATTGTCTAAATTGTATTTAGCATTTTGCAGGCACTCCATAATTGATACACTCATAATTCTTTGTTTTTAATTAGTGATTTTTGAAACAATCCACACGCGGGCCAATTAACCCGGTGATCGTTTTTAACCGAAGCCTTGGCCTCTCCCCGCTTCTCGCATTTGTAGTATGTATTTGAAAATTGGCGCTTATACAAGAACTTGCATCCCTTGCACTTCTCACCTTCTTTGGTTCCGTACAATTTGAGCAGCGGATTCGTTTTGTGCCCACCTGATTTGTTTAGCTCTACATTCCTTTTGCTATTGATTTTATCCTGTTCCGGGTCTACCAGATCAACCCCTCCGAAGATATTACACTGCTCAATCAATGGATTTTTTTCTTTCATGGTAGGTTCGTTTGCCCTCAAATATACCCCAATACCGCCCGTGCGTAAATCCTTTCGACCCTGTTTTTTCGGTAAATTCTCTTCAGATTACCCGCTTCCCAAACCGATGTGAACAGCCCATAAAACCGAATGTATTTCTCAGAAAACTCGCTTTTTTGTTTCATGTTGTGCTCGTGATTCTTCTTGTAGTGGTACAGGCACGTTGGGTTTATGCCGATAACAAGGCCAATGTCTGTGTTGAAGGTCACGGCCTTATTATGAAGGCAAACCATCGCAAAAGCGGCTCTTTGGGCGCAATGCTCCGTATCTCTTGCCTTTGTGTTCAGGTTTACACCTTCTATGCGGCTGCACTTCCAGAATAGCTTTTGCGCGTCCGTGCTCTTGTGGCGGTCGGTGGTTGTGTTATCGCTCATGCTTTCTCACAGTAAGGTTTCAGAACTTTACCCGCTTGCTTGTGCTTAACGCAGATCGTTTTCTGTATGGCATCAACTATTTCAGGGGTTGTTTTTTTCTTGCCTTTTACGATGCTGTTCATCGCTGCAACGGCTATTTCGCATCGTTCGGCAAGGCTTATTATGTCCTCATTCTGAAGGTAAGATTTAGCCATTTCGATGAGTTCGGGATTTAGGATGAGTTTCATATTAAAAAAGTTCTTTTTGTGTTACTTGATTTTCAAATCGTTTTTCGGCTAATTCCAGGTTCTTTTTTGCCTGTTTGAAATAGCTATCTTTTAGCTCAATTCCGATTCCTTTTCGCCCTAGGGATACAGGGCTGTAAACCTCGCTTCCAACTCCCATAAATGGAGTAAGGACAACTTCGCCGGGATTCGAGTAAAGCTCAGTAATTCGATCAATTACGTCCAGTTGCAAAGGGTGCACATGCTTCTCATCGTCCTCTTCTTTCGCGTCCCTAAACGGTAGGACATTGTCTATTCGTATGTCGTCCCATACAGAGGACGCGTATCGCTGCCAAATGTAGTGGCTCAGTTTGTTGGATTTTGGATCCTTGTGGTCGGTAAACTTGGTTTTCAAATATTCCCACAGCTGAGATTCATTTAGCGCCGAACCATTTGCATTATTCCACGCTTTTAGGATATTTGGTAGAATCGGAATATCCCCGAAATACCGATTTAATCCGCTTGAATGGATTACTGGTACTTCGTTTTCTCCTTTTTTTGTGAAAATCAAAATGTAATCCGGCATCGCGGTAAAACATTTGGTAGAATCTTCTACGATGAATTTGTGCATGAGTGATTGAACCATTGTTCTCATTCGTACTTTAAGCGGCTCTTTCCATATGGTTATTCGATTCCTGTACTCAAACCCGTTTTGAACATGAAGTCGGATTATTTCGTGCGGGAAATCCCATAAACGGCATGTGTTGTCAAAAACGTCGGTGCAATGTACAGCCGTAATGCGGCCTTTTTTTGTGACCCTTGATATTTCTTTGATTAAAAAATTGTACTGCTGCAAAAACTGGTCTCGCGTTTCGCAGTTACTCATGTCCCGGTGGTCGGAGCTATATTGATACAACCCGCAAAATGGTGGTGAATATACACTGAGGTCTATGCTTTCGTCTTTAATCGCTGGTAAAACCTCTACTGAGTCACCGCAATAAATTGAATAGTTTTCTTCGTGTATTTGATCTTTTACATTCATGGTTAAAAATTTGGTGCTAAGATAGCTTGTGAGAATTGTTTTTGTTTGTGCTCAAAGGAGGAATTAACATTTTTTGTAAGTTGAACGTGAAGCTCTTTAGCTTTTTCGGTTTTTTGCTGAATAGTGTCCAATACCCTTTGTTGGCCATCAGAAACAACAAGGTCAACAGTCACACTTCTTTTTTGCCCAAATCTCCAAAACCTTCTTATTGCCTGGTAGTATTGTTCGTAACTCCATGTTGGGAAAAACACAGAATGATTGCAGTGCTGCCAGTTTAGCCCCATCCCGGTCATTTTAGCCTTAGTGATTATCCTTTCAATGTTTCCGTTTGCGAAATTCATAAGGATCTCTTCTTTTTTGTCAATGGACATAGACCCTCGTATTTCTACTGCTTCATTGTCCAGTTTTGCCAATAAATCGCTTTCATCATTTCGGTTTACCCAATAAACAGAAACCTTATCCTTTGCAAGAAGCACCGCCTTTTCGGCTCGTTCAGTAACGGTTTGCTTTTGCTCGTGTCTGATTTCGTGGAAGTTTTTTGCAATTATATTAAACATTTGTATTTGTCCGTCCACGGCAATAGTAGATGTGTTTCTTACCGTGTGTTTGTTTATGAGCAATTCCGGAAGATTATACCCGTCATTAGAAAACCCAATATCAGATGGCATTTTTACCATTATTGACCACTGATTTACCCATGCGAAAAAGTCTTTTTCAGCATGTGGTTTTAGGTAAAACTTTTCACCGATGTTTCTATTGGTGCTATCAACGCTGTTTTGATTGTTCTTGAAGAACTTGCCCAGCATATCCATGTACCCCATATATCCAAGAGCTTCAGAGCTTGTGCCCAACTCTATAAAATCGTTTGGCGATGGGGTCGCGGTACTTAAAAATCTATATGGCAGCTTTTTAACAAAAGCCGTTATTTGGCCCTTTATTTTACCGTCGAAATTTTTCAGTATTGATGATTCATCACATATTACCCCAATGAAGTCTTTAGGCTTAAAATAATGAAGTCGCTCGTAATTGCATATCACTATTTTCTTTGTGTGGATTCCGTCTTTTGAATACTCAACATCTCCGACGCCAATTTTTTCAGCTTCTAAAATGAATTGAAACGCAACTGCCAGGGGGGTCAATATGAGTACCTTTTTATTGGTTTTCCTTACGATGTTTTCAGCTATCGAAAGTTGAATGAGTGTTTTACCTAATCCAGTGTCGCAAAATATACCCATTCTGCCCTTAAGTACTGCTGTCTCAATTATTTTTCTTTGAAAGTCAAATGCGATTTCAGGTATAAAACTTGCCTCAAAACCGAAGTTGCCTATACTGTGTTTCTTTGCTTCCAGAAACTTTTCATACTCTGTCATTTCTTCTTTTTTACAAATATCGGTTATGGAATTGATCGAATTACCCTTTTAACATTATTTGGGTTTTAGGATTCAAAAGCCTATATTCTGCCAGTATTACCCTTGCGGTAAGCGCTTCAATGTCCTCTTGCGGCACCTCAAATTCAAAGGTTTCAAGTGATTTGTAAGCTTCGCAGTTATCGGGAATGTATGGCAATTCTTCGTCGTCAGAATCCAAGATAAAACGGCATCGGTGTAGTTCCGGCCCTTCTGGTGCATTTGGCCCGTTCATCCAATCCCTTATTTTTTCCAGATCCTTTTTATGGGGCATAAATAAAATGCTTTCGGCCCTCGTTACGCCGTGAATGCAAGCGTTTGAAACCAATTGCCAGTATTCAACGGGGTATTCACTTTTGAATAGCGAAACGCTTTGCTCATGAAGCACATCGGCCAATTTCGTAAAGTTGTCAGGTTCATAAGATTTAACATCGCCTACTTTTACAGCGACCTGAAGTAAATCCGTTGTTCCGGCCCAATAAGAATGAACCGGGTGGACGCTGGTGTTTTTACCGTGGTGCTCGTAGTTATATCCCAACATATCAAACAAAACCCATGCTTCCATTAATTGACCCCATGCGGTTGATCGGTTGCCTTTGCCTAAATCCATTGATCGGCCCAATTTTCGCTCCCTTCGTTTTTGGTCAACGTAGGTTTCAAATAGCACGCCCGGCTCACCTGCTTTTTTACCATTTGACATTAACTTGCTCATTTGGCTTGAGGTGAATCGGCCTACTCTATTATTGTTTTCAAACATCGCTTAAGGATTTTAGCTGGGTAATTGCTTTGGAGTAAAGATTCAACTCTTTGTTCGATATAACGCGCGAAATACCCTCGCGATCCTCTTCTGGTAACTTGTCTCCAAATTTCAAAAACAGTTCTGTGAGTTCTTCGGTTCGGTCAACTTTCGCGGTTTTGCCCTTAAACGACTCATCAACCGTGGTATCTCCATCTTTAATTGCCTGACCAATTCCAATAAGCACTGCGATGTCGGCGGCTGTTATGTGTGAAACGGTTGCTTTTCCGATTACCGATAAAACTTGGGCCTCAGTTATTCCATAAGCTTCAACCATCCCGTTGACCACTTTTGTCCTTTTTGCGATTAACTTTGTTTCATCGCTCAAGTCTCCTGTGATCGTTTGCAGTGCCGCGTTATAAGCATTCGTCACGACTGATTTTGGAATTACCGAAAATATTGCATTTCGCAAGGCAATTGAATTTGACGCGTTGCCAGTAACGGTTATCATATCTTCATTCATCCGTCCTGATCTGGTCAGAATTGATTTTTTGACGGTGGCTTTTATTGCCACGTTGTTTTCCAAATCCCAGCAGATTCCCTCCGATGTAACGCGCTTGCCATCTACTTCAACAACCCTTGCTTCGGCGCGAATGTTCCCCCATGTTTGGGCAAGTATTTTAGCAAGGTGAATCGATGGCCCCGTGATGGCTTTACCTGCTCTTGGTACGGCATAGGTACAAGTGGCGGCTGTTTCTTTGTCCATTGTGACGATGGTTAAAGCGTTTTCTATGCACTTTCGGACGTTTCGCGGGTATTGCTTCGCTGTGCTTACTTGAACGTCTACTGCTGCTCTGTCGCCGTCGTACTGGCTTACTTCTGTGATTGTTTCAATCGTTAATTCTGTGCTCATTTGGTTTTTTGTTTTAATGGTAGTGATTTGAGAAACTTAATCATTTCATCGAGTTTTTTTTCTGATTGGATTAGTTGATCATCCATTATATAGGATTTGTCTGAAAATAAATACAGTGATTCATTGTAAATCAGTCGGTCGTATATTGTTTTTGATTCCGATACCTGTAAAGTTAATTGGTCTACATGCCCGGCATAGTTGCAAAAAATACATGCGATTGTTTTTGGATTCAACCTGATCGCTATGTTTGATATTAAGCAAGCCTTTTTTTGTATGGCCTTCAATTGCTCGTCAATGGTGTTTTCTGTGCTCATTTGGTTTAAATAAATGCGCGTTAAAGATGCGCGCCCCCTTGGATAAATTTACAAAACTTGCCCCGTTGCCCAATCCTTAAAACTGTTAAACTTTGCTTGAATTACGTTGATTATGGGCTGGTTTTCATCGCTTACCGTGCCTGTCATTTCAGGAAGTTCAAACGATTCAATCCATTGCTTAATCCGCTTCTGTTCTGGAGCTTTTGCGGCCTTTGCAATGGCTGCGGCTTCGGCCTTTTCCTTTGCTATTTGGTCAGCTTCTCGCTTTGCTTCGGCTTGTTTTTGCGCCTGGATTTCAGCTTCTGCTTTTTCACGGGCTTCTCGTTCGGCATGAATTTTGGCATTGGCTACATCGCGCACTTTTTGTAAAAGTGCCTCTTGCTTTTTACGCTCCAAATCACGGGTTTTTTGATATTCAATTTCTTTTTTGTCAGCGATATATCGCTCTTGAACCCGTGCCTTTTGAAAAGCATCGGCTTCTGCTCTCAATCGAATGTTTTCCAGTTTTTGTACTTCACGGGCTTCAGCTTCCTTGTGTTCCGCTTTAAGTCTTTCATCTTCGGCTTTTTTTTCCGCTGCAAGTTTTGATTCATGCGCGGCTTTGGCCCCTGAAAGCATGTGCCCGAAAACTTCATCCTGCATAACTCCGAGCATCGCGGGTTCCGATTCCATGTATGGGGCCAATTCAGCCCACCTTACGGCTCGTAACGTCTCAATTTTGGCGGCTTCAATCCTAGCTGCCTCATGTTCAATTTCGGAAAGTTTGTCCTCATTGCCCTGTGATGCGAAGATTTGCGCGTTTTTCCAGCCGTCAACATAACGCCCCCCTGCCAGATAAAAGGCTTTTTGCAGTTTGTGGATTTCAGCGGTGCCGGTGCGAACTTTCACGTATTTCAATCGGCATTCTTTAGCAGCAGCGACCTTTTCAGGCCCTGAATCCAAGCAAATGACCGCGTTAAATTCTATCTCAAGTTCCTGCATTTTGTCCAGCATCGGTTGAAACTGTGCTGCAATCTGAGCGGCTTTTTTCTCTTCAAGACCGTATTCTTTGTGGTCAATTTTTACGATTTCATTCATTTGGTTTGTGTTATTTGGGTTAAAGATTTAGGGTTTGTGATTTGCCTTTTAGAAAGTCGATAAGGGCTTCGGGGTTTGCGTGAACCAAGCCTATGTAAAATTCAATTGGTGAATAGTGCGTTCGGTTACTGCCTTCTGTAAATGTTTTCCTGTTCGCTTGGGCAAATTCGCTGAGTCCTATTGAATATGCATGCGCGCACTTATTAAGTAATTCTTCGGCTCTGGGTGAATAACAACTACCTGTCATTTGCCCGTAAGGGCAAAGATTATCAAACCAAGGGGATAGTTTCTTAAAATCTAACCTTTCCAGTTCTTCTGGGGTAGCGTGAATTTTCAGCTTTTCAGCTTCTTCTTTTACAAGCGCCTTTAATTTGTCTGTGATCATTTCGGTTGTATTTCGTTTAAGCAAATATACGTCGGGCGCTCCAAATCTAAAAGCCAAAAACTGTTAAAAGATTAAATATTTTAAAATTGTGATTGGTTTAAAGTTTTTACCTAAGTTTGCCCAAATAAATCTACAATGGAATCAATCCCTATTTCAGTATTAACGGTGAAGCAATACGCTAAAGATCAAAATATCAGCGTTCAAGCCGTTTATTCACGCATTAAAAAAGGCAAAGTTAAGTTTCGCAAAATCGGGTCACTGCATCTGATCGAAGCGTAATTTTCCAATCTCATTTATTTTAAAGCATTAAACATGGCAGAAGGCAAAAAATCATTCACCGCTTATTGCGATTGGCATCTCACTATGTCCAAATTAACGGATGAAGAGGCTGGGAAATTGATGAAAATGCTATTTTCCTATGTCAATGATTTAAGTCCAGAACCACCTGATCGGCTGACTGAATTGCTTTTTGAACCCATCAAAACCACCTTAAAAAGGGATTTGAAAAAATGGGAAAGCAAGTCTAAGACAAATAGTTACAATGGAAGTAAAGGTGGTAGACCAAAAAAAGCGACCGAAAGCGAACCAAACCCAAATAAACCGAACGCTTTATTTGAAAACCCAAAAGAACCCAGTGGGTTTTTTAATAACCCAGAAAAACCCGTTAGAGTAAGTGTTAGTGTAAGAGATAGAGTAAGAGAAAGGGATAAAGAAAAAAAAGATGATAGTACTTCTGCGAAAATAAAAATTTTCACAGCAGATGTTCAAAATTGCTTTTCTGAAATCTTAAAATCTTTCGATTCGCATTTACACCCTAAAACCGAAAAGCAAAAAAACGACTGGTTAAAAACCGTTGATGATTTGAATCGAATCGATGGGCACCCGTTTGAAGTCATTTTTGAGGTCGTAAAACACATTCGCGCTGACTCATTTTGGGCTAAAAACTTTTTGTCATTAACCAAACTCAGGGCTAAAAACAAAGACGGCGTTCAGTTTTTCATAGTCTTTGCCGAACATTTAAAATCCACAAATTCAAAATTTAGAAAGAATGAACCAATTATCTCAGAATCAGAATTTAACGAAATGTGCGCCCGAAATTCAGCCAGTGGTTAGGAATTTTCAGGGTGAATTATGCCTGGTTGATGGCGCCGAACAAGCAAGTTATTCAACTGTCAGCGTGATGATTGCAAAACTTGAAACGGCTTTTCCGCGAATGGAGAAAGCGTTTTTTAAAACTTTGACCGAGGCCCTTGTGAGAAACGGATTAACTGAAAACGATTGTAAGGCCGTTTTTATAGGGGTCGTGGACAGCTGCCAGTACAATACCTTAACAATTGCCCAAGTGCTGAAATTTCGGCCTAAGAATCGAATTTACCCCTATTCAGAGGCCCTAGAAATTGTTCACGAAAAGAACCGGGGCCTTTTGGAGGTGTTTGAGAGGGTGCATGGCGAAGCCCAATTTTATACTTTGAAGGATTCCTAAATTTTGTTAATTCATTAAAACCAACCTATCAAAGCCTTAAATTTGAAACCTAAACCAACAGAAATGAAAAACGAATTACATCAATTTCCTAACGAGCTATATAGAAATATTGCAAAATCAACCTCACCAGAAATGACCAAAGACAAAGCAAAAATCTTAGCAAATTGCTTTACCGAAATAGGCAAACAAAACCATGTTATGCCTGACGACAAAGCAAAAATCTTCGATCGAATTACCCAAAAGGTAGCCAAGAAAAACCAAGAAATGATTGACGGCATGAGCAATAACCCGCTTATGACCCACAAATTTGAGATTGATAAAATCGTTCAGGACTTGATTTTGTACAGCGACCACGAGCAGCAAAACGCCATTCTGTTTGAAATTAAGAGGCGGTTGATTGAAAATAGACAGAGCAAAATCCAGTTCAACAACGATCAATCTGAGAAAATCACAAAGTCAATCGAGGATTTGCAGGGAATTTTTAACGAAAAAGATTAAATTTGACCCATGCCGATTTGCGAAGCCATTGATTTAGGTGAATTTGATTCCTGTGAACCTGTTATAATTGACGGATTTGAATCGGATTTATTGCTTCATAACACTGTGACAAATTGGGAATGCACATTTCCGAATGGCGTTTTTGGCTTGCTTTTAATCGGTACATACACATTTAATTTTGCAGGTAACTTGTACATATTTTCGGTTGTATGAAATGCGATAAAATTAGGTCATGTCACGGTTCATGGGTGAAAAAGAGGTTTTGGAATAAGCCACAGGGGGGTGGGCCAACTCCACCGCCTTCAATTGCCCTTGGTTACGGATTGCTCTATAATTGGTACGCAGCAACTGATGCAAGGGGTGTTGCTCCGAGTGGGTTTCGGGTGCCGACTAATGCGGACTACACGTCACTAAGGACATTTTTAGGCGGCACTGCGGTTGCGGGTGGTAAAATGAAATCTACCCGGACTTCGCCAACAGCGCAACCAAGATGGGATACTCCAAATGCAGGGGCAACGGATGATTTTGAATTTAGAGCATTCCCATCAGGTGTAAGGGGGTTTAATGGAGCTTTTACCAATCTTGGATATGGAATTGATTTATTGAGTTCAGACAGTGTTGGAAATACTGTTTTATGGGGTATAGCCGCTGATACCGCTCAATTTTTTACAAACTCATTTTTTGTAGCTAGAGGTTACGGCAGATCAATTCGCGGTGTTTCTGATTCCCTACCCCCAACACCCACCGTCACCGATGCCGATGGAAATCTTTACACGTGGGTGCAAATAGGTTCGCAGTATTGGCTACAACAATCGCTCAGAACAACGAAATACAATAACGGTGACAGCATTCCAACAGGGCAAGATAACGCTACATGGGCCGCATTAACCACGGGTGCATGGGCATACGTAAACGGTGATTCAAGTCTTCCAATATGACAATAGTAATTTCCCTTTTAGGGCTGATCGCGTTCGTTTTTGGTGTGTCCGTGGTCATTGACGGGTACTTTGAGTTCTTTGGTGATGAAAACAGCAAGGAACGCTTTTACAATCACAGGCAACCAAAGGGCGAATCTTATGATTGGACTGACCGCCCTTTATGGCAAAAATTCATCTTGAAACCTACGATATATTGCAATGTTTGTATGTCTAGTTTTTGGGGTACGGTGTACTATTGGCTATTGCTACAAGGTGATTCATGGCGGCATTGGATAGTTTTCTGCGTCGTGTGTGCTGGGGCTATTTGGTTGATAAATCACATCGTAAAAGCCATTGATCGGAATGCTTAATTTCATCCGCAAACTCGCTGCAAAGCAACTGATTTCAGAGAGAAACAAGCCGCAATCCGTAAAAGATTTGGACTTCGTTTTTGTTGATTCCGACGGCAATAGATACTACTCATGGCAGGATTTAACTCAAATACCACTTGTCAGAAATGTAAAATTGCTCACATTTTTGGAATTTGACGCGGCTAAAATTGCACCAAAATCACTGCGAAACATAGCCGAAAACATAGCGAAATTCAATCTTGATATTCCAAATCAATCCGAGCAAAAGAAGCGTGTAGAGGCTCATTCTAAGATAGCCCACCTGTGCAGTGAATTGCTATTCCGCGAAGAGTATGTAACCCCTGAAGAAACGTTTTATAACATTGCGGCATTAATCATTGTCCGTGAAGATGAATCTCCAGACACTTTTAATCAAAGAACTTTTGACCAAAAAATGGGGGTTTTCCGCGCCGAAGCCGCCAAAGGAAACTCTTTTTTTTTGAAGTCACCGGTCATGATAAAGTTGTGGCCCTGGTTAACTGGTACAGAAGAGAGCTTGAGCATGCTTTCAAAGGCATGGATATTCGACCAGCGAAAAGAGATGGAACGGATCAAAATAATATCCGATCACGAGCAGCAAAAACAGAGCGCGACCAACTCGAAATGATTACCTTCGTCACCGGTGGACTTGATGCCCTGCAAAAGCCAACGGCGCATTATGTGGAATTGGTCAAGGTTTTCTGCCTGAAAAACAAACCTAAAAAGCGCACCGATGGCAGTGGAAATTCTGGAAATAAGGGCAAACATTGATGATATTGATGCGAAGCTAAAGCAGGTTAACGCATTACTTGTAGAAACAAATCGAAAAGCCGTTATCAATATTGACGGCAAAAAGGGATTTGACGAGGTACAAAAGGCCGCCAAAGAGACTGAAAAAGCGATTGACAAAGCTTCAGATTCCGCGAATAAAATGGGTCGGGATTTTGATCGCGCTGGTGTTGCCTTAGATAAAACAACTGACAAAGCAAAACAAACAGAAAAAGCTATTGACGGCGCAGGACGTGCGGTTGTTGATACCGGAAAAGCTGTCGTTGATACTGGAAAAGCGTTTGATGATACAACCGATAAAGCGAAAGAAACTGGTAGAGCGATAGTTGATACAGGGACGCAGGGTAAAAAAGCGGGTGAAGATATTGGAAAGGCCTATGAAACAGCTGGACAAAAACTAATCACAGCCGAAGCAAAATTAACCCAAATATCAAACACCCTTCGTGAACAGGAGCAAATTACTAATGAGTTTAAAAAGGAACTTCTTACGCTTCAGCAGCGATACGAACAGTTAGGGAACAAGGGGAGTGGTGCCGGGTTTCGAATAAAGGCCCAAATGGATCAGCTTAATGCAGCCATAAAGGACCAAACGCAATCCGTGAAGGCATTAAAAAGTGAGCAGACACAACAAAAAGCGGTTGTTGCGAACTTAAAAAATCAGATAAAAGAAACAAAAAATCAGACCAAAGAAACTGAAAAATTAGGCGGCGCAATGGGTCGATTGATTCCGTTGGTTGCGGCTGCGTTTTCAGTGCAACGAATTATAGCGTTTGGAAAAGAGGCGATAATAGCGGCTGACGCAGCGGCGGGTATCACAATTGCTTTTAACAGAACCGGAAAATCAATTTTGGAACTACGCTCTGCAACGAGGGGCGCTATTTCAGATGTTGAGCTTATGAAAGCAGCGGTTAACGCGAAGAATTTAGGTGTTCCAATAAGTGAGCTTTCTGGACTCTTGGCTTTTGCGGCACAACGAGCGGGTGAAACAGGTCAAACAGTTGATGCCTTGGTCAACTCAATAGTGGTTGGATTGGGCCGAAAATCGACAAAGATTTTGGATGATTTAGGCATATCAGCACTTGAACTCAAGGAGGCTTTAGGCGATGTTTCGCTCGAGCAGGCTTCGGTTGCGCAATTAACCACGGCACTTAACAAGGTTATTGATCAACAATCTGATAGCACGGATTATCAAGCCTCAAGCATACAACAATTATCATCTGCTTATGATAATTTAACGGTGACAATCGGCAAAATGTTAAATACTTCTTCAGGCATTTCGTTGTTTGCTAAGGACGTGCAAAACCTTTCTACAGTGCTGGATACATCAACACTTACATCTTTTGAAAAAATAACTCTGCTTTTAGGCAATATTACTGTGCAAGGTCAATTGGCATTTAAAGCAGCCGCATTTGAAGCAGATGCCTTTGCGCGTTCAGTACAAGCCGGTAATGCAGATTTGAGTACAATGCTTTCTGAGCTTAAGCTTTTGAATGATGAGCTAAAGCAAACATTGCTTGGTGAAAATCAGTCAGCTATTTTGTTCGAATTAAAAGAGCAGATAAAAGCCTTAGATGAGCAAATTTTAAATGCTACTTCCATGGGTGAAATTTACACCCTAAACGCCCAACGAATCGGTGTTATTAATCAAATTAAAACCATTGAAAAGGGGCTTTCTGAGCAGGAATTAAGGATACAAACCGAGATAAATGCTCAACTAAGAATCCGCAACGGCCTTGAAGAAACAGGGGTTGACCCTACATTAGAAGGTGATTTTAATTTTGCGAACGATCCTTTTGATACAATAATTTCAGACGCCGAAAAGGTGACTCAAGGAGCGTTGGAAGTTTGGGAGAAATTCTACGATGAAGAACTGTTGCTGCAAGCGGATTCGATTTTAGCAAAACAAGAGGCTGACCAACGATACGCGGATTACAAATTGCAACTAGAGATGCAAACGCAGCAAGCCATAGGTGATTTACTTATGGCCGCCACAGCTTTTGCAGTAGCTATAGGTTCAGAAAACGCAGAGAACGCCAAAGCATTGGCAGCGTTTCAAGCTCTTTTAAGCGCGTTTGTGGCAATCAACAACGTCATGGCAAACCCTCAACTATTGTTTCCCGCAAACCTCATCGCATCTGCTGCAATAGGTGTTCAAGCGTTCGCAAACGTTGCAGCAATACAATCTCAAAGTGTGCCGTCGTTTTACAAGGGCACCGACTTCTTGGGGTTGAATGGCAATCCGAAAGGCAAAGACACAATTCCAATCTACGCGCATGAAGGGGAGGCAATTATACCTGCCTTTGAGAACGCCAAATATCCAGGCGCGACTACTGCGTTGGTTAATGGTGACTTTGACCGCTACTTGTCCGTTGAACACGTTATACCAGCCTTAAAAGCGCAAAAGAAACTGCAAGAGCGTGAACAAAATGAAGTCATGGCAACGGCTATTCGGGGAGTTGTCAAGGCCGAATTGAAAGACGACCGCATTGTAAACCGATTACAGCATTTGATTTATGCGAACGAAGAAATCGCCGAAGCAATGAAACGGAAACGCAGGAATCCTTATCGGGCGAACTATTAACATTTATTGGGTTTTTAGTCTATGCTTGAATCCTTAAATTTGGGCATGAATAAGACAGTCGAAAAACTACGGACATTTTTTAAAATAACGAATGCGGCTTTTGATTTTATGCAAGCCATTCAGTCAGCAACGAATACGCCTATTTTTGCAAATAAAATGCACCAACTGCATAAATTAGCACTAATTGAAATTGAAAAGGATGCCCCAAATTTAGCTTTTATTGATGCGCTACTGGCTGAAATGGAAGGTTTGGCAGAGATAAACAACACTTTAAAGCCAAGGTTTCCCAGTGGTGAGATTCCAGTAGGGGAATAAAAACATTAAATGTCCGTGGGTTCTCTAGGGGGGCTGACACGAGAACATCTAGCCCGTCATTTTTTTAAACGGCTCAAGAAACCTGAAATGGTGGAAACTTGTAATAAAATACAAGTACCGTGGAATGTCCCAAGACGGGGAATAACTGGACATCTAAGCCCCCCATTTTTTAACCAATCTTAGGGCTTTTTTGTTTACTTTCGCACTATGCCGGGATTCAATTTCTACATAGATGGTGCCCTGATTGACGAACCGGACGGGTTTCAAGACTTCACCGAAGAGCTATTTTTAGACAGCGAGAAGAGAATTTTAAGATTTGATTACCCTATTCAATTGACTTTTGTTGGCAATGGCCGCGATGCTCTTGAGGCGAAATACCAAGAAAATCTTAACTCATTCGTTACCCTTCAAATTCGAGACGACCGATTTAATGAAAACAAGCTTGTCGGTAATTGCATTATTCGCATGGTTGACTGTGAGTGGAATTTGAACAAGTTCACGGTTCTTTGCGACATTAACGACGCAACCTATCAAAGCCGCGTATTCAACAACCTTAAATCTGAGGTTTATTGTGGCGCAGAAAAAACGATTTCCGGCGAAGATATGCCGAAGATTTTACCGATTGAATTGGCTGTTTTCAATGTCAATTCAGGCGTTTACCTAGCCGACACCCGTAAAGCCTTTGATTTAAAAGACGTTTTTTCAATGGTCATTGCTTATTTGTCGGATAATACGGTTGGATTCGAATCAACATGGTACGATGAATTGCCCGGAAATGAACGGATAGCAATTGCTACCGGCTTAAATTTACGAACACCATCTTCGCCGCAAAACACCTTGGCAAGCCTGCAAAGACTCTTCGATAATGCTTGGAAAAAATACAACCTTTATTTGATAATAACGGATCCGCTCACAAATCCAATTTTGAGACTTGAAACAGCGGCCTATCTATTCCAGTCGGAAAACGTGATTCAAATTCAGAATGTTGCTGACCTTAAACGATCGCTTGATTTTGACCAAATGTATTCGACGGTGCGTCTTGGTTCAACAGAATTTATCCGGGATTACGATACAGCTTTTGGCTTGCCGTACTTCCAATTTTTTGGGTTTTCAGAAGAAACATACACCATCAGCGGCATAAACGGCGGGTCAAATGAACTCGATTTGGTGAGCAGCTACGTGATTGATACGAATGTGATTCAGGACATTGTGATGAATGGTAGCGATGAATACGACGACGACATGGTATTTGTTCAATATGATTTAGCAACATCGCAAGCGGTCCGGGGCTTATATTACCTTGATAGATTCCTGTATAACGAGCAACTATTGAACTCGAATGTCGCGCAAAGATTCAGCCTTTACGGTGATTTAATTCTCAATTCTGGCATACTCGATACCGATTTTCAAGCCGAACAAACCATTTCTTTACCCAACCAATCGTTTTTAAGTCTTGTTCCACAATTTCCGTCTTCAACGGTTATCCGCGACGAAGCCCCGTGGCCTTATGATGATGATTCAACGCCACCAAATTTTGATGAGGACAATGCCTACGACCCTGCAACATTCAAATATACCGCCCCTTATTCTGGAATTTACCGCTTTTTTGCGTCTGTTATTTGTGAAACAACCGCGCTTAATTTAAACGTGTTACGTTATTCTATAAGGCTTGATAAGTTTCGTTTTGCTATTGGAGATGGAACATTTGAACAACCTGTTTTTATTGCCTTGACGCAGGAAATTAACGGCAACCCGCTCACTCAGCTTATTTCAGTTAGTCAAACGTTTCAAATCCCGCCTGAATTAGGTTATAAATTTACCTTGTATGCCGAAAAAAGTATATTTCTAGTAGTAGGAGAAACAATTGAAGTTGAAGCAAAATTTTTTGGTAGCGTAAGCAATGGTGTTATTTTTGACGAATCACCACAAATCTTAGGCTTAAATTTTCAAGGTGGCAGATTTGGAACAATTGAAACGCCAACTTCAGGCGGTGACTGGCAAACCTTCGACCCTAATTCAGCTTTTGTAAACATATACTCCGCTGTAAAATTAGGCATTGAAGAAAGTGAATGGGAAGCTGTTCGCGTCAATCCAGTGGTTCAATTCAATCTTGACACCGGAAACAATGACCCGCGAATTGCATACGGAAAAAGAATAAGCCGTAACTTTGAAACGGGAGAAACAGAAATTGAGTTACTTTACAATCGAAAGCAACAGAATATATGACACCGGTAAGAATGCAGCCGATTGAGTTTTTACCTACTACGACGGACGGCGACGGTGTATTTGCTATTCCTGTTTTGCCAAGTTGTTGCCCCCCTGAGATTTTCAGCCAAAAGGTATTTCCAAACGACATTATCAATTTTCAATTTATTTTACCTCCTTGCTTGGGCGTTGAAAATACTATTTTGAATCCAGCTTTTACTGACGGGACAGAATTTGTACAGGCTAATTGGCTTGTCGGGCCTTCTGACTTTCCTGGTTTTTGGGTAGAATTTGACGCTAACGGCGCCTTAATGAAGTTTAACGCTAGCTCAATCGAACAAAGCAATGTTGCAATTGTAGCTGGTGATTACTACCTATTGCAAATCAGAGTTTTTGTCAATTCAACAAATGGTATCGCTGGTTCTGTTTTAAACGTGCTTGGATTTGAAGAGTTGATTTCATTTTCTGCGATAACCGGTCTGCATAGTTTTTATGTTCGGGCGTTGCCCGGTGAAACTATTAAGATTTTTCAATCAGACTGGATTCCCAATGAGAGTACAAGACCACACATTGGTGAGGTAATTTTGAGCAGAATTGAAATACCTGACATTGTTGTAACCGATGTTCACGGCACCACTATCGCAGCGGGAACCCCAAGCTTTGATTTTGCACCACCTTTTTTCAATGTGAATTATCAAGCGGTTGATGAGGCGGTGGACTTAGGGTGTTTTAGATTGGTGCTTTACCGAGATTGTGAAGCGCCATTTATCAGCGAGGCATTTGAAGTGATTCCTGTTGACTTTTGCCATATTTACATAGGGCAATGCGACAATTCTAATATTCATGACGGGCAACTTTATGGACGTTTTGAGGCATTTGTTGTCAATGATCAAAAACCAGAAATAGACAAGTTTGCAACCCGTGATTCAAAGGGCCGTTACCGCATGAATTATTCAAACATGGTGCGGGTGTTTTCGCTTTACATCGAAGCGATACCGGCTCACAAACGAGATTTTATAAATTGGCTGGCCGCATCAAATACGGTAGCAATTAAGCTGAACGGACAGCCAACAGAAGAGTATTTTGTGATTAACGAACCCGAAGCCCCTGAATTTGCAGATAAGGATTACGGGCTTGCTCCAATGAAATTGAGCATTGTTCATAAAGAAGAATTGAACGAGCACATTTATAGGGGCGATTGTCAGGTATTTTTACCACCGTTAATTTTGGGTGAACGCAAAACAAACATCGCTATAAAGGCGGGAACAGACACAGTAATTGAAGTAAAATAATAGCCATGAGCCAATTTACACTTGTTGATATTCAAGATTTAACCGAGTCTTTTTCCAAGGATGAAGGCATGTTTTACGCGGTTGCGGTGCCCGTGGGTGCTGGCGCGTTCGTTCTTCGGAAACTAAGCAAAGAAAACCTGTTCAAGCTTCAAGGCCAAGACATAAACTTTGCAACGGTTGCAGGGGAAAACGACATTATCAGTTTCGACGGTGCCCCAGACCTAAACAAAGTCGTCTACTCAAATAATGGGAGCACTGGTGTTTTACGGTTAAAAGTTGGTGCAGCTGGTGTTTCTGCAAACGGAACATCAAACGCGGTTGAAATGACTGCTGAAGGTGAGTTACGGGCTGGAGGCGCTACGCTTGATGCTAATTTTCGGCTATGGGAGGACGGAGAGGCTTTCGATTATTCCGCTCGTGACCTTGAGCAAAATATTGTGCTTGACGTCGCAGCGGTAACGGGCGCCACAACAACAGCGGCGGTTGTGAGACAGTCAATTGTTTATCTTGAAGTCGCAGGCACAATTGCAACGCATGAGGTTGTTTTTCCATCACCCGCAAAAATCGGTTACACTTTTGAATTTGTTGTTACGGGTACAATTACTGCGATTACAATGGAGGCAGGCATCGCAACTGTTCGAGACCCTTTAACAACTGCAACGAATGAGGGAGCAAAATGGGTTCGTGTTCTTTTAGGGGCAGACCCGACATGGATACGCATGTATAGATTTTAATGTTCTCTCAATAATTTTTCATAAATTCGTAGCGCACACGATATGGCGGCTGGCATCCGATTTGCCAACAATTTTTATACTCAAACAAAATGAGTTATTGCCAAACAGCACTTGATCCGTATAGTGAAAACTTATGCGAGGAAAGTTTCGGCGGCGGTATTTCAGCCATTGTGTTTTTTCCGAACTACCTGCCCGTAAATCCTTCGGACGGTGTAGAAATTCAGGAAATGATCAACCTTGGTGAAGCAATACGCGCCAAAGATGTGAAAATCGGACTTCCAGAAGCAAGTGGAGTAACCCGAACATCTTACATTTCTTGCAAAGTTGACCCGACAATTACCTATGACCGCACATTTACCTTGATGGATCAAAATGTAATTGAAGCGAATGTTGCATTTTACAACTCACTGAAGCGTCGAACTTCGATCGCTGGAGCATTGTTGTACGAATGCGATGCAGACCGCGTGACTTTCGTAACCGATTCAATTTCGGTTTCTGGAAGCCGTTTGGTGGCAGATGATAGGACAGATTCTCAGCATTTTTCTATGCTTGGTTCATGGAGAAATATTGACGACCCAAGTATTTTTGCTGCACCTGCAAACATTTTTTAACCCTAAGAGGCCCTGAAATATGGGCCTTTTTTTAATTCAAGTTTATGATTTTAGAGGTAGAATGTTTTCACTCGAATGAAGGTCTTGTTCAAGAACAAATCGAAACGTTTGGCAAAGCAATTGTCGAGTTAAGAGAATGGAAACAGCCGGTATCGTTTTTAGTAGAATCGATTGATCGAATTGAACCGTACGAAAATCATCCCGAAAGATCAGTTGTTTACCTCCAAAGTGGTAGTGTTTTTTTGGTGCATCTACCATATTTATCACTCCGTATGGTATGGTGTGAGCACGACACTTTCTTATCAATGACACCTGAATCACTCACTAAAAAAGAAGCAGTTGAAAAGTAAGGGCGTCATATTATTGGCTTTTGGTTCACGCGAATACGTATTTTTCGCTGGACAAATGGCGTTGAGTATTCGCTACTACAACCCTGACGTTTTGATTTCTATCATTGGAGACGGTCATTTGGGTTATTTAACCGAGCAATATAAGGGCCTGTTCGACAAGGTTATTGAGCTTGAGAAAGAGGATTACTTTACCAAAAACAAAATAGACCCCGGCAAAGCCAAAATCAATCTTATCAAATATTTGCCCTATGACCAAAACATTTATTTCGATGTTGACGGTCTTTGCATAAAGGATATTTCCAAGCTGTTTGAAATCGATAAATTCTATGCAACTGAAGTGGTTGGGAGAGGCGGTGTGAATGACGAAATTAACTACGCCTGGTGGGCAACCAATGAAAAAATTTGGGAGTATTTCAGTCTTTCAGAAGATCAAAAGTACTCCAGCATCCAAAGCAGTTTTGCTATTTTCAATAAGGGAAAAGAACTTGATGAATTTTACCAGCGGCTTTTGCAGAATTTTGAGTTTCCTATGGCTGACCTTATGAACCATTGGGGCGGCACTGTTCCCGATGAATTGGTGTTTGCCGGGAGTTGTGCGCAAATTAACCATGACCCTGATTGCGGTCTGCCAGTCGTGTTTTTTGGGCATAAGCTTTACCCTGACACTTTGATGGAGATTCAAGAAAAGTACTGCATTTTATCAATGTACGGCGCTGGATCTGCAAGCGGAAAGAGTCAACCGCTCGTTAGGGGCCGATACCGAGATTGGTACGATAGGCTGATAAGCGACATTTGCCGCCGCACGAAGTTCCCGCAAATTGGGAAAATTCACGCACTTTCAAAAACCAAACACGTCAACGGATGATAAGCCTGAACATAGCCACGCACAAAGCGCGGGAGCCTTTTTTAAGGGCTTGTCTCGAGTCAATCGAAAAGCAAAATACCTTGCCAGATGTGGTGAATATTTGCTTCAATGACGTGATGCCCTATGCTTGGCTAAATGAAATCAAGCTCAATATTAATGCCTTGATCCCAGCTGAGGATACTGGGGCCGCTGGTAAATTTGCCAATGTTGAGAAGCAAAAATCGGGAGTTTATATTACGATTGACGACGATTTGATTGCAGATAAAGGGTATATCGGCTACATGGCAGATATGGCCTATTTGCACCCGGATTCAATCGTAGGGTTGCATGGTAGTAGGTACGCGAAATATCCAATAGAAAGCTATTACAACGACAATGGAAGGTTAATTTTCTACTGCTATCACGAAAAGCGGGAGACCGGTTATGTTGACATGTTGGGCACCGGCGCAATTGCTACATGCGTGAAAAACGCGCCGCAATTAAACCAGTTTGCTTTTGTAAACGCAACCGACCCTTCCCTGTGCTTTTACGCACATAAACATAATATCCCGCTGATTTGTCTGCAACGCGCGCATGGATTTGTCAAAGAACAGCCAGGCAGTCAAGATTCAGCTATTTGGAAAACGGTCGCAAAGGATGATTCTGAACAAACCAAAATCATTAATTCAATTGGTTCGGCCTGTTGGGTTACAGATTATATTTACAAAAAGCCCCAATATCATTTCGGCGATGCTTCGATTGAATGGGGCCATATCAAAGCAATTGCCAGTGTGATTGAACCAAAAAGTATTGTTGTTGAATTTGGCAGTGGCCGATCAACACCCTACCTGCATGAATTTTCGGGTGATTTGGTTTCATTCGAGCACGACCTAAAATTCAAGACGGACTTAAACGATTTCAGGCCGCTGACCATTCATGGCTGGTATTCGCTTAACCGATACGACAAGCAGCACATAGCACTTTCAGATGTTGTAGTGATAGACGGGCCGTATGGCGTTGACGGAGGCCGATACAAAATGCCTGACGAAATAATTGAGTCTTTCAAAAAGGAAGCGATTATCTTTGTTGACGACTGCCAGCGGGAAAAGGACATGGCTTTTGCTGAACGAATTGCAAAAATCACAGGCAAAACGATTGAGAAGCTCAAAGGAACGAAA
>Ga0209414_1000055_pt1 | contig 44817 bp, 48 predicted proteins | sample LakVidmifraction_4_FD_181154 | JGI IMG/M metagenome (GOLD analysis project Ga0209414, IMG submission 181154) | Hypersaline microbial communities from Lake Vida, Antarctica - Brine Hole Two &gt;0.2 micron (SPAdes) (version 2) | ecosystem: Environmental > Aquatic > Non-marine Saline and Alkaline >...
CTACTATACGCTGGCCAACTTCCAGCATCACTGTGAGAAGCAGACAGTCCTGTACGCACAGAAGCGTAAGCTCCCCTTGGTGTTTTCCAGAAGGGGAGGATCGGCCATCGTTGCCCAGGTATACTTGAGTGAGATAACCTATGGAGCTTCCTATAGTGCGAAGCTAGGCTACAGCACCTCTGAGAAGTGGCAACGCCAAGGCATAGGGTCTGAGGCTGTAGAAGCAGTGGTTGAGTATGCCTTCACAAGGCTGAAGATCCATAGGCTTGAGGCTACCATCATGACAAGAAATCATGCAAGCCTGGCTTTTGCAGCATCGCTTGGGTTTGTCCAGGAAGGCATGAGTCGAGAGTATCTGCTGCTCAACGGCAGGTGGGAAGACTACTGCCAACTGGCGCTACTCAACGAGTAGCACCCCTTGGATAGGAAAGCCTAGATTTTTTTTCTGTTCAAATCCCTGAAGGTCAGCTTGGGCTCCTGGATGACAGCCATAGTATCGGTCGGGACATCTTCCTTGATCCAGACGTTGGACCCTATGACAGCGTTCTTTCCTATGGTTATGTCACCCAAGATGGTAGCGTTGGAGTAGATGGTGACATTGTCTTCAATGGTGGGGTGACGCTTTGCACCTCTGATAAGTTCGCCACAGGCGTCCTTGGGGAAGCTGAGAGCCCCTAAGGTGACTCCCTGATAAATCTTCACATTGTCCCCGATGACAGAGGTCTCTCCAATTACCACACCAGTGCCATGGTCGATGAAGAAGGAAGCTCCAATCTCGGCTCCGGGGTGGATGTCGATCCCAGTCTCCTTATGGGAAAACTCGTTGAGCATGCGTGGGATGAGAGGGACTTCCATCTTGAACAGCTCATGGGCGATGCGATGGATGACCAGGGTCTTCATGTAGGGGTAGGATAGGATGACCTCGCGCACATTGCGTGCAGCAGGGTCCCCTTCGAATCCTGCTTTTGCATCGAGCTTCAGCTGGAGGCGAATCTGGGGAAGCAGGGCGCAGATGCTCTTGATGATGTGCTCGCTTTTCTCTTTGAGTTTCGTCTCCTCTTCCTCAGGTTGTGCATATTTAAAGGCAAGGAAGACCTGAACCATCAGGGCTGAGGAGACCTTGTTCAGCTGGTCCAGCAAGATCTCTTGCAGGCTGAGACCGACTCGTTCGCGTCCGCAGCGTCCAGGAAACATCAGCTCTATATATTCGTTGGCGATCTCCCCAAGTTCAAGCATCTGGGGAAGTTGCTTCATGCCATAAAAATTGGCGTTGCCCTTAACTCTTTCAAAGGTTCCCAAAAAGGAGGGAAGAAAGGCTGTGGCATCAAAATTCTGGTCTTTACAATCTTTCATTCCACTACCATACGGCTATTTGTAGGTTCTGTTCAAGAGATACAAACACAAAGGCATAGCAATGATGAGGCTCTCTTCTTTCGTTTCTTATGTATTTTCAAATGTATGGTCCTATGAACTCTCCTATGAATTCTCTGATTCCTTTTCATCTTCTTGGTAGGTGAACCTCACCGTTCTGGTATCCAGTTCCCTTCCTGTCTTCTGGGTAAGCAGGCCATACAGTTCGGGGCGGCGGCTCTTCATCCACCTCTGCCCACTGGAAAAGGGCACCAGGGATGCATCAAGGTGGGCAACTACCATATCATCCTCAACACTACTGCTTTCAGAGAGGATCTCCCCATAGGGATCGAGGATCATGGCATTGCCTGTACGAACCTCATCATCATCCCTACCAACACCATTGCTGAAGATGAGGAACATCCCATTGTCATGGGCACGGGAGGGTAGCCACCGCATAAGCCATCCTCGTCCCTTGGGTCCTTTGCACTCAGCTTCAAGCTCTGTTTGACGGGTCTTTCTCTCTTCCCATAACTGCGTATCAATGCGACTCATAGCCCCTGGGCTTGCCGACTTGCATCCCCCGGTCTGATGGGGGGCGAGCAGGACCTCGGCTCCCTTCAGGGCTGTTATGCGTGCATTCTCGATGATGTTGTTGTCATAACAGATGAGAATTCCCATCCGCACCCCTAAGGGTGTATCAAAGACGGTGTAGGAGTCACCACTTTTCATATGGGCTGATATAAAACAATGCAACTTACGATGCTTGGCAAAGGTGCCGTCACTCATGGCAACTACATAGGTGTTGTAGAGCGAACCATCTTCAGACTCTTCAATAAGGCCTGCTCCGATGGTCATCTGATACTTTACAGCGAGGGCGATGAGAGCTTGGGTGGAAGGGCCACTAGGAACCGATTCTGACAAAGAGCGCACTTCAGGTTCTGAGAGATTACGCACATGCCAGTAGCCGGTGATGCACATCTCGGGGAATATGATCAGGTTGATATCTTGGAGTGATGCTCTCTCTACGAACTTCTCAATGACCGAAAGGTTATAGGCCTTGTCATCTTTGTGATGGTTGAACTGTACTGAGGCTGCTTTGATGGATTGCATGGATGTTCTCCTGTTTCTGGGCTGTACCGAGAGTTGTTGTTGATGATATATGATTGGCTATCCTAATCATATTTCTTATCTCTTTGTTTTTATTTTTACCTGCTCTTACTTATTGCGACATTTCCTGCAATGTTCATCACATCCCAAGTCCTAGAAAAGGGAGGGGCATAACAAAAGTCTGCCAAGGCGAGATCTTCAATGGTCCCTTTCAGTTGAATGGCCATAGCAAGGGTGTTTATCCGAAGTGCCGCACCATTCTTACCGGCTACTTCAGCTCCTACAATTTCATGGGTAGTGGAGTCATATACCAACTTCAGCAAGATATCCTCTTGCCCAGGGTAGTAGTTCGTTTGGTTTTTATCATGTATCACTACACTGGAAGTTCCCAGGCTCAGGTCATTTGCTCCAGTTCTTCCCACCTCAAGATCAAATACTTTGACACAAGCTGAGGACAGTGTTCCTGGGTAGGCTCTGCTCTCCCCTACAATATGTTCACCGATTACCCGCCCAAGTTTATTGGCTGAGGTTGCCAGTGGTGAATAGACAGGGTTCTGACTTCTCATATCCTGTACTGCGGCACAGTCTCCACTTGCATAGATTCCTGGTATTGAGGACCTTCCAAACGAGTCCACAACAATGGCACCATTAGGGAGCATCTCTATACCGGTGTCAGCTAAGAGTGCAGTTTGTGGTCTCACTCCAATGGAAAGGACTACTAGGTCACAGGGGTACTCATGTGTATCGGTGATCACTTTTGTAACAGATTCATCGCCTTCAAAAGCTACAACCCGTTCATTGAAAGCCAATGAAACGCCATTGTTGGCCATTTCATCATGGATAAGAGTAGAAACTTCTTCGCTTACAGCAGCTTTGAGGGCCCTATCCTCCAGTTCGATGAGGGTGACTTTTTTATTGACTTTTGAAAAAGCTTCAACCATTTCCAGTCCAATAAATCCAGCTCCAACAACCACTACAGTATCGCCTTGTTGTTCGAGTGCTTCTTTGATGGCATCACCATCACCAAGCGTTCTTAGAGTGAAGATATTCTTCTTCTTGATACCAGGTAGTGGGGGGATCACAGGGTATGCCCCTGTTGCTACAACCAGATTGTCGTAGTGGTCTGTTAGGATAGCATGGTGAGGGTCGACTATCGTAATCTCTTTCTTCTCTACATCTATGTGGGTCACTGTGTGCTGTATTTTCATGTCGATGCCAGAGGCAATGAATGCTTCTTTGGTTCGAGAGAACATTCTTGTGTGGTCTGAGAAGAAATTCCCAATGTAGTAGGGGAGGCCACAAGCGCCAAAGGAGATGATCTCATCTTTTTCATAGACTGTTACTCGATGATCAGTTCCCTCTCGTATGATTTTGGCAGCTGCGCTCATGCCAGCTCCATTTGCTCCAATTACAATAGTATGCATACTTGACTACCGCCTTTTGTGGTGTGTGTGCTCAGAATGACCTGTTTTGTGAGCTTTCCTTTACTATAGGGTATCGGTATGTGTACGTACAAGCGAAAGACTGATTTGTATCGGCCCCAACTGTATAATCTTAATGGACGGGTCACATACAAGAAGCCTAGCATAAGAAAAGGGCTTATCCATCCAGTTCTCAGTGGATTCTATTATGTAAGCACTAAAACAATATTATTATGTGACAGTGAAGTAAGAATTTGATACAATAGGCTATATGGAAAATTCAAATACCCGCATTTTTTGTGATGAAAGTTGCCATCTACTCAATGATGATTCATCAATTATGACTTTTGGAGCGATTCAATGCCCCTCTGAAAAGGTACGGCAGGTATCTCTAGAAATTAAGGCACTTAAAGAGCAATTCTCTTGTGCTGGCGAACTAAAATGGACTAAAGTTTCTCCTAAAAACCTTCAGTTTTATAAAACCCTTATTGAATACTTTGTTGACCAAGAAAATCTAAAGTTTCGGTCATTGATAGTTAAGAACAAGAAGAACCTTAACCATGATATTTATAATGGTGGTGAGCATGATAATTTTTACTATAAGATGTATTACTACTTGCTCAGAAATATAATAGAAAAGAGAAATGTCAGTACTTATGAAATATTCATTGATATTAAGGATACTAAAAGTAGTTTAAAAGTTAAAAAATTACAAGAAGTTCTTAGCAATTCTTTCTATGATTTTGAGATGATCAGAATAAGAAAAATTCAACAGATTCGATCTGAAGAATCGAATTTATTACAATTATGTGATTTTCTTCTTGGTGCTGTAACCTATGATAATAGAGCGCTTGGCAAGTCAACCGCAAAACTTCTTGTTGTTGAGGAACTTTCAAATCATTTCCATACTTGCTTAACCGAGTCAACTTCTCCCTGGGAAGAAAAGTTCAACCTATTTCATTTTACACCTAGGGGAGATGGGAAATGCTAGAATTCTTACCTGATAAAGTCATTATTCCTGATCCATTTGATTTCAAAGAGGTCGTTGCGGAATTATATGAGATTTTTGAACGAGATATCAAACTGAGCAACTTGAAATATAAAGGGATCCGGGTTTTTTATGATGACAGAGTAACTGATTCCCAGTATGAAGAGGGTTTTTGGCATATCATTGAGCGTGGGAAAAATATAAGAACACTCGATATTAAGAGGGCTAAAAGAATACCTTGGATTAAGCCCCTTATCGAGAGTTCTGACGATCCTCGTCTACTAAAATGGACCGAGGACAATTTAAATGCAAAGGGTATTTCGGAAGAAGTTACATATATTTATTATAAAGAAGAGAGCTACTTGATAGTTTTGAAGGATAAGCGTAGAGGTTTTTATTTGGCAACAGCGTATTATGTTGTAGGGTATAATAGGAAATGGTATAGGGCGAAATACGAAAAGGCACAAAAAAAGGGACCCGGATGTTAACCGGCCCCTCAGCTCCTTCTACCATTGGTAGATGAGTATCTCTACCATCATGATACTACTTATGTTACAAATTTACAACAAGTAGTTAATAACTTTAGACAACTTTTCTTCTACCTTCTTCCATTCAATCCATTCAAAGCCTTTATTTTCCTCTCAGAAAGCTAGGAAGAGTAGCTTCTATGTAGAGCTTGATCCATTCAGAAACTCTCTGATCCTAGGAGAGAACATCTGTGAAAGCTGTACAGCAACGATGAGCTTTATGGTGTCGCCTATCAGGAAGGGAAGCATCCCTGCCTGGATGGCGACCTTCCAGGAGAGCGAGCGATTGTATTTGAGGAAGGGCACACCAACTGCATAGATGGCAAGGGTGGCTAGGGTTCCGAAGATGATACAGAGAAATAGGTAGGTTCTTTTCTTTCTTGTACTACCTGCTCTTTCTTTTGTTGGGTTGTCTTCAAGGGTTTCTGTTGATTGGTCTGCTATATCGTCCTTTTTGTTATTTTTCTCTTTCCTTGCATAGTTGCCTGCAATACCAGCAAGCAGGGCAGCTGGAAGCAAGCCGAAGAGGAAGCCTCCGGTAGGCCCTAGGAGAATGCCTAGGCCCCCTCCTGCAGTAAAGACCGGTAGTCCCACAGCACCTAGCAAAAGATATATTGCAACGCTACCTAAGCCTATCGCAGTCCCTCCCAGTAATGAGGCACTGATGACAAAGAGCGTCTGCAGTGTGATGGGTACAGGGGGGAGGGGGAAGCGGATATAAGCCCCTACAATTATCAGTGAGGCGAAAAGGGCAGTCAGGACGGTTTTTCTTGTATTCATGTGGTGAGCCTACCATATGCTTTTATTATTGTAACCTAGATTTTGGTTGACAATTGATATAGAGTTTTACCATGAATACAACCCTAGCCGTGCTCTCTTACCTGAGCCGTCATCAAGATACGTACGTTTCAGGGCAAAAGCTTGCCACTGAATTCGGAGTAAGCCGCACCGCCATCTGGAAAGCGATCGAGAACCTTCGTGATGAAGGGCACCTCATCGATGCAGTGACAAACCGTGGATACTCCCTTGTTCAGCAAGAATTATTATTTGACTTGCTTCAGCTTGAAGCCCTGTTGCCCTCTATACCCATTCACCTCTTTGACACCATAGACTCGACCAACCGCTATGCAAAGCAACTTGCAAGTGAAGGGTGCACTACTCCTACCTTGGTCCTTGCCCACAGCCAAAGCGGGGGTAGGGGACGCCTTGGGCGGGAGTTCTCCAGCCCCAAGGGCGGCATCTACCTCAGTTTGCTCCTGCCTCCCCCCTCTTCAGTAGAACTTGCTTCTCTCATCACATCCGCTGCGGCTGTCGCCACAGCTCGGGCCATCGAAGAGGTCTGCTCAATCTCTTGTGGCATCAAATGGGTGAATGACCTCTTCCTTGATGGTCGGAAGGTAGGAGGCATCCTCACCGAAGGTGTATTGAATGTGGAAAGCGGGAAGCTCTCCTCTGTGGTGGTGGGTATCGGCATTAACTTCTCCACCCCCCAACAGGCCTATCCTCCTGCTCTTCGTCCTATAGTGACCTCACTGTATAAGAATAGTTTATCCGTTCCCAAGGACAGCGATGCCTCTTCCTTGGTGGCCAATCTTATTCTTACACTCATTGGGTTTGCAGCTACCTTGTCTGAGCGTGCATTCCTACCCGAATATCGCTCGCGTTCGATAGTCCTGGGTAAGGAAATAGGTATTCGCTCTCAGAATACACTGCGCAAAGCCGTGGCCCTTGCTATCGATGAAGATGCACACCTAGTGGTGAGGACAGAGGATGGCAAACAAGAAATTCTATCCAGTGGAGAGGTCAGCATCGGCCTTGATGCATGACTTTGGTTTGTAGTATAGTTCTTTCTACTTGCACGTAAAGGAAAACATAATGCTTGATACGGTACGACAGTCTTGGAAAGCCCTTGTAGAGAAAGAGCTTGCCTCATATGCCCTTACAATCCTTGGAAAAGAGGTTGACCTGCCTTCCCTGGCTGTTCAGACTCCCCCCAAGCCCGAGTTGGGAGACCTAGCTTTTCCCTTGTTCACCTATGCCAAAACCCTTCGGACAGCACCTCCCATGCTCGCAGCCGAGCTCAAGGCTCGCATAGAGAAGATTTCAGACCGTCCTCTGGGCGATCTGCTTGTTGCAGGGCCCTACCTCAATGTCCGCATTGATATGGCAGCCTTGGCTACCTCGCTTTCTGCTTCTATCGAAGCTGAAGGCTCTCTTTATGGGACCAACACAAGTCTTGGCGACAAGCGCATTACCGTTGAGTTCAGCTGCCCCAATACCAACAAGCCCCTGCACTTGGGCCATATGCGAAACGACAGCATAGGAGAGAGCATCAGTGCCATCATGAAGGCCAATGGTGCAACTGTGCGCAAGGTCAACCTGATCAACAACCGCGGGGTGCATATTTGCAAATCTATGTTGGCTTATCAGAAGTTTGGAAATGGAGAGACTCCTGAGTCCACCGGCATGAAAGGCGACCACTTTGTCGGCAAGTACTATGTGAGGTTTGCCGCCTGGGCAAAAGAAGAGCCCCTTGCCGAACAGATGGCCCAAGAGATGCTACAGAGGTGGGAAGAGGACGATCCTATCATTATGGAACTCTGGCACAAGATGAACAAGTGGACCCTCGACGGACTGGCTGAGAGCTATGAGAAGATGGGCATCAGCTTTGACCATTATTACTATGAGTCTGAGACCTACAAGTACGGTAAGGACGAGATTCTCAAAGGCTTGGAGAAAGGAGTCTTCTACCGCGAGGAAGATGGCTCGGTATGGGTCGACCTCGAGGCTATCAAGCTGGACAAGAAAGTGCTGTTACGTAAGGATGGCACAAGCCTATATATGACCCAGGATGTAGGGACCGCCATCATGCGGCACAAGGACTGGCCGTTTGACTCCCTTATCTATGTTGTTGCTAGCGAACAACAGTACCACTTCAAGGTGCTGTTCCATGTTCTGGCCCTGCTTGGCTACACCTGGGCAGAGGATCTGCACCATCTCTCCTATGGCATGGTCAACCTGCCTGACGGGAAGATGAAGAGCCGTGAAGGAACTGTTGTTGATGCTGATGAGCTTGTTCAGCAGCTGACGGACCTGGCGGCAGCCGAGATCCGGGCAAAACAGCGCGAAGAGCAGGTAGGCGATGTCGAGAAGACCTCTTCCTCGATAGCCTTGGGTGCTCTGAACTACTATCTCCTGCAGGTAAACCCTCTCAAGGATATGATCTTCAACCCTGCTGAATCCATCGCATTCAACGGGAATACCGGACCCTACCTGCAGTATATGGGGGCTAGGATCTCCAGCATGCTGGCCAGGTATGAGAGTGAGGGTGGTGATAGGACAAAGCTATCCTTTAACAGCAGTCTGCTCACCCTCGGTGATGAGCGTGAGCTCATCAAGCAGATCGCGCTCTACCCAGAGGTTGTAGCGCGGTCAGGTGCCGAGCTTGACCCCTCGCTGTTGTGCTCGTTCCTGTATGAGCTTAGTCGCCTGTTCTCCCGCTGGTACCATGACAACTCGGTACTCAAGGCAGGAAGTGATGAGCTAGTCCGCTCAAGGATCGAGCTTTCGGCTATGGTGATGCAGGTCCTGAAGAATGCATTTGCCCTGGTTGGTATCCCTTTTTTGGATGTGATGTGATCTACTGACCCTTATATAGGGCACAAAAGCTATTGATGAACTTCTCCTCTCTCCAAGGCAGGTCGGCTTCCTTGCCGATCAGGATCTTGGAGAGGAAGTTCTGCACTGTTGCACTGAACATCTCGATCGCCAGATCCAAATCCTCAACCTCCAGTTTTCCCGTCTCAGACAGCTCCTCTATGAGGACTCGGCTCTGTGCGTCAAACATCTCTGAAAGTGTGCTCGCAATGGATGATGCTTCTGGATGGATAAGCTTCTCTGACTCGATGATGCTGTAGAACCACGACAGGGGCTCTGTCGTATAGACATCGCTGTAGTGGTCCATCGCCCTGAAGAGGACGTCACTCGCCTTTCCTGTGAACGGGATGGTTATCTGCTGTGCATAGGCAAGCTTCCTGCAGTAGGAAAACAGGGAAGAGACCATCTCAGAACGACTGGTGAAATGATGGAAGACCGAGGCCTTTGAGATGTCGTTCTCCCTGGCAAGCATCGCTATTGAGACGTTGTCGATGCCCTTCTTGGAGCCAAGTTCCAACAGGGATAGTATGAGCTTTTGTTTGGTTGATGTCGTATGCATACCTAATACTAACCTATCGGTCGGTAGGGTTTCAACCTTTTTTTCTTTGTTTTTCAAGCATTTATGATAAAATAACCTTGAAGTTACTCTTTGAAGCGTGGTATAAGAAGAGGGCACAAACTAAACGTAAGGATGCAAATCGACATGTACGCACTTGTAGAAATTCTCGGAAAACAGTACAAAGCAGTCGAAGGTCAGACCGTTCAGGTTGATTACATCAGCCAGTTAGAGGAAGGATCTTCACTTGAGTACGTAACAGTTCTCGCCATCGTGGATGAGGACAATGCAACGTTTGGCACCCCCTATGTAGCAGATGCTATGGTTAAGGCAACCCTCAAAGGAAGCCTCAAGGGTGACAAGATTAGGGTGTATAAGAAAAAACGCCGCAAAGGATACACTAGGACCCAAGGTCATAGACAGAAGTATTCACTGATCACAATTGATCAGATCATAGCGTAAGGGGGTAGGGATATGGCACATAAGAAAGGTGGCGGAAGCACCCGCAATGGTCGCGATTCCAACTCACAGCGCCTTGGCGTCAAACGTTTCGGTGGACAGCTGGTAAAAGCCGGTGAGATCATCGTACGTCAGCATGGAACCAAATTTCATCCTGGTGAAAATGTAGGATTGGGTTCTGACTATACTATTTTTGCAAAGGCTGCAGGTACTGTATTGTTCCACGTACGGAAGAATCGTAAGTATATCAGCATCGTAACTGAGTAGTTTAACCTACCGATATTGGCCTATGGCCTGAGTAGACGAACGCATGTTTGGATTTTCAGATGAGACCTATATTGATGTTGCCTCCGGAAACGGAGGCAACGGTTGTGTTTCCTTCCGCAGGGAAAAATATGTTCCTAAGGGTGGGCCGGACGGCGGCGATGGCGGAACAGGCGGCAATGTTGTCTTTGTAGTAAAGAACAACCTAAGGACCCTTGGCCATCTTAAGATGGTGCGCTCCTATCGCGCCGAAAATGGCCGTAATGGCTCTGGGGACCGATGCTATGGACGTGATGGCAGAGATATCGAGATTACAGTTCCACCCGGAACAGTGCTCAAGGACCCCAACACCGGAGAGCTCCTCAAAGATCTCACCGGTATGGAGAGCTGGACATATCTTACCGGAGGCCGCGGTGGCCAAGGTAACTATCATTTCAAGACTTCAGTGCGACAGACTCCCCGTTTTGCCCAACCAGGTGAGAAGGGTGAGGAGATTCGTATTGGTGTAGAGCTCCTGGTTCTTGCCGATATCGGCTTTGTTGGATTTCCCAATGCTGGAAAATCCTCCCTGCTCAATATGCTGACCAATGCCCGTACCAAAGTGGCCGGGTATCCTTTTACGACCAAAATTCCCCAGTTGGGCATGTTCCGCTATGGTGATCACGACATCGTGCTTGCCGATATCCCCGGCCTTTTGGAAGGGGCGAGCGAAGGTGCTGGCATGGGAATCAAATTCCTGAGGCATATCAACCGGACCACAGGTCTGGCCTTTATGATCGACCTCAGTGATGATCGCTATCTCGATGCCTACGATGTTCTTTGTAATGAGCTCGCTGCCTTTGAGCCTTTGCTTTTGGAGAAGAAACAGGTTATTCTTGGTACAAAGCTCGATGAGCCGGGAACCCGCGAAAGACTTGTGGAATTGCAGGCAAAGTACCCTGACAAAGAGGTGATAGGCTTGTGTGTCTATCTGGACATTGGCCTCGATGAGGTCAAGCAAGCCTTCATCAAGATGGTAGGGGACACGGAGAACCCGACTCTCCAGGCTCTTGGTGATAGTACTGTAGGAGGCTTTAGTTCTTCTATAGACCTTGAAGCCGAGTATCCTGACGAGCCTTTCGAACTCTAGGGGGAAACGTTGGTCAAGCCAGTTGCCACTGCTATGGTGGGAGGAAGTTTCAATCCGGTCCATCTGGGACATCTTCACCTGATCCATACGGTGGCTACCACCACCAGGTACCGCCGGTTCATATTCATTCCCGTAGCACAGAACAACTTCAAACGTGATGCGTCTCTTGCAGATGCGCATCACCGTCTTTCTATGCTCCATCTCAGCTTTGCTGCCTATGGAAAGCTCTACCCGGATGACCCCCCACTCGAACTGTTGAGCGATGCTTGTGAGATAGAGCGTGGAGGGGTTTCCTATACCTACGATACGGTCAAGCACCTCTATCTGCAGTACAGCATCAAAGGACGCCTGGGTCTGGTCATGGGTGATGATTTACTTTCCTCTTTGGAGAAATGGCACGAGTATGATGAGCTGAAGGAGCTGGTCTCCTTCGTGGTCATCCGCCGTGACAAGGAGGCAACGCCCTTTTACGACCATGCTGTTGACCTTGAGTACATTGACAATGTCCTTGTTGATGATTCATCAACAGCCATCCGAGAGGCTTGTTCCAGCTTGAAGGATGATGAGGATCTTCCCCAACATATTAGTTCCTTGATGCCATCGGAGGTTGCCACCTATGTTCAGCAGAACAGGCTCTATCACTCTTGAGGAGGAGCTATCCTCCTTGATGAGCGAAGCGAGGGTACTGCATAGCAAGGAGACGGCTGCTACTTCATTGAGCCTAGTCAGCCAGTTTGGCGAACAGCTTGATCGTGGTCTCTGCTCTAGAACAGCTTTATTGCATGATATTGCAAGGGAGTGGACCGATGATGATCTGCTTTTGTATGCAAAGAATCATCACCTTGCATTGGAAAAGGAAGAGGAAGGGGACCCTGTCCTGTTGCACGCACCGGTAGGTTCTCACCTGCTGATGGAGAAGGGCTATGAAAGCTCTCTCTGCCTGGCTGTGAGGTATCATACGCTGGGTAGTGTTCATATGGGGCGTCTTGGTCTGGTGTTGTTCATCGCTGACTACATCGAGCCGGGAAGAAAGCATCTATCTGATAGAATACGTAAAGAACTTCGAGATCTCCCTTCGCTGGAGATGATCTGTCTGGAAATCCTTAGGATGCAGGGCCTGTACCTGCAGTCAAAGGGAAAAGAGACTGCCCGTTGTTCTGAAGAGTTGAAGCGTTACCTGCTTGCAGGAAAGATCCTATGAAAAGAACATACCTACTTGTAGCATTGGTAGTGTCTTTTCTCATTCTCACCCTAGGGTGCTCATCTCAGAAGCGGGAGGCCTACTATGGCTTCTTCGGATCAGAGAGTGTCGCCCTTATCGTAGAAAACAGGCATCTGGTGGTGATGCATCTACCCTCCTCATTAGTAAGAGGGTATGCAAAAGAATATGACCTTGAGGTGCGGCAAGCTTTGCCCGACCTCTTGGGCATTCCTGCCAAAGAGTATTTTGGAACTGATGAGGCATCGCTTGCAGAGATTCGTTCTCTGGTGACCACCCTGGCCATTGAGGCCCTTGGAATAGAGCGAGTAGAGGTGACTGATGAACTCGCCCTCTCCGTCCTGCAAACAAGAGCTGGCGACTTGAGGAAAACCCCATTCGTCAGTACACTGGAAATGTTGACAGGCCTCCCTGATGCCTTGGCCTTGCTACAGAAGATGAAAGCCTGCCACACCTATGATGTGGGGCAGTTCGTTGTGATAGACAAAGACACTGATTGGAAGTTTTTGAAGGGTTACCTGAGCCAATGGCTCAGTTCTGCCTTGCTTCTCGAGTGAAGGAGAATGATTGGATGAATAAGACGGTAGCGGCTAATGCAGAAAAGCTTGGCCAGTTTTTAGAAGACCACAGGTGCACAAATGTCAATATCTTGGATATTGCAGGTGAGTGTTCCTGGGCCGATTGCTTTATCATTGCAACGGTAACCAGCGTGGCTCACCTCAAGGGTGTCGCCCACGAGTTATGGGACGAAATTAATGATCTGGACCTCTCTGTTGCCAACCGCCACAAGTCACCTCAAGGTGATGGATGGGAGCTGGTGGACTGTGGGGATATTGTCATCCACCTGATGAGCGAAGAGTTGAGGGATTTCTATTCCTTAGAGAAACTCTGGCAGAGTCGTGCTGTCCTGGATGCTGATACGGAAAAAGAAGAATCACAAGAAGAAGAAGAAGAAGACGACGAAGTATAAAGTCCTAGGTTTCTTCAAGCAAAAAAGGTGTTCTGTTTAATCAGATCACCTTTTTTGTTTTCCATTTGCCTCGTGCAAAGCGAATAGAGAACAGTATCCCTCGGAAGATCCAATCGATGTACATGCCAAACCATACACCATAGACTCCCAAGCCGAAGTTGAAGGCGAGCACATAACTGCCTGCGACTCGGAATACCCACATGGTGAACATCGACACAAGCATCGTGTACTTCACATCCCCTGCAGCCCTGAGGAAGTTGGGTATGGTAAAGGCTATGGGCCAGATGAGCGCTGTCGCTATCATGGCTGTGCGGATGATGTTGGAAGCAAGGACCGTGGCTTCTGCTGAAAGATTGAAGATGGAGACTATCTGAGGGGCGAAGATAAAGATGGGGATGGCCAGCATGATCATCGAGATATAGGTGAGCATGAGCAGCCATTTGCCATAATGGAGTGCTTGCTCAGGCTTGCGTGCTCCCAGGCTCTGTCCGATGATGGTAATCGATGCCATGTTGATGGCACCCCCGGGGATATTGGCCATGGATGCGACGGAGCCAGCGATGGCGTTGGCTGCGAGGGCTACGGTGCCAAAGGAGGCTATGAAGCCCTGCACCATCAGGCGTCCGATGTGGAACATGCTCCCTTCAATGCCGGTGGGGACTCCGATCTGCAGTATCTTCTTCACTTTTTCCCAGTGCCATTCAAACTTCCAGATCTTGTGGATGAAGATGATGTTCCTCTTGTCGCTTATCAGTATCACCATGATGATGGAGGCTGCCATCCGGCTGAGCAGTGTTGCAAGACCTGCCCCAGTGACCCCTAAGCGAAGGCCGAAGATGAAGTAGGCATTGCCCACGATATTGATGATGTTCATCAGGGTGCTGACCATAAGGGAGACCTTGCTGTTACCCATGGAGCGGAACAAGGCTGCACAGGCGTTGTAGGAGGCCAGAAACGGCAAAGATAGAAGAATATAGAGAAAGTATGTGGTGCTGCTGGCAAGTACATCAGAAGCGAGAGAACCGAAGATGATGATGATGATGCCCCTGCGCACAGGCAGGCAGATGGCGAGTAGGATGGTAGAGACTACCATGGAGAGGAGGAACAGCTGTTTTGCCGCATCATTGGCAGAGGCATTGTCCCGTCTTCCCAGGTACTGGCTGGCTACGACAGCGCCCCCTGTGGCAAAGGCGGCAAAGAGCTGGATGATGAGAAAGGATATGCCGTCAACAATGCTGACGGCACTCACTGCGGCTTCACCCACTGAGGCGACCATCATGGTATCGGCCATACCGATGGTGACGGCAAGGAATTGCTCTGCTATCAGAGGGACTATAAGCCTAAAAAGGAACTGACGGGAGAACATGAGTTCTCCCAATGACTGCCGTACTGCTTTCTTCACTACAGAGGACCTCGGCCCAATCATAGGGGCGAAACACTATAAGGACAAGACAGATTCGATATTCTTTCTCTGCCTTGTCCACAACACTCTTATCTAGTTTTTGGTAAGCAGGCCCTGGTCACTGTCGAAGGTCTTGTTCCTGAGGTCCTTGAAAAGCTTCACCAGCTTTTCAACGGTGAGCTTATACTTCTCTTCCCCTGCGACATCCAGGATGATGGTCCCCTCATCCATCATGATGAGGCGGTTGCCGAAGTCGATGGCAAACTGCATGTTGTGCGTCACCATCAGGGCTGTCAGCTTGAACTCCTTGATGTAACGCTCGGTGAGGGCCATGACTATCTGGGCATTGCGGGGGTCAAGTGCTGCAGTATGCTCATCGAGGAGAACCATCTTGGGTTTGCTCATAACCGTCATCAGGAGGGTGAGGGCCTGTCTCTGACCCCCTGATAGCAGTCCTACGTTGTCCTTCAGCCTGTCCTGCAACCCAATGGGCTCCAGGAGGTGGCTGAACTGCTCACGCTTCTCGTTGTTGAGGCTGATGCGAAGGCCTTTCATCCCTTTTGTTGCGGCTGTGATCATATTGTCCTCGATGGACATGGTTGCTGCGGTGCCCTTGGTGGGGTCCTGAAAGATCCTTCCTATGGTCATCGCACGCTTGTATTCGGGGCTGTTGGTCACATCAGTGCCATCGAAGATGATCTTGCCGCTGGTAAGGGGGTAGGTCCCGCTGACCAGGTTGAAGAGGGTGGATTTTCCCGATCCGTTGGATCCCACCACACAGATGACATCCTCTTTGTTTACGTGCAGGCTCACATCATCGAGAGCCATTTTTTCATTGACAGTGCCTGGATAGAAGACCTTGGTCATATTGGTTATGTCTAACATCAGTTTTCCTCCTTCAGGGTAGCTTCGTGTCTGGCTATCGAGCGTGCAATGGCTTTTTTCTTTGCTCCCTTGGAAGAAGCGACGCTTCTTGTCTGGGCAATGAACAGGGAGACTATTACCAGGATCCCTGTAAGCATCTTGAAGTCATTGGGGGTGATATGGATCATGTAGCCGTACTTTCGGCCGAAGAACATGAGCGCCTTGTACATGATGGCACCAAAGATAGCCCGCAAGGTAAGCAGGGAAATCCTGTTGGTGGAGAAGAGGAACTCTCCAAGCATGATGGCGGCCAGACCCTGAATGATCATGCCCTGGCCAAGGTTTGCATCGGCAAAACCTTGGTACTGGGCGAGCATGCCTCCCGAGAGGGCTATAAGGCCGTTGGAGAGGCCGATACCCATAAGCTTGAGCACCTCTGGATTGATGCCCTGGCTTATGACCATCTGCTCGTTGCCTCCCATGGCTCCCATGGAGACGCCAAGGTCGGTACGAAAGAATATGTCGATGAGGACTTTCACAAACAGGACCACCAGGAGGGTTCCCACAAGGGATGCCCACTCCGGGGAGAAGGCTGTAAAGAACTTGGGAAGCTTGGAGTAGAGGGTCTCAACGCGCAGTAGCGGTACGTTGGCCTTGTTGCCAAGGATGCGCAGATTGATGGAGTAGAGCATCGTCATGGTGAGAATACCTGCCAGAAGGCCGGGTATCTTCAGTTTGTTGTGGATGGCAGCTGTCACCATACCTGCCAGCACTCCTGCGATAAAGGAGAGTAGCAGAGCAAGGGCGATAGGCAGGCCGTTAACGATGGCCATGGTTGCCACTGCAGCCCCTGTTGCAACAGAGCCGTCGCACGTCAGGTCAGCAAAGTCCAATATCCTATAGGAGATGAGAATGCCAATGACCATAAGTGAAAAAATCAGGCCATCTACAAAAATTCCTTCTAACATGTAAAACCCCTTACCGTGAAAAAACCGCCGCTCTCAAACAAGAGTGGCGGTTTTGTTTAGGCCCCAGACTATTTCTGTCTGATGGTCTTTCCGTCCTTGATGAGCACAGTAGCACTATCTAGCAGTGACTGCGGGATAGTATACCCAAGCTTCTTTGCAGTATCAAGGTTGAACCAGAGCTCAAATTTGGTAGGGTCGGTGATGTAGACAGTTCCGATGGAGCTGGCTTTCTCACCCTTGAGCAGTTTCTCCACAACCTTGCCTGTCTCCAAGCCGATGCTGTAGTAGTCAAAGCCCCATGCGATCATGGCATTGAGACCATCCACACTGGAGGGGTCAGCACTCATCAGAGCCTTGTCTGCTTTGGTGGTCACGTCATCGACAGAGGCAAGGGCGCTGATGACAGCGTTGTCGGTTGCAATGTAGATGGCATCGACACGGTCAATGATGGACTGGGTCGCCATCTTCACTTCACTGGAATTGCTGATGGCCGCCGAGACAAAGCCTACGCCAAGTTTCTCACAAGCAGTCTTAGCCATCTCCATCAGGATGACGCCGTTGGCCTCTCCTGAAGCGTAGATGTTTCCGATTGTCTTGGCTCCGGTGAGGTCTACCAAAAGCTTGATCTGCTCATAGACTGGGTTCTTGTCCGAGACACCTGCAATGTTTGCGGCAACGAGGCCGGCTTCTGTGGCATCGGTGACAGCACTGAATACTACAGGGGTAGCAGAGTTTTCATTAAATACCTGAGCAAGGGCCTGTGCCGAGGGGGTTGCGATACCGACAGCCACATCTACCTTGTCACTTTTGAACTTTTGGGCGATGGAGGATGCAGTGGAGATGTCCCCATTGGCATTCTGCAGGTCATAGGAGACCTCAAGGCCTGTGGTGGCAAGGTAATCCATTATGCCTTTCTCTGCAGCGTCCAGTGCTGGGTGTGCGAGGAGTTTCGATACTCCTACCTTATATCCTGAGGCCGCTGGTTTTTCAGCGGCACCGCCTGCAAATACAAAAGAGCCGGTAATAAGAAAGACGACAAGCAACAGGGCTGTAGTGCGAAGTGTGAATTTCATAAGAGTATCCTCCAGATATGGAAACTGCGTTTGCGAAACTATAGCCTTATTTTGATATTTTGTAAATCGTATTATGCATATTAATGAATATTAATACATAAGTTATGCATAAGAGTTAGGGAATATGAGCAATTACTAGGAGAAACAGCAACAAAGGAGTAGCTCAGGTAAGAAGAGAAAGGTAGGAAGGAAAAGATTGTAGCTGTTGGAAAGGAACAAAACCAAACAGAGAGATAGTAAAAAAGAGACCGTATGAAAGAGGGATGATGGATAATGGATACGAAATGATAAAATGGAATATTTGGATAGAATATTTGACTAGAAGAGCTCTCCCCTCCAAGGCAGTGCATCTGCATTGGAGGAGAGAGCTCAGTCAAAAGATTTGTGATCAAGACCAGATAATTGTTAGGTTACCTGTGGTTTCTTCGTCCCTCCTTCCTTCTTGCAAGCGAAAGTCCACCAAATCCGCTGATAATGGCAATATAGAAGCCGAAGTCATAGAGCCAGCCTGTGTTGAACACCTCATATATGCGAACAGCCGGATTGAATATCCCAACGACGAGGGATATGGGAGCGATCCATCCATGCCAGATACCCAGGAAGAACCCGGCCCTTTGGTTATCGGTTGTAATGATAGTTCCTGGCAGGCAAGAGCTCAGTAAGAGCATGAGGACGAGTAGTAACCCTGTAATTATCCATACCTTCCTTCGTTTTTGTTGAATCATGAGAGCCTCCTATAGCTTCCTTAAGGATAAGGGATAGGTAGCCATCCTACAAGGTAGTGTACCATTCTCATGAATCATTGCTCAGAGGAGGAACAGAAAAAGAGAACCTGGATAGTCCAGATTCTCTTTATTCCGAAGGGGTCAGTAGTTGCATGCTTTAGCAAATAGGTGATCCATAGTGTCTCCTATTGGTGTAAGCATTAGGTGCGCTGTATCTTCTTGCCATCCTTGATCAACACTACTGCTGAAGCAAGCAGTCTCTCATCAATGGTGATGCCAAGCTTTTTTGCCACATCAAGGTTGAACCAGAGTTCGAACTGGGTGGGATCATCAAAGAAGACTGCTCCGATGTCCTTGGGATCTTCCCCGTTGAGGATCCTTTCCACTACCTTGCCAGTCTCAACGCCTACAGTGTAGTAGTTAAAGCCCCAGCTCATCAGGAAGTCTATGTCTTCACTGCTGGTGGTATCGGTGTTGAAGAGGGGGATGTTAGCCTTGGTGCACACATCGCTGACTCCTGCGATGGCACTGACAACGGTGTTGTCGATGGCGATGTACATGGCGTCGATGCGTCCTATGATGGACTGGGCAGCCATCTTCACTTCACTGGAGTTGCTTACAGCCGCCGCTACAAACTCTATGCCGCGCTCTTTACAGATTTCCCTCGCAAGTTCCATCATGGCGACCCCATTGGCCTCGCTGCTGGTGTAGATCATCCCCAGCCTTTTTACCCCTGTGATGGAGAAGAAGGTATCCAACTGCAACTCCACTGGGTTGAGGTCTGAGATGCCTGCGATGTTGGTAGCTTCCGTCCTGTCGTAGTTAGCAACCAGGCCTGCTGCCAGGGGGTCGGTTATGGCACCGAAGACCACAGGCTTGTCGGTTATCACCTGAGCCAGGGCCTGGGCTGGTGGGGTGGCGATTCCAATGACCAGATCTTTCTTGTCGCTCTTGAACTTCTGGGCTATGGCTATTGCAGTGCCTATCTCTGCATTGCAGTTCTGCAGGTCAAAGGTTGCCTTGATGTCAGTGCTGTTGAGGTAATCCTGGATACCCTGTTCGATAGCATCAAGGGCGGGGTGGGAGACCATCTTGGAGATGCCGATGGCAACAGTCCCCTCTTGTTTTGTTTCGGCTGCCGCTTGGGCGAATAGGAGGACAGGGATTATGAGCAAGAGAATAAGGGTTGCAAGTTTTTTCATGGCGTTTCTCCTTTTGATGGCGTTACTATACATAGAAACTAATTTTAGTGCAAGTATCTTTGCATAGAAACATGAAAAACTTTCTCTTGTGAGATTTTTTCTATTTTTCCCTCTAGTTCTTATTTCTTCTTTCTTTTCTTATTTTCCTGCTTCAACTCTATGAACTTCTTCCTCTTGAATTCTTTTTGTATTCCTCTGTTGTTTATTTCTTGGTATGAGAACGTCCACTACCCTCTGGATTGTTTGTCTTTGTTTACAAAAATGGTTCTGGTGTTTCTTCCATAAAAAAACCTCCCCGTGGGGAGGTCTCTCTGGTCGACGAGCTACTATCTAGAAATCATCATCGTCATCTAGTTCACCGAGAGCAAAATCCTCTTCCTCATCCTCGTCAAACACCACATCCTCGAAGGATTCCTCTCCTTCGATCATGAATGCGTCGTCGATGAGCTCATCTTCGTTTTCCACATCGTCAAGGGGTTCATCGTCATCATCACCGAATTCGATCACTTCAGGGGCATCGTACAGGTCAGCCAAATAAGCATCTTCCTCGTCTTCGAGTGTGCTGAAATAACGATCTTCTTCATCATCGAGGTCATCTTCTTCCTCACGGTATTTAGCCATGTTCATACTCCTTGCAAAACATCTCTACCCTTACAGGTATAACAGTAAAAGAAGCTCATTCACTTGTCAATTGGTTATGAGTCATTCCCATATAGATACAGTTGCTCTGGACAGCTCTGTTTCACACTGGTATGATTGGCCCATATGAGAAATAGTGATAGGTATCTGGCCATTCCCATGGGCGATCCTGCAGGAATCGGCCCTGAAATAGTTCTAAAAACTCTTGTCGATGCATCTGAGTCCCTACGCTTGGTAGTGGTAGGATCTGAAAGCTTGTTCACACGTACTGCTAGCAACCTTCATCTTGAAGGCGCTTTCGATGTAGTGGTGAACTCACCTTCTGCCTTACAGGCTGCCCAGTCCAAGGGACTTGGGTGCATCCTTTATGATATTGGGGGGATCGACCTAAAGAGGTTTGTCTACGGAGAGGTCAGCGCCATGTGTGGCAAGGCTGCCTACGAGTCGGTCAAGAAAAGTGTTGCCTTGGTCAGTGAGGGATACTGCAAGGCTATCGTAACCCCACCTCTTCACAAGGAAGCTTTGCAAGCTGCCCATGTCCCCCATATCGGGTATACGGAAATTCTTGCTGACCTCACCGGATCAAAAGAGGCGGTCACCATGTTCGATACCTTGGGCATGAAGATCTTCTTCCATACCAGGCACCTCTCCCTCTCTGATGCCTGCAAGGCCGTCACCAAGGAGAGTCTGCTCAAGACCATCATGCAGTGTGAGGCCATATGCTCTAGCAATGGTGTGTTCAATATGGAGCTGCCTATGGCTGTTGCCGGTCTCAACCCCCACTGTGGGGAACATGGCCTGTTTGGCGATGAGGAAGGTTTGGAGATAGAGCCTGCGATAGAAGAGGCTAGGGCTAGAGGTATCAACGTGATTGGTCCCATTGGGGCCGATTCGGTATTCCACCAGACTAAGATAGGCAAATACCGCGCCGCTATCTCCCTCTACCATGATCAGGGGCATATTGCAGCAAAGACTCTTGATTTCCACCAGACCATATCCATTACGTGGGGCCTGCCGTTCTTGCGCACCAGTGTGGACCATGGCACGGCTTTTGATATCGCAGGAAAAGGCATAGCTGATAACCAAGGTATGGCACGTGCCATACAAGTGGCTTCAGAGTATCTGGCTTCTGAGGAGGGTCTCTCATGAGAAAGCAGGCGATAGTAGGTATTTTGAGTTTGGTGGCGATACTGGTCCTCACCTCCTGTGCAACGTCCATCAAGGTACGGCACCTCATCCCAAGTGAAGTTGATGTCAGCAACCATCGCAACATTGCCATCGCCTCCACTGAAATGTATGCCTTCCCTCGCGGTGCGACTCTTCCCCCTTGGATAAAGGGTTCGAGCGATACTTCCTTTACCCTGAGCAGCGGCTTCGATTCGAACGTCAATGCCAAGATAGCTGAGGCAAGTACAACCTACCTTGTTGATGCCATGGTCAATACCGATTATTTTACCGTCCTTCCCCCCGAGACAACTGATGCCTACCTCACCTTGGGTAAGAGTGGAAAGAATGCATACGCCATGCTGATTGAACAAGGGGTACAGGCACTTCTGAAAAGCTCCATCACGTACATGAACTGCGAAGAGCAGATCATAGGCAGGGATATAAAGGGGTGGGTCACAGAAGATCCTAATCCTGATCCAGCTGACACTCCAGCTCAAGCTGAAGCTAAAATAATCTCATTTGAGAAGGTAACAGGCCGGTCGTTCTTCCTTGAGCAGAAGGCCACGGTAACCTTTACCTATACCCTCATTGACATCATTGCCAACCGCATTCTAGCAACAGACAGCTTTACCTCGCAACAGACAAAAGAGACCTGTCTGGGCAAAACTATATTCAGGACAGCGGAAATTAATCGTGACATCGATGAGCGTTGCTACTCCAGTGGGTTTGCCCCTTCCTTCTTTCCTATCTTTGATTCCCTGATAGAGGGAATTCCTTCTCAGATCGCCACACAACTCGCCCCCTCATGGGAAGAGACACGTGTTTCCCTGATGGCCAACAAGCCAAAGGCCGATGTTAAGCAGGCGTACAAGATGGCAGAGCAAGGCAACCTCCAAGAGGCTTATGAAGTGTTCTTCTTCGCATGGGATGAGAGAGCTCACCTGCCCAGTGGGTATAACGCTGCCTTGCTGCTGGAAGGCATGGGGCAGTATTCCGAAGCCCTTGCCCTGATGAACCAGGTGTACAACAGGACGGGTGATCCAAAGAGCCATACCCAGCTGCTGCGCCTGAAAGAGGTTGCCAGCCAACAGGATGCGGCTATGAAGCAGATAGATGGGACCACAGGCCCGGTCGATGGGCAAGTGGTCATGACACAGATTCAGACTACGGAGTGATGATGGAAGATATAGGGCGACCAAGAATATTAGTATATACCGGTGACGGTAAGGGAAAGACCACAGCCTCTATGGGTCAGATGATGCGAGCCTTGGGCCACGGAGGCAAATGTGCCGTGGCACAGTTCATCAAGGACGACCCTCAAACCCTCGATAGCGGCGAATACCGTACAGCCATGCAACTTGGTGTTGTCTGGAAGAATTTTGGCAGTGGGTTTACTTGGGTCGCAGACAATGCGAAGACCAATGCCGCTCTCGCCCTCAAAGGGTGGGAACAGGTAAAGAGGTGGATCTCCACCTCAAGCTTTGACCTCATTGTCCTTGATGAATTCACCTATACCCTGAGCTTGGGCTACCTCGATACGGAGGAAATCTGTCTCTGGCTGGCAGACCACAAACAGAAAAAGGGCTTTCCCCACCTCGTCATCACCGGTCGTAATGCACCTGCATCCCTTATATCGATAGCTGATATGGTCAGTGAAGTGCATATGGTTAAGCATCATATGCTGTCAGAAGGTGCTAAAGCAGCGTTTATGGTGGAGTTTTGACTCTTTGATAGCCTATTTTGCAACTCTCTGATCTTTGTCCTTTCACAAACGCTCATTTCTGGGTATAATCACAAGTAGGAGTTTCAAATGGGTCTTTGTGATTTCCATTGCCATCTATTGCCGAAGATTGATGACGGCTACGTCTCTGTAGAAGGGTTCACCCGAATGTTGAGCCTCTACAAAGAGAGTGGAGTGTCATCGATTGCCTTTACGCCTCACATCTACAATCCGTATGTGAAGACCAATATTGTATCGTTACGCGAGACGTTTGAGTGGGCATCAAAGATAGCTTTGGACATGGGCATGGCGACCTATCTGGGAAGTGAACTGTTTGTCGGCGACCAGCCGGAACTGAAATGCCTTCCTATTGCAGACAAGTATTGCCTGGTAGAGTTTGGCCTCTCCCTTCCCCCTGCAAACATGATCCCCCGTTTGGAGAAGTTGCAAGGTGAGGGCCTTACGATAATCTTAGCTCATTGTGAGAGATATCGTTGGCTGACCCCTTCAAACCCCATGATGGAGCGCCTTCTGGCCCTAGGGGCCTTGGTGCAGGTGAATGTCGAAGCTGTAGAGGATGGTTCTGCCCTCCCTTACCTTGAACGTGAGATGGTGGACCTTGTCGCAACAGATAACCATGGTGATGAGACGCTTCCCTCCCGTATGCTTGCAGTGCTGAATGAATGGCCGGATGTGTACGAGAAGATGGAAGGTATGATTGTATGATATACACCCATTGGGTGAGTAAGGAGGTAGCACATGCTGCTTGATATGACTATTGCGAACTATAAGTCCGTACGGTCTGCCCAGACTATTTCTTTTGAAGCTGTCAGGGACAATAGGTTTCCTGAGTCAAAAGTGGTTTCAGTCAATGATAAGCTCAAGCTTATCAAGACAGCGGCCATCATAGGGCCTAACGGAGCAGGAAAAAGCTCCTTTGTCCGGGCTCTCGAAGCTTTGAAAGGTATCGTGACCGCACCAGAAGAGACAGTGAATCCACTGCAGATTCTCAGCGGGACTTCTTTTGCCTACTCAGATGAGAAGGGCCAACCGGCTACCATCATCATCCGAGTGGTATTGGAACAGGGCGATGAGACCCAGGACTCCACCATCGGAATCTATACCCTGGTTGCTGACCGGGAGAAGATTTTTGAAGAGTCCATGTTTACCATGGTCGGGCGTTCGAAGAGACTGATGTTCGAGCGAAAGCTCAATGAGGCCTCCTTGTTGCTCGATGATGCGGACCTTTCCTACAAGTACCGCTTTGGTAAGAACTATCGAGGGGAAAAGAAGCGCCTCGTCTCGAAAGTGGACGAGAAGCACTCCTTCCTCAATGCATCGATGGCAAAGGGAAGCGAGACAACACTTCCTCTCTACACTTGGATCGACGAATGCCTGCACATGTTGCCCATGGGTGTTTCAGCTCTCAGCGAGAAGTATCTCATCAGTCAGCTTGCCGAACACCCTTCTTGGGTAAAGCAGCTGACCAACTTCCTGTGGAGTGTTGATATCACCGATATCCGTGACATCAAGATCAAGGATGACCGTCTGATCTTTGTCCACACTAACGTCACACAGCACTACGCCTCCTACTTCTCCTTGGAGAGCTTGAGCTTGAGAAGGCTCTGCCTTGTCGGTGTCGCCTTCTTTGAAAGCTTCATCAAGCCAAGGACGCTGATAATCGATGACTTTGGCATGTTGCTCCACCCGTATGTGCTGGCGCACATTGTTGAGATCTTCGAGGAGAGCAATACAGGCTATGGCTCACAGATGCTTGCTGTCGACTGCAACCCCTCGTTGCTACAGCCAGGGCTCATGCGACGTGATGGCGTCTACTTTGCTGAGAAGAACAGCGAGAGTGCCACCGTCTACTACAGCCTTGCAGATTTCAAGTATTCCAAGAATAGGGACAAGACCCAAGCCCAGTACATGAACGGGGCATTTGGATCACTGCCAATTCTTTCTGAGTTTTGCTTTGTTGACGAAAAAACGGACAAGGAGGTCTGACCATGGCACGCAAAAAAGTATCCAACAAGCCGCGCAGGACTATCCTGATAGTTACAGCCACCGAAGCTGAGGCTCTCTATTTTTCCCAGATGCGCAAGGATTGTCGTTATTCCAACCTTACGGTCCTGTGGGAGCAGGAGTTCAAGGATCTTGAGCATCTGATCACTCTTGCTTCGCGCTACCGCAACACTGGTAACTACTCGGTTGTCTGGGTCCTGTTTGGCCTGGCTGATCTTTCTGTTACTGCTGCTGAAGTGAAAATGCAGATTCCTTATGCAAAGAAGAAGAAAGTGGGTCTGGCCTGGACCAATCCTGCCATGCCTATCTGGTATCTGTTGCACCTGCAGACTCCTAGGGGTTTTGTCGGGGAGACTGCCCTGATAAACAGTGCCTTGGAAAAGAGCTTTCCAGGTTTCTCTTCCGATGCTTCCTACTTGTTGACCGATGGCATGTATCTGCATTTGAAGCTCTATCCTGCAAAGGCTAAGGCTTCCCTCAATGCAAACGCCTATAACCGTCTGGTTGAACAGGATCTGGGGCTCCCAGCCATCTCGTTGGTCTCGTTGTTGAACGATATCACCGATATCTGTGGTCTTGCAGACCTTACGCATAATCAGAAGCAATTAGGCATGAATAAGGGGTAGACCTGGTGAGTGGTTTGACGTTACTGGTCTATATGATCTCGTTTGCCCTTGGCTGTATGACGCTAGCATTGGCTATCGTCTACAGCATGCACTCCTCGCATCAATGGACCAAATTTTTCATTGTCGGCCATGCATCCCTCTTGGGATGCATGATGCTTTTGGCCTTGCAGGTTATCGCAGACCTGTTCCTTAAAGGAACGGCTTTTGTGGTTGTGCGTTACATCATTGGTACTGTCTTCCTTGCGAATGTGACTTTTCTGACGGTGTTCGTGCCGTACTTCACCACCTGGGTGATCGCACAACCCTGGAGAAATCCTTACAAGACAATGTTCTATGCTTTAGCAGGTGTCTATCTCTGTCTTGGAGTATTCCATGCCATTACCGACAACAAGACCTTTGACAACCTGATGATCCTCTTGTTTGTGTTTGTAGTGGGGTTCTGTCTTATCATCATGCTCAAGAACCTCTCGTCCATCGAGAACAAGACAGCAAGGGCGACGTGCATCACCATCATCATCGTCAGTGCGGCAATGCTGCCCTCAATTTTGCTTTCCATGGTTTTTCCCTCGATCAAGCCACTTATGTACGGCGTGTATTTCCTCGCCTTCTCCATCAGCATCATGACATTCCTGTTTATGGAGTTTGTCAGGCTTGCTAGGGAAGGGGTGATAGGAAAGAAGGACCTTGCCTTGGAAGACCTGGGAACCTATCATATTACTGAGCGTGAATTTGCTGTGATCCAGCTGGTGAGCAACGGTCTTACCAACAAGGAGATAGCCTCAGATCTTGGCATCAGTGCCAACACGGTGAACAACCATGTGGCCAACATCTTCTCTAAGACAAAGGTACGCAGTAGAATTGACTTGTTGAACTTGCTCAAACAACCATGGTAAGGAGGCCTTGCATGCATATTTCCTACGATGTATTTGATTGGAATAAAAATCACTACCAGGATAGGGCTCCTGTGCGCAAGTGTGCCCGAGCTTGGCAAATGGTGCATCAAGACCTAGCCCCAAAGGCTGTGCTGCTTGTCCATGGCTTCAGTGGGTATCCAGGGGAACTTGTCAGGCCAGGGATAGACCTCTATGATTCTGGATTTGACGTTTTTGCCCCCCGTCTCCCTGGGCATGGCACCAGCGGGGATGATTTTCTCGCTTCCAAGGCAGAGGACTGGATAGGAACCGCCTATGATGCCTATGTCAATCTCTCCAAGAGCTACAAGAAAGTCTATCTGGTAGGCCACTCTATGGGCGGCGCCATTGCCACCATCATTTCAGATGCTTTTGATGCAGAGAGGCTTGCCCTGCTTGCTCCCGCCCTCTTGATCCCGGCTATACCGGTAGGGAAGCTCAGGCTTTTCCGGCACTTTGTCAAACGGCAGAGGATCAGCTGGGAAAGTGATCCTGAGTACCATTTCCATTATGAGGGTGATGAGGATGATGATGCTTTCCTTGGTTCGGAGTACTGGTCTTTTACTTTTCCTCCGTCTGTTTGGGAGTTGGAAAAGGTTCGTCGTCACGCTGTAGCTTGTCTCGACCATCTTAAGGCCGATACCCTAGTCATCAGCGGGGGATTGGACAAGACAGTCCCCCAAGCTTCCAGCCGTCTTGTTACCGAGAAGGCAAAGGGAAAGAACAAGCATCTGCATATTCCTGCTGCTTCCCACTATATGCCCTATGACAAGAATCTGCCTGCACAGGACAAGGTTATGGAGAGTGTTGTGTCCTGGTTGGTACAAAAATAAAGCCAGACTACCCACAATCTGGGTATTGGTCTGGCTCTTTCTAAAAAGGGGATCTACTTGGTATCAGGTGGCGTAAGGATGTGTCCTTACGCTCTTCCTTTGTGTCCAAGCAAAAGTTTCTTTTTCATTGGTTCGTAGTACTCGTAGACAGCAGATATCTTGTCACTTAAGGAGACTACAAAGCTCTCCTTGTACCGTGGCATGGTATGGGTCTTAGGGAACATATGCTTGATGATGATATCAGCCTCAAGGTCGCTGACCTCAAACTGGGTTCTGGCATTTGCCAGGGCAATATGCGGATGCTCCCGTCCATGCAGGGCCTTGCACAGGTCATTCGCCTTGCGCTCTCTCCAGTCATAGAGGAAGAAGTCATGCAAAAGGCCACCACGGGCAGCAGAGCGGTAGTCAAGGTGTAGGGCCTTGGCAATCACGTAGGATATGTAGGATACACGGATGACATGGTCATAGATGTGGTTGGTATGGTGGAAAAACCCTTTGAGCTTGAGAAACTCCTGGTTGAGGAGAATGTCATCGACGAGGAGTATAAACTCCTTGCGTTGGGGACGGGCGAAGAGAAAGGGTACTCTTCCTACACGGGCCATCGAGCTGTAGAGGTGATAGGCAACCAAGAGGCTGACCTGGGAGATGACCAAGAAGAATATCATGGAACTGCTCGAAAACAGAGCATATAGTGGTGTAAGATTTTCTGCAGTGAAGAGTAGGGCAAGCAGGATGGCTGGAATGATAAAAAGTCTTCGCAGCGCGCTGTAGTTACCTAGGCCGAATGCAGTGGTAGTTGGAATTGCGTACAGGGTAGTCCTCCAATGATTTAATGGTTGAACTCTATACTAAATGAGGAATTAGGGTCAATGGTTCGGCCTCTTGCAATGCATAAAATGTGTATATAAGCACAAGGTTGTAGGTGAAAATAATTAGGATATATACTGAGGGTGATGTTCTGAATCAACTGGATACCTATGATAATGCACCTATTTTGGTGTGGTATTGGTAGTAATTCACTGAATCAGTACATTGTTGCCATTTTCTCATATTTGGGGTACAACAGTAGCAATAACAAGGAGTATATCCTGATGGAAGTTAGAGTACGTTACGCCCCCTCTCCAACCGGCTTGCAACATATCGGTGGAGTGCGCACAGCTTTGTTCAATTATTTTTTTGCCCGTGCAAACGGCGGAAAATTCATTCTTCGTGTAGAAGACACCGATCAGGAGCGGTCTAGCGACGAATCCTTGCAGGATTTGTACAACACCCTCAACTGGCTTGGCCTCAAGTGGGATGAAGGTCCGCTTGTCGGAGGCCCCTACGGCCCGTATGTCCAGAGCGAACGCTTTGACCTCTACAAGAAATATGCCGAGCAGCTCATCGCTGATGGCAAAGCCTACCGGTGCTACTGCACCTCTGAGCGCCTCGAAGTGCTCAGGGCCGAACAGCAGGCCGCAAAAAGCGAGATACAGGGCTATGACCGCCATTGCTCCAACCTCACTGACGAAGAGCGAACAGAACTCGAAAGCCAAGGCTTGAGCAGTGTCATCCGCCTCAAGGTTCCTCTTGAGGGAAAGACGACTATCCACGATGTGCTGATGGGTGACATCACCCGGCGCAACCGCGATGTCAGTCCCGATCCCATACTCCTCAAGAGTGACGGGTTCCCTACCTATCATCTGGCCAATGTCATCGACGACCATATGATGCATATCACGCACATCATGCGTGCCCAGGAGTGGATCCCCTCTGGGCCCTTGCACATCTTGTTGTACGAGGCCTTTGGCTGGGAGGCACCGCTATACTGTCACCTTCCCATGGTTATGGGCAAGGACGGGCAAAAGCTTTCCAAACGCCACGGTTCCACCTCTGTGAGGGATTTCAAGGATAAGGGTTACCTGCCTGAAGCTTTGATGAACTATGTGAGCTTGGTCGGCTGGTCCTATGACGGGGAGCGGGAGTTCTTCACCAAAGAGGAGCTTGAAGAGGTATTCACCTTGGAGAAGATCAACAAGGCCCCTGGGATATTTGACTATAAGAAGCTTGACTGGTTCAATGGCCAGTATATCCGAATGAAAAGTGATCAAGAGCTAGCTCAGCTGCTGCTTCCCCATATGGTCGAGGCTGGCTTTGTATCAGAGCCTCTCTCGCCGGAAGTTCAGGTGAAGTTTGACGCCTTGGTCCCTGTAGTCAAGGAGCGCTTGAAGACGCTGGGTGATGTGGTCCCTCTCTCTCGCTTCCTCTTTGAGGAGCCTGAGTACACTGACCCTTCCCTGTTCCTTGCAAAGAATGTGGATAGCTCTACAGCTCTCAAGGCTTTGGAAGGTTCCTATGCCATCCTGAAGAAGGGCCTCGCTACCAATATGTCCAACGAGGATATGGAAAAAGAGATAGCTGACTTGGCAACAACGTTGGCCGTCAAGGTGAACGGGGTATTCATGCCCCTACGGGTGGCTATTACCGGCAGTTCGGTGAGCTTGCCCCTGTTTGATTCAATTTTCCTGCTTGGGCAGGAAAGAACATTTGCAAGAATAGAGACAGCATTGTCAGTGCTGAGAAGTGAGGGTTGAGAATATGGCTGAAGTAACAATGGACAAGATTGTCTCGCTGTGTAAGCGTCGTGGATTTATTTTCCAGTCGAGTGAGATCTATGGTGGATTGAATGGTGCGTATGACTACGGTCCAATGGGTGTCCAGCTGAAGAACAACATCCGCGACTTCTGGTGGAAAGAGATGACGCAGATCCATGATGGGATCGTCGGCCTCGACGCATCGATCTTGATGCATCCCCGTGTCTGGGAAGCTAGTGGCCACGTATCGAACTTCACCGATCCCATGGTCGACTGCAAGCAGTGCAAGTCTCGTTTCCGAGCCGACCAGATCGACCTCAACGGAGCTTGTCCCACCTGTGGAACCAAGGAGAGCTTCACTGAGCCAAGGAACTTCAACCTGATGTTCTCAACCCATATCGGCGCTGATGCTGATTCGGGTTCGACCATCTATCTCAGGCCTGAGACCGCCCAGGGCATCTATGTGGACTTCAAGAACGTCGTACAGTCCAGCCGTGTAAAGATTCCCTTTGGCATCGCCCAGGTCGGCAAGTCCTTCCGCAACGAGATTACCACCAAGAACTTCATTTTCAGGTCTTGTGAATTTGAGCAGATGGAGATGCAGTGGTTCTGCAAGCCCGGTAGTGACGAAGAGTGGTTCTCCTACTGGAGAGAGCAGAGAATGGCCTTCTACGATAAGCTTGGCATCAAGAGCTCGAGCCTGCGCTGGCACCAGCACGGGCCCGATGAACTCGCCTTCTATGCAAAGGATGCCTATGACATCCAGTTCCTCTTCCCCATGGGATGGCAGGAGCTTGAAGGGGTGCATAGCCGCACAGACTATGACCTGACCCAGCACCAGACTTTCAGTGGTAAGGAGATGAACTATCTCGACCCTGAAACCAACGAGCGTTATATTCCTTACGTAGTGGAGACCTCAGCAGGTCTGACACGTAATGTGTTGATGGCACTCAGCGATGCATACGAGGAAGAGACCCTTGAAGGGGGGGATGTGCGCACCGTGATGCACTTCCATCCTAAGATCGCTCCCGTGACGGTAGCCGTGCTCCCTCTGGTAAAGAAGGACGGTATCGCAGACTTTGCTTCCAAACTCGAGAGGGAGCTTCGTGAGGATTTTGTCACCTTCTTTGATGTCAGTGGTGCCATCGGGCGTCGCTATCGTCGCATGGACGAGATCGGGACCCCGTATTGCGTGACTGTCGATTATGACACGAAAGAGGACAATACGGTGACCCTGCGCTTCCGTGACAGCATGGAGCAGGTTAGGGTTCCCATCAGCGAACTGGTTGCAACTATCAACAAGGCGACCAAAGAGTACAAGAGAGTAGAGGCCTAGTATGAATAATGCACTGAAGACCTTGATGGACCGTGGGTTCATCAAGGCATGTACAGATATGGATGCACTGAGTGCATTGATGGACAAGGAGAGTGTGACCTTCTATGTTGGGGCCGACCCCACAGGAAAGAGCCTGCACATCGGGCACATGGTGCCCTTCTTTGCCATGCACCACCTGCAGCTTGCAGGTCACAATCCCATCGCCCTTGTCGGTGGCGGAACTGCCATGATCGGGGACCCCTCAGGGAAGACCGATGTGCGCAAGATGCTCACCCCCGAAGAGGTTGCCTCCAACTGCGTTTCCATCAAGGACCAGCTGGGTACCGTAGTCGACTTCGCTGAAGTGCCAGACGCTGGTATGGGCAAGGCTGTGATGCTCAACAATGCAGACTGGCTCTCCCAGTTGAACTACATCGATTTCCTCAGGGAGATCGGCAGACACTTCTCGGTAAACCGTATGCTGACCTTTGAATCCTACAAGGCAAGGCTTGAACGGGGACTCTCCTTTATCGAGTTCAACTACCAGCTTTTGCAGTCCTATGACTTTCTGACCCTCTATCGCGACCATGGCTGTCGCCTTCAGATCGGAGGTGATGATCAGTGGGGCAACATTGTTGCAGGTATCGACTTGATCAGGAAGACCGAATCAGCTGAGTGTTATGGGTTGACCTTCAACCTCATCGCACGCTCAGACGGGCAGAAGATGGGCAAGAGTGAGAAGGGAGCGGTCTTCCTTGACCCTGAACTCTTCACCCCCTATGACTTCTACCAGTACTGGCGCAACGTAAACGATGAGGATGTCATCAAGTTCCTCAAGCTCTTTACCTTCCTTCCCCTGGAGGAGGTTGCCCAGTATGAAGCCGAAGGTGTCAACATCAATGATGCCAAGGTCCGCCTGGCCTTTGAACAGACCAAGATCATCCATGGTGTCCAGGAGGCTGAGAAAGCCCAGGGTGCAGCCCAGGCTATCTTTGGAACTACCAATCATGGTTCTGAAAGCCGCGAAGGGATGAACTTCCTAGAGATCGAGAAGAGCGAGCTTGAGGCAGGGATTCCTGTCCTGGCCCTTTTTGCCCGCACTGACCTTGCAGCTACCAACAGTGATGCACGCCGTCTTGTCGATGGTGGCGGATGCTGGATTGGGGAGAAGAAGATCACCGATCCCAAGGCCATGATCGACCTCACCTACCTTGATGATGTGGGTGAAATACTGCTCAGGGCAGGAAAGAAACGGTACTTTAGAATCGTCGTAAAATAAGAGACTTCCGTAGTACTGAGATCAGAGATGCATATGATGAAAAATGTTGTGCACCCACAATTGCCTTGGCAGCTGTGGGTGCATACCTTCTTTGAGAAACGTCTTTCTCGTGCTCTGATTCTTGTCAATCATCCTAGATGAACCATCTCAGAGTCGGTGTATTACGTTACGCTATTCTCTTTTGAAGGCCTTTTTTGAGTTTTGGTCTGAAGATCCCAAGACTACGATCATGAACTCAAGGAAGCTCTCTTGCTAGGGTATCCAAAAAAACAAAGGTGCTCAAACATAAAAATATTCCCCGCATAGCGAGGAATAGTGCAAATCCAGTTCTACTCTTTTACAAGGTAGAACTGGTGAGTGTTCTCATGAGTTCCTAAAGGTCAATCTTCCAAAGTCCGTGCAGGTTGCAATAGGCATACACTGCGAGAGCCTTGTCATCATCAATGCAGAAGGTTGCATGAGGCTTGGCGTCTACTGCAAGATTCTTCTTCTGTCCACCTTTTTCGGTATTCAGATAGATCCAGCTAATGTGGTGTTCTTTTGTCATCGGATGATCTACTGAACCAACGTTTACTGTAACCTTGTTTTTCTCCACTGTTGCAACAGGAACATGTTTTTCCTTGGCTGCATCAACAGTGTTTGCCTTCAATGGTTGCATCTCTTCTCCGCAGCAGGAAAGAGTAGGTCCTCTATCGGTAACCTTGACAGCAATGTTCCCGCAAATTTTGCAAATGTAAAATTCTTGATCTTTCATTTGTAATCTCCTTAATCCCAAGTATACTAAAAAAACAGCCATTCGTACAGCGAATACTTTCTCTAATGAAAGAGAATCGCATTATTAATCTAGAATGGGTGCTCTACATCGAGGAGGATTTTGCGGTAATTTCGAGTCTAACGCTCACCACTTTACCCCAAAAAAAATCAATGCTAGCTACTTCTGGTTTCCCCATATGCTACTTTCAAGCTTTCCAACCAAGTTGCAATCTGCTCCTCTGATTGCGCTACTTGCATTCCCTGGATTGCCAGGCCAGAGAGAGTACCTTTGCAGAAGGGCGCAGGTTTTCAATATAGTTAACACGATGCCCCATCCCACTACCTTCATGGGTGCAGAATGGTACCAGAGTTTTGTTGGAGAAATCAGAGGGGTAAGGATGTTTCCTAGGGCCTTGTCGATTATCTCCCCTTGTACGAGACTGGATCCTTTGCGGAAGGAAATATGCAATCAGAAGGTGTTGAAAATGTAGGGAATATTGGGAAAAGAAAGAAAGCATCTTCCTCCCTTTTGGGGTAGGTAGATGCTTTCTTGGATGTTACGCAAGGCACATATGACGGGAGCAAAAGAAGGTGAGTGCACCACAATACATGCGTTATGTCTGCAATAAACCCTTATACATAACCCTGGGCTATCATGGCCTCGGAGACCTTGAGGAAGCCAGCAATGTTTGCACCATCGACAAAGTTGTTCTTCGTGCTGTACTTGTCTGCAGCTTGGCTGATGTTGCTGTAGATGTTCTTCATGATGGACAAGAGCTGGGCATCGACCTGGGCCGGAGTCCACTGCATCCTCTGGCTGTTCTGGGCCATCTCAAGACCCGAGACAGCGACACCACCAGCATTGGAAGCCTTACCGGGTGCGAGCAGGACTCCTCCCTCCATCAGGATCTCTTCGGCTTCTAGGGTGGTGGGCATGTTGGCCCCTTCACCTACGAGCTGGATCTTGTTGGCAACAAGGTTCTTCGCATCTTCACCATTGATCTCATTCTGCGTTGCACAGGGGAACGCGTAGTCGGCCTTCACATCCCAGAGGGGATTGGAGGTGGCCGATCCATTGTGGGGGATGTACGTAGCTTCCTTGTACTTCTGAGCGTACTCTGCCATACGGCCCCGCCTGACATTCTTCAGCGTCTTGATGTAGGCAAGTTTGTCTGCATCGATACCGCTGGGGTCGATGAGTACACCGCTTGAGTCACTCATGGTCAATACCTTAGCTCCCATTGCCAGGAGCTTTTGTGTGGTGTACTGCGCTACGTTGCCGCTTCCACTTACCAGGCAGCTTTTGCCCTCAAGGCTCTTGCCTTCAGCTTCCAGCATCGCAGCAGAAAGGTAGACCAAGCCATAGCCTGTGGCCTCGGGCCTGATGAAGGAGCCTCCAAAGGAGATGCCCTTGCCTGTAAGAATTCCAACACTCTTGTTATGGATGCGCTTGTACTGGCCGTACATGTACCCGATCTCACGTCCTCCCACACCGATGTCTCCTGCAGGTACGTCGGTGTCTTCCCCGATGTGTCTGCCCAGTTCAAGCATGAGACTCTGACAGAAGCGCATGACCTCGCCATCACTCTTGCCCTTGGGGTTGAAATCACTTCCTCCCTTGCCACCGCCAAGAGAGAGGCCGGTGAGACTGTTCTTGAAGGTCTGCTCAAAGGCAAGGAACTTCAGGATGGAGAGATTGACCGAAGAGTGGAAACGCATGCCGCCTTTATAGGGGCCTAAAGCGCTGTTCATCTGTACTCTGAAGCCTCGGTTGATCTGTAATAGACCATCATCATCAAACCAGGGGATGCGGAACATGATGACCCGTTCTGGTTCTACCATGCGGTCGAGCACCTTGTGGTAGAGTATCTGAGGAATATCATCGACGAGCTTATCAACTGAGCCTAGGAAGGAAGTGACAGCTTGAATAAATTCTGGTTGGTTTGGATCGAGTTGAACCACACGGTCCATTATACGTTGGGTTGCGTCATGCATTAGTATCTCCTTAGCTTTTCTGCATAAATATGCAATAGCTGTATATTACAATACAGAATCCCTTGAATTTGGTAAAGCGCTTAGGGAAATATAAAAATACAGATTGATTATTGCGGTATGCGTAGAGACTAACTGAATTGGCTCCCGATTGAGCAGGTACGCAAAGCAAAAGGGTAAGGGTTGCCTCATGCATAAAGAACAGAGAAAAAGGGGAGTGGAAGAAAAAAAGTATTTTTTTTCTCCCATTCCCCTCCATATCTTTCTGAAGGTCTCCTTGCTTCGCAAAGAGGCCTTATTCACCTACTAGGCGCTATAGTGTCTCACCCCTTTTCAGGCGTTCGATATTTTCCTTGAAGGGAGGGCGGATAATGCCCTTTTCTGTGATGATGCCAGTGATGTTCTGGTGGGGTGTCACATCGAAGGCAGGATTGAACACCTGCATATCCAGAGGGGCTACCTGTGTGTCTCCCACAAAGATCACCTCTGTCTTGTCCCTCTCCTCGATGGGGATGAGGGAACCATAAGGAAGGTTGAAGTCGATGGTGGAGAGGGGTACTACCGAGTAGAAGGGAACCCCATACGCTTTGCAGATGACCGAGAGTGCGAAGGTGCCAAGCTTGTTGGCCACATCGCCATTGGCAGCGACGCGGTCTCCTCCAAGGATCACTAAGTCGATCTTGCCATCACGGATCAGGGTGGCCGCAGCGCTATCGGGGATCAGGGCTGAGGGAATCTTGGCTTCGGTCAGTTCCCAGGCTGTCAGGCGGGCTCCTTGGAAGCGTGGGCGAGTCTCATCGGCATAGACGAAGATGTTCTTGTTGTCATAGAAGGCTTCCTTGATGACACCCAGGGCTGTTCCCCATCCTGCAGTGGCAAGGGCTCCTGTATTGCAATGGGTAAGGATGGTGGCCCCTTGTGGGACAACCTGGTTGCCAACTCTACCCATCTCCTTGTTGGTTCGGATGTCCTCTGCCCGTATCTCATCAGCTTCAGCCTTGAGAGCAGAAAGAATCTTCTCGGTCGGTTGTTTCTCTACCTTTAGGAAAGCTTCCCACATGCGATTGATCGCCCACTCGAGGTTGACGGCCGTTGGGCGGCTCTTTGCAAGAAAGTCACAGGCCTTCTTGAGCTCAGTCTTGAAATCTTCCTGCTTTGCAAACTGCATGGCAGCGATATAGACGCCATAGGCTGCGGTTGCTCCAATGGCGGGTGCTCCACGCACTACCATATCCCTGATGGCGAACTCCACATCCTCATACGTCTTGCAGGTAAAGTAGGTATAGGTGGCAGGCAATACCCTCTGGTCTATCAGGTAGAGGGCATTCTCTTTGAATTCAAGGGTAATGAATGATTCATCCATGGTAAACATCTCCTTTTTTCTAAACGAACTACCAATCAATCTGTTTTGCTTTTCTTCTTTATTCTCTTGTATGTAACACCCAAGGCTTTTACAGGTTTTTATCTGTTCTGTATTGCTTTCCAGCGGGAGTTGACCTCCCTCTGGATCTCCTGTTGGTCCATACCCAGGACCTTGCGGTTCTGCATGACCATCTTGCCCTGACAAAAGAGCGTATCGACATCGGAGGCTTGAGCTGCATAGACCAAGGCGCTGAAGGGGTCATTGAGGGGGGTCAGATGGGCCTTGTTGAGGTCCAGCAGCAGTATGTCCGCCTCTTTGCCCGCTTCCAGTGTGCCAATCTTGTTGTCCAGCCCAAGGGCCTTAGCCCCATTGATGGTTGCCATTTTGAGCATGTCAAAGGGTCTGAGGTTGCACAGGTGTCCGGTGTTTACCGAACTGAGAAGAGACGCGATATGCATCTCCTCAAACAGGTTCTGGTTGTTGTTGCTGCTTGAGCCGTCACAGCCTATGGCCACATTGATCCCGTTCTTCAGGAATATACCGATGGGGGCGATGCCACTTGCAAGCTTGCAGTTGCTGCTGGGGTTGTGCACGACCGACGCATCCATGCTCTTGAGAAGCTTTATCTCACTTGTGGTAAGGTGGACGCAGTGGGCAAGCAGGGAGGGGATATCCTTGAGTGCCCCTATGGACTCCAAATAGTGCAAAGGGGTCATCCCGTGTTCAGAGAGGCAATCATCAACCTCTTTCTTGGTTTCACTGAGGTGGGTATGCATGTTTCTCTGGTTGGCTTTGGCCCAGTCGTGCCCATACTGGTAGGTCTCTTTGGTGCAGGTGTAGATGGCATGGGGGGCGATGTCCAGATTGATCCTTCCCTTGGATGCAGCTATAGCTGCATCTGTCAGCTTTTCCCGCTCCTTGATCTTCAGCTTGGAGGAAGCCAGATCTCCGAAAAGGGTCAGACCCAGGTTGGCTCGAATACCCCCTTCATTTACTGCACGCGCTGTCTCCTCTGCGAAGAAGTACATGTCGTTGAATAGGGTTATGCCGCTTTGGATCAGTTCGATGATACCCAAGCGGGAGGAGGCGAGCACATCGGCCTGGGTCAGCTTGTCCTCAATGGGGAAGATCTCTGCAAGCCAAGATTGCAGGTTGGGGGCGTGGTCCTTGTAGTTGCGCATATACTGCATGGCCAAGTGTGAGTGGGCATTGATGAGGGACGGCATGGCAAGCATGCCTGTTGCATCGAGGGTTGTGTCAGGTATAAAGCTAGCAGGCTTTTTTCCAACAAATACTATATGTGACCCCTCAATGCCTATATCGCCATAGAAGAACTCCCCTTCTTGCTTCATCGGGATAATCATGGCGTGGGAAATAAGTATTTTCATAGTGCTATAGTAGCATACTGTCCTTAGGCCGTCACCCTATTACGTTTGATCTTTTTGGTACTTGTCATTTCCATGGGCTCTAGGAGTACTGTCAGTTTCTCAATCTTTTTGTAGCCTTGGAGAAGTTGGTTGACCTCCCTGATGATCCTTTCGAGATCTTCCTTCTGGTCTGCTTCGTTATTTGCATAGTATTCCAGGTTCGGATAAATGACCGCCTCGATCTGTTCGGAGTGGCTGCCCTTATGTTTCTGGTATCCTCGGATGAGCACCTGTTCTACCTGGGGATAGAGTTGGAACATATCCTCGATCTCTTCAGGGTACACATTCTTGCCCCCTTCGGTGATGATGAGGTTCTTTGCCCTGCCCTTGAGATAGAGATAGTTCTCCTTGTCCAGATAGCCCAAATCCCCAGTCTTGAGGTATCCGTCTTCGTCAAACAATTCTTTGGTATGCTCTTCGTCGTTCCAATATCCACAAGTGATGTTCGGCCCCTTGACCAGGATCTCCCCGATACCATGGGCCTCGCTCTTTCCTATCTTCATATCCACCAAGGGGAATACCATCCCCACAGACTTGATCTTGAAATGGCTTATCGGGTTGAGCGTCAGGATGGGGCTGGTTTCGGTAAGCCCGTAGCCCTGTATGAAGTCCAGCCCGAGTTGTTGGTAGTGCTTGAATACCTGAGGGGAGAGCGGGCCTGCTCCGCAGATGAGGATCCTGTTCTGGTCCAAGCCTACCTTGCTCAACAGCAGTTTGTTGAAGACGCCTCTGAAAATGTTCAACTTGAGGTGTTTCTTAGTGAATCCGTTTATGGTCATCATGGTCTTTACCAAGGCGTAGGTGAGTAGGCCCTTCTTTCGGACCTGCTTCATCATGCCTGCAAGGATCTTGTTATAAAGCATGGGGATGCCCATGAAGATGGTGACCTGGCCCTTTGTCATGTCTGCTATCATTCGTGAGACGGCGATCTCCTGGCCAAAGACACACTCTGCACCATGTTTGAGTGTCTCTAGCAGGACTGCTGTACAGCAGTAGGAGTGGTGCAGCGGCAACAGGGCATACAGTACATCAGTCTCGTCCAGGCTGAGGAATATTCCATCACAGGCCTGGTAGACATCGCTGACTATATTGGTATGGGTAAGGGTCGCACCCTTTTCGTTTCCCGTGGTCCCGCTGGTAAAGAGGATGGCGGCTACATCTTCACATTTACCCTTGTGGGCTGGGCTTTCTTTGGTCGCCTCTAGGCTCTCGATGGAGGGACACAGCGAGCTCTCTCCGAGAAGGGTCGCCATACCTTTCACCTCACTGAATGGAGAGATCCCCTGGGCGAAGGCCTCTACCACAGCCTTGTCCCCGAATACAAAGGAAGCTTCACAGAATTGGCTGAGTTCCTGTACTCGCTTGGAGGGCATCTGGTTGTCCAAGGGCACGACAATAGCCCCTGCATGCAGTACCGCAAGGTAGGCTATCGCCCAGGCAGGGCTGTTCTTGCCGTTGATGATGACTCGGTCCCCCGGGACAACTCCTCGCTCCTGCAAATAGGAACTGACGCGTACCATCGATTTCTGGACCTCACTATAGGTGAGGGTAACCCTTTCAGGTTTGAAAGAGGTGAAGCAGGGTCGGTGAGGAAACTTTTCAAGGGTGATGGCGAACATCTCTATGACTGTAGGCCACTGTCCGGTAAACAGGGTTCCTCGCACGTGGTCTAGTTCTTCCCAAGAGTGTTTCATGGTGGATCTCCCAATTGAAATCGTATGATAGAAATATACTATATGACCTACCATAAATAATAAAGGAGATTTTTACAGAAACAGATGAAATTGTCAATGTATGGATAAGATGTTGTCTTATTTGTATTTATGCTCTTAGTAGATTTCTACTATAGTATGTGAAAAGTGAGAAAAATTCCCGTAATCACTTTCGCTGGTGATTTGCTTACATATCTTTGGTGTGCTGTATGCTATGCTCTGATAACATATCCTACAAGGGAGAGAATATATGGGAACCTTTCATGGTGAGACTGACCTTACGAGCATGCTTGCGAATCTGAGGCCGCTACTCGCAGAGGAAAAGTATGTCTACTGCTTTCATGCATATCCGTACACCCCAGATTTTCCCCTCTGGGCATCCATCTGTGAGCAAGAGGGCATGACCTTGGTCATGACTCAAGCAGAAGCAGACAGACAGGGTTTTTCCTATGAGGGGCTTTGGAGTCGTGTCACCTTGTCCGTACATTCTAGCCTGCAGGCAGTGGGTCTTACCGCAAGTGTCTCCAAGCTTCTCTCTGACGCAGGAATAAGCGCGAATATAGTAGCTGGCTACTATCATGACCATATTTTTGTGCAGGCGGAATTGGCTGAGACAGCTTATGGACTGCTACAGCAGCTCAGCAGAGGGGAAGAGCCTCTCATCATCTAGAAGATACGAAACGTCATTATAGATAACATCTGCAAAGCGTCCGAGCATTTTTTTGTCGTTGCTGCCGCTGAGCACCGCAATGGTATAGCCGGCTTTGGCCTTTAATGCCATCTTCATATCTGTTTCTGTATCACCGACCATTGCAACTTCGCCTGTGGCGAGGGAGAAGCGCGAACAAAAGGCCTCAAAGGCCTGAGGGTGGGGTTTTTTATGATATTTGCTGTCTCTTGTGCTTAAGAAGTCCACCATGTGATCGAGACCCATCAGCGAGAGGAATACCTTTGAGGAGGATTCGGTATCGCTGGTGATGATGCCGATACGGTATCCATTCTCCTTGAGTTTTGTGAACAGTTGTTGCTGTATGGAGAAGTCTAGGGTCTTCAACTTCTCGCTGACGAGGGACTCACTGTTTTTGATGTTCTGGTGATAGACACGAAAGGTCTTGAGTGGATTGATGCGGTAGCGCATGCAATACAGGAGGTAGCGTTTGATGATGACTTGCTTCTTGTGGGTGAATACAAGGCCCTTTGCAAGGGTATTGCCCTCATCATCGATTCCCATCAGCCTGAGCATAGCCAGTTGGGCTCTCTTGTGCTTGCCCTTGTTTTTCCCCATCTCTGCAAAAGCTGTTGTTACGGCCTCACTGAGCACCTCTGCCCATACTTGAGCGTAGTCAAACAGCGTTCCATCCTTGTCGAAAACTATTCCCTTGAGGTTATACTCGTTTTGTGTCATGTTTGGGTATCTTACGGGATTTCAATACCATTTGGCTAGGGGATTACAGGATGAATACTATAGGTAGTAGCATGGTCGAACGTACCCTTCAATTTAGGTCGCAGGTTGAGTCCTTGCGCTTTTCTACAGACTTTGTTGTCTACAACCCGCTACTCTATGCGTGGGACCTCCACGAGCAGTATCTTTTGCGCTATGTGAACAGGCAGGTGGACACCCTCTTCCTGGGAATGAATCCCGGTCCCTTTGGCATGGCTCAGAACGGTGTCCCCTTTGGGGAGGTCAATGCAGTGAAGGATTTTCTGCAGTTGGATGGTCAGGTGGGCAAGCCTCCCTTTGAGCACCCGGCACGCCCGGTATTGGGTATGGATGTCAAGCGTAGCGAAGTCAGTGGCAAGCGGCTTTGGGCTCTTTTCAGTGAGCGCTTTGGTAATGCCGAGTTTTGCTTTTCCACCCTGACTGTGGTCAATTATTGCCCCTTGGTCTTTATGGACCGAGGCCCTACTGGAAAGAACATCACCCCCGACAAGCTGCCCAAGACCGAGCGCATGGCCCTTGAGACTATCTGTGACAGCTATCTTGTTGATATAATCTCCCTGATCAAGCCCACCAATTTTATTGGGGTGGGGAAGTATGCTGAAAAAAAACTGGCTAAACTCTTCGCTCCCCAAGAGGGGCGAACGGTGGATTCCATTCTCCATCCGAGTCCGGGAAACCCCCAGGCAAACAAAGGCTGGAACGAGAAGGTCACCGAGAAACTGGTCTCTTTAAAGATCTGGTCCTGACTATTTTTGTTTGTTGCTACATAAATTCATTTGTGTATAAATATAGCGTACGGCTTGATGAATATCTTCTCTAAGCCAAGATGTATGGAAAATTAAATGTCTTCTGGTATAGAAATATAAAAATCGTGGTAGACAATTCACTTTGCCTTTGATACTGTGATGTCATGGGTAACCTGCTTTCTCGTCAAGCTTACGCAAAAGTGAATGTGCATCTAGCTGTCGGCGCCCCTTTTGCAGACGGGTATCACCCCATTGAGTCCATTTTCTCCTTAGTGAAGCTTTCCGACCACATTGATATGACATGGGAAGAAAGCGATGCTTTCTGCTTTTCTGTCACTGGTTTGGAAGCCTACTGTGACAAGGGTTGCGATACCATGACCCGGGCAGCCCTCCTGTGGCAAGAGAAAACCCTTCTTCCCCTAACAGTACAAGTCCATTGTGAAAAGCACATCCCTGTAAAAGCAGGGTTGGGTGGTGGCTCAAGTGATGCCGCTTCTTTGCTGTTGCTGTTGCAAGAGGCTGCAGGGGAGCGAGCCCTTCCTCCCAAAGAGCTGGAAGAATTAGCTTTGCAAGTCGGTAGTGATGTACCCTTTTTCCTATCAGGTTTTTCTTGCGCGTTGGTTGAGGGAAGGGGAGAAAAAATCAGAGAGCTCACCCTCGATCCTAAGCATATTGTGCTAGCCCAGCCTAAAGGGTATTCAGTATCAACCAAAGAGGCGTACGCCCGCCTTGATGCTTTGCTAGAGAGAAATGAACTCTCAGAGAGAGTTTCCGTAGAGACTGTTCTTGCTACGTTGGAAAAAGAGAGTCTTCACTGGAGAGGTGTTTTTTTCAATGATTTTGAGAAATGTACTGAATATCCGGAGTTTTATGAGACAACGAGAATGTATAGTGATGCATATGTTGGATTTGGAAGCTTATCAGGTAGTGGTTCCTGTTGGTATTTTATAAGCGAAGATGACAAAAGTGTGCTAGAATTGTGTGGGGAGCTTCATAACAGGTTTGAGGATACTGTGCAGCTTTGGTGCACTGAACTGATATAGGGTTTTGCTTTGAGAGACATGAGTTGGAGGTTTTTGTGGACATATCAGAAGTGCGGATACGAAAGGTCAATCAGGCTGGAAAGCTCAAGGCTTATGTGACAGTGACGTTCGACAACCAGTTTGTCGTGCATAATATTAAGGTTATCGAAGGTCGTGAAGGTGACTTCATCGCCATGCCTAGCCGACAACTTGCAAATGGGGAGTTCAAGGATGTTGCACATCCCATCTGCAGTGATTTTCGCGATCATTTGCAAAAAATAGTGATGGAAGCGTATGTTTCTGATGTGGGGGAGGATACAAAACCAACCTCTGAAGAATAACCGCTGGACAAAGGATTAAATTTCGGATATTGTCGTATCCGTCCTTGGGAAGTCGCCAAGCGGTTAAGGCTCTGGTTTTTGGTGCCGGCATCGGGGGTTCGAATCCCTCCTTCCCAGTTACATTGAGCAATCCCTCTTTTGCGGGTTGCTTTTTGTTTGCCCATACATTTGGAGGCAAAGCTCTTGTCGCCCATAATGAGAATCGGGTAGTATTGTATTTCATCGGGTGTCTTTGATACCCCTATGTCATGGTAATTGGTGCCAAAATGGCAGCCAATGAGAGTACAAGGAGAATTGTATGTCTGAAAAGAGAACTCTTTCAGCTGAAAGAAGAACTACCGATTTCGGTTCCGCTGGCGCACGCCGAGTGCTGCGCAACAAACGTATCCCTGCTGTAATTTACGGCAAGAAGAAGAATCCTATACACCTTACCCTCGATTCAAGGGAATTCCATAATAAGGTTCGCTTTTTCTCTGAGACTGCACTTCTCAAGATTGTAGTTGGTAAGACGAAATACGAATGTCTGATGAAAGCCTATCAGGAAAACCTGATGCGCGGTGAGATCAAGCACGTGGACTTCTATGAAGTTACCCGTGGCCAGGTTCTTCGCGCCATGGTCAACATTGTCCTTACCGGCAATCCAATCGGAACCCATGCGGGTGGAGTGCTTGATCAGGTTATGCATGAAGTTGAAATAGAGTGCTTGCCAACAGATCTTCCCAATGCAATCCATGCAGATGTTTCACACCTGGGATTGAACGAAGTCCTTCACCTCAGCGAGGTTGTTTTCCCTGATAAGGTAAAGGTGCTTGAGGAACTTACCCGCACCGTTGCATCAGTGAAGGCAATTAAGGAAGAGGTTGTTGAAGAAGAGGAAGAGGAAGAAGTTGAAATCATCGATGCAGCAGATCCTGATGATGCCGAGGAAGACAAGGCTAAGAAATGAAGCTGATTCTTGGACTGGGCAATCCAGGTACCAAGTACGAACAGTCGCGGCATAACGTCGGTTTTGCTGTGGTTGAACAGAGTGCAGCGTTTTTTCAGGTTC
>Ga0209414_1000057_pt1 | contig 44734 bp, 39 predicted proteins | sample LakVidmifraction_4_FD_181154 | JGI IMG/M metagenome (GOLD analysis project Ga0209414, IMG submission 181154) | Hypersaline microbial communities from Lake Vida, Antarctica - Brine Hole Two &gt;0.2 micron (SPAdes) (version 2) | ecosystem: Environmental > Aquatic > Non-marine Saline and Alkaline >...
TTATCATAGAAGCTTCGCTATTAATAAGTTTGGTTAAAGAAACATATTCAGTTGATATATTTAAAGATTATTACTTGAATTCCGATATGTTATCAACCATTAAAACAACAAATAAAATAACCAATGTGCTGGCCAGTATTTACGCCTCGGAAAATGAGTTTGACAATTGCATTTTAGTGAACGAAAAAAAACATGTTGTTGAAGCAATAAACGGAAATATTTTTGTGGTAAAAGGAAATATCATAAAAACCCCGCCAATTACTGATGGATGTATTAAAGGAATCATAAGAAAAAAAATACTTGAAATGGTTTCAAAAAGTGACGATTATTCCATTGAAGAAGTTGAAATTTCACCTTTTGAATTACAAAAAGCCGATGAGGTTTTTATCACAAACACAATAGTGGGCATTCAGCCTGTAACGCAGTTTAAAAAATGTGTTTTCAGTACCAAAGTATCCAAAGAATTAACCATGATCTTAAGTAAGTTAATTTAATGTCGGGTTTTTGGGCGCATTCGCCCATATTTGGTATTCACCGCCAAATTCCATCAATTGATTTTTCCACAAAGTAGCGCTGTTTACCTGCAATAAATTGGAATATTTATTTTCTGTGACAACCCAGGAAGATTCATTTAACTCATCTTTTAACTGATCTACCGACCATCCTGAATAACCTAAGAAAAACCGAATGTCGGTAGTTTTCAAAAGATTGTTATTCAATAATTCGGTTAAAGTTTCAAAATCTCCACCCCAATAAATATTTTTGTCTATTTGAATACTTTTAGGAATTAAATCTGGTGAATTATGAATAAAATAAAGATTTTCTTGTTCAACAGGGCCTCCATTGTAAATTTTGAAATCACATTTAATTTCAGGAATTAAATCATTTAACACAAATCTGGAAGGTCTGTTCAAAATAAATCCAATACATCCTTCATCTCCATGCTCGGTTAAATAAATAACCGATCTGTTAAATGCTTTGTCATTTAATATGGAAGGCTCCGCAACCAGTAATCTGCCTTTTGATGGATTTTTGATTAACATAGTAGTAGTTATGAATTAATAAATATAACAAAATTTATCAATAAAAAAAACTCTCTAAGTTTTTTAGAGAGTTTTGTGTTATAAGAAAGAATTCTTATATATTAGTTTACAGCATCGCTTAAGCCAGCTCCAGCTTTAAATTTTACAACATTTTTTGCTGCAATTTTAATAGTTTTTCCTGTTTGAGGATTTCTTCCATCTCTTGCTGCTCTTTTAGAGACAGACCAAGTTCCCCATCCAACTAAAGCTACTTTATCTCCTTTTTTAAGAGCGCCAGTTACATTTCCTGTTAATGATTCTAAAGCTGCTTTTGCCGCTGCTTTTGTGATACCGGCATCTGCTGCCATTGCATCAATTAAATCTGATTTGTTCATAAATTTAGATATTAAATTAATTGGTTAAACATATTTTGCTACTAATAGCTTAACAAAGTTATACGGAATAAGGGTTTATGCAAGTTTTTGCTAAAGAAAGTATAGTTTTTGTTAATAAATAACGCTAAATGTTAATAACATCAACGATTATTGGTGAAATATGTCTGAAGCCCCTTAAAATATGGAGTTTATTGCATAAATGCATTTTCCTTAAATTGGAAACCATTTAACAAACTTTTGCTGTCCATTTGTTTTTTGCCGGCGAGCTGTAAACTTTCAATAATAATGTAGCCATTGGTTACGGCAATTTTAATATCGTTTTTGGAAGTGATTACGGTTCCTGTTTTACGTTGATGTTGTACGGATTCCTTTTTTACGTTATAAATTTTAACCTTAATTTCTTCACTATTATTAAAAAGCGTTGTCCAGGCAGCAGGGTTTGGATTTAAACCTCTTATTAAGTTGTAAGTATTGGTTAAAGTATCATTCCAATTTATTTTGCACGTTTCATTATATATTTTTGGCGCTGATTTTTCTTCGATTTCCGGTTGTTTTATGGTTTTAACAGTCTCTTTTTCAATTTTCTGAACCGTTTTTACCACCAATTTACTGCCAATTCCCATCAATTTGTCGTGTAATTCCCCTAAAGATTCCTCATCTTCAATGGAAACTTCTTCCTGTAAAATAATGTTTCCGGTATCAATTTTTTCATCAATAAAAAAAGTGGTGACTCCGGTTTTAGTTTCACCATTAATGATTGCCCAATTAATAGGTGCAGCTCCTCTGTAATTTGGCAAAAGAGATGCATGTAAATTAAAGGTACCGTATTCAGGAAGTTTCCAAACAGCTTTCGGCAGCATTCTGAAGGCAGCAATTATTTGCAAATTGGCATTTAAATTTTTTAAATTGGCAATAAATTCTTCGCTTTTTAAATTGCTGGGCTGTAAAATAAGCAGGTTCTTGTTTAATGCGTATTTTTTTACTGGAGATTGTTGTGTTTTTCGACCTCTTCCGGCAGGTTTGTCGGGTGCAGTCACCACGCCAACCACGTTAAATTTTGCGCTTATAAGGGCGTCTAACGTTGCAACGGCAAAATCTGGAGTTCCCATAAATACAATGCGTAAATCTCTCATTAAAAAGTGCGTTTAAATTTATTTTGCGAAGTTATCGTTATTTTATTTTTATCTAATAATATTTTCAATGAATTTAAAATTTCAGTTTCTGAATAATCTAATAATACAACCAACTCTTGGGAGGAAAGTATTCGATTACTCAGCAATTCAATAATTTGATCCATAATGGATTGTGTTGAATTTGTTTTTGTTTTTTTTGCCAAACAATTGTCGCAGGTGCCGCAAGGTTCTGTTACAAATTCATTAAAATAGGAAAGAAACTGAATGGTTCTGCATGTTTTTGTATTTTCAATATAGGAAATAACCGCTTTTAGCTTTTCAAATTTTAAATTGTTTTGTTGCTCAATATTTCTTGAAATGAGGTTGATGGAATAATTATCGTCTCTCGCTATTAAAAATGACAGTTTGGAGGTAGTATTTTCATAACTGTAATTGATAATATTATCGCTATGCAATTCCTTTAGTCGCCTAACCACTTCATTTTTGGAGCAATTTAATTTTTTAGAAAGTTTGTATTCGTTAATGATGGTATAATGTTCAAAAATGCCACCATAACTTCTTAAAATAAGTTTTATGAGGTCATTTGTTGAAGGATGGTTGCTTAAATAGTCGAAAATTTGATTGTTGTTGACTAAAAATTTCAGTGTTGATTTTTTATTGTAATTTTCATCAAGCAATAGCATATTTTCTCTTTCTAATACCTTGATGGCACTGTACGTTAGCAATAAGTTAAAGTTATAGGTTGCGCAAAATTCCTGCAATGAAAAGTTGAATGATTGCGTTGGCAATTCACCTATGGAAATAGCATAATACTGATTTAAGTGCTGATAAATTAGTTTTACTGTTTTGGTGGTTGCAGTATTGGCTTCAAATTTTGCTGATGCATCATAAAGTGTTGTTTTATTAGCCAAAATTATTGTATAAGATGTTTTCCCATCTCTTCCTGCTCTTCCTGCTTCCTGAATGTAATTTTCAAGACTGTTTGGAATGTTGATATGAATAACAGCCCTAACATTCAATTTATTAATGCCCATTCCAAAAGCATTTGTAGCAACCATTATAGGAGTTCTGTTACTCATCCAATTGGTGTAGGCTTCATTTTTTTCGGCATTGGACAATCCGCCATGATAAAAACTGCTTTTAAAATTATTTTTAAGTAAAAAATTACAGACCTCTTTTGTTTGTTTTCGGTTATTCGTATAAATAATTACGGAAGCGTTTATTTTGGCCAAAATTTGAAGTAGTTTGCCATATATATTTTCCGTAATCAGAACATGATAAATTAAATTTTCTCTTTTGAATGATTTTTTAATGATTTTGGCTTCTTTTAACGCTAAGTTGTTTTGGATATCTTCTAAAACTCTTTGAGTTGCAGTAGCTGTTAAGGCAATAAAAGTTGCATTTGGCTGCAATTCTTTCAGTAGTATTAATTTTAAATAGGAAGGCCTAAAATCGTGGCCCCATTCCGAGATGCAATGTGCTTCATCAATGGCAATAAGGGAAACATTTAATTGTTTAATTTTTTCCTGAATAAAACTTGATTGAAGCTTCTCTGGCGAGAGGTATAAAAAATTAAATCCGCCAAATTGTAAATTGTCAAAGGCAATAATAATTTCGTCTTGAGAGAGCTGTGAAGTTAAAGCGATTGCTTTAATATTTTTTTCCTTCAAATAATTAACCTGATCATGAATCAGGGCTATTAAAGGAGAAATTACGATGCAAACACCATCCAAAAGTAATGCGGGCACTTGATAACAAATCGATTTTCCACCGCTGGTTGGCAACAATACAATGGTGTTTTCCCCATTTAAAACGGAAGTTATAATTTCCTCTTGAGGGTTTATAAATTGGTCGTAATCCCAATATTTTTTTAGTATTTCAAGAGGCGTACTCATGATTTTATGGAGGCAAGTATAAAATCGGCTCTATCTTCAATAGTACCTGTAGGAACCTCAATAATCAAATAATTTAATGCGATATAAGTTCTTTCCAGGTGATTGTGTATGGCCAACGCCTGTTCAAAATTTTCGTAGCGCTCATTATCTGTAATATAAATTTCTTCCCAAGGTGCCATTAAAAAAATATAATTGTAACGGTAAAAATTACTAGTATTGATATAGTTTTTCGGGTAATCGATGCCGATATAATTCATATAGGCATGCACATCCGGAATGCCCCTGTCGAAAAAAACCAAGATGCTATTCTTTTTTTCTGCTTCGAGATATTGATTTGTGCGACCTTCCAGTAACAATTCACTAAACAATAAGGGTTTTGTTAAAAATAGTTGTTCCGTGCCATTTTGTCGGGCATTTTGAGTAATCTCTCTTGAAATTTCCGGCATACACATAAAATTGCGTTTAGCCAATTCTTTTATTACAGTAGATTTGCCGGTTCCGGGGCCGCCGGTTATTACAATTTTGGTTTGCATTCCGCAAAAATAAGGTATTCGTTAAATTATACTAAAAATAATCATGTAATTTTGTCATCTAAATATTAACACTCATAAAATGGTATTATAATTGTATACCTTAATATTTAAAAAAAATATGAATAATAGAGCAGAATTTTACGAAAAGTTAAAGAAAAAATTAGATGAGAGCAATATTTTTCCTTCAGAATACCTTTTTAAATTTATTGTTTCAAGCCACGAAGAAAAAATAAAACAGGTGGAAGATTTATTTGATTTTAAAGGAGTCGTAATTACTAAAACTTCTTCAAAAACAGGAAAATTCACCAGTGTCTCTATTCATGTGACTATGAAAGAAGCTGATGACATTATTTTTATTTATAAAGAAGCCGAAAAAATTGAAGGGATTATTTCTTTGTGATTCCTTTAACATCACTTAACGAAAATAACAAATAAATTGCACCGATTTTGTTAAATTTAAGTTGTCTTTTTAAAAAAAAATATTTTTTCATGAGTGATGAACCGCAGAATCCTTAAAATTAAAGTATAAAATTTTTATGAGATTAGTCTATTTATTTTTATTGTCACTTATTTTTTTACAATCATGTAATTATTTTACGTTTAAAAAAGATACCCGCGAGGCTGTTGCAAGGGTGAATGATACCTATTTGTACAAAGATGATTTAACGGATGTTTTTGCAAAAGACATTACTAAGGAAGACAGTATTACACTGGTAAACAATTATATCAACAGTTGGATTAAGCAACAACTATTATTGTCAAAAGCCCAATTGAATTTAGAGAATAAAACAGGAGAGTTTGAAGATCTTGTGAAAAAATATCGTGAAGATTTGTTTATAAATTCATATAAAGAAGCGGTTGTAAAACAATATTTGGATACTGAAATTACTGATGATGATATTGACCAATTTTATTTAAACAACAATGAACTTTTTAGGCTTAACGAAGAATTAATTAAATTTAAGTATATAAAAATTGGGAAGGATGTTTTAAATAAAAAGGAACTTATAAAACTATTTAAATCAACCAAAAAATCAGATTTTGATAATTTAAAGAAAAAGGTGATTTTTTTACAATCACATCACTTGAATGATTCAATTTGGATTAAATACAATGATTTAATATATGAAATTCCGATTTTTAAAACGGAAGACAAGAAGCAGTTGTTAAAAAAAGATAATTTTATTCAAAAAGAAGATTCATTAAGCTTATATTTGGCCACTATAAAACAGGTGTTGCAAAGTAATGAAATTGCACCAAAAAGCTATATTACACCTACTGTTAAGCAAATGATTTTACATCAACGCAAATTATTATTATTAAAAAATATTGGAGAAACATTAATTAACGATGCAATTAAAAAACAACAATTTGAAATATATTAGAATGAAACAAAATACAATTGTAATGGTATTACTGTTATTTATGACTGTAATAAATGCACAGGAGCGAATAAAAATAGACGGAGTTGCTATTGTAGTTGGGAAAAATATAGTACTGGATTCAGACATTGATAAATTCAAAAAGGAGCTACAACTGCGTGTTGAAGGTAAATTAGACATCACAGATTGTGAAATTCTTGAAGAAGTTATGACTCAAAAACTGATTGCACATCATGCGGTAGTTGACAGTATAGTAACTTCGGATGCAGAAATAAATACAGAGGTTGAACGCAATATTTCTTATTTTACCCAACAATTGGGAACCATGGAAAAAGTGGTGAAAATGTATGGATTTAATGATGAAGAAGATTTAAGAAAAGAATTGTATGAAATCCAAAAAGAACAGCTTCTTATTCAAAAGGAAAGAGCGAGTATTACCGAAAAAATTGATGTGACTCCCGAAGAGGTTAGAACGTATTTTAAAAATCTTGAAAAGGACGGCAATTTACCTGAATTTAGTGCTGAAATTGAATTGGCTCAAATTGTGAAATATATAAAGCCTTCTGAAGAAGAAACCAATCGTGTTATTGAAAAATTAAAAGAAATTAAGGCTGAAATTGAAAGCGGTTTCAGCTTTAGATTAAAAGCAATAATTAACTCTGATGATCCTGCCGTTTCTGGAACTGGACCTGGAGCTGCTGGATTATATTCCATTACAAGAGAAAGCGGCTTTATAAAAGAGTTTAAAGAAGTGGCTTTTACTTTGGATGAAGGAGAGATTTCTGAACCGTTTGAATCGGGATTTGGATTTCATATCATTTTGGTAGAAAAAATTAAAGGACAGGAACGCGATGTTCGTCATATTTTAATTCAGCCAGTAATAAGCAAGGCTGAGCTGGATGCTTCATATAATGAAGTGGTAAAAATTAGGGAGCAAATACTTAATGGGGAAATTACCTTTGAAGAAGCGGTGATAAAATATTCTGAAGATAAAGAAACAAAAAACAATAATGGCTTGCTGTTGAATCCTCAAACAAATGATACTAGTTTTGATTTAACACGTATGGATCCAAATCTTTATAATAAAATTAGCAATCTAAAAGCAGGTGAAATTACAGAACCATTTTATGATGAAATTAGGGCAGAATCTAAAATGCATAAAATAATTTTAGTGAAAAGCAAAGAGGATGCACATACCGCCAATTTCACTAAAGATTACGAAAAAATTCAACAATTAACCTTACAAAAAAAGAAAGAAGAAACTGTTGAAAAATGGGCGAAAGACAAAATTAAGGATACATACATTAAAATAAACGACGATTACAAAAAATGTAATTTCAAAAATAACTGGAAAAAGGAATAATATGTCAGACGTTGCTGCATTAAAGGAATTGGTTGAAAAGCATAATTCGCTTAAACAAGAAATTGGGAAGGTAATTATTGGCCAAAATGAAGCCGTAAACCATATTTTAATTTCCATCTTATGCAGTGGCCATTCTTTGCTGATTGGTGTTCCCGGATTGGCTAAAACGTTAATGGTACAGACAATTTCAGAAACGTTGGGACTCGATTTTAAACGCATTCAGTTTACGCCTGATTTAATGCCTTCCGATATTTTAGGAAGTGAGATTTTGGATGAAACAACACATTTTAAGTTTTTAAAAGGCCCTATATTCAGCAATATTATTTTAGCCGATGAGATTAACCGGACACCGCCAAAAACGCAGGCAGCTTTATTGGAAGCAATGCAGGAGCGGTCAGTGACTATTTCTGGGCATCAACATAAATTGGCAAATCCTTTTTTTGTATTGGCTACCCAAAATCCAATTGAGCAGGAGGGAACTTACCCTTTGCCGGAAGCTCAATTAGACAGGTTTATGTTTTCCATAAATTTAGATTATCCAAGTTTTAATGAAGAAATTGAAGTGGTTAAAAGCACCACCAACGATGTGAAAAAAGTTGTGGATACAATTCTTTCTGCTGAAGAAATAGTAAATTTTCAGCGGTTGATAAGACGAATTCCTGTGGCTGACAATGTGATTGAGTATGCAGTGAGATTGGCGTCTAAAACACGCCCTAATACCGATTATTCAACCAAAATGGTAGATGACTACATTGATTGGGGTGCGGGCCCAAGAGCGTCTCAATTCTTAATTTTAGGCGCGAAAGCAAATGCTGCGATAAATGAGAAATATTCCCCTGATATTGAAGATGTTCAAGCGGTGGCTTATGCTATATTGCGCCATCGAATTGTGAGAAATTACAAAGCAGAAGCTGAAGGAATTAGTGAAAAACAAATCATTGAATCCTTATTTTAGGAAATTTCTTTATTTTCAAAGAAACTGAACATGTTTCCTCCGTATTTTTTTTGGTAACTTAAGCGTGTGTGGTTTTTAAAATCGGTTTGTTTGGAGTGCTCAATGACCAAAAGACCTTCTTCATTCAATAAATTATTTTCGAAAACCAACGTTACAATTTTTTCAAACAATTCAAGTTCAAACTCGTATGGCGCATCAGCGAAAATAACGTCAAATTTAGCATTGGACTTTTCCAAATATTTAAAAACATCACTTTTAATGGTAGTAATTGATAAATCTAGCGCTTTTGCAGTGGTGTTGATAAATTGAATACATCCGGAATGCGCATCAACAGCCGTGATATTTTCGGTACCTCTTGAGCCAAATTCATAGCTTATATTTCCTGTTCCCGAAAATAAATCCAAAACTGCAATATCATTAAAATAATACAAATTATTGAGAATGTTAAACAACGCCTCCTTGGCCATATCAGTTGTTGGTCTGACAGGTAAATTCTTAGGTGCCTGTATCCGTTTGCTTTTATGTATTCCAGAAATAATTCGCATTTATTTAAATTGATTTAATAAGGTAAAATGTGAGTGGGAAGAGATTCCATTTAATTTCAAATCGTCGTTGTTCGGTGCATAAAACTTTATATTTCTGATGTATTGATAAACAATGGCATATAGCTCAGATTCCTTTTCTATACCACCCATAAGGATTAATTCAAATTCTTCCGGATTCAAATTTAACTGTTCAGCGGTAAAAAGAATATAATAAATAAAATCTTCTTTGGTGCTAAAGCTAAAAAAATTAAACAATGCTAATTTTTTATTTTTGACGACAACAATTTCAAAATGCTGACCAGTGACATTTACAAAGCAAAAAGTGCCTTCTAAATTTTTATATTGGTTGAGTAAATTTTCAATCAACACGGTTGAGGAATGTTTGTAAACAAATGTTTCATAAATATCCAGTAAAAAATTATTGATATTCACAAACGGAATATACACATTTATTATTTCTGAATTACTGAGTTCATCAAAAGCAATAAAATCATTTTCCAACACTTTAACCGTGTATTGTAAATAATTCGTCAAGCAATTTTTGTTAAAAAGTGGTTGTGGTACTTGGGCAACTAAATTATTAAAATGAGTAACAAATATAGATTTATATTGATGCTGAAGTAATTCTTCCTTTGCAAACAATTCTTTAATACATTCTAATTGTTTAAAAGGAGAACCTGTGCTGTTCTCAAATTCATAGATAGCAAAAACGCCAATTTCATCTTGTATTTTGTTATAAACACAAAAAGAAAATCCATCCAAACTAAGTTGGATGGATAAATAGTTATCCTCTAGATTTAAAGAATCTATATTGTTATTCTGTATCTTTTTTATCTCTTTTATCATAATATGGAGGCCAGTTGCCGTCCTCGCTAACATCGGTTAATGAGCCTACTCTAATAAATCCCCCTCTAATATCTTCACCGCCAATAGCTTCTTTTTCTTGTTTTACAAGATTTTCATCCATTCCTTTCAAAATAAAAGCCTTATCTACTTTAACTTCAAATACTGGAGCTTTTAAGCCTGCAATTTTCTCAACCTCACCAACCTCAATTTTAAAGTTTTGATCGGTATTAGGGATTTTCATCATATTTTTATAATTTTTCCCGGAAAAAGAGTTCTTTACATCTTCAAAACCAATGGTGTCTACAACTCTTTCCTCAATTTCCTTTGTGATTCCTCCACCAAGATTAATAGTTTTTGGCACGTATTTGGTTTGCGTTAACGCAAATTTTGCAGTATCAATAAAACTGATAAGGTCATCTCCGCTAGTTGTGTACTTTCCGGTAACTTTTTTATACGCAACTTCGGCATCACGAATAATTTTTAAATTATTGATTACTTTAGTATACCGTGCTTTTTTTTCTGTATTGAATTTTATAGGTTTTCTGATTTCAAAATTAATTTGATAAACTAAAAAAATTGAAATAAGAATTAATCCTATTGAAAGTATCCAGTGCCATTTCTTAGGAATATAATTTACAATTACATAAGCCAAAAGAGCGGTAACTACAATACCAATTACTATAATCAAAACTGTTATCATTTGCGTATTTGTTTTTAAAAGTGTGTACGCAAATCTACAAATTTTTTTTAATGAGAAAAATTTTTATGCATAAATCAATTTGTATATTTGATTTTTATTTAAAATATGACAAAAACGGCGCAGGAATTTTATGTTAATCTGGTTGAAAAGTTTCCTTTTGAACCCACAAATTCCCAAGATTTATTACTTACCAAACTAACAGATTTTATTTTTGAAACCAATAATAATGGTTTGTTTATTATAAAAGGTTATGCCGGAACGGGTAAAACAACGGCCATTAGCACCGTTGTGAATAATTTATGGCGCATTGGGAAAAAGGCTGTATTGCTTGCTCCGACAGGAAGAGCAGCCAAAGTTATTTCTGGTTATTCGAACAAACCGGCATTTACAATTCACAAAAAAATTTATTATCCAAAAAAAAATAAATCGGGTGGTGTTGATTTTACCTTGCAAACCAATAAGCATTCAAACACGATATTTTTTGTTGATGAAGCTTCTATGATTTCCGATTCACCAATAGGTGCGAAATTATTTGAGGCGGGCTCATTATTAGACGATTTAATCTCTTATGTATATTCTGGAGTACATTGTAAATTGGTTTTAATAGGCGATACAGCACAATTGCCTCCTGTTAAATTATCGATTAGTCCGGCTTTAGATGCCGAAAAACTGACTGTAAATTACCAAAAAGAAGTTGTAGAAATTGAATTAAGTGAAGTAATGCGACAACATGCCGATTCGGGAATTTTGGTGAATGCCACCGAATTGCGGTTAATTTTAGCGAATGAAGGATTTAATAATTTTCAGTTTCAATTGGGGTATCCTGATTTAATCCGGTTAATTGATGGTTATGATATTGAAGATGCAATTAATTCCGCATACACAAATATTGGTGTGGAAGACACCACTTTTATTGTGCGTTCAAATAAACGCGCCAACCAATACAACCAGCAAATTAGAAGTAGAATTCGAGGACAGGAAAATGAAATTTCGACAGGCGATTATATTATGGTTGTTAAAAACAATTATTTTTGGTTGGAAGAAACCAGCGAAGCTGGTTTTATTGCCAACGGAGATATTTGTGAAATATTAGAAATATTCAGCACTAAGGAATTATACGGTTTCAGATTTGCAGAAGTGAAAATCAGAATGATTGATTATCCCAATCAAAAACCATTTGAAACGGTTTTGTTATTGGACACGCTTACGTCTGAATCGCCTTCGCTTTCGTATGAAGAGTCAAATCGGTTGTACCATGAAGTAGCCAAGGATTTTACCCAGGAAAAATCAAAATACAAACAGTTGTTGGCTATTAAAAACAGCAGCTTCTTCAATGCGCTTCAAATTAAATTCGCTTATGCGGTTACCTGTCATAAATCTCAGGGAGGACAGTGGAAAACGGTTTTTATCGAACAGCCTTATTTGCCCGATGGCCAAAATATAGAGTATCTGAGATGGTTGTATACTGCTGTAACAAGAGCCCAGGAAAAGGTATATTTAATCGGATTTACGGATGCGTTTTTCAACGAATAAAATCAGTTAAAGAAGAACAATTATTCCGGGTAACATTTGTTTCTTATCGTCTGTCATCACAAACATTTTAGCACAATTGCATCTGTAACCCACTCAAAATGATTATTTTTGCAATTATTGAAATTATTTAGATGACGAAGAACATGATAATGCTTCCAAAAGCAAAAAAGATAGCGAAGAATCTCGAAATTCATGGGGATGTAAGAATTGACAATTATTATTGGTTGAATGATCGGGAAAACCCAGAGGTTATTGAGTATTTAAATAGTGAGAATGCCTATTATGAGTCCAAAACGGCTCATACAAAGCAATTTCAGGAAGATTTATTTTTGGAAATGAAATCCCGGATTAAGGAAGATGATGAGTCGGTACCATATAAAAAAAACAACTATTACTACATTGCTCGATTTAAAAAAGGGAACCAATACCCAATATATTCTCGTAAAAAGGAAAATTTAGAATCCAAGGAGCAAATTTTGTTCGATGTGAATGAACTTGGAAAAGGATTCTCTTATTTTAAATTATCTGGTTTATCTATAAGCCCAAATAATGAATTGGCCGTTTTTGGTGTGGATGCAGTTGGTAGAAGGCAGTGTACATTACAATTTAAAAACTTGGAAACTGGTGAATATTTTCCTGACAAAATTGAAAACACCACAGGAAGTGCATCGTGGGCAAATGATAATAAAACAGTTTTTTATACGCATCAAAATCCAAAGACATTGCGAAGCGAAAAAATATTTCGTCATGTTTTAGGTACAGATTCTTCTGAAGATATTGAAGTTTATTCAGAAAAAAACAGTGCTTTTAACACATTTGTTTACAGATCAAAATCGGAAAAATATATTATTATCGGTTCTTACAGCACAGTTTCTTCGGAATATCGAATTTTAGAAGCCGATAATCCAACTGGAGAATTCAAAATATTTCAGCCAAGAGAACGAAATCTTGAATATGACATCGCGCATTACAACGAAGATTTTTACATACTTACCAATAAGGACAAAGCAATCAATTTTAAATTAATGAAAACTTCTGAAAAGGAGACTTCAAAAGAAAATTGGGTGGAAGTTTTACCGCATAGAGAAGATGTTTTATTGGAAGATATTTCGATCTTTAAAGATTTCTTGGTGGTTGAAGAGCGCTCTAATGGATTGAATAAAATCAGAATTATTCGTTGGGATCAAACGGAAGATTTTTACCTTCCTTTTGAGGAAGAAACTTATTCCGCAGGCGTTTATAACAACCCTGAATTTGACACTAATATAATACGTTATGGCTATAATTCGATGACGACGCCCAGTTCAGTCATAGATTTTGATGTAGTTTCCAAAACAAAAGAAATAAAAAAAGAACAGGAAGTTTTAGGAGGGAAGTTTGATAAAAATAATTACCAAAGCGAACGTTTATGGGCAACGGCACAAGATGGAACACAAATTCCAATATCATTGGTGCATCATAAAAATACGCAATTAACCAAAGATACGCCATTGCTTTTGTATGGATATGGATCTTACGGCCATTCTATTGATGCCGGCTTTAGTACAACACGCTTAAGTTTATTGGATAGAGGTTTTGTTTTTGCAATTGCTCACGTACGGGGCGGTGAATATTTAGGGCGCAAATGGTATGAAAATGGGAAATTATTGCATAAGAAAAATACATTCACAGATTTTATTGATTGCGCAAAATTTTTAATTGAAAAAGAATATACTTCAAATAAACATTTATATGCGATTGGTGGTTCTGCAGGAGGGTTATTAATGGGAACTGTCATTAACATGGATTCTGATTTGTTTAATGGCATCATTGCGGCTGTCCCTTTTGTTGATATTGTAACTACAATGTTAGATGATAGCATACCACTTACTACCGGAGAATATGATGAATGGGGGAATCCGAACAAAAAAACATATTATGATTATATGAAATCGTATTCGCCATATGACAATGTTTCTGAGAAGAAATACCCTAACATGTTGGTTACAACAGGTCTGCATGATTCACAAGTTCAATATTTTGAGCCTGCAAAATGGGTTGCTAAGCTTCGGGAATTAAAAATTGATAAAAATATTTTATTAATGCATATTGACATGGAATCTGGTCATGGTGGGGCTTCAGGAAGATTTGATTCACTAAAAGAAACGGCAAGAGACTATAGTTTTGTGATTGATTTGGAAGGAAGAACAAAAATTTAAAAAAAATTATTAAATTTGCACATTAGATTATTATTCATAAATTCGTATTTGAAAGTATTATATCTGAATTAAATTTTAAAAAATGGCACAAAATATAGGTATAAGTAACAATATTTTAGACCTGATTGGTAACACTCCCTTAATTAAGTTAAACAAAATAACTAAAAATCTTCCCGGCACTTTTTATGTAAAGTATGAAGGATTTAATCCTGGACATTCTATGAAAGACAGGATTGCTGTACATATTATTGAAGAAGCTGAGAAGCAGGGATTGCTAAAAGAAGGTAGTACAATAATTGAAACAACCTCAGGAAATACGGGATTTAGTCTTGCTATGGTAAGTATTATAAAAGGCTATAATTGTATACTGGCAGTTAGTTCAAAGGCTTCGGTAGGAAAAATAAACATGCTTAAAGCGATGGGCGCTAAAGTATATGTTTGTCCAGCACATGTTGATGCAGACGATCCTCGTTCGTATTACCAGGTTGCTAAAAGACTGCATTCAGAAACGGCAAATTCAGTTTACATCAACCAATATTTTAACAAATTAAATGTTGATGCGCACTATAGTTCAACTGGTCCGGAAATTTGGAAACAAACCAATGGTGAAATTACACATTTAGTTGCTGCAAGTGGTACAGGAGGGACAATTTCAGGTGTTTCTAAATATTTGAAAGAACAGAATCCTAAAATTAAAACATTAGGCGTTGATGCATTCGGATCAATTTTGAAGAAATTTCACGAAACAGGTGAGTTCGATAAAAATGAAATTTATCCATACAGAATTGAAGGTTTAGGAAAAAATTTAATTCCTACTGCAACTGATTTTGATTCAATTGATGTTTTCGAAAAAGTGACCGATGAGGCTGCAGCGCATAGAGCAAGAGAGCTTACCTTAACTGAAGGTTTGTTTACCGGGTATACAAGTGGGGCCGTAATGCAGGCAACTATTCAATATGCAGAGCAGGGAATGTTTGATGAAAATTCTAAAGTGGTATTAATTTTACCGGATCACGGATCACGTTATATGGAAAAAATTTATAGCGATGAATGGATGAAAGAACAAGGGTTTTTTGATACACAAAAACAAGCCCATGAGGTTGTTGAGTATATAAAGTAACTAATATATAAAATAAAAAAGGGTTTAAAATTTGATTTTTAACCCCTTTTTTTGTTTCATAAACATTTGAATAGCAGAAAAAAAATCACGTACTTTGTCTCCCTTATAAATGTAGTTGTATAAATTACATTTTATCATAAAAAACACATAATGAAAGATTTATTTGAAAGAATAGTAAATGATAAAGGTCCATTAGGAAAATGGGCTGAACAAGCCGAGGGATACTACGTTTTTCCAAAGTTAGAAGGTGATATATCCAATAGGATGACTTTCAACGGAAAAAATGTAATCACTTGGAGTATTAATGATTACCTTGGATTGGCAAACCATCCAGAAGTCAGGAAAGCAGATGCAGAAGCTGCAGCACAATATGGTATGGCTTACCCTATGGGTGCAAGAATGATGTCGGGTCATACAAAATACCATGAACAATTAGAAAAGGAATTGGCAGAATTTGAACATAAAGAATCTGCGTATTTGGTGAATTTCGGTTACCAGGGAATGGTATCGGCTATTGACGCTTTGGTTACCAAAAACGATGTTATCGTATATGATATGGATGCCCATGCCTGTATTATAGATGGCGTTAGATTGCATCCGGGAAAAAGATTTACCTTTCAACATAACAATATAGAAAGCTTAGAAAAAAACTTACAAAGAGCTACAAAAATTGCCGAAGAAACTAATGGCGGAATTCTTGTTATCTCTGAAGGTGTTTTTGGAATGCGTGGTGAGCAAGGAAAATTAAAAGAAATTGTAGCGTTAAAAGAAAAATATAATTTTAGATTTTTGGTTGATGATGCTCACGGATTTGGAACACTTGGTGAAGATGGAAGGGGTGCAGGTTTTGAACAAGGAGTGCAAGAAGATATAGATGTATATTTTGCAACATTTGCTAAATCTATGGCTGGTTTTGGAGCATTTTTTGCGGCAGATAAAGATATTGTTCAGTATTTAAAGTACAATATGCGTTCACAAATGTTCGCCAAATCTTTACCAATGCCTATGGTTATTGGTGCATTAAAACGTTTAGATATGCTAAGAACAATGCCGGAACTTAAAGAAAAATTATGGGAAAATGTTCATGCACTTCAAAATGGATTAAAAGATCAGGGATTTAATATTGGAAAAACAAATACTTGTGTAACTCCTGTATTTTTAGAAGGTGATATTCCTGAAGCTATGGCCATGGTAAATGATTTACGTGAAAATTATGGCATATTTTGTTCAATAGTAGTTTATCCGGTAATTCCAAAAGGATTGATTATTTTGAGATTGATACCAACTGCAACCCATAATTTGGAAGATGTTAAGGTAACTATTGAAGCTTTTTCAGCGATACGTTCTAAATTGGAAAGCGGAATTTATAAGCGAATTGCTGCTACCATGATGGCAAAGTAAAAATAATCTTATATTCATAAAAAAAGCCTTTTAGATTTTTTCTAAAAGGCTTTTTTTATGAATGGTAATCAATTAATAACCTTCAGATATATTTTTAAGAGCATTTTTGTTTAGAATCTTAATTTTCTTGCCAAGCAAATCAATCACGCCATCTTTTTTTAGGTTGGATAATAATCTTATGGCAGATTCAGTAGCTGTACCAATGGTGTTTGCAATTTCTTCTCGTGTTAAAATAACGTCAATATAATCTTCATTGTCAACCCCAAATATTTCTTCCAAACTTAATAAAGTTTCCGCCAATCTGTCTTTAACAGGTTTTTGGGCCATTTGTGAAATAGAGGTATTGGCATGACTCAATTGAAGTGATATATTTTTTATTAAATTTAATGAAAATTGGGGATTATCCTTTATAGATTCTAAAATGTCACCTTTAGGAATAAAACAAACGCGCATATCTTCCAATGCTGTTGCATTTAATCCCACAGGTTCTTCACTTAATATAGAACGGTGTCCTAAAATATCACCGCCTTTAATAAATTTTATAATTTGCTCTTTACCATTTGTATTCAATTTAGTCAATTTACACTTTCCATCCTGAATACAATATAAACCATTGATAGAATTACCTTCAGTCATTAGATTTTCACCCTTTTTTATGATAAGTGATGTTTTGTGATCTGAAAACCTTTCTAATTCATCATGCGTTAAAGTTTTAAGAGCGTTAAAACGCTTCATAATACACTGTGAACAATTAGACATAAAAAATCAATTTAGTTAAGTAGTGACATTTGTAAAGGTACAAAAATAAATGATAAATGTCATAATAAGGAAATAATTAATGAATATTTTTGCAGAGAAATTGAATTTAGAATGGATTTAAATAATTGTTACCATTGCGGCGCATCCTGTGGAAAGAGTCCAAAAATTTTTGATGAAAAACAATTTTGCTGCAATGGTTGTAAAACAGTCTATGAAATATTAAGCAGCAACGAGTTAGGTTGTTATTATGATTTACAATCGACCCCGGGAACCATTCCGTCAGACATAAAAGGAAAGTACAATTATCTCGAAAATGAAGATATCATTGAAAAACTCCTGGAATTTAATGATATGGAAACTTCGGTAGTCGAATTTTTTATACCAAGTATTCATTGTAGTTCCTGTATTTGGATTCTGGAGAATTTAACCAAATTAAATAGTGGGGTAACTACTTCAATGGTTAATTTTCCAAAAAAAACAGTAAGAATCACTTTCAAAAATAATGCAACCAGCTTAAAACAAATTGTTGAGTTAATGACTTCCATAGGGTATGAGCCTTATATAAGTTTGGATGATGCGGATAGCGTAAAAAATAAAGTTGATAAAACGTTAATTTATCAGGTAACAATTGCCGCTTTCTGTTTTGGAAACATTATGCTGTTATCGTTTCCGGAATATTTTGCTTCAAATGAGTTTTGGTTGGAAAAGTACAAACATTTATTTAGGTGGCTCATGTTTGCTATGGCCATTCCTGTGGTTTTTTATTCAGCTAAAAATTATTTTATTTCAGCCTATAAAGGAATTTCGCATAAAATATTAAACATTGATGTGCCAATAGCATTAGGAATTTCAGTATTGTTTATAAGAAGTTCCATGGAGATTATTTTAAATACCGGTTCAGGTTTTTTTGACAGTTTGTCCGGATTGGTTTTCTTTTTGCTTTTAGGAAAATTCTTTCAGCAAAAAACCTACAACTTTTTATCCTTCGAGCGCGATTATAAATCATATTTTCCAATAGCAGTTACAAAAATAGCCGATGGAATCGAGAAAAATATTCCCGTAGAAGATATTGAAAAGGGTGATAGGTTATTAATAAGGAATCAGGAGTTAATTCCTGTTGACGGAATTTTAATCAACGGCAACGCAGCCATTGATTATAGTTTTGTGACAGGAGAGTCGTTACCGGTAACCAAACAATCGGGTGACAAACTTTTTGCAGGAGGAAAGCAAAGTGCCGGTGCCATAGAAATGGAAGTGATAAACACCATTTCGCAAAGTTATTTAACGCAATTGTGGAGCAACGATGTTTTTAATAAAACAGAAGATCTCACCATTAAAAACATAACTGATACCATAAGTAAATATTTCACGATAGCTATTTTGGCCATTTCTGCTGTTGCTGCTGTTTTTTGGTATATATACAATCCGTCCATGGTATTTAACGTGGTTACGGCCGTATTGATTATTGCTTGTCCCTGTGCATTGGCATTGTCGGCACCGTTTGCAATTGGTAATATTTTGCGAATTTTTGGTTATCAAAAGTTCTATTTAAAAAATGCGGAAACAGTTGAGAGAATCGCGAAAATTGATACCATTATTTTTGATAAAACCGGGACAATAACTACCACCGACAAATCTCATGTAATCTTTAGGGGAGAAATGCTAAACTTGGATGAAATAAAGGCAGTTAAAAGCGTATTAAGAGCTTCAAACCATCCTTTAAGCAGATCACTTTATAATCACATTCAGCAAGAAGCTTCATTAGTTAAACCAACTCATTTTGAAGAGCTGCCTGGTAAAGGCATTCATGCCATCATAAATGAAATGGACATAAAACTTGGATCGGCCAGTTTTGTTGGTGCATCTTCTTTTGAAATAAAGGATACAGCAATCCATATTGCAATAAATAATCAATTTAAAGCAAGTTATATTTTTAAAAATAGTTACAGAGAAGGAACAAAGCACATTTTTGAAACACTTTCTACCAACTATAAATTGGTCATTCTTTCTGGTGATAATGATGGCGAAAAAATATATTTGGAAAAATTATTACCTAAAAATACCATTTTTCAATTTAATCAGAAACCTGAAGATAAATTGGAGTTTATAAAAGAATTGCAAAAAAATGGAGAAAAAGTGATGATGGTTGGGGATGGACTGAATGACGCAGGTGCCTTGGCGCAAAGTAATGTTGGAATTGTTATTTCCGAAAATGTAAATGTATTTTCACCGGCTTGTGATGGTATTCTTGATGCGAAATTTTTTAAAAATTTACCCAAGTTGTTAACCATTTCCGATAAAACGATCACAATTATTAAAACAAGCTTCATTTTAGCGTTTTGTTATAATGTAGTAGGAATGTATTTTGCATTAACTGGAGCTTTAACACCAATTGTTGCAGCTATTTTAATGCCATTAAGTTCAATAAGTATTGTGATTTTTGTAACCATTATGACAAATTTAGTTTCAAAAAAATATTTAAAATAGTGTAATTAAAAAAGGAAAAAACCTTAAGTTTACATGACAAATAGCATTTTTTTATTTTTGTAATAAAATATATATTTGTTATTGAATCAATTGCTTAAATTTTAGCAACCAAAAAAAATGGAAGTACTTTATATTACAATAGGGGTCAGCATAATTGTTGCCTTAATTTTTTTCATTGCATTTATCAAGTCAGTTAAGTCTGGGCAGTATGATGACACCTATACGCCTTCAGTCCGAATGTTGTTTGATGACGAATTGGTTAATGTTAAGAAAAAGGATAAAAAAGAATCAAAAATCAATCAAGAACAATAAAATAACTAACAATTAATTAATCAAACAAGTATGGAAAAAGAACAATTTTATTATGATAATAAAATCGTAAAAATGTTTCTTTGGGCCACAATTCTATGGGGAATTGTAGGTATGTTGGTAGGGCTAACGGTTGCGCTGCTTTTTATATATCCAGGTTTATTGGAATTTACTGGATCAGGTAATGCCATTTCCTGGTTAAGCTTTGGTCGTTTAAGACCTTTGCATACCAATGCAGTAATTTTTGCTTTTGTGGGCAATGGAGTTTTTTTGGGAGTTTACTATTCTACCCAAAGATTGCTTAAAGCGAGAATGTTTAATGATGTTTTAAGCTGGGTTCATTTTTGGGGATGGCAGGCAATTATTGTTGCTGCATCAATTACATTGCCATTAGGATTAAATTCATCTAAAGAATACGCTGAATTAGAATGGCCAATCGATATTGCTGTTGTTTTAATTTGGGTTGTATTTGGAATCAATTTAATTGGAACCATATTAAAAAGACGACAACGTCATATATATGTTGCCATTTGGTTCTACATTGCGACTTTAGTGACTATTGCTGTTCTTTATATATTCAATAATTTAGAAATGCCTGTTTCAGCATTTAAAAGTTACTCGGTATATTCGGGTGTCCAAGATGCGCTTGTGCAGTGGTGGTACGGCCATAATGCCGTTGCATTTTTTCTTACTACCCCAATTTTAGGTTTAATGTATTATTTTGTGCCTAAAGTCGCCAACAGACCAATTTATTCTTACAGATTGTCTATTATTCACTTTTGGACATTGATATTCTTGTATATATGGGCAGGACCCCATCATTTATTATATACGGCTTTACCTGAGTGGGCACAAACCTTGGGTACTGTTTTCTCTATAATGTTGATTTTCCCTTCTTGGGGAGGTATGATTAACGGATTGCTCACATTACGTGGAGCTTGGGATAAAGTCCGTGAAAATCCGGTATTAAAATTCTTTGTGGTTGCAATTACCACTTACGGTATGGCAACTTTTGAAGGACCAATGTTATCGTTTAAAAACGTAAACGCTATTGGTCATTATACAGACTGGATTGTTGGTCACGTACATATTGGAACATTGGGTTGGAATGGATTTATGATTGCGGGTATTGTTTATTGGTTGGCTGAAAAGCTATGGAAAACGCCGTTATATTCAAAAAAATTAGCCAATACACATTTCTGGTTGGGTACTTTAGGAATTTTGTTTTACGCAATTCCTTTATATGTTGCTGGGTTTACACAGGCATTTATGTGGAAACAGTTTAATCCGGATGGAACATTAGTTTATGGAAATTTTCTAGAAACTGTAACCCAAGTTTTACCTATGTACGCCATGCGTGCAATTGGCGGAACTTTATATGTGACTGGATATATTTTATTGGCAATTAATGTCATAAAAACAGCCAGGGCTGGTTCGCCTGTTGAAGATGAATTGGCTGAAGCTGTTCCGTTGAAAAAGATTAGCGGACAAAGAGTTGTTGGTGAAGGATGGCATACCTGGTTAGAAAGAAGAACAGTGTTGTTCACTATTTTAACTACAGTTGCCATTTTAATTGGAGGCTTGGTTGAATTGGTGCCATTAATGTTGGTAAAATCTAATGTTCCTACAATTGCAAGCGTAAAACCATATTCGCCATTGGAATTAGAAGGAAGAGATATTTATATTCGTGAAGGATGTAATAATTGTCACTCTCAAATGATTCGTCCTTTCCGTTCAGAAGTTGAACGATATGGAGAATATTCAAAAGCGGGAGAGTTTGTTTACGATTTTCCTTTTTTGTGGGGTTCACGAAGAACTGGTCCTGATATTCATAGAATTGGTGGAAAATACAATGATAACTGGCACTTTAATCATATGTCTGATCCTCGTTCCACGTCACCGGGCTCCATTATGCCTCGTTATTCTTGGTTAATCAAAAACGACATAAACGCCTCAAATTTGGAAAATAAAATGAAGGGATTGGTAAAATTGGGAGTTCCTTATACCGATGCTGAAATTACTGGCGCCAAACAAAGTTTAATGGATCAGGCGAAATTAATTGAAAGTAATTTAAGACAAGATCCGGAATATGTAAAAAATTATGGTTCAAGCAATATTCAGAATAAGGAAATTGTTGCTCTTATTGCATATTTACAGCGTTTAGGAACCGATATTAAAGCAAATACAACGGCACTAAAAAACAATTAATTCTATGTTAAAATTCATATCACATAATTTTGATGGAATGGTGGGGATCGAAATTTATCCTATAATTTCATTATTGCTGTTTTTTATAGTTTTTGTTACAATGTTAATTATTGTAATTAAAATGCCAAAAAACAGCTTTGATGAAATAAGCCAATTGCCTTTAGATAACGACACTAACAGTAAAGAAAATAATCATGAATAAGAATTCAGAAAAAATATCGGGTTGGAAAAGATTTATGAAATCTTTGACCAAAGCTCATGATTTAGGAACCGAAGAAGATATTATGCTCGATCATGATTACGATGGTATTCGGGAACTTGACAATGTATTGCCGCCTTGGTGGCTGGCAGGTTTTTACATTACTATTGCTATGAGTATTTTTTATTTAATTATGGTATTTGGTTTTGATAAGTATAGCCAATATGATGAATTTAATGATGATGTAGCTGCTGCAAAAGAAGAAGTTGAAGCTTATAAAGCTGCAAACCCACAGCTATTTGATGATGCAAACATTGTAGCGTATACGGATGCTGAAAATTTGGCAAAAGGAAAAGAATTATTTACTGCTAAAACTTGTGTTGTTTGTCATTTGACAGATTTAGGCGGAAGCATCGGTCCAAACTTAACTGATAATCATTGGATTCTTGGAGGCGACGTTAAAAGCATATTTAACACTTTAACAAATGGAGGAAGACCGGGAAAAGGAATGATTTCCTGGGAAAGCACCATTACCAGAGAAGAAAGAATTCAATTGGCAAGTTATATTATCTCTATGCAGGGAACACCGCCTGCAGTTCCAAAAGAGGCACAAGGAGATATTATTTGGCCAGAGGAATAACATTTGAAACATAACCATAAAATGTGGTTTTTGTTTTTAATTATTTTTTAAAATTATTTAGGCTGTTTTTTGTTTTTTGTCGTATTTGTAGCCAAATGGTTAATTTATAATCATAAATTTACAATTGATAAAAAATACAGAACAGCCTTTTAAACTTCATATGAAAGAAGAAAATAAAGAGAGATTTAGAGACTCTATTGGGACAATTGATGAAAGCGGAAAGCGGATTTTTATTTTTCCGAAGAAACCAAAAGGAAAATTTTATAATTATAGAACATTAGTAAGTTGGGTACTTTTGATATTTATGTTTGCTGCACCTTTTATTAAAGTAAACGGAAATCAGTTTTTATTGTTTAATGTTATTGAACGTAAATTTCATATTTTCGGATTCCCTTTTTGGCCGCAAGACTTTCATTTGTTGGTCATTTCAATGTTGGTGAGTGTTGTGTTTATCATTTTGTTTACGGTGGTTTTTGGTCGAATATTTTGTGGCTGGGTTTGTCCGCAAACTATTTTTATGGAAATGATTTTCAGAAAAGTGGAATATTTAATTGATGGTGACAGAACCAAACAAATTAAATTGGAAAAGCAATCTTGGAATGCTGAAAAAATAAGAAAACGCGTATTGAAATGGATTGTTTTCTTTTTAATTTCATTTATAATCGCCAATGTTTTCTTTGCTTATATTATTGGCAGCGATGTTTTAATTGAACACATTACCGATGGTCCTTTAAACCATATTGGAACCCTGGTTAAACTTTTGGTTTTTACGGCAGTTTTCTATTTTGTATTTGCCTGGTTTAGGGAACAGGTTTGTATTATTGTTTGTCCATATGGCCGATTGCAAGGCGTTTTATTAGATAATAAATCAATAAATGTAGCTTATGACTTTGTAAGAGGAGAAGGCGAAAAAGGCAGAAAACCAGTTCGTAAAGGCGAAAATAGAGTAGCGTCCGGTTTTGGAGATTGTGTTGAATGCATGCAATGTGTTCAGGTTTGTCCAACAGGAATTGATATAAGAAATGGCACACAATTAGAATGTATTAACTGTACAGCTTGTATTGACGCCTGTGACGAAATAATGGACACCGTCGGTTTTGAAAAAGGATTGATTCGTTATGCTTCCGAAGACAATATCGAAAAAAAGGAAAAATTTAAATTTAATGGGCGATTAATTGCTTATTCCGCGTTATTAACCGTTTTGATCGGTGTATTTATTACAATGTTATTTTTGCGAAATGATGTTGAAGCCACTATTTTAAGGTTGCCTGGGCAAATTTTTCAGACAACGGAAACTACGGTAAAAAATGTGTACACTTTTAAATTGATCAACAAAACCACTAAGAATATTGAGGATATTGAAATTAATTTAATTTCACATAAAGGAAAAACAACAATGATCGGCGGACTTTCCAAAGTGGTGAAACAGGGATTAAAGGAGGGTACGTTATTTATAGAAATTGAGAAAAAAGACTTAAATTCGTCAAATGAAAAATTGAAAGTGGGCGTGTATTCAAAAGGAAAATTAATTGAATCAACCACCACCAATTTTGCAGGACCAATAAAAATTGATTAAATGAAGTTTAAAATTAGCTGGCCAGCAGGTATTGTAATTGCCTTGTCGGCATTCATAATATTCATACTGTCTTTTGTTTACAAGGCAACTTTTGTGTCTCAATATGACCATCATTTGGTTTCTGATGATTATTATAAAGACGAACTTAATTATCAACAGGAAATAGATAAGTTAAATAAATCTGCTACATTGAAGGAGGACGTAACGTTAACCAAAGTTGCTGAAGGTTTATTGATTAAATTCCCTTCCGAATTTGATGCCGAAAAAATAACGGGGACGATATCATTTCAACGGCCATCAAATGATAAAATTGATTTTCAATTTCCAATAAAATTAGTGGCTGCTGACTATTTAATATTGGATGAGAACTTAGTGGAAGGAAGATGGAATGTTAAAATCGAATGGACTATTAACGGGACTGCTTATTTATTTAAGGAAAAATTAATGTATTAATATGCTTTGGACTGCACTTATTTTAGGTTTGGCTGGCGGATTTCACTGTATTGGAATGTGCGGACCAATCGCATTTATAATTCCGGTTAATAGGACATCATATACATCGTTAATTTTTCAAACTTTTTTATATCATTTTGGGCGATTATTGAGTTATTCTTTAATAGGATTGCTTTTTGGTTTCATAGGAAAAGGATTGTATTTGGCCGGTTTTCAGCAACGTTTATCCATTTTAATGGGAGTTATGATGATTGTTACCATTATTACTCCAGTTTCAGTTTTTAACAAATACAATTTTTCAAAACCATTGTATAAAATCATTGGGAAGGTTAAATATAATCTCGGAATTTATTTAAATAAAAAATCTAACAAAGCGTTATTTTCAATTGGATTTTTTAATGGCCTTTTGCCTTGCGGATTGGTTTATATTGCTGTAATTGGTTCAATTTCAACGGGAAATGCTGTCCAAGGCGCTTTGTACATGGCTTTATTTGGCATTGGAACAATTCCAATGATGACCGCTGCAGTGCTATTGGGGAATTTTGTAAGCGTTTCCTTGCGTGCAAAATTTCAAAAAATAATACCTGTTTTTGTGATTATCATCGGATTATTATTTATTTTGCGTGGTCTGGGATTGGGAATTCCTTATATTTCACCATCTGATGCAAAATTACAACCTTCAAGTGACCCTAAAATTTGTTTAACCTTTGAAAAAATTGAATATCATGCAAGAATCTCCTAAATTAACGTTGGATGATTTTGAAAAAGTATCTACCAATCAAGAACTTTTAAAGATAATCAGGGAAAAAAATATTTCTTTTGATAAAGTGGAAAGACGTTTGTTTTATGAGGAAGAGTTGCGCAATTTACAAATTGAATTGGTGAAGCTGCAACAGTGGGTTGCAAAAAATAAAATGCGGGTGGCCATCATTTTTGAAGGACGCGATGCTGCGGGAAAAGGAGGGAATATTCGTCGGTTTACTGAACATTTGAATCCAAGGGCAATGAAGGTAGTTGCTTTGACTAAACCAACAGAAATTGAGCGTGGCCAATGGTATTTTAGACGTTATATTAAAGAAATGCCCAATTCTGGAGAAATTGTGTTTTTCGACAGAAGCTGGTACAATAGGGCAGTAGTTGAACCTGTTATGGGTTTTTGTACAGAAACCCAATATCAAAATTTTATGGTTCAGGTTTCTGAATTTGAGCATATGATGTATGAAGACGGACTTGTTTTAATAAAATTTTGGTTTTCTATTTCAAAAGACGAGCAATTGGCTCGCTTTAACGCGCGTATTGCAACCCCTTTAAAACGCTGGAAATATAGTCCGGTTGATAGAAAGGGACAAGAACTTTGGGATAAATACACGCATTATAAAGAACAAATGTACAGCAGAACGCACACCAGTTATAGTCCTTGGATTACTGTGAAGGCGAACAACAAAAAATTGGCGCGTTTGGAAAGTATCAGATATGTGTTGTCCCAATTTAATTATGAAGGAAAAGACAAGGCCTCAACCATTTTATTTCCCGATCCAAATATTGTAATGCGGTATTACCGTTCAGCCAAACAAATTGATTAATTATGAACACACTTAAATTAACAAAAAAAGATGTTGAAATTCTTAACACAAATAAAGGATTAAGAGCTTTATTTTCCAAGGAGCCCTATAACTTGGAGAAAGCTATTCGCTTTGTTAATTACGAAAATAAATTAAAAAAACTTCAGGTTGAACTTATTCGCTTGCAAACTTGGGCAATTGAAGAAAATGAACGCATCATTATTGTTTTTGAAGGAAGAGACGTAGCGGGAAAAGGTGGCGCAATAAGACGTGCAACGGAAAGAATGAATCCTCGTCATTATCGCATTGTTGCTTTGCCAAAACCTACAGAAGATGAGCGAAGCCAATGGATTTTTCAGCGTTATGTAAATCAATTTCCAAAAGCCGGAGAAATTATTTTTTTCGACAGAAGTTGGTACAATAGGGCGGTAGTGGCTCCGGTAAACGGATTTTGCACACAACAAGAATATGAAATTTTCATGAATCAGGTAAATGAGTTTGAGCGCATGATTACCGAATCCGGAATTCATTTGGTAAAAATTTACATGTCAATTTCCAAAAGGGAGCAAGAAAAGCGTTTTGAGGATTTAAAAAGCGATCCGTTGAAACAATGGAAAATGACTCCGGTTGATGAAAGAGCGCAGGAATTATGGGATGTTTATACCTACTATAAAAATAAAATGTTTGAAAAAACAAAAGAAGGTGTTGTTGCCTGGAAAATTATTAAGGCGAATAGAAAAACATATGCCAGGGTAGTGGCAATAAACCATATTTTAAGCAGTATTCCTTATGATAAAAAAAGGGAAGTTTAATTCATTAAATTTCTTTGCCTTCCATGAATACTTTGTCAATGTGGTTATTTCCAAATGAATAAGGAATAAATCCATAACTTGGGATTTCTCTGGTAATTATAAAATTCGCCTTTTTTCCTTTGCAAATGCTTCCATGGGTTTTTTCTAAACCCATAGCATAAGCGCCATTGATGGTAGCTGCGTTTAAAGCCTCTTCTGGAGTCATTTTCATTTTAATGCAGGCTGTTGAAATTACAAAATTCATATTGCCGGATGGTGTTGAACCCGGATTGTAATCAGTAGCCAATGCCAACGGCAATTCAGCATCAATTATTTTTCTTGCCGGCGTATACGGAATACTTAAAAAATAGGAGCAGGAAGGCAAAGCAACAGGCATTGTTCCGGTGTTTTTTAATATCTCAATATCTTCATCTCTCATAAGCTCCAAATGATCTACAGAAAGTGCCTTGTATTTCACACCAACCTGAACACCACCAATAGCCGTAAACTGATTCACATGAATTTTAGGAATTAACCCATATTTAGCTCCTGCTTCTAAAAGTCTATCAGTATCATCAATAGAAAAATAGCCGGTTTCGCAAAAAACATCAATGTAATCAGCTAATTTTTCTTTTGCTACAAATGGTAAAATTTCTTTGATTACTTTATCCAAATATTCGCTTTTGTTGTTTTTAAATTCAGAAGGCAAGGCATGAGCGGCCAAAAAAGTTGATTTAATGGTAATCGGATAGTTTTCGTTTAGCCTTTTTATAACACGCAACATTTTTAATTCCGCTTCCTTAGTCAATCCATATCCCGATTTAATTTCAACGGCACCGGTGCCCAGTTTCATAACTTCTTCAATACGTTTTGCAGATTGTTTGTATAATTCCTGTTCAGAAGTTTGTTGTAATTTTAGGGCAGAATTTAAAATTCCTCCGCCATTATTTGCAATTTCTTCATAGGAGAGCCCATTTATCCTGTCAATAAATTCTTGTTCTCTATTGCCGGCATAAACAATATGCGAATGGCTGTCGCACCAGGTTGGAAGCACTGTTTTTTCTTTGGCATCAATGATTTTTTCGGCATTAATTTTCGGCAAATTTTCCATCTTGCCAAAATCTTTAATTATAGTATTTTCAATTAATAAAAAGGCATTTTTAATGGTGGGAAGAATTTTCATTTCTTTTCCGCAAACCATTTTTTTTGGCACATTTTCAACCTGTAATAATTCTTTTATATTGATAATTAATGTTGTCATTTATACTAAAATTTGTAATTCAAATATACAGCTATTTTAGAGAGCATTAAACAGGTTTTTTTAAATTGAATCTATGACAAAACAACGACATCATTTTAGAGCGATTTCCATTGAAATAAGGTAGAATAAGAGTACATTTGCACAAAATTAGAAAAAAATGAAAAAAGCCATATACATAGCAACTAGTGAAGCTAACAGCGGTAAGTCGATTGTTACCTTGGGGCTGATGAGAATGTTGTTAGGGAAAACCGCAAAAGTTGGTTATTTCAGACCAATCATTGACAATGTCAAGAAGGGAAAAAAAGACAACCATATCAATACCATTATCTCACATTTTCAATTGGATATTAAACCAAGTGAAGCATTTGCCTTTACACGCAGTGAATATATTAACATGCGAAATAATGGAAAAGAAGGTGAAATATTCGATACAATTATTTCAAAATACAAAGCCTTAGAAGAAAAAAACGATTTTATGTTGGTTGAAGGCACCGATTTTTCTGGCGAAGGAATGGCCATTGAATTGGATTCCAATATATTAGTTGCCAAAAATTTAGGAATTCCTGCAATTATTGTTTCCAGCGGTGTTGGAAAATCATTAGATGAATTTATTGAAGGACTGCATTTAGCCTATGATTCTTTTCGGGATAAAGAAGTAGATGTGTTGGCAGTAATTGCCAATAAAGTTCAGGAAAAAAATATAGAACTTGTAAAAAATGGTGTTGAGAAAAATTTACCAAAGGATGTTTTTGTAAATGTAATTCCATTAATTCCATCATTAAACAATCCTACAATAAAAGAAATTGCAAGAGCAATAGATGCCAAGATTTTGTTTGGAAAAGAACATATAAATAACCAAACGACAAGTTTTAAAGTTGGAGCCATGCAATTGCGAAACTATTTAAATCATTTAGAAGAAAATTGTTTAATAATTACCCCTGGAGACAGAGCCGATATTATTTTAGGGGCATTGCAGGCCAATATTTCCTCGAATTATCCTCCAATTTCAGGAATAGTTTTAACTGGCGGAATCCAACCTGATGATACCATAATAAGATTAATAGAAGGATTGTCGCAAATTGTTCCAATATTATCTGTAAAAGAAGGAACATTTGATGTGGCTAATAAAATTGGGCAAGTCCGATCTCATATGTATGCTGAGAATAAAGAAAAAATTAATACTTCCTTAATAACATTCGACAAGTATGTTGAAGTGGATAAGTTAAACGAAAAATTAATAACATTTAAAAATTCCGGTATTACACCAAGAATGTTTCAATATAATTTATTTAAACGGGCAAAAACAGTGCGAAAACACATTGTTTTGCCAGAAGGTAATGATGATAGAATAATAACTGCGGCTGCTAAATTGGTTGAAATGGATGTTGTTGATTTAACGATTTTAGGAGATAAGAATAATATTGAAAGCAAAGTAACCAAGTTGGGATTAAAATTGGATTTGGATAAAATAAAAATTATCAATCCTCTTGAATCTGAATATTATGAGGATTTTACCAATACTTTATTTGAACTAAGAAAAAATAAGGGTCTTACCATTGATATGGCGGAAGATTTAATGAGTGATGTTTCTTATTTTGGAACTATGATGGTTCACAAAGGTTTGGCTGATGGGATGGTTTCCGGAGCAGCGCACACCACCCAACATACTATTAAACCAGCGTTACAGTTTATTAAAACCAAACCGGGCGTTTCAGTGGTTTCCTCCATATTTTTTATGTGTTTAGAAGACCGAGTTTCGGTTTTTGGTGATTGCGCCATCAACCCAAATCCAACTTCTGAACAGTTGGCAGAAATAGCAATTTCTTCGGCAGAATCAAGCATTAATTTTGGATTAGAACCTAAAATTGCCATGCTTTCTTATTCATCTGGCGCTTCAGGTAAAGGAGAAGATGTTGACAAAGTAAGAAGAGCCACAGAAATTATTAGAGAAAAACGACCAGATTTAAAAGTGGAAGGACCTATACAATATGATGCAGCAGTTGATGTAAGAATTGGAAAAAGTAAAATGCCCGATTCTGAAGTAGCTGGGCAAGCAAACGTGTTAATTTTTCCCGATTTAAACACAGGAAACAACACGTATAAAGCCGTTCAACGTGAAACTGGAGCGTTGGCAATTGGACCTATGTTACAGGGTTTAAACAAACCGGTAAATGATTTAAGCAGAGGGTGTACTGTAGAGGATATTTTTAACACCGTAATTTTAACAGCAATACAAGCACAAGGTTTTTAAATGAAACGAGCATTACAAATTTTGAAGTATAAAGGAATGATTAATAGCGAACAGCATATGTTACCGCTAAAAAATTAAGTTTAAACATATGAAAATATTAGTTATAAATTCAGGTAGTTCATCTATTAAATATCAATTATTTAGGATGCCTGAAGAAGAAGTTATTTGTTCAGGATTGGTAGAGAGGATTGGCTTAAAAGATGCTGAGATTCACTATAAATCTAACCACACAAAAATTGATGAAGTATTGGATATTCCAAATCATACCGTTGGTTTGGAAAAAGTTGTCAACTTTTTATTGGATGAAAAAGTAGGTGTCATAAAATCAACTTCGGAAATTGAAGCCGTAGGACATAGGGTTGTTCATGGAGGAGTTACTTTTTCAAATACAACCATTATTAATCAGGTTGTTAAAGATAAAATAAAGAAATTATTTTCTCTGGCGCCTCAGCATAATCCTGCAAACTATGAAGGTATTGTTGTTGCGGAGTCATTTTTCCCCAATGCAAAACAAATTGCAGTTTTTGACACTGCTTTTCATCAAACAATTCCTGTTGAAGCTTATAAATACGCGATTCCAAATAAATTTTTGGTTGAAAATAATATTCGTTTGTATGGTTTTCACGGAACAAGTCATAAATATGTTTCAGAAAAAGCAATTGAACATTTGGGTATTTCGAATTCAAAAATTATTACCATTCATTTAGGAAATGGATGTAGTATGACCGCGGTTAAAGATGGAAAAAGTATCGATCATTCTCTAGGGTTTGGACCAGTTACTGGACTTATTATGGGAACGAGAAGTGGAGATATAGACCACGCCATTATTTTTCATTTGGTTAATAATTTGGGATATTCGCTTGATGAAGTGAATAGTATGCTTCAAAAAGAAAGCGGTATGTTTGGGCTAACTGGTTATAGTGATTTACGCGATATTGAATCGGAAGCTGAAAATGGAAACAAAGAATGTCAGTTGGCATTGGATATGAATGCTTACCGAATTAAAAAATATATAGGTTCCTATGCTGCTGCAATGAATGGATTGGATGCCATTGTATTTACTGCGGGAATTGGGGAAAATTCAGGTTTTATAAGAAAGTTAGTTTGCACAAATATGAGCTATTTTGGAATTGAACTGGATGAGGAAAAAAACAATATCAGAGCAAAAGAACTTACTGGAATTCATACAAAAAATTCAAAAATAAAGATTCTAATTGTGCCCACCAACGAAGAGGTTGAAATTGCAAAACAGTCATTTGAACTGCTAAATTAGATGGATAGAATTAGTCATAAAAAAAGCATTGAAAATTTTCAATGCTTTTTTTATGATTAAAAAGTTCCAATTATTTAAGTGAACCAATCATTTCTTCAGGTTTTACCCAAGCATCATATTCTTCCGGAGTAACATAACCCAAACGTACGGCTTCTTCTTTTAAAGTAGTTCCGTTCACATGTGCTGTATTTGCAATTTCGGCAGCTTTATAGTAACCTATTTTTGTATTTAAAGCAGTAACCAACATCAACGAATTGCTAACCAATTCGGTAATGCGCGAATAATTTGGCTCTATTCCAATGGCGCAATTTTCTTCAAAACTGGCACAAGCATCTCCAAGTAAACGAGCCGATTGTAAAAAGTTAACAGCCATAATTGGTTTAAAAACGTTTAATTCATAATGACCTTGAGTTCCGCCTATGGTAATGGCAACATCGTTACCCATTACTTGTGCGCAAACCATCGTTAAGGCTTCTGCCTGAGTAGGATTTACTTTTCCAGGCATAATTGAACTTCCGGGTTCGTTGGCGGGAATAATTAATTCTCCAATTCCTGAGCGAGGGCCGGAAGCCATCATACGAATATCGTTCGCAATTTTGTTTAAAGAAACTGCCAATAATTTTAATGCACCGTGACTTTCCACAATGGCGTCGTGTGAAGCCAATGCCTCAAATTTATTTTCGGCAGTGATAAATGGTAATCCGGTAAATTCTGCTATTTTTTTAGCCACCAATACATCGTATCCTTTTGGCGTATTCATACCCGTACCAACTGCGGTTCCACCTAAAGCCAATTCAGATAAATGTTCCAAGGTATTTTTTAAGGCCTTTAAACCGTGATTTAATTGAGAAACATAGCCCGAAAACTCTTGTCCTACTGTTAATGGAGTCGCGTCCATTAAGTGCGTACGGCCAATTTTTACCACATCTTTAAAAGCTTCAGATTTCGCTTTTAAAGTATCGCGTAATTTTTCAATTCCGGGAATGGTGGTGTCAATAATCATTTTATAACAGGCAATGTGCATTCCTGTCGGGAAAGTATCATTGCTCGATTGTGATTTGTTTACGTCATCATTTGGCTGAATTGTCTTTTCACCCTCACCAATAACGCCTCCTAACATTTCGTGGGCACGATTTGCAATCACTTCATTACAGTTCATGTTGCTTTGTGTTCCGGAACCCGTTTGCCAAATAACCAATGGAAACTGATCGTCGTGTTTCCCTTCTAAAATTTCATCGCAAACAGCAGAAATAATATCGCGTTTTTTTTCTGAAAGCACACCCAATTCACAATTCGCATGGGCAGCCGCTTTTTTCAGGTAGGCAAATCCGTAAATAATTTCTAAAGGCATAGAGCCTGAAGGGCCAATTTTAAAATTGTTTCGGGAGCGTTCTGTTTGAGCTCCCCAATATTTATCGGCTGGAACTTCCACCTTTCCCATGGTGTCTTTTTCAATTCTATATTTCATATTGTTATATTTTCTAAATTAATGAATTACAAAGTTACCAATTACGGCTTTTTAGCCTATCAAAGTTGCAGGTTTTTTTTGATTCATTTGGTGAGAAATATCACTTTTAAAAAAAATAAAATTAATGTGATTAATTAAAAATAAATACTAATTTTGTAAATACTAAAAAACAAACTTAAAAAGTTATGGATTTATCACAGTTTTCAGGATTTTTAATTTTCCTAACCGTTTTTACGATGGGATTTTGGTTAATGATTTTTTTATTGACTTTTGTAGTGCCTTATTGGTTATTCGGAAATTTGAGAGAAATTTGGAAATTAAGAAAGGAAGCTAAAGCAGCGGCTAAAAAAGAATAAAATTCAAAAAATATAATCAAAAAAAGGCAATTGAAAAATTGCCTTTTTTTGTTGTTCAAAATACTTAGAACATTTCTTGTTCTCCGCCATTATCCTCTCTTTGCGTTCTCTCCTTTTTCTTTTTCTGATTAAATCTGTAAGTGAAATTCAGCATGACTTGTCTTTTTCGCCATTGAAATTCGTTTTCTGAAATTGTTGTTGCAGAAATATCGGTTGATTCGCGTTTTCGGGTATTAAACAAATCGCTGACATTTAAAGAAAGTGTTCCTTTTTCTTTTAAAATATCTTTGCTGAAGGCTAAATTCACATTTACCATGCCTTTTCTTTTTGAGAGAGCACTTTCTGAAGGCCCCCTATACATTGCGCTGGTTTGCCAATCTATTTTACCGGGCAATGAAATACGCGATTGCAATCGGGTAAACCAGCTTACATTATCTGAATTATAATTAATATCATTGTAGTTTCCTTCAGTAACAGATTTGAAAAAGTTGAAACTGTTGGTGATTTTCCACCATTCAACCGGAGTGTAATTCGCGGTAAATTCAAAACCATATCTGTCTTTCGAGCTTAAATTTACAGGCGTAGTTATAATTACAAGTGTCTCAACGCCATTTACGTCCCTAATTTCTTCTTTTTTAGCCCATTCAATGTTATTAATAGCATGTTGATAATAAACTGAAGAGTTCAAAGTTAATTTTTCCCATCGCTTTAAATAGCCTAAATCAAAGGAGTTGGTGTAAGTAGGGTCTAAACTAACATTTCCTTTTCTAATATAGGTTTGACTTGTTCTTGACTCAAAAGGATTTAAGAACCAGTGATGTGGACGCCTTAATCTTCTGTTGTAACCCAATGTTAAACTTTCACTTTCACTAAATTCCAACCCTAAATTAACTGTTGGGAAAAATTCAGTAAAATTTTTGTCAAAATTTTCATTGGTTTGCAGTAGGCTAATTTTTCTGTCGGTGTTTTCCATTCTTAACCCTAACAGATATGAAAATTTATTTATTTTATTGCCATATTGGGAATAAAGTGAATAAATATTTTGCTCAAAATCCAAGTTGTTGGAAAAATTGGTATCATTGTAAAATTGATTTGTTTCAATATTAAATCCTTCAACCAAATAATCAGAATTCAATTGATTCAAATTAACGTTAAAACCAAATTCAAATTGAGAATTTTCACCTATTGGCAATACATAATCTCCTTTAAATAAGACCTCTTTTGAATCATTGTCAGTTGAACTTCTCTCTGGCTCATTTTCAATTAAAGCAGGAAAAATATCACGATCGTTAATGAAGGAGTTGTTATTTTCAGTACTATTTTCGTATTGAAAATCCAACGTTAATTTATGTCCGCCGTTGTTAAAGTCGTGCATAAAGTTTAAGGCATACTCAGTAGTTTTGTCTTTTTCATCTTCAATTTCAATTCGTTTATTGGTGCGGGTCAAAATTTTATTGGCATCTAATTCTTTGCTTATATTTGTAGAAACATCTTCACCGTCAGATTCGCGATATAATAAAGTACCTGTTAAAGAAGTTTTATCCGTCAAAAAATATTCCATTCCAAATCGCGTATTGTAGCCATCCCGTTTTCGTTCATAGTCTCTTTTTTCATTACGGTAACTTATAATATCTTTATTTTCATTGAAATAAGTAACATTACTGCTGGAATACCCAGGAGCATTTCTGTAATTATAACTACCACTTCCAAAATAATTTGCTTTATTTGTTCTATAATTTAAATTTGCTGAAACCCCAAAATTATCTGGATTTCCTGCGGAAGCAGACATAGAACCATTAAATCCTTGAGCCTTTCCTTTACGTAGGATGATGTTTAAAATTCCTGCCGTTCCTTCTGCATCATAGCGTGCTGACGGACTCGTAATCACTTCAACTTTTTCAATGGCGTCAGCGGGCAGTTGTCGCAAAGCGTCTGTACCGCTTAAACCAACCAAACCGGATGGTTTTCCATTTATCAGAATTCGTACGTTTTCATTACCGCGCAAACTTACATTTCCTTCCACATCAACGGTAACCGATGGTACGTTGTCCAAAACATCACTGGCAGTTCCGCCTTTTACAGTCATATCTTTACCAACATTGTATATTTTTTTGTCCAATCGAATTTCAACAGTGCTTTTTTCGGCAATAATTTCTACTTCATTTAAAGTTTGGGCATCAATTTCCAAAGTAATTGTGCCTAAATCTATATTACCTGCAATTTCTTTGCTTTTGAATAATTTTGTTTTAAAAGAAATAAATTCAATCGAAATATCGTAAACGCCTTTTGCAATTCGAATGTTAAATTCTCCTTTGATGTCTGTAATCCCGCCGGTTATTATTTTACCGTCTAAAGATTTGATAACAATAGTGGCATATTCAAGAGCCTGTTTGGTATCATTGTCAATAACTTTACCGGTTATACTGATTTTTTCAAGAGGATCGGTATTTGTTGCTCCTAAATTAGGTATAAAAAGGCTATATAAAAATATAGCTATAAATACAATTTTTTTCATTAATGATTTATTGGTTAATTATAGGACAAAGATAAGTATTGGCCAAGTGCTTTTATGTTAACGAGTGTTAACGACTGTGATTAAAAGTGAAAAAGTTTTAGAAATAATCTTTAAAAATTTAATTATCAATAATATATTGAATATCAATATATTAATTAGTAATTTAATTAAGAAATAGAGTCAATATGTGTAAATTTAAATTGCTTGAAACTGTTAAGAAACTCATAAAATTTACAGAATGGATTTTATATGTTCTGGAGGACGCCCAATGACGGCTTTGCTGTTGTTAATAACAATTGGTCGTTCAATGAGTTTTGGATTTTCGACCATTGCAGTGATAATTTCTAAATCTGATAAATTTTTTCCTTTGTAATTTTCTTTCCAGGTTGCTTCCTTTTTCCGAACCAAATCAATAGGAGAAATCCCCAATAATTTTATAATTTCAATCAATTCATCTTTTGAAAGAGGCGTTTCTAAATAGTTGATAATTTCAAAAGGCAATTTGGATTCCTTTAAAATGGCTAAACCTTCCCGGCTTTTCCCGCAACGTGGATTGTGATAAATTTTCATGAATTCATTTTGTTCAAAAATAACAATTAGTAATTCGGTTTGATATCTTTTTTATCAAAATCTATTTTCCGGTCTTTTTTACTTTGATTAAACCTGTAGGTAAAAGATAACAATATTGTTCGGTACTTATTTTCAATTAAACTTTTTGAAAAATAGTTGGTATTAAATCGATCTCTATCTGTTTTTGAGGATTTAAAAATGTCGTCAACAGTTAAGCTAATAGAAGCGTCTTTGTTGAACAAATCTTTGTTGATTGCTGCACTGGCGTACGTATATTCTTTTCTTGTGGAATAGGCACCTTTTGAAATTAAGAAATGTTTTGCATTTATTTGGAAATCAAATACATTAGGTATTTTTAATTGGGTCAGCAAACTGAATGAACCATTAAAACTTGCGTGGTTATAATCTAATATTATCGTTTCATTGGCTGAATTTACGACTTCATAAACTCCCGATTGGTCAAAATTATAAAGATTTATATTTCCGGTAAAGTTTAAAATTTTAGCAGGTTTATAGGTTGTGGTAATATCAATGCCATAATAGTCTACTTTTCCAACATTTACCCAGGTAGTAATAATTTTATTGACGCCATTTATTTGTTCCCCAGTTTCATAAGTCGCATTCTCCCAATAATCGTTAAACCTACTAAAAAAAAGGGAAGATGAAAATGTGACTTTATTGCCATTATAAACATATCCTAAACTAGAAGCGTCTATATAAATTGGGTTTAATAGAGGATTTCCAATATAAGATGATGTTTCGCTGTATTTTTGTTCAAAAGGCTGTAATTGACTATATAAAGGAGTCTGCATTTTTTTAGAATAACTTAAACTTAAACTTTTTGAATCATTAATGGAATACTGTAAATAAACAGATGGTAAAATTTCATTAAATTCATTACTTTGTGAAGTATTTAAATTTAAATAATCAGTTTTCAATTCCGTAAATTCAGCTCTAAGCCCTAAACCATAATAAAATTTTTCACCTTCATTTTCAAATTCAATAAATGCCGCATTCACATTGTCTGAATAATCAATGTTGTTGTCTCCTGAAACACTCGAATATTTGAACGGAACTTTGCCAAAATTTCCTTTATATCCAATAGAATAGGTAGAAGTTTTACCAATTGGGTTTGTGAAATTAATTTCAAAAGTGGTGTTTTCTAACTTATTATTTTCAGTATATGCTTCGTTGGTAAAATTTGTAGTATTGGTGTTTGATATATTATTGGTTATATCATCAGAATCTTTTATATAGGATATACTAGAAGTTAATTTGCTCCCTTCTTTTTTAAAATTGTGTTCAAAGTCAACAACAAATTCAAACAATTCATTCTCAAGTTTGCCAAGATGTGTTCTATCATTGGAAGTTGTAGGAGTCATTGAAGCGTCAAAAATATTTGAAGACGTTAGCGTGTTGCTTTTATTAACTACATTTTGAAAATTAACGCTGGGTGAAAGCGTCGTGCTTTTTGATAAATAAAAATCAGTGCCGATGGTACCGTAAAAAACATCCTTTTTACTGTTAAATTCACTGTTTTCATTCAAAAATGAAGAAGTAGAATTATGATCAAAATATTCATTTTCCAAAGAGGATGATGTAATAGGATTGCTATGATTGAATGAGGCGTTGATGAAAAAGTTTAATGCTTTTGTTTTATTATTTAAAGTGACTAACCCGCCGGAATAATCTTTATATCCGCCGGTAGCAGTTAAAGAAGCATTTAAACCTTCATCTTTTCCCTTTTTTAAAATTATATTGATAACACTTAGAGCAGAAGCATCATATTTTGCACCAGGGTTTGCAATCACTTCAATTTTTTCAATGGAACCCGCAGGCAAAGATTTTAAGGCGTCAGTTGAAGTTAATGAAGAAATTTTGCCATTAATCATTACCTGAACGTTGCCTTGTCCCTGCACAGTGATATTCCCTGAAGGATCAACATTTACTGATGGAATATTATTTAAAATATCTGTTGCCACACCACCATTGGCAGAAATGTCTTTTTCAACATTAAATACAATTTTATTAGGTTTAAATTCGATGGTTCTTTTTTCGCCTATAATTTCTATCTCGTTTAAAATTTCCGTATCCAAATTCAATTCAATAGTTCCTAAATTTAAATTTCTCGAAATTGCAGAAATGTTCAGATATTTTGTTTCATACGAAATAAATTCTACAGAAACGCTATAGGTTTCTTTTTCAACATCAATGGAAAAATTGCCTTTTTGGTTTGTAATCCCGCCAAATTTTATGAGATTGGAATCAATACTTTTAAAAATTATGGTAGCATCCTCCAATGGCTTTTTTGAAGCGGCATCTATTATTTTTCCGGTAATGGTGTAAGTGGGATTGTTGTTCTTTTGGCTAAAACTGAGTATTGGGGTTAATAAAATTAGCACAAGTAATAGTCTTCTCATAGAAAATAACTTATTTTAAGATTCATAGCTTTTTTTAATCGTTGATTAACGAATAACATCATTTTTCACAAAGGTAAAAATACACATTATTGTTAATAAACAACACTTTGTCCAATAAAAATTACTGTTTGTTATGAAAATCTTATACTAAATATTAAAAAAATCAGAATGTCAGTTGAAGCGAATGCAATGCATCCTTCAGTTGTTGTGGGGATTTATAATGAATACCGTGAAATTTTAAGGTAGTTGCGGCTAACACATTTTCTTCATTGTCATCAATAAAAATTGCTTTTTTAGGATTGATAGTATATTTATGAATGATTAGATTGTATATTTTCGGAAATGGTTTGCGTGTTTTTTCCTGTCCGGAAATCACAACGCCATCAAAGTCTTTAAAAAAAGGAAATAATTCTAGTGCTTTATCCCATTTTTCGGCACTCCAGTTTGTTAGCGCATAAATTTTATAATTCCCTGAAGCTTTTAATTTTTTAAATAACACAACATTTTCGGCAATGCTTCCAGAAAACATTTGGTGCCATTGGTTGTAGTATAGCCGAATTAAATCTTCATGCTCCGGAAATTCTGCAATTTTAAGATTTTCAGCTTCTTCAATAGTTCTTCCGCCATCTTGCTCAGCATTCCATAAACTTGTGCAAATATTGCTCAAAAACCACTGCACTTTTTTTTCATCGCCATGAAACACTTTTCTATACAAATATTCCGGTTTCCAATCCACAAGTACGCCACCCAAATCGAAAATTACAGTATCAATTTTACATTTCATTTTTGGTTTCTTTTTGCCCTTGTTGCATTAAATAAGCTTTAATAAAATCATCTAAACCTCCGTTCATTACGGCTTCAACATTTGCTGTTTCGTGACCTGTTCTCACATCTTTCACCAATTTGTAGGGGTGAAATACATAATTTCTGATTTGTGAACCAAATTCAATTTTTAGTTTACTGGCTTCAATTTCACTGCGTTTTTCGCGTTGTTTTTGCAATTCGATTTCATATAATTGAGATTTCAGCAATTGCATTGCTTTGGTTTTATTGTCGAGCTGGGAACGCGTTTCAGAATTTTCAATCATAATCCCTGAAGGTTTATGGCGCAAACGAACTGCCGTTTCCACTTTGTTTACATTTTGTCCTCCCGCACCGCTGGAACGCATAGTTTCCCAGGAAATATCAGCCAGATTAATATCAATTTCAATGCTGTCGTCAACCAGCGGATAAGCATAAATGGAAGCAAAAGTAGTATGCCTTTTTGCATTGCTGTCGAATGGAGAAATTCTAACCATTCTGTGCACGCCATTTTCACCTTTTAAATACCCAAAAGCATATTCCCCGTCAATTTCTAGGGTTACTGTTTTAATACCGGTGACATCACCTTCTTGAAAATTTAATTCTTTAATTTTATAACCTTTATTTTCACTCCACATTAAATACATTCGCATTAACATTTGAGCCCAATCACAACTTTCAGTTCCTCCGGCACCGGCAGTGATTTGAAGTACAGCACTTAAATGATCTCCTTCATCAGACAGCATATTTTTAAATTCAAGGTCTTCCAGCAGCATCAATAAAATGTTATATTGTTGTTCAACTTCTTTATCAGATACTTCCCCTTCAGCATAAAAATCCAATAATACAGTCAATTCTTCTAAATTGGTAACTATGGAATTAAACTCTTCTACCCATTTTTTTTTGAATCGAAGATTTTTCATCACAATTTCAGCCTCCTTAGGATTGTTCCAAAAAGTGGGATTTGCGGTTAATTCTTCCTCATTTGAAATTTCAATAGTTTTTTTATCAATGTCTAGGTAAGTTTTTAACCTGCCAATACGTTCCTGTAATTTATTTATATGTTCGTTTGTTATCATTTTCCTATTTAAGAACTACAAAAATACCCTTTCATTTTTAAACTATGCAAATAAATTTGATTACCTGTTATATCAATTAAACTAATAATGGTATTTTTGGTTAAAATATTTTATTTTCTGAAATGACTGAAATTGTGGATGTAATAAAAATTTCTAATCCTTTAAAAAATTGATAAATCTCAAATTAAAATGATGCAAATAAATTTAATCAGTGACACTGTAACGAAGCCAACCAAAGGAATGTTGAATGCAATGATGGAGGCTGAAGTTGGTGATGATGTTTTCAAAACAGACCCAACAGTTAATAAATTACAAGATAAAATTGCGAAAATGTTTGGTGTGGAAGCGGCCTTATTTTTCCCTTCTGGAACAATGGCAAACCAGACAGCCATTAAAATACACACACAACCCGGCGATAGAATGTTTTGCGATAAATGGGCACATGTGTATAATTTTGAAGGCGGTGGCGCAGCATTTAACTCAGGGGTTACGTCACATTTAATTGATGGCGACAGGGGAATGTTTACGGCAAAACAATTAAATGATGCAGTTTCAGGTAGAGTAGACATTCATGTGCCTTGGTCAAGCTTGGTTGTTGTTGAAAACACAACCAATAAAGGCGGCGGCGCATGCTGGGATTATGAAGAATTATTGAAAATTAAACAAATTTGTATGGAACATAATTTGGCATTGCATATGGATGGCGCACGGATATTTAACGCTTTGGTTGCCAAAAATGAAACACCAAAACAATATGGCAAAGTTTTCGATACCATTTCAGTTTGTTTATCAAAAGGGTTGGGAGCTCCGGTTGGTTCTGTGTTATTGGGATCTAAACTTCATATTGAAAAGGCATTAAGAATTCGGAAATTATTTGGTGGCGCTATGCGTCAGGCAGGATATTTGGCAGCTGCCGGGATTTATGCATTAGACAATCATATAGACCGTTTGGCGATTGACCACACCCGTGCTAAAATAATTGGAACGGCACTTCAAAATTGTAAACTGGTAAAATATGTAGAACCTATTGAAACCAATATTGTCATTTTTAATGTCATTGATGCTATCAATGAAGAAGATTTTGTGAATAGTTTAAAAAAAGCAGGAATTTCATTAATATCTATGGGACAAGGTAAACTACGAATGGTTACCCATTTAGATTTTACCGAAGAAATGCTTGAAATGCTTGTAAATACACTTGAGAATATATAATAAAACAACAATATGAAATTTTTAAAATTTATTTTGTTTTTGCTTTTTTTAGCAATGAGTACAACCGGATTTTCACAATCCGAAATTGATAAAATATTGACTGAAATTGCTACGGCGCCTTCTGCGGAACGCATTGAAAAAGACATCGTAAAATTAGTAGATTTTGGAACGCGACACACATTGTCTGACACAGTTTCCGCAACTAGAGGGATTGGTGCTGCGCGGCGTTGGGTTAAATCATCTTTTGATGAAGTTTCAAAAAATTGCAATAACTGTTTAGAAGTGAGTTATTTGGGTGATTTGGTAAAGGCTGACGGAAGCAGAATTATTACAGATACCAAAGTGGTAAATGTGATGGCAATTCAACGCGGCACAACGTATCCAAATCGCTATGTAATAATGTCTGGAGATATTGATTCCCGTGTTTCTGACGCCAATGATTTTACCTCAAATGCTCCCGGGGCAAATGACAATGCTACCGGATTGGCGGGAACCATTGAAGCTTCACGTATTTTGAGTAAGTATAAATTTCCGGTGTCCATCATTTATGTAGGATTATCGGGTGAAGAACAAGGCTTATATGGCGGTAAAATTATGGCAAAATACGCCAAAGAAAAAAATTGGGACATCATCGCTGTTTTAAACAATGATATGATTGGCAATATTGAGGGAATTGATGGCGTAATTGACAACAGCACTTTCAGGGTATTTTCCGAAGCCATTTCGGTAAATACTACTGAAAAAGAGCGCAACAGTATGCGTTTTTACGGAGGGGAAATCGATGGGACTTCACGTCAATTGGCACGTTATGTTGATAAGTTAACAGAGCAGTATATGACCAATTTAGATGCGATTATGATTTACAGACTGGATAGATTTGGAAGGGGTGGACATCACCGGCCTTTTAATGATGTAGGTTTTACAGGAGTCAGAATTATGGAAATGCACGAAAATTACAACCGCCAACATCAGGATATCAGAGTTGAAAATGGCATTAAATATGGTGATGTGCTTGAAGGTGTGAACTTTGAATACGCCGCAAAATTAACCGCTGTAAATTGTTTAACATTGGCTTCATTGGCTTCAGCACCTTTAGAACCAAAAAACATAATGATTGCAGGCGCTGTAGAGCCGTCAACCCGAATAAAGTGGGATGATATGGCAGATAAAAACAGCATAGGATACAAAATTTATTGGCGCGATACCACTGCACCACAATGGCAATACAGCCGATTTGTAGGCAAAACAACCGATTATACGCTGAAGAATATCGTTATTGATAATTTTTTGTTTGGTGTGGTGAGCGTAGGTGAAAACGGTGCTGAAAGTTTGGTTCAGTTTCCAAGAAAATTAATTCCAGGTGGTATGTAATTAAGTTAGAAGAATTTCGACTTAATAATACGAATCAAGAGTTAAAAATAAGTGATATAAATGCAGCAGCTAACCGCCCATAGACATGTAGATTTAGTCCTTTAGTTGATCTAACCTTACTGGCTTTTTGTATATCAGATTTTTCAATAATC